>Ga0265797_10001599_pt1 | contig 39731 bp, 47 predicted proteins | sample P2T30metagenome_FD_192433 | JGI IMG/M metagenome (GOLD analysis project Ga0265797, IMG submission 192433) | Plant litter microbial communities from East Loma Ridge, Irvine, California - P2 T30 | ecosystem: Environmental > Terrestrial > Plant litter > Unclassified | place: USA: California...
CTCCGCAAGATTAAAATGCTTGAGAACTCCCAGATACGTCGGCGCGGCAATATGATGCGCCTCATCAACCAAGACTAGTTTGAATCGCGAAGGATCATACTTCCGCAGCCGATCGCCGGAAGTGATACTCTGCACGCTCGCAACCGTGATGTCCGCAGTGCCGCTCGCGTGCTGGTGTGCCATCTCGACTTCCACGCGCTTGGAAGGGTAGAGGTTCTCGATGTGGCGCGCCGCCTGCTCTACGAGCTCACGGCGGTGCGCAAGGACGAGAGTTCGAGTCGCATCGCGCGTTGGAGCCGGCACGCGCTCGATGAGATGGCTGAAGATGACTGTCTTGCCGCTGCCAGTGGCGAGGGAGAGGCCTAGGCGGCGGGAGCCTTTGGCCAGGTTTGTGAGGACTGATGTGATGGATTCCTCTTGGTATGGGCGAAGCTGGATGCTGGGAAAGCCATCATGGTTTGATGGTCTTGATGAAGAGAATCTCTTGAGTTGAATGATTGAAGGAAGAAAGGGATGCCATGGCCGGCCTAAAGCTAGAGAGGTCGTGGACACGCGTTTTACTCTCGAAGCAGTAGTCGCAAGACTGACTCGATGTCCGGAAATGAGCGTGGGACGCATGTAGCGTCTAGAAGTACATGTAGTGCTGTGAAATTGTTGTTGTTGTTGTTGTTGTTGTCGATGGACGTCCAAGGTCCTGGAGGCAAGTGGTCGAAGTTCAGCGAATGCGATTGGCCGCGGCTGCAAAACGTCCCGTTCATGCAAGGTCGTGGAACTCCCGTCGTTCCTTCTTCTTTAGCGTAGTAGTACCTACTAGGTAGTATATTCACATATTGAGCACTTTATGAGTCTTCTGGACCAACATCAATTGAATCTGAATGACTACCTACAGTGTATCAAGCTACCTCGCCCCCAGTCAATCAACCCCTACCACCTCCGCCTCCTCGGTGGAACGCTTGAACACATGCATAGTACTTATGCTGCCCTGTCATTCTACAACCTGAGCGAGATAATCACCGACATGATCTTTCCACATCGAATCCAGTCCGATATCTGGCAAATGGGCCTTCTTCAAGGCACAAATCTGCGAAGATGATGAGAATTTTCAGGTAGTGACAAGCATATATAGTCATGTATATATGTGAACGTAGGGTAGGTAATATACAGGAGTAGAAAAGAAGAAGGAATAGACAGGAGAAAAATGAAGAGATCCTAATCAATGCTGCCAGAAAGCAGCACGCTCAACTGCGCCACCCAAAAGAAAAAAAAAACACTGCAGCGCCGTACCCGCTCTTTCTAATATCCGTGACACCGTGTTATCCTATACGCTGCATTTCAGCGGAACAACCCCAAAAAAAATGCAAAGTGACAGAAACATCTATTAATGCAAGCGCGCCACCCTTCGCCAGTTGGGCCACCCTCTTTGGCCATGTTGAAAGAGAAGGGAGAAACGCCGTTGTCCTTTCGATGGCCGTTTGAAACTCCAGAAAATAGATAAATTGCACCTCCGTCTCGTAAAGTGGGCATTAAGTAGAACTGTTCGAACAAAATGTCGCGTGCGCTGGCAAAGGGCGTCGGGTTATTGGCTCATGTGCGAGGCTGAACCCATCATGTTCGGGGCACCGGTGTGGCAGCCGCGCTCATGCCTCTTCATATTGCTTCGCACGCTGAAGGCTTTGCCGCAACCCACATGAGGGCACTTGAACGGCTTTTCCCCGGTGTGCGAATGGCTGTGGATTTTGAGACTGGAAGGTCGCGAGAAGGCTTTGTTGCAGGTCGGGCAGATGTAGCGCTCCTGCGTCTGTGGGTAGGTCGAATGTGATGATGGGCCGATGTAGTGGTGGTGTTCCCAGGGATTTGTTGCGGGCATTGCGGGCGCGGAGTGCGGTGGAGGTGGGAAGCTGGTGGGAAGTGGACGCTGGCTGTAAACAGCACCGACCGGGTAACCGGGTTGATTGGGAGAGTAAAAGGAGCTGCCGGGATTTGACATGGCGCCAGGGGAGGCCGTGTACGTGCTGGTCGCGTATGGAGAAGTTCCGTATGGTGATGACTGGGGATGCATGTGTGCGACAGATGGTCGTTTGTGCAGCTGCGGAATTGTTGCACGCTGCTGGTCGGCATCCACGTTGTTGAGCGATGAGCCCATGAAGTATGGTTGACCTGATAACGATGAGCCAGTCGAGATGGTTGATGGGCTGTGTGTGCTTTCACCAATTGAGTCTGTTCGCATAGGAGGTGTCGGCGTGATCATAGCTCGCTGGCTATTACTCGCGTCGTGTGGAAGATAAGCTGCCATGTGCATGGTTGGCTCTGTTCTCGTCGCATTTGGGCCATGCTGGATCTGCGACTGCATATGAGGCTGGAAATGAGGTGGCTGGCGTATTTGCTGCTGTGGATGTTGCGGTTGTTGAGGAGGTTGAGTCTGTGCTGTAGTGTACGTTTGGGGTCGTGTTTGATGTTGGGATTGTGATTGAGATTGCGATTGCGATTGTGATGGAGCCTGTACGGGTTGCGCATGATTTGATTGTGCGTTTTTTGACGCTGCGAGTCGCTCGTCAGTCTCGAATACAGGAATTACGTTGAGCTGAGGGAGACGAGACGAACCTTGCTCCTTTGACGTTCGTTCACCATCGACCATGCCAAACAAATTGGAGATCGAGGGCAAGGATGGCTTTTGGCCGTCGTCCGATATGGGTGAATGTGATGAGCGAGCGGATCGAGTCGATGGCTGATATGATTGCTGCTGAGGTTGTTGCGGTTGCGGGGCAGAAGCGAATGTTGAGTAAGGGTTGACTGCTAGCGAAGAGGTCGAGTCCGCAGGCGCCTGGTGGGCAGCAGCAGGATAGTGAGCATACTGTTGCTGGAAGCCGTGGTAGGCATCGCGCGGAGGATAGCTCATGATGCCAACAGCGGCCATCCAGATGGTTGTCGAAGTAAAGAGTGTTGTCGACGTGATGCAAGGCGGGAGGGCGGGTGGTGAAGAGGGACGTATCGGATGATGGCAACAAGAAGGGAGTTACCGAGGAACGATGACCATATAGGACGAGATGGGATCCGGCTTGCGTGGCTAGGATCAGAAGCAATCCATCGATCGCACAGACAAGCGACCGAGCTGGTGATCTCCGTTGTAAATTGAGGTGCCGATGCAAAGATGCGTTCGAGTAGATTGGCCTTGACGAGCTTACTCGTGCAGCGACGGGGATCGAAAAGCGGGTCAACAGTACGAGTGACGGCCGGGGTTCCAGGGACAGTGGGACAGCTAGTCGACGGCAGTGAGGTTGACAGGCAACGGGCGGTGGGCGGGCTGCAGCGATGCTTGCAGATGGTCTGCGTGCCCGGCCTCGAACGCGTGGTGCCTATGCGGGCCGGGGTGTGGGCTCGGGATCCTGGCTGTTAATCTACACTACGCCCGGGCACACACCGAACGGGCAAGGGTGGTTGATGGAGAGGCGAGGTTTGCCAGGAGAGGTGATCGTCCGGCCAGCAGCGTGGCGATGGGTGATCGACGGGTTGGACGCGGCGTGAGGATTAAGCGGCGCGCATGTATGTATGTGTGTACGGATGTGTGTGTGTATCTGTGTCTGGGTGCATGTATCCGTGCATGCATATGCGAGACCAGTGCTGTGGACGAGATTTGATGCCTGCAAATATGATGTCAAGGCGGGTGTTGCAAGTGCTTGATGATCTCGATGGAGGTGTGTTGATTGGGAAACGAAGACGACGCTGGAGGTGTTGTCAGGTGGTAAGAAGAAGGTTACAAGGACAAACACTGGACGGTGCAAAGGAAAAGAATGGCCATGGATGGCGTCGTAGGATCACAAGAAAACGATAATAGAGTTGTGGATGGGCCGCCTATGGCATGGCATGGGAGCCAGCACTGCAGTCGGACTATTGGCAGGCAGACAGCGGACCACAGAGGGTTCGAGATGCGCTACCGCTACAGCATGCGACCAAATATTGCCACTTGCCATCTCTTGCCACCTCTTGCCACTTGTCACTTGTCACTCGCAAGACTGCAAAAGTACGGTACCTTACAAGAGCAAGACTGCAACCCAAGGCCGGCGCAAGTCCGTCCAGGGCGGGCCTTGTTACAAGACTGCTACAATGATATTAGACTCTGGTGCAATGGTCTACACCACCAGCAAGAGGCCAGTACCACTGTAAATCAAAAGGGCGGGTATGCCCTCCCTACCTCGTGCCCTGCATGGGTCGCGGGAGGGCATCGTGTTGTCAGCCTGCCCTTCCCTCTTCTGCCGTCGTGGGAATGTCGCGCGCGCGTGGAAGACCAGGACAAGGCTTGCAGGCATGTGGAGGAGGTTGTGGTGTGCAGAAGAGGCGGATGCGCAGTGCAGGATGAACCCGGTTCGCGCAGATCATTACTGACAAGCAAAGACCACCATCCGTTTAGCACCAAGCAGCACAAGCAGCTCTGACGCGGCGGCAGAAGAAGGGCTCACCACGAAAGTTGTAAGGGCGAGCACAGGCAGGCTAAAGGAAAGTACCGCGGCTTCATCGTGGGCTCACTACTAACACGGTACATAGGAGAATTATCAGCACGTGTAGACATGCTGATCACTGACCACTTAGCCAATAACGACTACTTCTACTGAGGCATACATGGACCTCTGCATAGTGCCATGTGCTGGTACGTGTTTACCGGGAAATGCTGTGTAGCAGCGAGCCGTCTCCGTCACCGCCTTCGGAGCCTCATCACCGTGTAGGTGGGTACATGAATGTAGCGTAGGATACTACTATAATATACCTTGTTGTATCGGTGCGGTCCCGAACAGCGAAAGCAACAACATCTCTTGAACGTTCGCAACAACGGCGACAATACCACTTGCAACATGCAACGCCGCAGCGTCATCTCGCCTGCGGTCGAAACAGACAACCGTTGGCGACTGGCGCAATCACACCGAGGGCTCTGCGCCAGTCGTTTCAGCAAAACAGCCCTTTACCGCCGCTACCAAGCGAGCGAACAAAAAAGCGGGCTTCTACGCTGGATGTAGATGGCTACGATGGCATGGCGCCTACACACCTCCAGAGTCCAACCTCCCACCGCCAGGACTACTACCTAAGGATCACGAAGCGAGACGGCCGTTGGCCCGCACGTCCTCGACGAATCTCGCCGATCTCTCAAACGTGGCGTACGGGGTCGTGTGCTCGTCTTGCCATCTTGCCGCATCTTTCATGTCGCTTGCACGCCGTGATGAGATCAGGCACAACCGATAGCGAAAAGCACATTATAAAAACCATCGACAGAGTGCGTCGGCTGAGAGCGAGATGGATCGCACATCACTCCCACTACCCGAACTCTCAGGCACATCACGCACAGGCCTTCCAAGCCGCCCTTCTCCTCGTGGAAAGGGATCGACAGCCGCCACGCGAGAGTAACATGTCACGGAACTTTCCATCTCTCATGCTGATCTCCATGTTCGATATGTCACCAGCAGCTGCTGTGCTCGCCTTGGTACAGAGTCTACAGACTACTAATCGTGTTTTTACTTTGTCGCCGTCCAAAGACTCTGCGAGTATCGGACCGCCCGAACACGTTCGATCCTTCGCACGATCCTCGTAGCCCCGAGTACGATGAGGATGAGGCCGCGCCGCAGCTCGTCAAGTGGATCGTTGATGCCACATGCATACGACACTGCCTTGAGACGGTAAAAGGCATCCCTAACACGGCGATCGCCTTGCCCATTTCATGGTACGCTTGCACGGCAGCTCAGAGATGCGCCCGAACCACTGGGTGCAGTTCACCTCGCACGGCACCGTTCGGAGGAAAAGGTGCTGCATCATCGCCATGTGAGATGTGCAATGTGTCGTGTCGCGTGGCGCCATGCTGCAGATCTCGCTGGCCAAACGATACGGACCAAAAAACCCTGCATGCGATGGCTTGCACCACCGCCCACTAGACTCGCAGTACATGCACGTATCCTCTACACACACAGGCGACGAGTACCGCAACGCATGTTGATCTCACCAACTCTACCTATCGCTTCGCGGTTTGTGACCAAGTAGGATTACGATCCCGGAATGTGATCCGTCCAGCCATGTGCGCTTTGCGTAGGCGAGGCGGCACTGTGTGCAGATCTCTGGCCGGGGGACCCGAGGCGTGTCTATTGCAGATTTCAGATTGCAGGACGGGCTCGGGTGTGGGAATACCACAACCGTTTAGTCGCACCTCTGCACGCCATACCCGTCCGTCGAATCCTCTTCATCACACACTGCAGTAGCGGACCACATCTTTGCGCTCATCATCCAATGTTGCCCTACCTTGCTATTCCACTTGTGTGTTGTCTTGCCCTCAGACTTGCCGCAGTGAATGCAACGCGTCCCAATATTGTCGTTGATTAGGTCCAGAACGATCTGAACTGTTAGACGCACTCTTATTAATTGCATCGTCTACCCGCAACACGCAGGCTCACTCACGGGCCACTGCGGTCGGTTGCCCATCGCGTGGAGACAACACTACTGTATGTTCTATTGATGACCCTGTTGAAAGAGGTGATTTACCGGGCCGTGGCAAAGGTCCAGAATCCAGTCACTGGCTTTCACGCTGGCAGCCGCGACGAAGTTCGCCAATATTGCCGGATCACAGCAACGAAAACTCTGTCTAGGATAGCCACGGCGATACCTTGAAGCGGCGTCTTGAGATCTTACGAGTTCGCCGCCTGCGTTTAGATACTGTAGACATGGAAGTCGATGATGGAGGCCCAAAATCATCTGCCGTCGCTGTAGCTCGAAGCTTCTTCTCCGAATTGGAACCCTCATCCACCCAGCTCCAGGCTGATCGCCAACCAGATCATCCGCCACCAAACTCTGCAGAACCCTGGCGGCTGCAGTGTCTCTCAATTCTCGGAGCCTCGGGGAGAAAGTACGACGTTTGCTATACAGCTACAACACCTTGACATTTGGCGTTGTTGCGCTGTGGTGTCACGCCGTTGTCAACACTGCTTATCTACAATCCTGAATCGCGCACCGAAGACTGACTCGAGCTCGCTTTTCTGGAAGCCTTCGCTATACCTGAGACAACCGCGCACGTCTGCTAATTCTCGTCGTTCCAACCGGCATATGCCTGATACCTGAGGCCGTGCCCAAATCACGCGTCCTGATGAAATGATGCCACATGGCCGTAGCACTTGGGCAAAGAGCTGATGCGACGACTCAAGGACTTCAATCTTGCTTCCATGGGTCTTCGATGCTTTTTCACACCACACTCAGGCCATCTTGCAGCCCAACTTCCGCTCTGTCCAGCTGCAAATGCTATCAGTATTCCGCTCTCGACTGCACGCACAAGGACGGCCTTGGCGAAGGGCATGCACGTGCCTGTATTCGCGATGTGAAGAAGGAGTCAAGTGCGTCGCTTGATTAGCGAGCATCGCCACTCGCCAGGCACGCATGCCATTTGTCGTCACGGGGTATGCCTACACTGAAGATTGCGCAAGCGGCAGCGCCGCCAGACACGGATGTGAGGGCGTTCAAGCCAGATGGCACAGACGTCTGCGAACAGCCATGTCCGCTGCTCTCCACGGCCTGTGGACTTCACATTGGCCTGATGACGCCCTGCGATGTTTTGTTTTGCTGCGAGATACCCTGACACCGTTCTGACGCTCTTCCATAGCGCGATTACACACGGCTGCTGAACTTTGGAGTGGCTGGGATCCGGCAGCGCGACGACTTCTCTTCCGGTGACTGCGTCCCAAATCGAATCAGCAGGCATTCATCCGGAAGAACGTGCCCATTTCCGTCTGCTAAGCGGCCTCAAATTCTACTTGATACTAACTAGGAATACATGTCGCCCACAACGAAGACTCGTGCATGCTGCATATGGGCGATGTGCTACAGGCATGCACGCCCGGCAGATCCGCGCGATCCTGGCGACACTTCTTCCATCCATTCTCCTTGCGAACAAGGTATCCTTCCAGTAGAACATATCCGCTTGTCCGTCATCGGAGACTAGCCAAGTGTTCTCCCGCTGGCAACAGCTGTCCCTGGCCACCAGGCTGCTTCGTAGCTGGACAAACTCCCGACAGACGCGCATAATCCAAGACAGTCGAGTCTCTCTGGCGGCTCCTAGGACCACGGGACCAACCTCCCAGTTGCATCGACGTGTAACCGATGTCCGATATCCGCGAAGCGGCGATCGCCACCATCCCAGCTTCAGCAGCGAGGGGACCTCGCTTCTACCTGCACACCCCGGTAAGGATCCCTGAAGCACATCATTCTCGCCAGCGAGCCCTGCCAACCGGGAACTACGACCAGGTAAATCTGGCGTTGGCGCCTCGGTGGGAGGTGCGCGAGAAAAGCGAGCGCTCACAATTACTGGCCAAAGTGCAGCTTCGCTTACAACGCAGTAGGGCCATGCATGACGGTAGAGTTGGTGGCGGTAAGTACTAAGAGATCGCTTGACTACTGACCGGGTTGTGCATTGCGTCCAAACTGCGCCCTTTCCAGTCTCTCTGTGGCGGCGGAACTATGGGATGTGGAGAGGTGTGGAAGATGCCGACGAATGGACCAGCTCTTGTTACCGCTGTGTTATTCACATACGGAAAGCATGCGCGTAGCATGGTTCGCACTCCTGTGGGCTTGTCATGGGCAGTGGCCACCCCTCTTCGGTCCACAGGCACCAAAGCTGTCGTACACCCTGCCAGGGCTACCACATCAATCTCCAAGCAATCCGAATTATCTCCCCTACAAACCGCCTGCCGCTTCGGCGATCATGCTGGAGATGCCTGTTAATCAAGCCCGCCTTCATCTGTATCCCTCCAGCAATCAGACAGATCATACTCGAAGCTCCTGCCTACCTGGGCGAGCAGCAGGATGATCGTCCCTAATGCCTGACGCCCACCTCTACCTGGAAAAGCTGCCGACACATCACGATCTGCACATCCTGGATCACCGTCTAGGAAACTTCTGATCAAGCTCCAAGCAGAGATGTGAGAAAGAGGGCAGGCGCTGCCAGCTCTGACATGGGTGTGCCGCAACACCCGACATTTATCCCACCAATACTGCGCCGTCATGCCGGCACCTACCGCAGGCGCGCTCGACACGACACGGGCGAATACGTACCATCGTGCTGCAGTAAGCCGCAAAAGCAACGTCTGTCAAACGTCGCTAGCACGTGTCAGCCTGCTTCCTTCGCTTTCTTCACAAACCAAGCCGCACAACGCTCTTTACAATCGGCTTAAAGCACGCGCTCGCGCGCCCGTTTAGGGACGGCCCCGGGCAGTTTTATCTTTTTACGCTGCAGGACCGTTTCGTGTCATGTCTTTGAGAACGGCGGCGGTTGGGCTAGTCTCGCAGTGACAGGTAACGTATCCGGGGTGTGTTTGCCCGCTGCTTCAGATCCACCACTCCCTTGAACCGTTCGATGCTTGAGACAGGCATTGAAGCATGACACGATTCAGACAGCTCTCTCCCTGTTTCATACCATGCCACGGTATCTACCTCCCTGTCCGATATGACCGCCGATTGCCCGGTTCCCTCGCTGTCCTGAATGGAGTAGTAACTCCCCCCGTCCCTGCTCAACAAAGACGATATCAGGCCTTGATGGTTCTCCAAAAGGGATCCAACAAGAGCTATCATACCTGCCCTGTTCCGTGTCGAGAGCAAGGGCGAGGGCAGGCCAACAAGACCACCACCTTTCCACCTTTCCAAAGTGGGATGGGTGGCGAGTGACACCCTGACCAGACCTGACCAGACCGTCGTAAATGTCCGATTCCCTTCCCTTCCACCGCCCTGGAAATCGACAACGATCTGTGACCGCTCTTTCCCCCTATTACCACTCGTGTCAAAGAACTAATCTCTCATTCAACAACCCCCTGCACTCCAGCAACCAGGAATTTGTAATTCCATCCGGCGGGGCCTACTACTATTCTGGCGACAAGGGAAAAAAAAGGGACCAAGAAAAGAGAAGACGACGACGACGACGATGCACATTTGCAATAATCAATGATCTACGACAATTAATCTGTCTACCCGGAGGATGCCATTCCTTCCAATTTCACCCTTGCTCCTTGGTTGCTTGGTCGTACGTTCGCCCAGGGTGCTAGGAGCAGGTTGGCGTTGTGTGTTGGATTATTGCACTCGATTGAGGAAATCTTGTCTTCGCTATTTTTTGCTATTGGCATTCCGCCGCTTTCATGGTATTCTGGGCTGACGGATGTGTGTTGTTCTGTTGAGAGTAGGATGGATTGACACTACTCTCGCAAGATGGTAGCCCAGCAGTCCATCGTTTTCCCTCCTCAACCCATTCTTGCCGGAAGTTCTAGATCTGGTAGGCTTGCAAGTGTTGTTTGTGGCGAACCTGTTCTCCTTTCTACCTACCAGCAAAACCTCAAGGACTTTCGCGAGTGCGCGTAAGGGTGACCTCCTTGGGGTTTGGGACTGAGGTTTCGCTGGCTTTGTCTTGCTCTTGTCTTGCCCATGGACAGGCCGGTCTTTACATACTTTCTCTCGTCTCTTTCCTACATGTATCGTACCATACATACGTCTCGAGCTGCACCCCAGCCCGACTGATTTCATGTACGCACGGTGCCTTCCCAGCGATGTTGTCAGGCTCTAGGAAAGCAATGACAGTCGGCGCGTTCATAATCCCGTCGGATTACATGGTAGCTTGTGTGATGGTTGAGTTACGTCGTTGATGGCTTGAGGCTCTCACGTACGTGATTTTGTCGTAGCACTTGTGCTGTTTACAGTAGGTAGTACTTTGAGCCTGGAAGTGAATAAAGTCCATGTTTCTAACTCATCCAATGTTGAAGGCTCGCTAACGTACGTACGGATCAGCACCTGGAAAAGGATAGTCAAGAGTATGATGTCGATATCGATGTCGAACGCCAGATTTCATCCGAACGCATTGCCATCAAACACTACATACGCGTATTAGCGCGGACGTAAGAAAGAACAGCCTACCGAGAGCTACCGAGAACGACAAATGGATAGAAACATCCATGTCTGGTAGCAAGAACGGAACACATCGACTACCGTGAAAGAGTGACAACCCCAACCCTAACCCTATAAAGAATTGGACTCACTCCAAACTCGACGACATCAGTAGCAGAAGCCACTAACAAAAACGAGGGCGGTGGTTTACCTGCACCGCATCATATACGATCGCCTCGAAGAATTGCGGATGTGACATGACGAAGGCTGGAAAGCCGATGTGTCACAGTGCTGGAATTCTGCAACTGCTTGCGCTCTCTTCTGTGTGTAGTTACATTGATGCGTCAAGCGCTGGCAACTGCGTGTTGGGATTCAGCGCACTGGAGAAGAACTGTGGATTGAATATTGACTTGGGTAGGAACTTATCGTGCGTAGAGCGTATGTAAAAGCATTCTACGCCTCCTTCGCAGACACCACAGCGACTGCCGTCGACGTCGCCGCCACATGTATACAATTGTATGTGTCAGGAACAATTTCCCATGAAGCCACAGCGGTTCTTGCAGCAAAACGGGTTGCCCGATATCTGGTAGTCGATCTCAGTCTGCAAGTGAATTTTATGACAGAAAGCACATCTGCACTTTCTCATCCTTTTCAGCTCTTGATACCGCAGTGCATCAGCGACGACGTCCCCGAGAAGTTTCGGCTGCGACGCGAGCAGGACTAGAAAGCCAGGAGTGGATGCTAGCTCGTTCATGCGACCCCTGAGCTGCCACGAGACGCAACTCTCGAGCATGTCGTAGTCGCCGTATTCTTCAGAGACGATCTTGAGCGAGGCAACAACATCTCGAGGGTCCCCTGAGTTGACGAGGTGGTCTTTGAGGTGATTTTCCGCTTCCTCCGCAAGCCCGGGAATGCCGTACTTGTCCGCAGCAACAACGACTTTGCAGTAGAAGCGCACTTTGCCGTCCCTATCGAAGGGGGGAACCTTCGGGGTGAAGTTGTAGAGGTGGCGTATCATCGCCTCGGCGGCATCAGGGTCATCGTCATGTAGCGTCACTACCCTCTCCTTCGCTTTCTGGGATGGTGCTGTTGTCAGCACTCTGCCGCGAATACCTGGTGCAGCGAGGAAAGACCTACAAAGAAAGGGCTGTCCGGTCCACATAGTTTGTTGAAGTATTCACTCTGTTCACAGAGCACGAAGCGGTGTGCTTTGATCTCGCGATCCGCGAACCTGATGATCAGGTCAGAGAAGCGCGCGTTGTCGAAGAGACTAGAAGTATGGGTCAGTGGGTGAGCATATACCAAAGGCTGCGCGAGTTGATACCTTGAACAGTCCAAATTGGGAGTTTTTCTATGCTCAGTCGTCGCCATCGCTGGTGATCATGAAGGCTGGTCGTTGGTGATGAGGTTGTTGTGGGTGAGCGAAGAAGCGGGTGAAGTTTTGACGCTGGCCGCCGTTTGTTGTGAGATGAAGGTCAGTCGCCACAAGTGAAGAAGCCGCGACCCGTAAACTAGTGCGGAAAGAATGGGTCGACGTCACATGTCAACAGCTCTCTCAGAGGTCTCAGCTCTTTCAAGAGGCCATAGCATTAGTTGGAATTGGAAGAAGCAAATGTGGTCCAAGGAGAGATCATACTTTCTACGGTATCCAGTATCTCGAGCTGCAAGCGCACCGATGGAGAGTTAACTCGTCGCCATCCATCAGCAAAGGTATCAAAAAAGGAGAAGCGCTCATAAAATGAACCAAAAAAAAACGTAGGAACAACCGGTGTTTCTTCTGTACACCCTTTTATCCATCCAAAGCAACAGCAGCCTGCCCACCATCAACCTTGCGCAGGAAGTCTCGCACCCGCGCAACGTCGCCTTCGACTTCGATGCCGGCGGCTTTCTCACTTTCAATAGCTTGCTGGAGGTTGGGAAGCGATTCCTCGACTTTGTCTTCGTCCACACCTGTGCATAGACTGATAACCCGCCTGTACAGGCCCTCGAGATCGTGACTTCGACCACGAAGCTCGCTGGCGTGGTCTCTGAGTTGGGCGTTGTTCGTTTCGTACGCGTGTAATCGTGATCTGAGCTCTGACGGAGTTGGTAGGGCGGACGAGAACATTGATCGCTGTTCGGGAGATATTGAATCGTCGGCTTTGGGAATATTCGGTAGAACAGCAGCCAGGTCTTCAGAGATCAGGGCGGAATCGGCAGAACCCAGCTCTTCGGCACCGCTTTGTGTCTCGCGATCGGCAAGCGGAAGAGCAGCTCGCTTGTCATGCAGGATGCGCCGGAGGTTTGCAAGCTTGGCTTGGTTCTCACCTCTGGTCTTGATGCGTGCTTGCGTTTCTTGCAAGCGCTCGAGTTCTGTTTTGTGCAGGGTACTGAGCTCGCGGATTTGTTCGTTGAGCCGGTCGATCTGTTCGGTTCGTTGACGAAGCAGATCTTTATGTGATGCAAGGTTTTGAGTAAGCATGGACGTTATTGCTGTGATGAGTCAGTGACATATCAAACCAGAGCAACAAAATGGGGCATACGTACATGAGACGACATCTTGGTTCAGGTCCTCTGTCTGACTCGAAGTCGATGGTGTCTCTGTACTTGCTTCTGGCTGTGAAGCAGGCGCTTGCTGTGTACTCTGCTGGGATGCCAGTCCATTCGCAGAGAGATTGTCTCCTGGTTCGGTGCCAACGCCAAAGTCTTTTGCGCTGACACCTTTGTTGTTAGCCAGACCGGGGTCTGCATGAATCTCGAGCAATTGCTGTATAATGCTTCGGTTGCCAATCCTGGCGACGAGGTTGAGCGCTGTATTGCCGGCTTTGTCTTTCGCATTGACAATGTGAGAGAGGAACCGTACTAGGCTGACTGCACCCTTTGTGCCGTTGAGAGTTTGCGCGTCACTTGACTCCTGTCCGGTTTCACCACTGACAGTTTGCTGCGACATGCTAGCGACTGCGGAAGCAGTCGAGGCGGTAGATGAATCCGGTTGCTTTCCCACTCGGACCAGGAATTCTAATAACGCCTCAAGATAGTACTTACTACTTGGCGCTCGTCCTTTGATGCCGGAAGATACAGCTATGTGATGCAAGACAGTGCGACCTTGAATGTCCCGTACTTCGATCAGCGGACTGAGGACTTCGAGCAACTCAGGAAAGCATGACTTCTCCCAACAGTTGTTGACAATGACCGCTGAAATCAATGGACTTTGCCCAGCAGCGTTGCCACGCCATACGTTGGCACCTTTGCGTAGCAGCAGTTTCAGCAACGAGACATTCGCCAAAGTGGCAGCCCAGTGAAGTGCGCTGTTCGAAGAGACGTCCAGAGGCATGTTGAAGTCCTCGCCTGAAAGTTGTAGTATTGCGGGATGTGTGCTATAGTCTGTTCGTCCATCTCCGGCGAAAAGATCCAGTATCAGGTTTAATTTCTCGGTCTGCTCGTCGGTATCTGGTGGTGGCAAAGGAGGCATCGCAGTATCGCTGCCAGCATTGGCAAATTCTTGGGACAACGTGGTTTCGTAGAGGAAACTTTCGTTGGGTTCGGTGGGTGTAGCAGATCGCATCGATACGTCCAGTGGGATTGATGGAGGACCCATGCCCTCGTTGCTGTTCAAACGTTTGCGCTTCCTGGGCGGTTCTTGTAGTCCATTCGGTTGTGTGCTGTATCCAGAGTCAAACCTGCTTTCGGTTTCGTAGCTGTTCTGCGAAGCCATACTTTGTTGGCTACCACTAGGAAAACTCTCTTGATGCGACAAATGTCGAGATGGCTGCCTTGGCTGGGTTCCGGGTCTGGGTGCTGGAGAATTCAACCTTGCGGCCTTGTTCATTGCCGCCAGCGCAACCGATGTTGATGGCGAGATGTTCGAGAAAAAAGTCCCGTTTGCTGAAGGTCCGCGGTTTGGGCCAGGGTCCAGGTTGTAGAAGCGTTTCCTATTCGCGGCCATTGCCTGTTCCTTGGTGGGCGTGTCTTGCTGACCTTGGCCGCCCGAACCGTCTGCGGCCACGTCGTAATCAAGCAACGGCTTGAGAATATCCTCGACACCGTATTGACGACAGAACTGCCTCCCTCGCTTGTAGCTGATCCATGTGCCTTGGTATTTTCCATATCCACCCTGAACCTTCTCGTGCTCGCCGACAAGAATCTCTTTCTCCAGTACCTTGGTGCGTTTTCCCTTATCTACGCCTGCGACTTTGAGAATTTGTGTGGCATTGAGCCAGCCATCGCTGCGCCGACGCATACAGGCTACGTTTTGGACTTCCATCTCATAGACATGTACTCCGGAATAGACAGCCTGTGAGTGCGCTGTTAGTAAGCATATCCAAATGCGCCACATGAATCTCCTGACGAACCGTGTAGATCTGGGGCTTCCCATGGTAGCTGCGACTTTGTCCGTATCCCTCCCCAAAACTCCTCGCATAGCCGGGGTTTGAGACGGGACCATTGGGAAAGCTCTGACTGTACGAGTGTTGAACCTGGTTGTGCGCAGGCGGATGCGCATGCGGACTGCCGTCGTAAGGCATGTTGAAGCTCTGCGAGAAGCCAGTCGGGAGTCCATGTGAGGCCGGCTGGCCTTGGGAGTGCTGCGATGAAGCCTGTGGAGCGACGAAGGACTGTTGCGGGGTCATGGCCGCGAGATTGGCCATTCGGCGGCCGGTCGCAAGTTGAAAGAGGCTCAGTTGGTGTATGCGACGCAAGGAGAGGGTTCGGATGGGGTCATGCGCTACTGGATGACTTGCACATGTAGAGTGCTCGAAGTGGCGCGAGAGGAACGCGTATCCAGCTGGGCGACGCGTGAGGTCTCACAGAATCAAAGACCCTCCGCAGAACGGGCCGAGATGATCTAAACTTTAATTTCGGAACGATCTTCCAGTGGTGAAGTTTAGGAAAGGGACATTTGTATGTGTATTGGAGCTATTCAGATAGGAAACATCACCTTCGAGAAGCGTGAGAACAAATAGAATATAACGGCCGAATCAAATCGCTATCAGCGGTTTCAGTCAATCAATGTTGAATAGCTCTTTCCCAAGAAGCACAATTCCTGTAGGTAGTAAGACACAAAAACTGTCCTGTTTCTTCTCTCTCCCACAAGAGCTCCTAGAAGTGAACGCTTTCCGTCCGCTGTGCCAGTCTCACAAATGTTCTCCATGCGCAGCGTGATGCCATTGAGACTGCCTTTACGGCCATCTAACTCCAGGGGTATCAACACCCTCTTAACATCAAGATCAAGATGTCTTCCGAGATCGCTTTCCGCCGGCCAAGTCACGGCTAGATTCAGCACCACTACGCGTACCAAGTCGCTGCAAACCCTCCCAGAACAGACGCAACCGACCCAGCTCCTTGAACAGGATGAATTCCACCGCCTTTCCAGTCGCCATGTGCTTCGCGGCATCTTACGAGAATGTACCTACTTCCCCGACGAGTTCGCTGCATCTTGGATCCGTCAGTACGCTTTAATGCGCTTCCGCACATACGAGGCAAAGAATAGGAAGTATGTCACCAAGGAAGACTACACAAAGAGGCTGGAAACTGTTCGAAGGAAGAGTAGACAGGGCTTGTACCAGATGCGACGAGCAAACGAAGGAGATCGGAAGATGCTACTGAAAGCACTCTCCATGGCATATGGACGGATAGGCAAGCGGAGGAGAGAGCTTCTGTCTCCTTTGCTGCCTGCAAATTCCTCCAGTGAGGTTGAGGTTGCATCTAGCGACGGCCTACTCGGTGACGCTGAATACGACCCTTCGCAAGCGTCTCCGATGGCACGACAGTCGGCGACGCAGTCCGTTGGACACGACCGTCGCCGCGGCGAAGGTCTTGAAACGACAGCCAAATGGAACGATCAACTTATGCAGCCTCAGCAAGAAACCGAGATTGAGAACGAACGATTCGAGCACGATGTGCAGCAACACCGCATTGAAAGGGCAATGAGACAGGCCAAGCGTGAGAAGCAGACCGACGTGCTTGACATGCTCACTCACATTGGTGGAGGATTTTTGGACAGCGACACGCCTACGTCAGTGGAAGATTCGCTGGACGGAGCAGCATTAGCTCCCAGTCGCGACAAGCGATCTTCAAAGGGACACGCGGACGTGGCTGTGAAGACCCAAGTCAAGGAATTTGTCAGTGGTCTCCCACTCGAGTTGCGCACTCTGGTTCAAAGTCAAATCACAGCTTCTCCTCCGACAATTGCCAGACGCAACCCGCGTAGACTGGGAGTCGAGATACCTGAACTGAACACTTGGTACAAGCCCATGCCTGCTGTCCGAGTGAAGAATCGGCTCAGCAAATGGTACGCAAGTTTGCTTTCTACAGTGCAGCCCCCTCTTCCTGAAAGGGAGTGGTTCCGACTTCGCGACCTGGCCCTTGGTAACACTCGAGCCGAACCACCTATCCCAAGACGCGCTCAACTCACTACTCCACCTTCAGTGCTCGAGATGACTGTCACTCGTGGGAAACTGCCCACAGAATTGTTCCGGAAAGACCACGCTCACAAGATCACCCCACGATTCATGCGGCGTCTGTGGGCAGACGTGTTCTCTCAATGTCCACTCATGGAATATGACGCTCCAACCAGCGGCTGGAAAGTGACATGGGGCCATCATACTCTCCAAAGCCAGAATAATGTAAGCGAAGGAATCGACAGTGGGCCAACTTCACTTGACAAACCCGCAGGCTGAGGAGCCAACACGCCGAGCACATGCGACGATTGGCCAAGATGTATTAGGCAGTCAATGCTGCCTCTGCTTCAACGCCAGCTCTCGTGGGAAGCATCATTTGGGGCAAAATACTACCAGCTTTGATCAGATCTCTCCCAGTCTACCTGACCCCCGAGAGACTCTAGTTCAACGCTCTCGTGGGACACAACGTTTGGTACAGAGTACTACAAGCGTTGGCCAGATCTGTCTGCGTTTATCTGACCCCCGAGAGACAACTTCTTCCTCCTTGGAGAATCGCAAAGACATTGCGAAAGCGGCAGGTTTCCGCGATTCCTCGCAACCAATAGCGGGCCATGAACCTTGCGTGACAAACGGGATCCACAAAGCTCCCAAACCTACGCCCTTCAAGTACAACAACGCGATCCACAAGTACTCCATTGAGCCTGTCTCAAAGAACTGTTGAATCGTCGAACAAGTAACAAAACAGTTGAAACGTGCGAAGACTTGTACGTGGGTCTATACCAGCATACACCATGTCGAGCCAACCTTCAATCAGCCATGCAACCCAGGAGGACGTCAAAGAGATCCTGGCCATGATCCGCGAACTGGCCGACTACGAACACGAGCTGTCATCCGTCGAAGCCACCGAAGAATCCCTCACACGCACACTCTCTCTAGCACCCTCAGCCGCATCATCGCATACAAACCCCGGACACGCCAAATGCATCATGCTCCGCCTGCCAGCCGAACCCACAAGCCCCACAGACGTTCCTGGAGCGGTGGCCGGTATGGCGCTCTACTTCCACAACTACAGCACATGGAACGGCAAGCAAGGCATCTACCTCGAAGACCTGTTCGTGCGGCCGCAATACAGAAAGAGGGGGTACGGCAAGCTGCTCATACAAGCGCTGGCAAGAGAGAACTTGCTAAAGGACGGCGGGAGGTTGGAGTGGAGCTGCTTGGACTGGAACGAGCCGAGCTTGCAGTTCTATCGCTCGTTGGGGGCGGTGGAGATGAAGGGCTGGACGAAGTTGAGGGTTGATGGTGAGGCGCTGCAGAAGCTGGCTATGGGCGATATCCCGCCTCTCACGGGTGAGGCGCCGAAGTGAGTGGTTGGGTGTATGCAGCTCATGATCAAACGTTTCCAGATGGCTGTCCTTGGTAGCACCACCCTCACTTGCCAAGCCTTGTCACACGTGAATATACAAAAGCCACAACTGATGCTCTTTCCGCTTCATTCCCAAGCAACCAGCTCCACGCTGTCAACATTGCGAAATGCCGCGGAAGAAGAAGGAACGCAGTTGGAGTGTGTTTGAAGCGATCGAGCCTCTCGACACTAAAAGATAACGCGCGACCCTCACTTTGCGGGTTTCCATTGCTCGACTGACAAGAACAGGCTTTACAACAACAGTGCACTTTCAGACATAACCATCAACTTCTCCGGTCGCAAAGTGAAGGCGCACCGCATCGTGCTTTGTGGTCAATCTGCGTATTTTACGAAGCTTTGCCACCCTGATAGTGGGTTCATGGTAAATCTGCTCACTATACGAAGACATACATGCGGCGACTAATGATGGGTTTCCAGGAATCAAACGCTAAGGAGGTTACCTTACATGACGACAACCCAGAGGCTCTGGAAATTGTTCTGCGGTACCTGTACGGCTTCGAAGATGACCTCCTATCTCAAGGTGAGCTGATAGCCCAGGCGATCCACGTTTCACGGGTCATCGTCGCTGCAGACAAATACGGAGTCGACCGCAAATTCATCACCGGGGCGGAAAACGTCCTTTCCCAACTAGTGAGCGAGATGGAGGAACCCAGGACGGTCATGACTTTCCTCGAGACGTGTACTCTTGGACCTGAAGTCCATCCATCGCTGGCTTTTACAGTGGAAGAAGCGCTCTGTGTTCATATGGTGGAGCCCATTGAGCTCCCAGAATGGTTCGACTGGATACATTCGTTACCCAGTGTGAACAGGAAGATCTCTGAGGAGTCAGTACGGATGAAGCAGATCAAGCGAAACATGACAATTTCATGCTGCAACAATTGCGATGAGTGTGTTTTCCCGGATCCAGCTACAAGCGACGGCGAGTGTAGCTGCGGAGATCCATTGGAAGAATACACGGTCAATTTCGGGTAGGTTTTAGGGTGGACCATGGCAGAGTGCAGAAGCCCAATAGTCGAGAACTTCTCAGTGGCATCCGCTATTCGTCACCTCCCTGGACGACTCAACTTGTATGCATAAATCGAGTCACTCCAGGATTAAGCCTCTCCAAAATTTGCATCGTCGCAGGCGTTGGAGTATAAAGTTGACTCCCAACATGGTACGAGGATCAGAGTTCGTGTTGACTTCACTCAAGTTGGTCGCTTGACAGTTTACTAGCTGACGTACACATGCACTACGACCAAGACCTTCAATGTCGCACCACATACGCCTCCATGTTCGCCTTGCATACTGCCCGCATGAGCTCACTGAGCGCAGCTCGTCTCTTAAGGGCGATAGCTAGCTGAAGCTGAGCTTGAGAATTGCACATCTCGTGTCGAGGTAAGTCCCAGACGCGTATAGCAGACAGTGTTACTACCAATATCGCGACCATGGCACCACAGACTACATTTGCTCTTTGTTTGTGCCTGGCTCTCATGATCTATGGCTCACACGGTCTACCTTCGGCCCCACGCTTGTTCTCAACCAACAGCAATTCGGAATTGAAAACGGAATATGACTATGTTGTAGTCGGCGGCGGTACCAGTGGCCTAGTCGTGGCAAACAGATTGACCGAGGACCCTAAAAGTAGGTTAAATGGCATTGGTACACCCTACATTGGTCATGAAAGCTGATCGGACGACTCGATACAGTCAGTGTTCTTGTGATAGAGTACGGAGACGTGTAAGTAGAACTCCATCCCAACTACCCACCTCAGACATAGAACGAGACTGATGATACATGCTACAGTGACGGACAAGAGAATGGGGCCACCGTGCCAGGACTACCAGTCCCTAGCAAGTACTTGCGCACCGACACAAGCGTTCCCCAGCTTGGACTCGACAATCGTACCAGCCCACTGTATACCGGCGTTGTGATTGGCGGCGGGACCGTCGTGAACGGCATGTTCTTCAATCGAGGATCAGCTGGGGACTACGATGCTTGGGAGAATCTAGGTAATCCCGGTTGGGGTTGGGAGGGTCTTCTTCCCTACTTCAAAAAGGTCAGAAATTTGCCGCGAGTGACCAGCCATGTATTGATTGTAACTGCAGAGCGAAACCTTTACGCCGCCCTCCGACGAGGTACTGGAGGACTTCTCGGAACTAATCTCGACCGACCAGTCGCCTCATGGAATAGACGGACCTATAGGATCCAGCTTCTCCGATTACCAATACCCTGTCATCCGTAAGTCGACCTGTAGACATCCCTACTGTTACTTACCCGTGGTGTCTCGCCGGTCGAATGTCGCCAAACGAAGCTTGATGCTAATGATATTTGCACACCACGCAGACAACTTCTTCGAAGGCTGGCAAAGCATTGGTCTCGCCGCACAGCCACAACCCAACGCCGGCGACGCGAATGGTGTCTTCTACAGCCCGATCTCGTTGAAAGCCGTCAATCAGTCTCGTTCGACTGCGTCTGATGGTTATTATCGTCCTATTGCGGAGACAAGACACAACTTCCACCTACTGACAAGACATGAAGTCACGACAATCAATTTCGATGAGGACAGAAAAGCCACATCCGTCAGCGTAAGCGTGTCCATTGCCAAATCAAGTTTCGATTGACGGCGTCGACTGACATTGATAAACACTTCTAGTTCACGTCGCGTAATTCGAGCACCAAAGCTCAGATTCACACCATCAAAGCCTGTCGAGAAGTGATTCTAGCCGCAGGAGCAGCACGCAGCCCGCAAGTCTTACAGCTTTCCGGCATTGGACCCAAGAAGCTGCTCTCCAGGCTCGAAATCGAAACGATTGTAGATCTCCCTGGTGTTGGTCAAAACTTCCAGGACCAGCCGACCATGTATATGCAATACAACTGTGAGTGATCCATGGTGATTGTAGTCGTTTGCAGCAAACCTCTGATGTTGTTCCATCTTGACAGTCAGCAATATTCCCTTCCCAGGCCCTGATTGGATCAACACTAATGAGACTTGGGCTGCTGAGCAACTGGCTGTATATCTCGAGAACCGCACAGGTGAGCTTTTCAAGACACCAGGATATCCACCCCCGATTATCCCTCAAGACAAAAGAAAAAGAAAAAAGCGACCCTCCTCTAACAGTCATTACTTCTTGAAGGCCCGATGACAATACCCAGCTTCGGAGGCTCCTCAGTGGCCTTTCTGTCCCTGCAGAACGTGACGGTTGACTACCAAGATATCATCGAATCCGCCTCACTCACCAATCTCTCCTGTCTTCTGCCTCTAAACATACACCCCAGCATCCACGCCGGCTACTCCGCCCAAATCGATCAACTTCTTCACTTATACGCCTCTCCCCACGCTGCCGTCGAAGAAGTGGCCTGGGCCGGTTACGCCTCCGTCTGCACCGTCTTGATCCGCCCGTTGAGTCGTGGAACCATAGCAATCAACACGACTGACCCGCGCAAGCCACCGCTCTACGACTTCGGCACCTTCTCTCACCCCTCGGACCTCGACATTGCCGTTCGAGCAGTGCGGAAAGTCCGCGAGTGGATGGCTTCGCCGGCTATGCAAGCCCTAGGTCCAGTTGAGATCTTGCCAGGTGCTTCTTCTTCCGGCGATGACAGCGATGAGGCTCTTGCGGCTGCGATCAGGGGGTTCGCGACGAGTTCGTGGCAGCATCCCACTTCGTCGTGTTCGATGTTGAGAAGGGAGTTGGGTGGCGTTGTGGATTCGCAGTTGAGAGTCTATGGAGTGCAAGGGTTGAGAGTGGTGGATGCATCGGTGTTCCCGATGGCGGTTGCGGGACATACGTCTTCGACTGTTTATGCTGTTGCTGAGAAGGTGAGTGGACTTGGACTGTTCATTTGTTAGCATTTTTTACTAATTGAGAGTGCTCATAGGCGGCGGATCTTATCAAAGCTGCACAGGAGGGTACTTGAACGACCACCGACAGCAGTATGGCATGGGTGTCACAGCGAAATGAGGAGCATTGGACTGCCCTCGACGGTGATCGGGAGAGAATGCGTAATGTTTCGTATGGCAGCACTTCACGAGATCGACATAGCCAATGAAGGGGTCCACAGAGTACAGTATATCTACACTGGGTTTCTTGCTACTACACTGACTCGGGAGCTATAGTGAAGTGAAGTGAAGTGAAGTGAAGACGCAAATGTCGCCTCCCACGATCACGTGTAAATATTTGCGACCCGGATAACAACTCAATTCTTCGTCCACACGTTCTCTTTCTAAACATCCACCTCCCTCTTTCCAACATTGCCAGCGGGATGGAGTATCCGCCCAAGTACCCCGTCCACCCGTTCGTCGAGCGCCTCGACACCCGAAGGTAACGCATGATGACCTATCGATATATCTTAATTACTTGGCTGACATTCATAGCCTGTATGACAACAGCACTTACTCCGACATACTGATCAAGTATTCTGGTGGTCACCAAGTCAAAGCGCATCGCCTCGTGCTCTGTGAGCAATCCAACTACTTCAAGAAGCTCTGTCACCCTGACAGTGGGTTCGCGGTAAGTTCGCGCTCATCCAACATCTATGCGCCTCCCGTTTACATGAGTTCGACGGCTAACGATTCATTCTAGGAAGCCAACGCCAAGGAGATCACTCTGCGCGACGACGATCCAGATGCCCTCGAGGCGGTTTTACGTTACTTGTACGGCTTCGCGGACCATCTCACTGAACATGGCGACGGACTGCTAGCCAATGCCTCCCAAATCATACAAGTCATCATCACCGCGGACAAATACGGACTCGATCTCGCATTCATCAAAGATCTGGCAGAATGGTGTGAATTAACTGTGGCCAGGATGGAGGATGCTGTGATGGTCTTGAGTGCACTCAAAATGTGCACTGTCGGAAGTGAGATCCATCCGTCGTTGACTACTGCAGTAGACAGAATCATCTCTACTGAGATGACGATCCTTGTGGAACTCCCGGAGTGGTTCGAGTGGGCGCAATCGGTGCCGGTCGTCCACGTGAAGATCTTCAGAGAGGCAGCAGTGATGAAGTTGCTCAAGCGATCGGGCTCGATAGAGATCTGCATGGAGTGCGAGGATATCGATTCTGATTGGACGGAGAATGAGTGTAGCGGTGGAAGTGATCATCGCTGGCAGCAATACGAAAAGGTGTAACGGGTGTTTGAATGAGAACTTGGAGGTTACATACGCAGTACTCAGGCGTCTCGTTTCCCTCCATCATACGGCGACAGGAATATGTCACGAAGAGGTACAGTATTTGCATGTGCTTGAAACTTTCCGCCAATTCAACCAATCTAAATCACCTGGAGCAGTCAACGAAATGTCAAGTTCTCCCACGTGCGCTCTCACTGGTGGCCTTCTTGTCTTCTATGCACAATCGTTTATCCTCGCCTAAGATTCACATTGGAATACATGCCGACCAAGGGTGCTTGCAGACTAAATCTACTAATTCTTCTCATGTAGTTACCAATCACAGTGGATAACGGGACAAAATCTAGAAGTCTACAGTATATGCATCCAGGTGATATTCAAAAACACAAGACAAAAGCAAGAGCATGAAGTAACAACCAGATACGATCTATCAATTCTTTTTAAAAGTGTTGCATATCCCTTGCCTTGTCTTTGCTCACCTCGCCAACCCATCCTAGGCGCAACGGAGGAAAATAAGCAAAACAATCGTCATCATGCAAAGAAGTTCCGCTATGCTTTCAATCATTCAGAGTTCATAATAAGAGGAAGAAAGAAAAGAAAAAGGGATTCCCCCCCTTTTTCGTAAAAAGAAGACATCTAAGACTGCTCCTCGCCACCCTCGGCGGAAGCGTCCTTCATCTCCTCGTCCTTCTGCTGGGCGGCCTCAGCAGCGGCGCGCTGGTCGGCCATCTTCTTCGCGGCCTCAGCGGCGGCCTTTGCCTCTGCGTCGGCTTGCCTCTTGGCCTCCTCCTCCTCACGCTTCTTTGCTGCCTCGGCCTCGGCCTTGGCGCGGCGCTCGTCCTCTTCCTGCTGGCGGCGCTCGTTGAAGCGCTGGATGACAGAGGCGGCGGTGCTGCGGAGTTCCTCGTGCTTGCTGACGTACTGGGCCTTGGTGGCGTCCTCGCCGTCCTCGTAAAGCCAGTCCTGCGAAATGTGTTAGTTTGATGCTTTTTTGCACAATCAATCTGTCGCAAATTAAAGCTTACCTCGAGAGCCTCGCACTTGGCCTTGATCTTCTCCTTCTCCTCCTCGCTGGCGAACTCGGAGTAGCCGTTCTGCTCATAGGGCTCGTCAACCTTGTTGCGGAGAGCGTAGATGTCACCCTCGAGCTCGTTCTTCTTGTCTTCGGTCTCAGCGACAAGCTTGTCCTCGCTCTGCATGCTGCCCTCGTTCTCGAAGTACTGCTCACGCATCTCAGTGCTGAGCGATGCGGTGCCTGCAGAGATGGGAAGGTCGCCCTTGCGGACCTGCTTCTTGACCTTGCGGGTCTTGGGTGCCTTGTCGTCGGTCTCCATGGAGTCGCCCTTCTCCTCAGGAATAGGCTCCTCGATCTCCTGGTCCTCGACGTAGTAGCCCTGCTCGATGTTGAGCACACCGTGAAGGTTCAGGCGGGCCTTGAGCTTGCAAATCATGAAGTCACCCTTGTCATCAGGCTTCACGCCCTTGACGCTGAAGCGACCGATCCAGGGGTTCATCTTGCCGGGGAGGGCTTCAGGCTTGGCGTACTTGGCCTCGAGGTCGAAGTCCTGCTTGCGGTAGAAGGTCAAGATCTTGGTGGAGGGCATGGCATTGCCCTTGTTAAAGACAGTGAGCGAAGTGTCCTCGTCGGGGATTTCGGCTGATTTTTCCCAGGTGAACTCAATGGGGTGGTGGACGATATCCTGGATGGAGAAGTCGCGAACACGGAAGACAGGCGAGAGGATGGCGCAGCAGAAAGCGCAACCACGGGCAATGGCCTCGTCAGCGTTGAGGGTGTAAGAGAGAGTCTTGCCCTGGAACAGGTCGCCAATGGCCCTCTTGAGGGCGGGGACACGCGAGGCGCCACCAACGAGCTCGATAACGTCGATGTCCTCAGCCTTGAGCTTAGCGTCGGCGAGAGCCTGCTCGACAGGAGCGGTGGCCTTGGCGAGAAGAGGAGCGACAAGCTCCTCGAGCTCGTCTCTCTTCATGAATCCGGAAACGTCGATGTCGTTCATGACCATCTCAACGCTGATCGGTGCGGAAGCGTTGGCAGACAGGACCTTCTTGAGCTTCTCAACGGCGGCCTGGACACGAACACGGGCCTTGTCGTTGGAGTAGATGTCGATCTTGTGCTTGTCCTGCCAGACCTTGCGGAAGTGGTCCATGATGGCCTGGTCGAAGTTGCGGCCACCAAAGTGCCTGTCGGCGGCGGTGCCGACAATCTTGAGCTCGCCCTTCTTGAACTCGGCGATGGTGGCGGTGTAGTTGCTGTGTCCGACGTCGATGAAAGCGACCCTCCTGGGCTTCTCCTCGGCGCTGGGGAGGTCGAGCTTGGTGATACCCCAGCCAAGGGCAGTCGCGGTGGTCTCGTTGATCAGGCGCAGGACCTTGACGCCAGCAATCTCGGCGGCATCGAGAATGCTCCTCCTCTGTGCGTCGGTGTACCAAGCGGGGCAAGAAAGCACCAAGTCGTTGACGGGAAGCTTAAGCTCGGCGGAAGCGGTCTGCTTGGCCCGGACGAGGAACATGGCGATGAGCTGGGTAGCGGTGAATTCCTGCTCTTTACCCTGGAACTTGACGCGCGCGCCAATCTGGCCATCCTTCTCAATGAGAGGCACGGAAAGGAAAGCCTTCTCGGCCTCGACATCGGGGTCGTTTAATGAGCGGCCGGCGAGGCGGGAGAGGGAGCCGACGGTGTTCTTGAGGTTGGAGACCTCGAGCGACTTTGCGGCCTCACCGAGGAATCTGCATTTGGGGCCAAAGCCAACAAGGGCACTGTGAAGGAGGATGTCAGCAAAATGTCCGTAGTGTACCTGATCGACAGTCATGCATAAGGCTGGGCTTCCAACTTACGGTGTGGCACGGTTCGAAACCTCGTTGGCGACAACGTCGACACCCTTGTTGCGGGCAACAGCCTGTGATCCGTTATCAGTATGTGTGCCTCCTGCCATGCTGGCGATGATGGGTGTTCCGTACAATCACTGCATTTTGTGTGCCAAAGTCCAATCCAACAACCGACATTTTCTGGCAAAGTTTCTCGAAATTCCAAAGATGCGCGCAAGTTGTTTGCTGCTCGTGCAGACGGCGCTGTGGGATGAGCGGTGGTATAGGGTGGTGGGAGTGGTGGTAGTGGTGTTTGTGAGTGTGAGTGAGCGGTGGGGAGGTATGTCGGGGCGTCTCAAAGAATCTTTGCGTAGTGGGGTGTAATAAGTTGGAGTGACGTTGGGGCTACACCCGGCTCTGGCTCAGTTTTTGGGCCTGTGCTGGCGGCGACGATGAATTTGAAGTTTCTCAGCGGAACATGCGCGAAGACCCTAGAAGAACCCTACATCTCACGCCAATGAGCGACTCGCACGTCTTTTGGGCACGTCTTCACAACTGCTTGTTAGTCACTAGTCACATACTGGTGATGAGAATGTAAGAAGCCTCTATTCGCTACACGTAAATTCACCTGAGAAACGACTAATGCCATGCTTTTGCGCTATACCGCGCCATCTTGGCAATCACCTCACGTATCATGTCAATAAATATATTGCTCATTCCCGGAGGAAAGAAACAGGAATCTCTCCGGTATGATGGATCAATTTCGACCCGGTGTCTGAAGGTAGTAGTTTCAAGCAAATATAAGTTTTCGAGACATGAAATCAACTAATCGACATCACTTCCAGCGGCACTAAGTCACCATTGTGAATCGGAGTCTTTAGGTAGCACGTCTCGTTCAATGTAGGATTCGCTGTACTGTGGAGTATTTGACTCTTCAATTTTGTACATCGCCGTGAGCACATCCGCCTCAGTAGTCATTCCATCTGCTGTAGGTGTTTCCACAGCTTTTCCCAAACCCCAGACGCCATAGCTATGCATACCCTAAGTTACCATTCAAAAACATCCCATTGCCAAGTACAATTAAACACCGTCCTAGCGACCCTCTTCAAGCGCGTCGAGATGCCTCTTAAACCTCTCTGCCTTCGCTTTCAAGAGTTTGACAGAGTCCAGGAACAGATCGTCACTCCTGTATTGTCCTGTGCTCTCCACGCTGAAGATGAAGTGATCTCTGAAACGTCCAAGCTTGACCTTGTCCTTGAACTCCTCGTGTCGCAAGCACTCTCTGCTGACAGTGTCCTTCATCGTGTCCTTTACAACAGCCTTGCTCTGTCCTGTCGCGGGGTCTTCTTCGAGCTCTATCACACCGCGCGGGAAGCAGCGGCGGAACTTCTTTGCATCGTTGCCAAGAATGGGCTCCTTGATCTCAATGCTGGGAAGCAAGCGGTATGAGGCCGTGGCGACAGGCGAGAATTTGGCGTGGTCGGCACCAATACCCTTGACACAGTGGCAGCGAATGTTAATCTTCTGGCCAGGCCTGAGCTTTGCGATCAAGATGTCTGGGTTTGTGGGTCGGATGCGGTTTTCGCCAGCAAAAATTTGCTCCTGCTGACCTTGTGGCTCGAAGACAAAGTCGCGAGCGTAGACGTGGGAGTTGACGTAGCGTTCCTCGGGGTCGTTCGATCCAGCCTTGGCTAGTGCCTTTCCGTCACGGCCGTCGAGTTCCTTGGTTGCCCAGCGACACTCGATGTTCATGCTCATGACGACGGTGTTGTAGTCGCTGGGAACGCTCTCGCTCTCATCGTATCCCTCCTCCTCCCAAGCAGCTTGTGCAGTGTAGTCGTCCGCAGGTGGAGGCTTGCGGAACCACCGCATCCATCGTAGACCCTCCTCGCCGCCAGTCAAGGGAATAAGACCAAGTCTGTGCGCAAATACCTCATCCTGGATGAGGGAAGTGTTGCTGAAAATGAAAACATCCTCAATGGCGAGGGTGGGCACTTCCGCGATCAATACTCGACGGAAAGCGTTGGCAATGCTGGCGTCGACTCCGACGAGGGAAAATGCCGAGTTGTATGGCTCGTTTGCGTGGAAGTTGACTTTGAGGTTCTCGGTAAAACGGTCCAGGTTCCACGAGTCGTCCTGTGCAGGTCCGTAGTGGCCGGGAATATCGTTGGCCGCGGTGTGAGAGACGGTTTCGGCATTGATGCCCACCATGCGACGCTGCTCGAGCTGCTCGGCGGTGAGCGGCGCCCAGCTCTTGTCGGTTTTGGGAGCCATTGTATTTTGCGCGTCGTTGTGTTATGTTCCGAGTGTCAGCCTGCCGCCGTCCCTGTCTCTTTTCGCTAGCAAAAATAAAGAGGCGCAAATGGACTCAGCTGTCGGCTACTTTCTGCGGCTCGCCGGTCCAAAAAGTTTTGATGTTATCACGATCACCCTAACCCTAACAGATCAGCCAATCGAGTGCCCGCATTTATAGATGACGGTTCGACGACTCCAAGCTCAATCGTGTGCGGCAAAGTAGCAACACCACCTCCTCCGCCGCCCCGACCACCACCACCACCTATCCCACTCTCCACTCCTCTCCACCCGGTCCTCGCTGCCACCGCTGCGACGATCGAGCATACAGCAGTCATGGCAGCGCCTTTTGCTCGTCTCGCCGCCAATGGCGCCAAGCGCGTCTGTCTTCGTCCTCAATCCCGCATTGCCACAACCGCGCGCACTCAGTACCGTGCCCTCTCCTCTACTCCCGCCAGGCGCTTCGCTGAGCCCATCGAGAACCCCAATGCCACCCGCCTCATTCCTGTCGACCCCAGCTTCGGCTCTCCCGTCGACCCCAACTCTATGCTCTTCAACTCGCCCGATGACAAGGCCGACACCCCAGAGGAGCGCAAGATCAGACATTACACCGTCAACTTTGGTCCTCAGCACCCAGCCGCCCACGGTGTGTTGCGTCTGATTCTGGAGCTAAACGGAGAAGAGATCGTGCGCGCAGATCCCCATGTTGGTCTGCTGCACCGTGGTACCGAGAAGTTGATCGAATACAAGACATACCTGCAGGCATTGCCCTACTTTGATCGTCTGGACTATGTTTCCATGATGACCAACGAGCAGTGCTTCTCCCTGGCTGTCGAGAAGCTGCTGAACATTGAGGTTCCCGAGCGTGCCAAGTGGATCCGTACTCTCTTCGGCGAGATCACCCGTATCCTGAACCACCTCATGTCCGTACTTTCACACGCCATGGATGTTGGTGCCCTGACTCCCTTCTTGTGGGGTTTCGAGGAGCGTGAGAAGCTCATGGTGAGTTGATGATCGGTAAGAAAATGTGGCAAACTATTCCAGGACTAACACATACTAGGAATTCTACGAGCGTGTATCTGGTGCCCGTCTTCACGCTGCTTACGTCCGCCCCGGTGGTGTTTCCCAGGATCTTCCCGTTGGTCTTCTTGACGACATCTACCAGTGGGCCACCCAGTTCGGTGACCGCATTGACGAGACCGAGGAGCTCTTGACCGACAACCGTATCTGGATCGGCCGTACCAAGGGTGTTGGTGTCGTCAGCGCTGCTGATGCTCTCAACTACTCCTTCTCTGGTGTCATGCTCCGCGGTTCCGGTGTCCCTTGGGATATCCGCAAGTCCCAGCCCTACGATGCATACGACCAGGTCGAGTTCGACGTTCCCGTTGGCATCAACGGTGACTGCTACGACCGTTACCTTTGCCGTATGGAGGAGTTCCGTCAGTCTCTCCGCATCATCCACCAGTGCTTGAACAAGATGCCCACTGGCCCCATCAAGGTCGAGGACTACAAGATTGCCCCTCCTCCACGCGCCGCAATGAAGGAAAACATGGAGGCTCTGATCCACCACTTCTTGCTTTACTCCAAGGGTTACACTGTTCCCCCTGGTGAGACCTACAGCGCCATCGAAGCCCCCAAGGGTGAGATGGGTGTCTTCGTCGTCTCCGACGGCTCTGAGAGGCCCTACCGCTGCAAGATCCGCGCACCCGGCTTCGCCCACTTGGGCTGCTTCGACCAGGTGTCCCGCGGTCACTTGCTCGCCGACGCTGTCGCCATCATCGGTACCATGGATTTAGGTATGTGTCCAATCTCTCATAACCCGTAACGTTGATAACAAGCTAACCGTATGAAAGTCTTCGGAGAGGTCGATAGGTAGTGCGGCAACGATCCCGTCGTTGTTGTCGTTGAACTGCTGCGGAAATGATGAATATATCACAAGTAAAGTCAAGAAGGAAGGGGGGACGAAAAAAGAGGCAACTCGTGTCGACGATACACTTGTACATATAGCCTCGCGCAGTCTCTCTACATCCCTTAACGGGGAAGGCGTTTGCTTACGCGCTGGATAGCATTTCTTTGTATAGCTGTATTCGCTATGTTTCGTTTTGTACCATTCTTGCTGTCCCATGTGCAGGAAGCTGGACACGCATTTTTCAAGGGCGTACTGACAGCACACAGAGAGAGAGTTCATGCACATTGATCTTGTTGATACTTCACTGACTCGAGAGTCCCCAGATAGCATTACCAGATGCAGTGGTACGGCCGTTCCTCGCAACAACCACTGAGAGCAGATGATCAAAGATTTGACACTCCGCTAAATCGACGAATGTTGCGCAGTGATATCAGACAACATCATCCGAGATTCGTCACCCCGACGTCATTGAGAAAGTACAAGAGGAGACTTGACATCTCGCTGACTTGGAAACCTTCGTACGGAACTACCTGGGACGACAGCTCAGATATCGACGGCCATCACCAGTGAAAGCGCACGCGGGAGAACTTGACGTTTCGTTGGCTGTTCTACTTCTTTGTAGTGCTCTCTCAGGATCCAGCTTGGAAGTTGCTAATGGTTACCATTGAGAGTGCATGCGAGGACACTCGGTCTCTCACTGGTATCGGAACCTCTGTGCGGTATTGCCATCTGACACAGCTCGGAAACCGCTGAGGATCACCATCGAGACTCCAAGTTGAAAAGCTCGATGCTTCGCTGGCATTTGGTCTCTCGTGTGGTAGTACTATACGGTGCTGCCCGCTCTCATACTCGTGAGCAGACGTAGCCTGAGAAAATCCGGGCAACGATAGGCAAGGTTGAAAGATGGGTGTCTTGTTTGAGAGAACACTCAGCGCCAATCTTGCAAGGAAGCAGCATCACGGCTACAGGAGATTGATGAAGATGTTGAGATGGTGGATAGTGACCGAAATGCGTAATGCGAGCGGTCGGGTCGAGTGGGAATGGGACTATTGTTTAGCCACATACTATGATTTCGATACCAAAAAGCAATGGGTGAATTCAACAACGGAGATTCCGTCACAACCAGCCTTCCATGAGGACAAGTCTATCAGAGGAAGAGGCAATCCGATCTGGAACCTAGCGACAGAAGAATTTCCAATGTCATTCAACCACCACGTGACGTTTCATCGTCCGGGTCTGAGGATCACTTACCTTATCTCTGATTCGCTGCTAGTATAACCGACGCCCCGCTCCCCCAGACACGGCGATTGTAGAGCCATCTCCAAAACACCTCGGTACTGTCAACCACAGTGACGTCTACGTGATATCGTAAGCGACAAGGGAACCGAATTGGGTTGCTTCTAGCATAAGGTATCTTATAGTCGTCTCACATACATTAAATCTCTTCCTGCTGTAAGTAAAGTCACCATCCAAATCATCCAACATACATCAGCATCGAACATCAACACCAAACATCAAAACGAAAAATCACAAGAAACCATGCCCAAAGCAATCTCCATCCGCAAAATAGACGGCAAACCCGGCGCAGTCTACTACCCCCTCGACCCCATCACCCTCCCCTCCACGCCCCCCAAACCAAACGAAGTCGTCGTCACCATCTCCGCCGCAGCCCTCAACCACCGCGACCTCTTCCTCCGCCAACACCTCTACCCCGGCACAACCTTCGGCGTGCCCCTCCTAGCCGACGGCACCGGCCTCGTAACCACCACCGGCACCTCTCCCGCCGCCCGCAAATGGGCGGGCAAACGCGTCATCCTCAACCCCGGCAGCGGCTGGAAAGACTCCGCCGAAGGGCCCGAGGATCCCAAGGGGTACGCGATCCTAGGCGGGACGAAAATGAACCCGCTCGGAACGCTGGGCGAGAGCGTCACGATCGATGCCGGGGAGCTGGAAGAGGCGCCGCCGCACTTGTCTGCTATTGAGGCGGCGGCGCTGCCTTTGACGGGGCTGACGGCTTGGCGGGCGACGATGGTCAAGAGCGGGAATGCGGCGGCCGGGCGCAATATTTTGATCACGGGGATTGGGGGCGGGGTGGCGATTATGGCGCTGTTGTTTGCGGTTGCGGCGGGGGCGAATGTGTTTGTTTCGTCGGGGAGTGGGGAGAAGATTGAGCGGGCGAAGGGGTTGGGGGCGAAGGGAGGGGTGAGTTATAAGGAGAAGGGGTGGGAGAAGACGTTGAGGGAGATGTTGCCTGGGGATCGCAAGTATCTTGATGCGATTATCGATGGGGCTGGCGGGGATGTGGTTGAGAAGGGGGCGAAGCTTTTGAAGGTGAGTTCTTGCTGGTCCTTTGCCGTGCCACTGACTTTTATACAATTGACTGACGATTCAATCCTGCACAGCCCGGCGGCGTCATCTCAATCTACGGCATGACCACCTCGCCCACCATGCCCTTCCAAATGGGCGCCGTGCTCAAGAACATCGAAGTGCGCGGCTCGACGATGGGCTCGCGCAAAGAGTTCGCCGACATGGTCCAGTTTGTGCAGCAGAAGAAGCTGAAACCCGTCGTCTCGCGGTACGTCAGCGGCGGGCTCGACAACCTGGCCGGAATCGACTCGTTGTTCGAGGACATGAAGGCCGGGACGCAGTTTGGCAAGCTGGTGATTGAGATGTCCAAGGAGCGGGAGGCGAAGTTGTGATTTGTCGAGTTTTTGGGTATTGTATAGCACATAAATGTCCTGAGGTATTTGACTTTGAAGATCTTGACGTCTAGTTTTACTGTATGATGTTTGACATAGGAAAGAAAATGTGAAGATGTAGAAAAGCAATCGGTATCAACCCCCTTTCCATTCCAAACGCCAGCGCTATGCCAAAAAAAAAAGAGACAACAAAAATCGTTTCTCTGAAACGACCACCAACATACCACCCAGCCCTCATACGAACTCCACTCACTTCTCCTCCAAAGCCCTCAACCTCTTCTGCCTCACCTCAACATCCTTCATCTCATCCTGCATTTCCTGGTTAAACTGCTCCCAACCATCCAAGTACACATGATGACCCGCCTTGCGAATCACAGTGACCTTAGCATGCCCATTCTCCCTCGCCTTCTCTGCAGCACTCGCATTGGCAAGCGCCTTGCGTTGTTCGGCAAGCAGCTTCTCCATCGCGGCGTGGCCGCCGGCGACGTCCATCCAGTCGTGCTCGCCGTACATGAGGACGACGGGGACTCCAGTTTCGCGGACTTTGGCGACGGGGAGGGGCGAGCTTGCTGCGTCGTCGGGCGTGGGGCTGCGGTGAGGCTCGAGGAATTGCCGGCCGACGCCTTGGATTCGGCGGATGAGGGGGCTGCGGGCAAAGGCGCCGGGTGCTAGGACGTATGCCAGGGCGTATTCGCCGCTGCCGCGTTGGCGGAAGAGCGAGTAGCTGTAGTCGTGCAGAGCCTGGGCCTCGTCTGGCGGGAGGTGGGAGAAGCGGCGGGATGTCCAGCCGCTGACGAGGCGTGGGCCGAGAGGGCCGGCGTAGCGGACGATGGAGAAGGGGGATACGTTGGCGTCCCAGAGGGTGACGAGCCATTTGGGCAGTTTTCGGGGTGGAGGCTTGTTTTTCTCCTGTGCTGCTTGTTCTTTTGATCGTGCGTTGAGGAAGTTGTTCCTGTCAGGTGCGTTGGCGCCGTGTATGCTCTCGTCTTGAGTCTGGGTGAATTCGTTTTGCATGCGACTCTCGCCTGGCTCGGGGAGATCTTCGTTCACGGCGTAGGGGTCTTCGGGAATGCCCACGGGAGAGGCTAGGATTAGCTTGTTGAGATGGCCAGGATATTTCAGCGCATATGCCACGGCCATGTATCCGCCGAGACTGTGTCCAAGCAGAGTCATCTTGTCGATTCCACGCTTGATCCGCCATTCTTCCAGAGCGTCAACAAACCAGCTCTCTGCTTCCTTGATTTTATCTTCCTTTTCCTTTGCGCCGATCTTGAACGGAGGTCGCGAGCTGCGGCCCATTCCAAGCAAGTCCAAAGCGTAGAGCTTCCAGTTTGGTCGTCTGGACAGACCCTCGAAGTTCTTGTAGAAGAAACCCAAGCCCGCTCCATAGCCATGCAGCATGACCAGATTGTTGTCCACGCTCTCCTCGGGTCTAACCACGCTGAACTCGTTCAAAGCTCTAGCCTTGCCGGCTAACTGGACCAGTTCGCTGTTCCACTGCCGCGGTCCATACGGGTCGGTGATACTTGTACTTCGCACAATATCGTTAGGAGAGCGATCGTCGCCGTCCATCTGCACGCCTTTTACACTGGGTGGCGCGCTTCCTGTCTGTGTGTGGGTGGGCGGTCGTTGCAAGTATGGCACAAAGGACAGCACCTTGTGCTCGGTCACGGCAGGAGCAAGACTAGTCCACCACTGGGAGAAGCCATCCTTGTAGCCGAGAGGAAAGTAGCCGCCCTTTTTCTGGGCTTCGAGACGTGCACTGTCATCGTCCGGGTCGCGGAGGCGAGCCAGCATAGGCTTCTGCGACGAAGCGTGGAGGTCTGGGGATGATTCGGATGCCATGGTGTGCTGGTGGCGCTGGCCGAGGCCGTGTACGTGGACAGTAGAGAGAGGGAGGGTGGCGGCGAGGAACAGGACGGAACGGAGAGACACTGGCAATGCGAGGAGCGATGCGCTGGTCGAGCGCACGGCGAGTGAGGGAATGTTGGAGGGGAAATGACGCCGCCGGGAGTGGCGACAAAGTGTTGCAGTATAGCTGGGAGAGGTATAGAGGTATAGAGAGTAGAATAGAGAGATAGATAGCTGTATGTACCAACCGAGGGGCGAATGACACGGTTTTGTTCAGTCGGGAGAGTAGGTAAGGTAGGTGAGTGGCGGAAGCAGGCAGTCGCATTCGGATACGGTGTGAAAGAGGATGGACCCGCCGGAGTTTAGAGGCGTGACATGGCCCGCGGTATGAAGTAAGTGAATTGCCCGCAGTCTCCCTCTAGCTCTCTCTCACTGTCGGGCGGCAACACGTGCACGCCTGAGCGGTCAAGACATTCACTACTCCACCACCCTTCCGCACTAGGCACATGCTAGACATTTGCTAGACAGAGTCACGCGTCCGGCCTAACGTCGTCCAAGACTCAACCTTCCAGGCAGCTAGGTACTGCTATTCGTCGCCTGCGAGTACACTCACTCCCCGACATGGGTGACTCCAAGCTGGACCAGCTCGTCAAAGGTGCTCCTCCACCCAACATTTCACCCTCCCAAATCGCCCAGTCCGCCAAAGCGAACTCTCACAACCCACACAACCCGTCTCCCACCGCTCCGCATCTGCCGCCCGGCATCACCACCGACCCTCGCGACAGCCACCCTTCCTCTCCGCCGCAGATCTATTTGAACCTGCTCATTCTCGAGTCCTCTCTTCGCCTGCAATACCTTAGTCTGAGAGCAAGACTACGCCTCCATCTTTTGCTTCTCACCGCATTGATCGCTTGGGTTTTGACCTTCACATACCTTCTCTACTTCCGTCCGCGAGAAGATGGCTCCGGCGTGGGTGGAAGTGTGTACTGGGTGCTCGAGACAACATACAAACTCGCTTGGGGAGGCGGTGTCGTGACAGCGTTGCTCGTCTACTTCACCGGACTGTACGATCGCGGCATCCGCTGGCCGCGGAAATTCACATCTACTACAAATCGCGGTCTCCGACAGTTCAACCTCAAGATCATAATCGTACGCCAATCATTCTTGCGTGAATTGATCGGATACTTCACCGCTGGATGGTGGGGAGAGAGCAAGAGGGTCAACTTCCAGGTTGTACCCAAGGACATTGAAGCTACGGCACCGAAAGAGCACTGGAGCGGGCATGCAGCGAGACATGGCGTGGTGGAGGAAGATCTAGCACCGGCCGGGGATGTCCTGAAACTATTGCTATTGCCCAAACCATTCAGCCCCGACTTTCGAGAAGGATGGGAAAATTGGCGCATGGAGTACTGGGACAAGGAGAATGCGCGACGGGCGGAACTACGAAAAGTCGTTGCTGCGAAACACAAAGAGATTGCGAAGAAAGAGGGCGGCTGGCTCTGGCGCACGGGTTGGAGGGGATGGAAGAGCATACGCATTTTCGGCGGCAAGTCGCGGCGTCAAATGGAGCAGGAGCGTATTGCTTTGAAGGAAAGGCTGTCAGCGGATCGATCGACTCAGAAGAGGCGGCGGGAGAGCATGCTGCGTGACGGTTCACACTCTCGCTCTTCATCACGGTCAATGACACCTGGGCCTGACCCGGACAGACCTTCTAGCCGACGTGGAGGCGAACGTAGGGGTAGCTCGGCCTCGTCTGCTGGCAACACCAAGAGGTCGAAGAAGCCTAGTATTCACATGAGCAGGCTCTCCATGACGGACGCTGTTCCTGAAGCCTCCTCGCCTTTGACGACCAGGGCGAGCAATCTCTCGACCAGCTCGAGTGGGAGCGACTACGCCAAGAAGGAAAGTACGCCGCCCACTGATGTTGCGCATTCCGTTGAGAAGGAGATAAAGCAGGAACCAGTCGACTAGTTAATGTATCCATCGACATGTTGTCAGCCTGTTCGAACATGCTTGTACTCATGTCCTCGTTCGTGCTTCGAAGTTCACTGTCAATTGACTTGTCGTCCATCGAATCACCTGCGTGCACGCCACTTGGAATTCTCCCAAAACACTGTTCGATCGATGCCATCACACTCGTACTCGGTCTTCTACCAGACGACTGCTGTTCCATTTTTGAGTGTCAGCATCGTCAGACCCGAAAGACGCGATGGATCCGCAATGCGACATGCCCCGCTCGCGCCATGATCAGCAAGACTGCAGATCACGGTTGCATGCACGAATCCCAGATGTAGGACGACTCCCAAGGTCCTTATAAAACAAGAAATGTCAGCCTTCCAAGCGCCTTTGCGCGGCAGGCTAGAAGTCCTAGATGAGCTGTTCCATCAATACGTCGCCAAAATGCGCTCACTCCAATCGCTAGGCGTAGCCGCACTGGCAGCAGTGTCAGCAACAACAGCAAACACATCCACACCACCACCAACACCACATTCCCACCTCAACAGCACCGACGTGCTCCATTATGTCAACCCCCAAATCGGCACTTCAGGCACCACCCCCAACGGCAACGGCGGCATGATCCCCTCCGTCTCGCCCCCCTTCGGCATGACACGCTGGACGGCGCAAACCCGCGAGAACTTCATCTCGCAATGCCCCTACAATGACCTGGACTCCCACATCCACGGCTTCCAGGCCACCCACCAACCTGCGATCTGGATGGGCGAGAGCGGGCAGGTTGTGTTGGTGCCTGGCGTGGGGGAGGTGAGGCCTTTGTTCGAGGAGCGCGGGCATGTTTTTGCTAAGGGCGATGAGAGGAGTAGTGCGTTTCTTTATGAGGTTGAGGTTGGGGTTGAGAATGTGCTGGGGGCTGGGGACGATTTGACTGAGAGTTTTTATTCGCCTGTGCCGGGCGGTGGGCAGGCGGTGCCTAGTGAGGTTCGTGAGGGTGCGAATGGGAGGACGAGGAGGGATGATTCGGCAATGGTCGACCGACCCTCCGTCCAACCTGATCGCCATGAGCATCATCGTGAGGAGGCAAAGGCTAAAATCAAAGTCGCCATGACGGCTTCCTCCCACGTCGGCCACCTGCGGTTCCAATTCCCTCAAGATCAGCTTGACGAGGAGCCGTACGTCTTCCTCCAAGCCACTCGCCAGAACTGGACAGGAAGCATCACAGTCGATCCACAGGCGCAAGAAGTCTTTGGCTCGAACCCGCAGCGGCAGGATTATGCCCTGGGGCCCTCCCGAGCGCCCGGATTCAGCGGCTACTTTGTATCTCGATTTTTGCACCCTTTCGCTTCGTACGGCATCACTCACGGCGGTGCACTGGAAGAAAACGCCACGACAGGCACCGGCGAACACTTAGGCGCCTGGGTCCGCTTCTCTCCGTCCCACTCACACAAAACAGTGGAAGTCCGCACGGGCGTATCTTTCGTCAGCATCGAACAGGCACGCCGGAACCTCGACATCGAGGCACCGCCTTCGACAACTTTCGACGACGCCGTCGAGGCGCTGAAGGAAGCTTGGTTGGAGAAGCTCGGTCGTGTGCGGATTGAGGGGGTTAATGAAACGGAGGCGGCTTACGATCAGAGAACGATCTTCTACACGGCTTTGTTTCATGCTCTGCAGTATCCGGCTGACTTCTCGGAGCCTTTGGAGACGGTGCATGGGGGGCGCAGAACTTGGTATGAGGGGTATACTGATCGGGTTAGGGAGGATGAGGACTCTTATTATCAGTCTTGGTCGATTTGGGTATGTCATCATTGGAGTGCATGCGAGAGACGTTCATATTATTGACGATCAGCAGGACACTTTCCGCGCCGAGCACAGTCTATTGACTCTCTTCGCCCCAGAGAGGATCAACAGCATGATGCGCTCGCTCCTTCGAATCTACGACTGGTCCGGCCGACTACCCATGTGGGCCAACATTGTCGAAACAAACATCATGATCGGAACGCACGTCGACGCCGTCCTCGCCAACACCCTATCCCGCAACTTCACCAATTTCAACATCTCCAAAGCCTGGGAAGCAGTGCGCAAGAATGCCTTCGAACCCCCCATCAATGACACAAACCTCCTCTACTACGACCGCGAGCCCTACACCCCCGCTGAAGCCCGCGCAGGCCTGACCGCGTACCTACACCTAGGCTACGTCCCCGCCGACCAATGGGCCGAGTCCGCCTCGCGAACCCTCGACTACGCCTTCGACGACCACGCCGCCGCCATAGTCGCCACTTGCGCCAACGACACCCTCGCAGCAACCCACCTCCGCGCCCGCAGCAAAAACTACCACACCCTCTACAACCTCAACACAACCCTAATGCAAGCCCGCAACGCAAACGGCTCCTTCACCTCAGACCCCAG
>Ga0265797_10001600_pt1 | contig 39728 bp, 35 predicted proteins | sample P2T30metagenome_FD_192433 | JGI IMG/M metagenome (GOLD analysis project Ga0265797, IMG submission 192433) | Plant litter microbial communities from East Loma Ridge, Irvine, California - P2 T30 | ecosystem: Environmental > Terrestrial > Plant litter > Unclassified | place: USA: California...
CCGCTCCAAGAAATTGATACTTCCTCAAAATGCGTGGAACCTCTTGGAGTACTATTTCGCATTTACGCAATCTTGGCTGCCAATGACAGAGAAACATGGTATCCTGAAGACAATGTACGCTTATCCCACGGAAGGTCTGACTTACCAAGACGCCTTGGCATCTGGCGAGCATGCAGAGCTTTGGAGCATAATGGCACTGGCAGCTTTCCAGCTATCCCGCGCCAATCCTACAGACAACAATTTTATTCTATTACGAAATACAGCGAGGGCCCTCATTCCCGACGAGCGCCAGGTCAATGTCGGTGCCGTGCAGTCGAAACCTGCCGATGCATTCGAAAAGGGACACATCCGAGCCTTGCTTGTGCTGGCACTCTTGAGCATCTCGAGCCACGCATGGCAATCGGCGTGGCTCGAAGTTGGCCTCGCAGTGCGCTTGACGTTATATCGACTCGCGCAGACGGATCGAAATACCGGAGACAGGGCGGAGAAGCCTATATTACAGCTTGCAGCGTTTGTCATTGAACACACGGTGGCCCATCAGCTTGCATTGTTACCGCACATGCGTTCTGACAGCATACAAGCATTCAATACTCTGGACGAGGATGGCCTTGAAGAATGGGCGCCATGGACAGATCCGACATCTCCTTTGAGTGGATCTGCCAAAGCACCCTCCAAAGCCTATAGCACTTTCAACGCTCTTGTGCACGAGTTGCGCGTCGCAGACGAATTCCAAACACCTGGAAATCACGCCAAAAACCACCCACGCACCGTCATAGCTCTGTTGGACAATGCTTGCAAGAAAGACCACAGAACCCAGCCATCGAAGCTGGCTGCCAACATGCGCTCACCAGAGCTCCGCACCGCCATGCCTCCAAATGGCTTCCAACCACAGGATCTCTTGAACATCACCAACAACACAGTGTCATCTGGCGCAAGCGGACAGCTAGAACAACCCGGGCTCTCACATCAAGATGTAACACGATTCGGGTCTGGCAATCCACCCGCAGATTTTCTCACAATACCCACAGGACCCGGCGACTTTGCCTTCTCACCAAATACTACAGAAGCATCAAACGCTATTGCCAACGCCGGCTGGCCAAGCTTCGGTGCACAAATGGACGGCCAAGGCGGAGGCGACATTTTCGAGGAGCTGGCGATGCTCGATTCGGTCGAGCCCGTGGGCGAACACCCGCAATTCATGCAAAACTTGGGTTTCGGACCCGATCTCGACTTGGCAGAGTTCTTCGGCCCGGATTATCAGCCCTCGAATCCGCTGCTAGCCTACATGCAGCCATCGCAGGGCGGAAGCAAACAAGCTGGAGATCTTGGTTGAGGACGAGAAAAGTACTGGCTGGAGCTCATCCTGCGGCCGTTTCAACACATAAGCTGTGCTCCAGCATCACACGCCCCGAACGCCTCGCACAATGGACCAGCATCTCCCTTATGCCACCAGATTTTCTGAACTTTGAGCTGCCGAGGACGAAAAAACGCAGCGCGCTGTCACGCTGCCCACGAAGAGACTCGCGGCGCGTTACAGACTGAACGATCACCGATGTTTCCAGAACATTGGAACCTTGGAAAACCCCCTCAGAGAGGTGGCGAGTCCAGACGAGACACATTTGTTTGGCAAGATGTAGGAATTGTTTAGGAGACACGATATCAATTGAACTGGAGCTCTTGGACATGGAGACACGGATGGTTTGTATAGGTAAATGAAGCGCTGCTGGAAGCGGCCTCAATATTGTTATGTACGAATTAAGTATCTAGGTACATCATGGGTATCATACAGTATGCTCAAGAACGCCACAAAGAAAAAGCCAACACTGAGTGTGTATGGTGTTGTCAAAAAAAAAAAAAAGAAAGAAAAAAACCAGGACGACAAGGAAAAAAGAAAGAAACTCCTCTCAAAGACGAGCAACCTGCTCAGACTGCATCAGACTGGAACGGCGCTTCTGCGCGCCCATGCCCAAGTCACGGAGCAGCTTCTCCCACGACTCGGAAGCGCGCCTCGCGTGCTCTAGCGGAACATCGGCGCCCTCCTCGACCAAGCTGGCGCTAAACAGCTCCGCTGAGATGCGGCCTCGCCACCCAAGACCCACGAGGATGGTCTCGAGGACTTGCTTGACGGGCAGATACGCGCCACGCTCGCTCTCGCCGTAGAACAGACGGCAGTTGCGCGACCAGCTCATGCGCGCGGGCTGCGCTTCGTTGTAGTACTTGTGGCCCTCGACGAGCGGCTCATCGAGGTACTCGCCGTCGACGACCTGCACGAAGACGATCTTCTTAGGGTCGACGGTCTTGACCATGCGCTCCATGGACGCCTTGAAGATGGCGTCCGCGTCGGCGGTCTTGCGGTTCGGCGCTTCGGGGTCGGCGTAGATGCGCGCGGTGATGTTGAAGGTGTCGAGGCAGATGCCGAAGTTGGCGCGGTCGACGCGCTGCACGATGTCGTACGCCTGCTCCCAAGTGTCGACGTACGTGCCCCAGGCCAGGTTCTCGTAGGCGAACTGGATGCCCTCGGGCGCGCCCAGGTCGGCGACTTCGCGCAGGTCGGCGGTGATGAGGTCGAGGTCGCCGCTGGTGACGTCGGCGGGCAGGAAAGTCGAGGGGATGGCGATGATGTTGGTGCCAAGGATGTGGGCCATCTGGATCCAGAGCTTCATTTCCTCGACGCGCTCGGCGTGCCATTTGCGGTCGCGCAGGCCCTCGTAGTGCATGAAGGGCTGCAGGCAGATGATGCTGAGGTCGCGGGCGTCGCACATGGAGCGGACGGTTTGGGCGGCGATGAGGTGGTTGGCGTTGGTGGCGCCGCCGGGGAGCGACTTGGCGACGTACATCAAGTCCTCGTAGAAGAGCTCAATGTCCATGCCATACTTGGCGGCGGCGTCGAGTTTCTCTGGGAGATTGTGGACCCAGGCGCGGCCGAGAGAGTGGGAAGAGATGGCGGCGCGAGGAAGCATGTTTGCGGTTGATGTGGTGGCGTAGCGGTAGTAGCTCGTTTGTAGAGAAGAAGACCAGTTGACTAGGCGTTGCCACAGGTAGTTGATGATGTCGAAGTGAGGCTTAAAGTGATGGAGAACCGAGAATGAGTTGTACATTGCAAACCCGGAAGGATAGATAGAGACAGACACTCGCTTGAGTCGAAGAATGAACAAGGAAAAAGCCACGGAGTGAAGTGTAGTATATCATAAACAACTCAAGAGACAACCAGGACCCCTCGTGCCTGATATCTTTAGAAGCAGAAGAAACAAGTAAAGCACCGTCGTCGTTGAACGACCCACTATCGTAAATGGCCCGGATCACGTCGTGGTGTTCATCCCCGGAGGATCTCATAAACAGACGATTCGCCCAGCCCTATCTCCTAATCACTGCAGGCTAGGGGCGGCGGTACGGTGGTGAGACTTGTTCCTGGCACGCGAACACGAGCCGTTAGTACAATCTTCCGCCGTGGCACAGCCCGGGAAGAACAGAGTTCCGCCGCCAAAATGCGCTCAGGGGGGTTGCAAAGAGTTCAACCGTGCAGACGTGGTGGGTCTCACGCTCTCTCAACGCGTTCCGGGAGAAGTCTTCCGAAATTTGATGTCACAGATCAACCAAGCAAGAGTTATTTTGGGATGAGTCTCCTTCCGCGTTTGGCTCCGACCGATGTGGAAATGAGTTTAACAGGCCTCACCTTCCTGCTCGTGTTGCGGGATGCTTTCGCTCGTCACTGATCGTGTATGGTAGGGTCAATTTGCTTGAGTTCGCCGTGTGGTGATGAGGCTACTTATAATGCACGTGCTCTCTCTCTCGCGTGTGCTGGGCGGGCAATCACGCTTTGATATCATTTAACCATCATCCTCACGAATGGCGAGCAGGGTCAGTGTTGCTATTGTTGGCGCTGGTCTGATAGGACCGCGGCACGCCGACAGCGTTGCCTGCTGCCCTGACGCTTCGCTTGCTGCTTTCGTGGATCCCAGCCCGCAGGCACAGAACGTCGCACAGAGATACGGCGTGCCGCTGTACAAAGACGTTGATGCCCTGCTGGCATCGGGGAACGTACCGGCCGCGGCCATCGTGTGCTCGCCAAACAGCACACACGTCTCGCTGAGCAAGCAGCTGCTGGATGCAGGCGTCCACGTTCTGGTGGAGAAGCCTGTGGCTATCGACGTTGCCTCTGGTCAGGAGCTAGTTCGACACGTCAAGAAATCTAAACAGACCGCGCTCGCAGGCCATCACAGGAGGTTTAATCCGTACGTGGTAGCGGCCAAACAAGCTCTTTCTACAAAAGCCATTGGCACGCCTGTAGCCGTATCAGGCCTCTGGGCGCTTCGCAAACCCAAATCATACTACCAGGCTCCTACAGCATGGCGAGCGTCATCTCAGGGCGGTGGGCCTATCCTTATCAACCTCGTGCATGAGATTGACATCCTGCACTATCTACTCGGGGCCATCGTACGTGTCTACGCCGAGCAAACCGCTTCGCAACGTGGGCACGAAGCCGAAGAAGGAGCAGCCATCGTGATGAGATTCAAGTCCGGCGTCGTTGGGACTTTTTTACTATCAGATGCCACTCCTTCAGCGCACAGCTTCGAAGCCGGCACAGGAGAGAATCCCATCATCCCGAAGACGGGAAAGGACTTCTACCGAATCTTTGGCAGCGAGGGGACGCTGAGCGTTGGGGATATGAAAGTGGAGAGGTATAAGACCGGTGGTGAAGGTGCGTGGCACGACGAGATTGCTGAAGAAAGATTGACGGTGGGCACGGAGGTGCCGTTTGACGAGCAGATCAAACACCTCGTGCGAGTCGTCAGGGGCGAAGAACAGCCTCGCTGCACGGTCGAGGATGGCTTGCAAGCGGTGGTTGTGGCTGATGCCGTGGTTCGAGCGATGAAGACTGGTCAGCCTGTAGACATAATGCTTGAATCAAAATTGTAATGTTATCTGTTTTGACACATTTCTCTGGCATGGTAATCTAATGTGAGCAGTGCTATGAAAGTATTTTGAGACATATATCACATGATCAAATTACAACGACCTAGTGCCGCGCCTTTGCAAGCTCTACCGCAATGACCTCCTTCGTCACCTTGACAGGCAGCTCTTCAAGTTCCTTGCCCGTCCAGAAGCGATCCTGCTCGAAGCCCTGGTAGAGCATAGCTTCTGTGCCGAGAATGACTTGCCAGCCCGCCTTCTCAGCCAAGTTGCCAACCTCCGTGTAGGGAGTCGGGTGGTAGCACATCTCCAGGATAGCACCCTTGTGGGGTTTGGCGAGGAAGATCTCTATGATTTTCCTCGCTTCCACCTCAGCCTGTGTGACTGGAGGGAAGTTGGGCACACATGCCACAATCGCTCCCGCGCCCTCTAGGGTCTCGGCCTCGGCGGCGGTAGAGACGTGGCGGAGGCCTTCGCCGTAGCCTTGGGATTTGCACCAGGACATGACGGCTTCGACTTCTGAGGGGTCTCGGTTGACGAGGTAGATGGTCTTGCAGCCCATGAATGCGTGCAAAGCGTAGACAGCTGATCGAGCGGCGCCGCCACCACCGATCACAAGGCCAGGGCGACCACGGTAGACTTGATCAGGTGCAGCGACGTTCTGTACAAAGGACTCGCGGACGCCAATGGTGTCTGTGTTGGTGCCGACGAGTTTGTCGCCACGGCGGAAGATTGTGTTGCAAGCGCCAACCGCACGACCTTCTGGAGTGATTTCATCCAGATGGGGAATGATGTTGACCTTGTGAGGCATTGTCACGCTTGAGCCTGTACGCTGATGTGAGTAGGCACCAGAAGAGCAGGAGAAAGGACTGGAGCTTACCGTAGCATCGTGGATCACGGACGAGTTTGAGGAATGATTCGACGTCAGTGGACGGAAGAGGGAAGTAGTCCCAGTTCAGGCCTAGGTTTTGGAAGACCGTTTGGTGTAGTAGAGGGCTGAGTGAATGTGCGATGGGGTAGCCGAAGAGGAATCCAAAACGCTCCAAATGGTCGGTCGCAGGTGCAGGACACCTGATGATTTCTTGTTGGACTGCCATTGTGTCGGTCTTGTCGTGCAAAGCTATATTACAGTCGGATCTTTGTGATCTCAAGTGGTGCAATAATAATGATTCGAGATAGACGTTGTTGTTGCAGCTCGACAAGTGATTCTCCGGTCGTCAGTGCTTGAGAGAGAGGGTCGAAAATTTGTTAGAGGCTTTGTTGACTGTGATAAAATTGATATTCGCTCCTTCGAACCGTCCAACAGCTTCTTCTTTACAAGGCCACGCAACAAGTCATTCCCATCGGCAATCTTCCATCTCGGATATCTCTGGGCGGCCGCAAACACATATCCACAGTGCAGCCTGAGGTTCCAAGGTCACGGAAGATGACTCTGCCCTGATTCGAGAAGCTGGCGCGGACTCTTCGGCGACGCCATTCTGGGAAGTACCGCTGTAGCGCCGGCAGAGTCGCGTCAGATCGCTGCCCGTCCGCACAAGGCCAATGCTTGGCGTCTGTATCCGAGTCCCTCTCAGCCGGTCTTTGTTGAGGACTATGGAAGAACTATGGCCTATGGTTTCCAGAGTGGACTACACGCCCGGGCCTCAAGCATGCGGAGGAGCCCATCTTCGTGTGCAAAAATAGCTGGGCATCGGGCACGGCCGGTGTGACTCTTTGCCGTGTACAAAAGGTCTTAGCAGCCAGGACTTTCAGGATGAACACAGATCCGCGCCTCCCCCTCTGCAAACTCTACCCGGCAATCGTCTGCAAACCGCCACGGCGCCACGCAAGGATCAACTCGCACGCGGCTGTGACGTTTCCGGTCTCTATCTCCGCACTCGCCCACACGCCCACACGTGCACACGTGGAGAGTCGTGGAGTCCCGCAATCGGAGCCCGGGGATCCAGAGTGCAAAAGGCCAAGATCACCATTGGAAAACTCTTTACCGGCCACTTGGGCCAAGGAACAGCAGTGACAAACTAACCTGCTCTGTCTGGCTTGGAGAAAGACCGGAGAATCGTCTGTGTGTACCCCGTGGGGTTCTTCATTCGACACGTTCTTTCAAATACGACCTGCAGATCCGCAGATTTGTCTGGATCTTTCGTCACTCAATCTCCTCTCCACTTCAGTTTGACCTCACTCATCCACAAGGTCGACAACATGGGTCTTCTCACAGTCGTAGAGGATAGGCCAACGCCCAAGGCCGTCTACAATTGGCGAGTCTGGGCATGTGCTTGTGTGGCTTCTTTCGCCAGTTGTATGATTGGCTACGACAGGTAAGCAATGCCAGAGACGCCACGCGAGATACCAAGCAATGGCTTGCTGACATAACGCAGTGCCTTCATTGGAACGACATTGTCTCTACCCAGCTTCGTGGCTGAGTTCGGTTTCAAGGAGATGAGCACCCATGAATTGAGCACAACTAAGGAAACTATCGTCTCGCTATACCAAGCTGGTGCTTTCTTCGGAAGCTTGTTTGCGTATGTGTCGGCGTACTTCCTGGGCCGCAAGAAGAGTCTTATGATCTTCTCTGTTCTGTTCATCCTCGGAGCTGGACTCATGCTGGGTGCCAATGGCGATCGCGGTTTGGGCCTTATTCTAGGAGGTCGCGTGCTCGCCGGAATCGGCGTTGGTGCCTGCTCCATGATTGTACCAATCTACATCAGTGAAATCTCACCCCCCGCCGTTAGAGGCCGCCTTGTCGGCATCTACGAGCTTGGCTGGCAAGTTGGAGGCCTTGTTGGTTTCGTAAGTTCATCTCATCATCGTTCTTAGCAAAACCGAGTGCTAATGACATCTACAGTGGATCAACTACGGCATTGAACAGACTCTTCCTTCCAACCACGCACAATGGCTCATTCCCTTCGCTGTTCAACTCATTCCTGCCGGCCTCCTTCTCATCGGGGCTTTCTGGATCAAGGAGAGCCCACGCTGGCTGCTATCCAAGCACCGCCGTGATGAAGCCCTCAACAACCTTTCCTGGATTCGCAAGCTGCCCGCAGACGATCTCTACATGATTGAGGAGGTTGCCTCTCTCGACTCTGTTCTCGAAGCGCAAGCTGCCGCCATCGGCGAGGGCTTCTGGCAACCTTTCAAGGCCGCAGCTCGCGACCGCAAGGTTCAATGGCGTCTCTTCCTCGGATCTATCATGTTCATGTGGCAGAACGGCTCTGGTATCAATGCTATCAACTACTACAGCCCTCGCGTCTTCGCTTCGATCGGCATTCGTGGTACTAGCACCTCCTTCCTCACAACTGGTATTTTCGGCGTTGTGAAGACTGTAATGACCGTCGTCTGGATCTTGGTCTTAATCGATCACCTTGGTCGCAGGAAGCTTTTGATGATTGGTGCCGGAGGTGGTGCAGTCTGCATGTTCATCATCGGAGCTTACATCCTCCACAACCCAGTTGACCCGAACTCCACTGCTTCGCTTTCCTCCGGAGGCATTGCCGCAGTCTTCTTCTTCTACCTCTGGACCGTCTTCTACACACCCTCGTGGAACGGCACCCCGTGGGTCATCAACAGCGAGATCTTCGACAACAACACTCGCGCGCTGGGCCAGGCAACTGCAGCAGCATCCAACTGGTTCTGGAACTTCATCATCTCCCGCTTCACACAGCAGATGTTTGACACCATGGGTCCTTCGGGCTGCGGTGTCTACTTCTTCTTCGCCTCCATGATGATCTGCTCCATCGTCTTCGTCTTCTTCCTCCTGCCGGAGACCAAGGGCATTCCCCTCGAGAGCATGGACCGTCTCTTCGAGGTCAAGCCCGTGTGGAAGGCGAACAACATCATCCTCGAAGAGGACCGCCTGCGCGAGGAAGATTTCAGACACGACGCCGAAGTGGTTGGCGTTGACATTGCGAAGGACAAGCACATTCACAACGAGAATGTAAGAGCTGGCAGCGTCTGAGTGTGCTTCGGGGAATTTGTTTTTAAATGTTAATTATATATATGTGCACGAGGTTACGAACAGGATCAGCACTTTTTCTTATTCTAGATCGCTTGCATTGCGAGATATGTATATAGACCAAAGGGAAAGAAACCTTGATCTGTGATCCACGTCTTTTACTCCTCTCATTCTCCTATTCGCCTTGTTTCGTGTCTGGCATAATGCCCTTATATCGGCTTTTGGACAAGTCTTAACGTGGCACGGCACACGAACATGGTCATCTCTGCAATCTGTTTGGGGCGCCCCTAATGTCAAACAGATGCTCATTGTCACTACTACGACAGGGATCGGTCGATTACGGCTGCGTCTGCTTAATGAAATTACAGAATTACAAGTATGTCAATAGCATTGCAGAATGTTACATACGAGAATCCCGAAAAGGGCGGTCCTAACTCCCACGCTTTTGCGCGCGCAGTGAGTGCCCGAGTGAAAACCCCCTCAGCAATACCAAAGCATTCTACACAATATCCAAGTCGTCATCGTCGTCATCGTCATCGATCACCCGGCCACCAGCGGCCATCGTGCCCAAAGACTCCCGCCCAGGCTCCCGAATGCCTCTTTCCAGAGCGAAGCGCGCCCGTTTCCGAGGGCTAGTACTACTGTCCTGGCTCGTGGGCCGGATGGCGCTGCGTGAAGGTTGCGGCGGCTGAGGTTTCAGCGTCGTTTGCCCGCGCTCTGGGCTGCCAATCCTATTTGGTTTTGGAAGGAGAAGACCGTATTTTTTCGCGCCACCCCAGCCCAAGGCTTCAGTGCCGGCTGAAGAGATGGCGGCGGTGCCGAAGTGGCGTTTGCGGTCTTTGGCTGGCGAGAGGCGGATGGAGGTTGCTTTGTTGCCGAGGAGGCCGAGCTCAGACGCAGAGGGTTTCTCGAACACGGTTTTCTCCTGCGAAGAGCGGGTGGAGGATACGGTTGTTGTGGTGGTGGTCTGTCGTGCACGTAGGTAATCGGCGCCTACGCTGCCACCCATGCTTTCCAGCTTCTTGGCCAAGTCTCGCTCGCGTTGAGCGGCAGCTATGCGCTTGCGAGAAGCCTCTTCTGCCGTCAAACTCTCGATAGAGGCCCTGTCTTCGCCATCGAAGATGTTCGCTGCGCTTTTGCCAAAGCCCGTGTCTACACTCCAAACCCGGCCATGTTCTCCGGCGTGTTGGCCAGGAATCTTCTTTCTCAACTGTGAAGGGTCTTGTTTCTTCCTTCCTGCTTGTTTCTCGTCCAAACTCCCACTCCGCCACATTGTGTTGACTTCCATCCTACCCTTTCTGCTCTTGTCGATCATCAGGTTCAGGTGGTAGTCGCATACTTGCGTACTTCGCTTGTCGATCCACGCACCACACTTCTCGCCGTCTTTCTTAACACTTACGCAGTAACCAAGATCTCGGGCAACGCCCATCTCCATCACTCGATCCTCAGATGAGCCAAGTTTGAGAGAGAAGCGGCCGTTATTCTGATTTCCCTTCGGCGGAAGTATAGCGGGATTTTGTATGGCGAGAAGAGTGCCCTCGGTCAATTTCCAAAACTGGTCAAAAGCAGTACCGAAGAGGAACAAGTCGATCTCCCATTTTAAATCTACCAACGTCATGACCATGAATTTATTGCGCGGCGCTGCTGCGTCTTCCTGCGGGTTGTTCTGATCGTTCGTTCGATGCGCCTGTTTGTGGCTGTAGGGTGTAGACTTCTTGGCCAGAATACCGAACACAATATAATCGGACTCGCAATCGGGTGGATCGTACTCAGGAGCTTTTACTTCCTTCAATAGTCGCGGCAACGGATACAGTTCCGAGCCTTCCATTGCTCTTGCAGCGTCGACATGTGCTATGTGTCGTTTAGAGAGATGGATGCCGGAAAATGGATCGTAGCCGTTGCCATCCTGCTTTTTATCCCAAAGCATATTCGCGTCACTTTCGTCAACGGTTGGATTGTGATCGTGTCCGTCGCTTGTTGACTTCGGCTGGGTTTGAGAGCGAGCAGTTATGAATGGGTTGTTTTGCTGTGGCGCTGAAGACGAAGGCGGTCCAAGTCTGCTTCTAGACTCCGCAGCGTTGACGCTCTTGGTCGGAGAAGGTAATCGTTCGCCTGCAGAGCGGTATGAACGTGCACTGTTTGTCGCTCCGGCACCCCTCGACATTTGACTGTCAAAACTTCCACCCTGCAGGCCAAATCCGTTGCTGCGTGACCTCTCAATGCGATCGTTCCTCGCTTGCTGTTCCTGCTGCTCTTGCCTTGACTTTGCCAAGCGCTCGCTGAATGAAGAGACAGGTCGAGTTGTTTCCTCCCTCGCACGAGTAACAGGCGCTCGCTGCACGCTTGAGGGCTTGATAGTACCATCCCGTGCGCGCTTCAGAGATACATCCTGCGCTTTGGGGGCAGCGCTGAGGCCGAGTCGAGCTCGCGCAGGCGAGACTGGGTCGAGGAGCTGCCGGCGCTCTCGCGTTGGAGACACAGGAACTTCGATGTCCGGACGGCGGAACAATGGCTGTGATATGGGTGCTTGCAATGACTTCGTCGGGGAGCGCCTTGAGCTGTCCGTCAAAGCTGAGGAACTGCGCGCGGTGTTCGAGTCTGGGCTCTTCTTCTTTCCTTTGAGTCTCTTCAGCTTCAGCTTCATCTCGATCTGCTGTAGCTTCAGTTGCAGTGTTTCCTCGTCCTCGTCCTCGACACCATCCTCGTCATCGTCGTCGTCGGCCATTGCGACATCCTGCAGCGCTTTCGAGCTGCTCATGGGACGCCTTAACGGCGAAGGTGACGGCGACCTCTCCTGATCGCGTCGTCTGTCGTCCTCCCACCGCTTCTTCCCGGTGGGCGAGGCCATGAGCGCTTCGAAGGGCGAGCGCGGCGGCCATGCTGTGCGGTTCTTGTCGGGGGAGATCCTCGCGCGGGGCGACTCACGCACGACGACCATGTTGAGTGATGCGCCGTTGTTTGGCCGAGGGCATAGCAATGCAATGCGCGGTGTTATGGCATGCTCCACGTGATCTCGTGCTAGACCGCATCAACGTGAAACCAGACCGGGATGGTTGAGTTGAGAGCTGGGCAGCTCTTTCCAGCCGCTCGCTGTTTTGGACCCTGAAAACACGAACAACACGACTCCATCGCGACCGACGCGCTGCACTTTAACAACTTTGGAAACATCGACATTCGGAGCATTTGCATAACATATCTTTCTTTGGGAGAATTCATCGACCATCGGATATTCAACGATCGCGTGCATAATTTATAGGCAGCTTTCATACATCCAGTCAGCTATATCGACAACACAAGATGAAGACGCGATCAAAGAAGACCACGAAAGCGACAGCCACGAAGAAGGAGACGCCTGAGCAAGACTCGATTACAGCAAAAGAACTGGCAGCCAGTGTTGCTGCACCACCACATGTTTTTGTGCTTCCCAAAGGCGCTTCCTCTGAAGCTCGAATAATCACGCTTCCCGACCCAGCATCCTCTTCGCCGAGTCGATACTTGGTGTGCCCCGAGAAGGGCTTCTACGAATTCACCAGAGTCGCTGCACCAAAGAAAGCATGTCGGAGTTGGCTTTTGGCACCTCAGAACAACGGAGATGCGAAGATTGAGAATAGCGAGAGGCAAGAAGATTCGGAAGAACAGGAACCGGAGGGCTACGTGCTTGAGAAACCCGACATGTTCGTGGCAACACCCATCGACCCTCTCTTCGTTCTTCTACCTTTGCTAGTTGGTGGAGAGGCCGGCAGCTATCTGACATTCTCGGACTTTGTCTTCGCAACCGAGAAAGAGGGCCTCGCACAATTACAGCAGCTGCTCCGACAGAATACGTTCGCCAAGCTGGAGAAAAGCATGGAGGCACGGATTGGCGTGATATGTGATTGCCTTGATATGGGTGATGGCGAGGACAAGATGTACAAGTTGTCGGCCTCGAAGCTTGCCACGGTTTTGCTATCCAAAGCAAACAACATGGTCAAAAGAGGACTCCCTATCAGCATGGAAGAACGCTTTGTCAAGCAGGCTCTTGAAGTGCCAGTATTGAGCATCAGAAGAGGGGAGAGCAGTGTCAGCATAGCACCGGAAGACGCCACATCTGTCCCCTCAAGCGACAACACTGCCACTGGAACATCACAAGAATCCTCCACATCAACGAGTACGGTAACTAGTAACAACACCACCACATCGACCGCCGCGTCCTCAGTCGCAACCACACCAGTGGAAGCTCAGCCCGCGGATGACATCGCAAACCTACTGAGAGTACGAACTGGCCTCGACTTTCTCGTCACCTCTTACGTGGCTCCATCGCTTCACACGGCTATACAGGATGTCTGTAAGAGCTCCGTCTCATCAGTTGACTTTGCTCCTCTCGACAAACATCTGGAGCACGTTGCGGGACTCAAGAAACAAGCACAGGTCCTACGTTCTCTCAGCGACAATATCAGCAGAAAGCGTGGCGCCGATGACGATGAAGAAGCTTTGGACAAAGCAGAGGCTAAGAGGAAGAAAAAGGAGGAAGATGAAATCAAGAAGAAGAATATGTCACGAGGTGTACAGCAGCTCGCAAAAGCCGACACTTCTGGAATGAAGAAGCTGAGCTCGTTCTTCACAAAGGCGCCGCCAAAGAAAAAGGCGTAAACATTATTCTGTACAACAAATACATGCATGCAACGATGATTGCCATCAATCGGCAAAGCTACGCGCAACGCGAAATACACACGCTGAGTCCCGAAGTTTTTCCGCTTTTGATGAACTTCGAATCTTGGGAAAAGTGATTTGACATACTTGATCAAAGCCAACAAGTCAAAACACATTCAAGATGGCTGACCAAAAGATCTACGCTTGCATCGACTATGAGGACAAATACGTGCAGCCACTCCTGCTCAACGCCATAAAAGCTCGGCTGCCCTCGGAACTTCTTGTCCTGGTCAAAGATGCGTCAGAGCTCCCTTCGAACGACTGCAAGTTCCTGCAATGGCGACAGTACGAGTCCCTGGACTTTGATCGCTTGATGAGCGGATCCGACTCCTCTTTTTCAAATAGCTACGTTATTCGCAAGGCCTTGATTCGCAAACACTACCTGTCAATGACCGTTTCCCATTGGCTCACGAAGTACCCCGAAAGCGCCCTGAAACGCCATGTGAAGTCAGGTGTAGAGTTCGAAGTCGACTTCGCCGAATTCTTGGATGAAGCTTTGATTGAAGCATTCGAACTTCATGAAAGTTGGCAGCGCAACGAATCCAAGGAGCCTTCCGAGAAGGAGTGGTGGATTCTGAAGCCTGGAATGAGCGACAGAGGCCAAGGCATTCGCTTGTTCAGTTCTGAGGAGGAGCTCACAGAGATCTTCGAGGAGTGGGATCCTCCTTCAGACGATGAGGAAGAGGACGAAGACGAAGCTGCGCACTCTGGCGATGAAGCCGACGACTCCGGGCCCAAATTTGAGGACAACGACGACGATGCGACCGGCATCATGACCTCCCAACTTCGCCACTTTGTCGCACAGCCCTACATCGACCCGCCGTTACTCATGCCGTCCGACCATCCTTCAGCAGGCCGCAAATTCCATATTCGCACCTACGTGCTCGCTGTTGGTGCGCTCAAGGTCTTTGTCTACAAGCCCATGCTTGCTCTCTTCGCTGGCAAACCCTACTCGCCACCATCCACTGAAGAGACTCAACCAGACCTGAGCGCTCACCTGACGAACACATGCCTTCAGACTGGCGAGCGCGAAGGCAGCGTGCACACTTTTTGGTCTTTGCCGTCCACTCTTCCTAATCTGCAAACGCAAGCGTCCGACTGGCGGGAAGATGTGTTCAAGCAGATCTGCGACGCTACAGGCCAAGTCTTCGAAGCTGCGGCGAGGAGCATGAGCATCCACTTCCAGCCTTTGCCTAACGCTTTCGAGCTGTTCGGACTTGATTTCATGGTGGACGCCGAGGGCACGACTTGGCTGATGGAAGTCAACGCTTTCCCCGACTTCGCGCAGACAGGCAGCGAATTGCAGGATCTGGTCAAGAATCTCATGGAAGATGTGGTGGATGTTGCCATCAAGCCTTTCTTTGGAGTTGAGGAATGCAGCAAGGGTGCAGGTGATAAGGATGGGTTGGTCGAAGTTCTAAATATCGATCTAGGCAAGAACTAAGCTACAAAAGATCACGGTATGGATGCGAGGAAGACTGTATGCTATGGATGCTTCCTCCCTGCTTTAAAATTCAAAGAAAAAAGACAATTATCATCCAAGCGCCGACACCAGGTCAAAAGTTTCCGACCGCCGTTTTCATCCCTTGCTGCCTATGCCGCGCATGCTCCTCTTGTAAGAACTTCTCGACAGCAGGAAGGATACCCCAAACTACTGGTGGGCCCGTGTACGGCAGATTCGAGCTACGCAGCCAGTTCTTAGGCCCCTTAAGATGTGACAGTGTTCTCTCGACCAAGCGTACATCTCGGCGAAAATCCCAACGACAAGCATGACGAGGGAGGAACGTTCTGATCATGTAGTTGGCCACGCTCGCCGGCAGCCACTCTGCCATCAGCGCCCAGAGCCTTCGGATCAACAGTGCATCGTGCTTCGTGGGCGTCGTCATCAGTTCGTGCGCGTGGTTGCGGTTCATCATGCGATCGTACTCCCCGCTGGCGGTGCTGACGAAGCGCAATGGAACGTGCGGTGGAGTCGGGGCCAGATGCTCGAGCGCGAACGCGAGCTGGAAGGCCTCTGCTATCGACATGTGCCCAGCTGTGAAATTCTGTGTCGTTGTTCTGAACCTCTCGAGCCCCAGACGGCACATGATGTCGTGTGGCATTCCCTGCCTCTCGAGCTCTACAAGGACAGCGGCGAGCCTCTCGGCTCCAACGCAGTTTATGCTGTGGTAGCTCAGCTGCAGCGACACACTCAGCCTGCTGCCACCGCCACCGGTTCGCATAGCGTGCTGCCAGCGCTGGTGCACGTCGTAGCACGTGCCGTCGGAAATCGGCAAGTCTTGGATGGCATCCATCAGGTTTCTCCGGACGCCTCCAGCGAATTTCAGGAACAAGGTCGGGAAGTTGAGGTCTCTGGGCGAGCCGTCGAGGAGAGCGAATGCGGAGACTTCGATTGTGAATGTGTTCAGACGTTCAAGGATTGGTTGGCCTTCGCTGTGGCATTTTCTGCTGGCGCGGAGGATTTGCGAGTGGCGCGAGATGGCGACCGGGCAGTCTTTGGTTGGTCTGATGGTGAGGAGGTCTTCGTAAATTTTGATTCGGAGCTCTGCTGGCAGGTCGAAGAAGCGGAAGGGAGCGGTGGGCGCTGGCTCGTTGAGATTGCGCGAGAAGCCCGGGATCATGTCCATGGTGCACTGCTGTCACGGGGTGTTGTATATTGGTGAGGACTTTCGGTTAGATCAGACAGTTCGAATCGAAAGAGGACAGCATTGTAAATAACTGCGACGACTGATCTTGACCAGGCATCTGTCTGTCACATCCACCCGATCCATAGACAGCATGATGACCACAAGTCCAACTCACAATCATGTATTGTTCTTTAAGCTTTGGTCAGCGTCTCCAGACGAAGCCAATTACACCGCGGCAAGTACAAATCAGTCCAACTCGGAAGATTGTGATTTGCCGTATTCAATTGATTGTTCGTAGGACATAGACGATGTTGTAGGCAACAATAGCGTTCAGAGAAAGCAAATACCGTTAAGCTAACATGGATGATATTGATCAATTCCTTCTGTCTTGTACAAGAAAGTAAAAAGTATAACTAGTAACATCTGCGAGTGGCAGCAGCGAGATACTCGATGAGACATGTAGGCGAGTATCGGTAGCATGTGATATAATGTCGTATACACTCGGAACGTCGATATTGGTATCGAACAATGATAGTTGAGCTCGACTTTATTTGTCAAGCACGACTTTATATCTCGCGCCCGACATGCGTTTTCCCACCCGATGTAAAGTGAAAAACTTCATATCATGGCAGTGATTAGAGACTTGGTCTCGAAGTATAGGGCACGTCCGAGTTTCCTTACACTATAGGAGAGCTAGGCTATATCGATGACCATAATCATGCTCTAGATCAGACTTCACTTTGGACAGTCTATGCTACAGGAAGGCGCCGTCTGATATCAGGACCACAGTTGTACCGCAGGCGTACCGCAGGTACTCCGTAAGGTCACACACTTGACAATCACTAATCACATGAAGCAGACGTCTCATATCAGGACCACAGTCGCACCGCAGGCGCACCGCAGGCGCTCCGCAGGGGCACACGCAATTGACAATCAATAATTACATGTAGTAGAGGTCTGTTTCTGAAAGTCTTTTCTTGTTATACGCTAATCAATTATCTGCTGTTCTGTCTAACTCAAATGCCTGAAGGGTATCCTGATGTCCGAGTCCGTTTACTCCAGTGATGATTTCTTTTCCAATCCTACTCTCATGCGGCATAGAAAAAGGCCGATCGAGTCTCAAACCGTGAACGCCGTTTCTGAGAATGGTAAATCGGAAGACTTTGAGCCTTCGTCTCTGTGTGTGTAGAGTAAGAAATAAAACAATCGACGCCACCATGCGATTCCTTTTCGAGAGATTTGTGGTGTTCGATAACACCTGCCGGTGCCGGATCGGTGGCGACTCGCCGCCGTCCTTTTATCCATGTGCCACTTCGATGCTTTGTGTGCTTAGCTCTGAAGTGAAGCAAGCAAATATGCAAGCGCAAGACACGGTTCAAGCGAGACCGATAATCGCTCAGCTCCTGGTGCGCTTGTTGCTGCCCTCGGCATGGTCCAGCGCCTCTGGGGCCTCGCGCTTTCTGCTGACACGTGCAGAACTGCTCTTGGAGCGGGGCCAGTCGTCGAAAGGGCTGCGGTTCTTAGCCTTGACAGCCTTGCGCTCGACTGGTGACACCGGCATCTCCTCGGGCTCCTCAGCAACCATTGAAAGTGGAATCGCATCAGATGGGTGGTTGACAACGCGGTTAGTGCGCTTGGTAGAGGGCGGGGTGGCGAGGTGAGCGAAGCGCAATGCGGAAGGCTTGACGGGAGTGCCAGACTTCTTCTGCTTTGTAGGGGCTGGTACCTCGATGTCGGTCAAGGCTTCTTCATCAACCTCGTCGTCGAGAATCTCAGCCTCGTCGCGCTCGCGAAGCTGCTCCTCGCTGGGGAAGAGCAGGCGTGGCTTGATGGAGCTGCGAGTGAGAGGGCGTTCAGCAGCAGGTCCGGCTTGGCGTCTGAGTGAACGCTGGCCCAGGTCGGATACTGGGGAGGCAGCGCGCTGGTCGTCCTCGGAGTCGTCACGGAAGCGACGGAAAATCTTTTTGCCACGACTGTAAATGCGATGTTAGTAAAAGCTCGATACAGCAGAAATGAACAGGTGTAACACTTACAAGACATACATGACGCCCTCGTCTCTCTCGGCGCTCTCGTCCATCTGCTCCTCCTCGTGGGTTCTAGCGCGCCTCTGTGGTCTGCTGCTGCGAGTCTGCCTCGGGCCGACGAAGGGGTTGTCGTCTGAGCCATCCAGCTCCGGGATGCGAGCATTTGTGTCGGTGAAGATCTGAATTTGCTCCTGGCTGCTACCGGTACCTGCCTCAAAGAGATCGAAGCCACGTGAGGACTGGCCACGACTCGACTTCTTCATCTTGCGTGGCGAAGGCATGACGTCGTTTGGCGAGTAAGGCTGGAAGTTGAGAATGCGTGCGGTGCTGTTCATGGTCGCTGCGTTGCGCTTTCTTGGCGTCTTGCTGGGAGTGGGAAGCAAAGACAGTGGCGTTGGCAATTGGCGGTGTGAAGTGTTGTCGGAGTCGCTGAGCACGTCGGCCAATGCGCGGCTAGCAGGTGTTTTCCGAGGTGTCTTGTGCAAGAGAGGTTGTGGGAGTGGTGAAGCTGGTGACGAAGGCGGAGATGAAAGATGTGTGTTGGCAAAGCGAGCTCTCTTGCCGGTGGTTGATGGGGTGGTCGCGCGTTGAAGGTGCGCCTTTGGCGGGCGGTCAGAGTGAGTCGAGGCGTAGGGATTGCTTTGCGCGGTGCTACGCTTGGAGCGACGTGTGGGATATGGCTCGTAGGTATCGTGCAATGGACCGTGCATAGGCGTAGGGGGTGTTTGCGCGCGGAGCGACGTGGGCGGCGGTGTCGAAGCCATTGTTGTGAGTGTGTTGAGCCGGTGCGCTGTGCAGGGGCGGGAGCGGGGCGCGGCGGCGGCGGGTGAGGGAGGTCGCGAGTGAAAGCAGACGACGATGAGGAGGAGTTGTAGTTGTCGTTGTTGTAGTATGAGGGTGTGTGAGTTCGGATTGTGCTGTGATGTTCACTCGAGGCGGAAATGCGCCAGGCGCAAACAGGCGGTGACCTTTCTCCTTCTGATGGGGAGCCCAGGAAATTACAAATGCGTCCAGTGATTTTTTCCAGTATGTGTATCCAATTTTGGCGACTCAATTGTGGTTCGAGGATGAATGTTGAGAATTTCGTGTTGTTGTTGTGTTTGTGGTTGTGATGATGATGATGTTGCGACAACACGAAACGGAAACGAAGTCGGGCGCAGGGCAGAGAGAGCTGGCGCGTAAAGGCGTAAAGTGGCTGGGCATGAATCAGAATCAACGTCTATACTGTCGGCAATCTGTCTTCAAACGTCCGTGCTTCACAGGCATATTCCACGCCTCAGACACGCTAGATCTCCTCTAGCGGGCTTCCAGCTGTCGACAGTCTAATTAATCTCGTGCCAGCGCCAGCCCATCCGTCCTCCGCACCAAGCTCCCAAGGTTTCCGTCGACCCTGAGCCAGTCCATCCTTTGCCATATCTGCCGCCCGAAACACACTCCACGTCACCCTGCAGCAAAGTATACAAACAATAAAACCCGCCGATCCGAGACCCACCACCAGCAACGCGAAAAGACGCGTCTGAAAATATTCAATCACCCTCCTAACAGCCATGCCAAAGCCTTCAGAAGCACCCGACATAGCTCGTCTGCGCTTGCACGACGACGAAGAAGACATCTTCGCAAGTCCACAAAACCACGCTCCCAACGCCGATGATCCTTCAGCGACCAAACCCGCACGCTCAGAAAACCGCCATGACGCTCAAGAAGCCCGAGACGCCCGCCTGCAAGCCGAGCTCGAGCGCGTGCGCGAGGTCAACAAAGTGATCGAAGGTGTCACAGCCTCGCTCGAAAAGGCCAAAGCCAACATGGGCACCGTACACCAAACAGTCAACAACGCCTCCACCCTGTTGGCAACTTGGACGCGAATTCTAGGCCAGACGGAGCACAACCAACGCTTGATTCTGAACCCTCAATGGCAGGGCGCTACGCAAGATCTGGAAGAGATGGAGAACGAGGAAATCAGACGGCAGGCCGAGGCAGAGCGCAGAGCGGTCGAAGAACAGAGACGGCGCGAAGAGGCACAGAGGAAGGCTGAAGAGGAGGAGAGGAAGAGAGCTGCTGCTGCGGCGGCGCCTACGAGGGGTGTGAGCCGCGCTCGCAGCACGAGGGGAGTGCCTTCTTCGTCAACCACTTCTCGCTACACCGCTGCCGGTACGTCTGTGGGAAGAGGACGAGGAACCATCCCGTCTGCGAGAGGCAGCAGTATTGGCAGAGGCACAAGCGCTGCTAGAGGGCGTGGTCGGGGCTTGGGTTGATCGAGTGTAGGATGCAAAGTTCTCAACGAGCCATTGAAGAGTGTCCAGGCGTTCGATAACGAGGGACCTGAATGTGGCGCGAAACGTCTCACAATTTCGTTAGACGCCCTCGACGCCGCATGAATGCCGCAATTGCTGGTATACCAATTGATCACGCTCGCAGCAACACGTTGCATACACAGTAGCATATTCCACGCCGCTCGACATGATAAATGTCACGCAATGCGAAAGCCACGGCGTATAACACATCGGATTAGCAATGACATTGCTCACTCCGCCTGCGCCTCCATGCGTGCAAGCCTGTCCGGGGTGGGACATGAGCTTTTTGGAATCTTGGTGCATCTATCAGATTTGGTGGGCATTACCTTGCCTCTTGATTGATGAGGAGCGACCAAGGTAGGCAGTCACAGGACAAATCCCAAGGCTCAACACCTGGCACATACCACCGGGCCATCATTACCACACACAAAGAAGGTCCGAGGCATCGAAGCAGTGTACATAGTTTGTGTGCAAGTAAAGTCTGGGCTCCTCACGCAGCAACCACAATAGTACATAGAAATCAAAGAAGAGCACGATCAGAAATGTTCGAAGACTCAAAATCACAGGATTAAAACAGCTTTCATTTCTTCCATTTGTTGTTTTTCGTAAACTCATGCAGCCGCCACACGGAAACCAACCTAGTGGTCCAAGGCAAGCACTAACATCAATCCCTCGAGACGCAATAGTCTCTCATCTCATCATCGCACCCCTCCAGCAGTGAACAGCATCTCTACTGAGCACCGCTCTCATTGCCAGTGCCCTTGGAGCGAGCGGCTTTAGCGTGGTCCTCGAGAGCGCCCTTGGGGTTGGAGCTGAGGTTCTTGAGCGAGTCCTCGGAGGAGTTCTTGGTCTCCTCGGCGCTGCCGGCGACGCCCTGGTCGTTGGGGTTGTTGGAGGTCGAGCCGGCCTGGGCGCCGGTCTGGCGCTCGGGCTCGGGGGACTGGCGGCCTTGGTTGGGGGCGGACATTTTTTGTGGTTTGTGAGGTTTGAGGTGGAGGTTGGTTTGGGTTTCTGGAGAGAAGGGTGTTAGGTGGATGTTTCTTTTGTGGTGAGTGAGATTGGGGAGTGATACGGGTTGTGAGAGTGGGGAGATGGAGGAGATGGAGGAGAGGGAGGTGATTGTTTGGGATTGAGGTGTTTTGGTTGGGTGAGGTTGAGGATGATGCTCTTGTGAGGAGGGGATGCAAGAGGTAGTGAACGGAAGGTGCGACTTACGAAGTGTGGCGAAGATGTAGTTCTGTCTTGTGATTATCGAGGAAAGAAAGTTGTTGTGAGTGGTAGAAAGAGTTTCAGGTTCAAGTTTCTAGAGAGGTGAGGACAGCAAAGTAACCTCGAGACGCATCATAGCATATCCTGTCCGTTCACCTCATCCATCAACGATCATCTCACACCCCACCACGTCGCGCCCCACTATTTGATGTCATGCTCGCTCGCTTCGGCGATTGAGTGAGATGGGCAGCGGCATATTCAGGCACCTCGCTCCGTGACATTCAACACTTGCACAGCCAATGGCACAATCTACCGGCTGAATGCACATGCGCGTGTTGCTGAGCCATCATCTTAGTCTTGTTTCAGTCATCAAAGCACGCGTTCTTGATGAGCGAGAGGTGTTTAGCTGGTCACGTGTCGATGACGATGCATAGCATCACTACTATGCATGATTTCGGAAGCGTTTCTAGAGCACGACAGAAAGTGTATTTCACCGCGATAGCACCAGCTTAGCAGGAGGGTCAACAAGGTAGTTTGTTCTTCAGTGCAGACATGCCAGTATGGCGAAGTATTTCATCTATTTCTTCCGTGGCTCGGAGAGCAACTCCGGCGTTGCCAGATACCTGTTGTACCGTGGACATTGCTGCCTCCAGGAGAATCTTGAGGTCAATGAAGCAGAAACGTATGGACGCTATCATGAGGCAGGCGATACTTGGCTGGATGCCTTGCGATGTGTTCCGGCAAGTCAAAGTGCGGCGTTTCTAGAGGTAGCGATTTGCGAGCGGGCAACATCAACGTTGTCAAGTCTTGCAACCCGGCGACCATGACTGAAGAATCATCTGCCACCAAGTGCGGAGATGCAACATGTTGCAGACAATTGCTATAACTGAATGATGACACGTACCATCGGGACCAGGGTGAACAGTCACACGGAAGCTTTTCCGCATCGCCAGGAAATCAATAAGCGTGTTTCTGATTTGTTCAGAATATATTGTAATGTACATTTTGTTTACTATTATACAGATGCCTGCTTGCTTTGCGCATGCATGACTGAAGAGAGCTGGTCGATCATAGCGATAGCACCTTCGGGGTCGTCTTTGTTGTACAGGAACACGCCTTGCAGCTGCGCTGTGCTGACCTTATCCACCAATCCAAACTCCTTGGCCCTCTGCACAAATCGCTGCTTGCCACTGCCGTCCAAGTCATACGGAGCGTAGAAGCGATCCCAGAGTTGCCCAATCTGCCACTCCGTGGCGTTGCCAAGATGTACAGTCATATCAACTCTGCCCGGACGAATCAAGGCGTCATCGAGATTTTCAATGTGGTTCGTCGTCATGAACAAGATGCGCTCTTCTGCACTTGCGACACCGTCAAGTGCGTTGAGGAGACCAGAAAATGTGACTGTTGATCCGCTGTAGCCATCAGAGTCTGTCTGTCGTCTGTTGCTGAAGGCAGCATCGGCGTCTTCCAGGAGAACAATGGTGCGCGAAGGCACCTCTTCCAGAAGCTTGTTCAATAGGTCGTCCGTAAGTCCACGCTTACTGAGACTCAACATCGCAATATTGAAGTCCAGAGCGCCAGCAAGAGCCTGTACAAACGATGTCTTGCCAGTACCAGGAGGTCCAAACAGTAAGTAGCCTCTTCTGTAAGGAATACCTCGGTCAAGATACCATTCGCGTGTGTCGATGAACTCTTGCACGTCGTCCTTGATCTTGTCTGCCAGACCTTCCTCCAGGATCACCGAGTCAAATGGACGCCGCCTTTTAGGCTCAGCTGAAGCATCCCAGCCCATATTGCGCGACGTGTAGATGACGGTTTTGCCCTCGGCGTGCTGGTTCGCTGCTACGTGGGCTTCCTGGAAGATGTCTTCGAAGATCTTGCGCTGATGGTACAAGGTGGTCATAGTAATAGTCTCGAAGGGTCGGCCCTTGTCGTCAAAACTTTTCCCGACGCGCTCACGGTTCACAGCAATGAATGCGTTTTTGTAGCGCAAAATGTGCTTTCCCTGACCAGGGACTAATGAAAACATTGTCTGCTCTGAACCACCCGCGGTCTTGATACGGGCAGTGTCAATTTGTAGATGGTGAAGTCCCGGCGTGAAGCGTTGTAGAAGATATTCCATGGTGCCGAGATCCTTGCGCGCTCCTGTAGGCTTCAATTGGCTTTGGAACTGTGCAGTCATCCAATTCAAGACCCAGGGATATGAAGGGTCATGTCTTGTGACTTCCAGATCCACCAGTAGTCGACGCTTTGCCAGCTCAGCAGCTCTCCTGAGGCCTTGAGATCCATATCTGACGGCAGCACCCAAAGCTGCGAGACCAAATCCCGCGGTAAAGAAAGGGTTGCTGGTCAGCTGTGAGAAGATTGTTCCATCACCCTTCGCACCGGCATCAGCCAGCTGGCGTAGTGCATCCTCTTTGTTGCCTTTAGCCGGGCTCAAGGCTTGAGAGGGCGCCCCATTTAATGGTGTCGCATCCATGAAGGTGAAAGTCGCCTTACGACGTGGGAAGAAAGTTGAGGCGAAGGAGGCCGACTTTGCTCTGTCCAATCACGCCAGAGCTCCCGGCGTTAGCGCCTTCTTAGCGCGTTTTGACCTGTGCAACCACCGTCTTATCGAACACTCCAAACACTCACACCGTCACAATCACCTGCTACAACTTGCTTTGCGACAGTTTTTCAGAATGGCTACTCCACCTGGTCTTGCCTATGTCAGCTTGGACAGAGTCACAGTAGACAGGGGCTACCTCAATGCTTTGGTTCGCAGGCGAGTTTATCTATTGCTCACTCAAGTAAACGTACAGTTGGCTGACTTTTCACATTAGAGCTAATCTGGTATGGCTAGTCCTACACTCGGTGTACCTCAAGGCGTGACTGACAACAAAATAGCATGATGCCACTCCCCTTGATCCTGCCAGTATTACCATCTCCCGAGTTGAATACAGTCTTCATCTCATCCACTAACAATCATCTTAGCTCCGTCTGGCCGGGGATTACCAGTCTCTTCGGAATGCTTTGATCATGGGCGGTGCTGACATTGACACCCTCGACATACTTGTCAATGCTCCAAACCCCGATGTGCGCAAGGATTCTGTGCTTGCAGACGAGAAAGGCAGGCCGGAGGAGCCAAAGAGCCAGACCAACCAGTACGTCAAGTCAGCCGCTGTGGCACCTCTAAGGCATACACAGATCCTAAGCAAGGTCACCAGCACACCAACGAGCTCCAATGCCCGCACCACCTCCAACAGCCATGGACAACCTCGTCAATCGACAGCCTGGCGCCCAATCACCTACGACACATCCATTCCCAACGTGGCGATGGATCATGATGACGAGGATGATATTCTTGACGAGAGTATGCCTACCACGGGAAACTTTGAGCATCAATCGAGTCCCCAGTCGCAAGGAACGCTCTTCTTCTCTGGTCTCTCAGAACGTACAACTTACAAAGACCTCATGTCTATCGTCAAGGGCGGCAAGATCATCAGCAGTGTCCTTCGCAGCAATAGCGCACTTGTGACCCTTGCTACTGGTGCCGCAGAGTTCCTCGCTTGGAGCAAGCGTAACGATATCTATCTGCAAGGCAAGCGGGTAAGCAGCATATACCTCGAGCTGACGTTGACGTTACTGCGCTGATACCTTATTGTCAGATCGAAGTCAGCTGGGCTGAGCATCAGTTCCGGATCCAAAACCACATCACCGACAAGATTTCTCGCGGGGTCACTCGCAACATCCTGGTCCACAATGCTGTTTCCAAAGGCTTGACAGAGAAGCGCATCCGTGAAGACATGGAGCACATCTCGAATCTTGTTATCATTGACGTCAAGCTCCATGGAGTCAACGCCTACATTTATACCAACTCGATCGGCTACGCCACGTTCGCCCGCACCTGCATGATGTCTCGGATGGAGTACAAGGGCTGCAGGGTCTGGTTCTTCGACGACGAATGTGATGTTCCCCTGCCCCAGCGCAAGGCTAAGTCGTTCGTGCAACCGTCAATGGCTGCCAAGCAGAAGGCTCAGAATCATGTTCTCCCCAATCGTTTCGGTCTGCTCAACACCGAGGGGACCGAAGCTGGAAGCGATGAAGAAAACCAGGATCCCGGCAATGTGGCCAGCGAGTACGAGGACACTTCGTACGCTTACTCTGAGTTTGGTGTCCGTCTCGACTTCCTGGATTCCGAGGCCTGATCCAAGACGGCGTTACAGCAATCAGGGCTTCATCCCGCCTCGTACGAGACGTATCCAGATCAATCAAATCGCATATGTGGTTGCGATTGCCACCATACGCGATAGCATAGCTTAAAGCGTGCAGGCGCCTTGTTACGATTCATTTCGGAGAGCATAGGCGTTGGAGCCTCACACGAGCAGCCGACAAAACTACCAAGATACCCTTATTAGACATGATTAACGATCAGTGATGAAACGAGTTAGCATATCCTTGCATTTTCAAGTCTCAAAGCTCGAGTATTCTCTTTCGTTTTCTGTCCAAGAAAAGGTGATGGCCCGCAGCAATGCCACTATTGGAGATTTGTAACTTGAGTGCAAGATGCATAAGATCGATTAGTGTACATGTCGCGAATGTGATATATGTACAGAGCCTGGTTCTAAAGACTCACATCTCCTCCAAAGCCGACAGGTCTCCTTCTGGGCTCGCCCTGCTTCGTAGGCTTGTAAGGCAAAATTGCCATGACTTGGTACAGCTTGCCCATGCCTTCAGGGCTGCTGTCAACCAATCTCTTCCAGCCGCCGTCGATCCTTTTGACAACTTCCGTGAGCTCGCTCTTGTCCGCGCCTGTGCTTCCGCCTCTCTCCTTGTCCACGGCTCGCTTCACAAGTTGTGCCGCGCGCTCTTCGATCCCCATGGATGTCAGGAAACGTGCTTGGTCGACAGGGCCGTGGACTTCGACACCCGGAGAGCCATTAATGGCGCTCTCAGCAAGAGCGATGAAGTCTACGTCGGCGCTAAGATCTGTCACACCGGCTGACTCGAAAGGCGAGACGAACTTGTGGGCGCGGATGCCGCGGAAGGAGTTGGCTGGGATCTTGGATGCTGGGCCGTAGTCGATGATCAGCGCGGCGCCGGAGGGCTCTGGTTTCACGAACGGCTCTATCGCTGGTCCTGAGGGAACTGTACGACCAGAGGCTTGGGCTGGCTGTTGCTTTTGGGCAGCGGGGTCGACTGGATTGGAACCACCGAGGCGTTCGGCGAAGTCGCGAGTGTACGCCTGGCTCTCTGGGCTGATTTCGATGGTAGCGTCTGTGGTGTCTTTCAGGGCCTGGTATCTGGGCGAGGTCTCTGGAAGATACATCGAGTGTGGCGTGGCGGCTTTTGCCATGCTCAGCTCGAACTCTGGCTCGCCCTCCTTCAGCTTGTGAGGTGCCTTTGGTGACACCATAAGCTCTCGCCATTGATGCTGCTTCGAAGCTTGTGGCAGGCGTTGTGGCATTGGTATAGGTCCAGTGGGTGTTTGGATAGTGTTGTCGCCCTGCTCGCTTTGAGGTGCCGGAGGCACGGATTGGAAGATGTGGATGGGGAGGGCATCGAAGAACTCGTGCGCAATGATGAAAGGTGTCTTGCTTGCCTCTTTGGGCACGAATCGAATGTCTTCGGTCCAGATGATCTTCAAATCAGGAGAGTACTTGCTCACGCTTTGCCAGCCTAGCTTCGTCTCCTCAAGCTTGTTGTCGCCGCATAGCAACTTGTGTTGGGCCGTCCTGAGGTTCGGACTTGCTTCCACCATGTAGACTGCCTCTACTGCCTTTGCAAGAGGCGGGAAGTTTCTGATAGTGCGCAGCATATCGTCCATGAGTGTACCTCTGCCCGGGCCGACCTCCATGAGGTAGACTCCCTCGCTCTTCTTGCCTTGTGCAATCCATTCTGCCACAACCCAGACTCCTATCAACTCGCCAAACACTTGACTGATCTCTGGTGATGTTACGAAGTCGCCTTTTGCGCCGAATTGATCTTTCTCTGGGGGTGAAGATGTGTAATAGCCGCCGAGGTCGTTGGTGAGGCACTGTCGCATGAAGGAGGCTACAGGAAGTGGACCAGTTGTCTATAGAGCACATTAGTCCATCACACTCTATATTGATTCTGTACGCCATCGCCATACCGTTATGACCTCGGCTAGTTGCTTAGCCAATGGTGTAGAATATTTATGTCCTCCCTCGTCGGTCGAGCTCCATCTTGCGCCGGAGACTCTGCACGGTCGAGCGCTTAGTCTGTTGACATTGCGTGAGAGGTTTCTTGCCGTTCGCGACAGACTCGTCCTCATGACTTAAGACCGAGCAAATTTTGTGTATAAAGTATATGGTTTATGTTCCGAAAGTACATATTATCAAGACATTGAATCAGACCAATCCCCAAAAAGTCAAGACGTCACTTCGGATTTCCCAAACGAACCGCTTCTCCGCAACACACTCCCGCATCAACACTCCACCACGAACACAGCCAGCGCGAGAGACTATGTCCTCTCGATGGGCAGATACGGCAGAAGACGCAGCCGAAGATGCGCGCAGAAAAGCTGAGAAAGAGGAGAAGAAGCGGTTGAAGGCCGAGAAACAGCGCCTCGCAGAGGAAGCTCAACGAGCTGAAGCAGCAAAAGCGAATGGTCACGCGAACGAAGGTGCAGAGAGGCCCTCGAAGAGAAGGCGACTATCAGGAGAAGATGCGCAGAACAATGGACCCTCCACACCACTCGAGCGTAAACTCTTGCGATTCGAAGCACCCGCGTGGCAGCCCTGCCGTTCTGTTGAACGCTTCGACCGGCTGAATCACATTGAAGAAGGAAGCTATGGGTTCGTGTCGCGCGCAAAAGAGGAAGCTACAGGAGAAATCGTGGCGATCAAGAAGTTGAAACTCGATCCTGCGCGGGATGCTGGGTTCCCAGTGACAGCGCTGCGGGAGATTCAGACCTTGAACGCGGCGAAGCACAGGCATATTGTCGAGCTGCGAGAGGTCGTCACGGGAGAAGGGGATGCAAAAGGCAACGTGTACATTGTTATGGAGTTCCTTGAGCATGACCTAAAGACGTTGCAAGAAGACATGGACGAGCCATTCGTGCCATCTGAGGTTAAGACGCTCATGCTTCAGCTTGGAAGCGCTGTCGAGTTCTTGCATGCGCATTGGATTATGCACCGCGATCTCAAAACGAGCAACATTCTCATGAACAACCGGGGCGAAATCAAGCTGGCAGACTTTGGCATGGCTCGCTTCTGCGGCGATCCTCCTCCGCAGAACCTGACACAATTGGTGGTGACGCTCTGGTATAGATCACCGGAGCTCTTACTAGGCGCAACAACTTACGACTCTTCGGTCGACATCTGGAGCTTGGGTTGTATCTTCGGTGAGCTTCTCACTAGGAATCCGCTTCTGCAGGGCAAGAACGAAGTCGACCAATTGAGCAAGGTGAGTTTCACACCCAGTCTGTACAGACTGGACAGAACAGGTACGCGTGTCGTGTGGTGTAATTAACGAGCATGCAGATTTTTGAACTCTGCGGCATTCCTACGGAGGACACATGGCCTGGCTTCAAGCGCCTGCCAAATGCGCGCTCGCTCCGTCTACCTAGCAACCAACGAGGAGCAACAGGTAGCGTGGTCCGATCAAAGTTCCCAATATTGACCAATGCTGGGGCATCTCTACTTGACAGTCTACTGTCCCTGAACCCTGCGGACCGTCCTTCGGCAAGCGAGATCTTGAGTCACAAATACTTCAAGGAGGATCCACGCCCCAAGCCTACCGCCATGTTCCCTACGTTCCCATCGAAGGCAGGCCAGGAGAAGAAGCGACGACATGCTAGTCCCAATGCACCTATTCGCGGTGCTGCACCAGGTCTCGGAGAACTCGACTACAGCTCCATATTCAGAGGCAGAGAAGAGGAAGAGAGAGGTGGTGGCTTCCAGCTCAAAGTCGTGTAATGAACAACAAACAAATATCATCAAGCTCTTGGTTCGAAGGAAGCGTCTTTTGGTATTATACGTAAACTTCGTCATTAGGTTCGGAAAGCTATATCATCATGGCTCTCCTGAACTTTCGTTCCATCATCCCTGGGGTATAATTGTTTCCCTTACTTGGCGGTCTTGTCCTCGGTGATCTCGTGACCCTTGCCAGAGCCTAGAAGTATGTCAGTCGAACAGCCTGCAGAGTGTGAATCATCGGCTCATCTTACCAGCGACCTTGTTTCCACCACCAGAGGCGTCCATGCCCTCAATGGCCTCACCCTTCTCAAGAGTGGGAGCGGGGGCGGCCTGTAAGAAAATGTGTTAGTCTTGTGACTCCAATGCAAAAGCGTTCTCGTCATTCGAGCCGTACCTTGTTGCTGCGGTCGACAGAGGAGTCCTCTCCGACGCCGTGGACCTGGCTGCCGGCGCTGTTGTCGACAACGTTGTCAGATGATCCGTCTCCGTTGCGAGGCATGTTTGATGAATGTGTGGGGTTGTTTTGATGGTGTTTTTGGTGATAGATTGATGGTGATGTGAGTGAGTGAGTAGCTAACCTAAGAAACTGAGCTGCATTGAGTTTTATAGATGTAACTGAGGGGCACGAGATCACGATCGCGTTGACGTCAATTGACGTCAGATTTGGAGGTTGTAAAACTGTAAGAGTGGAACCAGAGCCAGAGCACCGACTTCTAGAGAATTCGAGCGTAGCGTGCAGAAAGAGCCTTGTCACAGATCGAAGATTCACGATCTGGATTTGGCCATTGTTGTATGTTAGTGGTACTGTTGTTGTGAGCACGCAGTTCCCCATACATTATTCTATCTATTGAGACAGCTTCGCAATACTATGCAAGACCCTTGTCGATCATGTTGCCAGAGACTTGGGCTTTCGCAGCATCGAATTCAGCGTATACTCTGCGTCCAGCCACTGCAGCATTGACAGCTCCCCAAGCACTTCAAAGCCACCCTTCTTGTACAAGCTCAGTCCGGCAGTGGTGCTTTCAAGATAGACGTCTTGTCCAGCTTCGTCCGCGAACTCGCAGATCTTCTGCAACAAACGCTTCGCAATCCCGTTGCCTTGATAGTCTGGGTGGACTGCCATTGACGGCACATCTTCGGAGAGTGTCAGCTACAAGCGATCCGCGTGGTAAGTAATAGGGCAAAGAAGTGGCCTGAACTCACACCAGTAGTCATCTCTCTCGCCCAGATGCTGCTTCCTCAGCGCCTTGCCCTTCTCTCCAATGACCGCATACAGCTCCTTGTTCAACGTGGCCGGCATGGCCGTGTCATCAGTGTCAAGTCCTTTCGGCTTTCCTTTCTCTGGCGCGAGGATACCACAGTACCCTACTGGCTTTCCTGTCGCGGTCTCAATGGCTTTGAACCAGTGGCTTCCGGCGCTGTGCATGCGGCGGTCGTTACGGCCGATGCGCCATTGCAAGTCTTCCTCTACTTGCTCGGGCGTGGGATCAACCAGGTTATAGAGACGTTTGTTGAGTAGGTCATCAGCAAAAGCTTGGTAGCCAATGCGTGTGAGGGGGTCAGCGTCCCCTTGGTTGATGGGCACGATATCGAATGAGGCCATGTTGTTGTCTGTTCAGATTGGTTGATGCGGGTGTACAAAAGTGGTGTAGACGTGAATGTTGTTGGCAAACTGTATGCTGAATGCTGCACGGAATTGTGGTAACACAAGTGAATCTTTATACATGAAGCTTATTTCGGTGCCTGGATGTTCCTATCGCTTGCTCGTTGCTATGTAGCTGCCTGATACAACTCGCGCCGACGAGCTGAAAGGTAGCGGATTTCGGCGTCCGGATACGGCATTTAATATAACACAAATGACGTAATATCATGGTGTTTCTGGAAATGGAGATAGGAGATAGACGATGATTAAAGCTCAAACTGTAGCGTGAAAATTTGTAGAGTTAAGTTCTTATATTGCTTGACTATTCGTTGTATAGAGACGGTGTCCTGCGAACATTTACAGATCCACCTTAGACTTAAGACCCGGTGACTTCTCGTACTGGCTCTTGATCACATCCTTCTTCGCACTCTCGACGACCTTCGCAAACTTCTCGCCGGACTTCCGGTCATGCTGGAACAAGTGGTCCTGTACCAGACGCTTGGGTGTCTCGCCCATCCATTGGAAAAGAGAGAAGTCTTGGAACTCGTCTGCGGTGAGCACGTTAGCTTCTGACACATGATTCGGACAGTCGCAAAAGCAGTCGGATTTCTTACCAGCACGGAAAATCTCCAGAACTTCGAGCGGCTCGTCATCGCTGAGGTTCTCAATGAAGTGGCCCATGTTGCGAGGCACGATGCCGACATCACCAGCCATGTAGTCGAATGTGCGTGCGTTACCTTCCGCAGCGAAAATGGTGACTCTGGCACGACCCTTGATGAAGAACGACCTGTTTCAAGCATGTCAGTACATGATCTTATGCAACAGCTCCTGTTGTATCGTACCATTCATCGGCATTTGGGTGCCAGTGCATCTCGCGCATAGCGCCAGGCTCGATATCCAGATGACCGGCAGCGATCGTCTTGGAGATAGGGAAGTTCTTGCTGTCCACAATGCGCGCCTTGCCGCCGCTACCCTCGTCCGCTGGGGTATCGAGCATGTGGTGGGTGTATTGGTGCTTCGACTTCTTGAACGCAGGCGGCTTCTCCTCATCAATGCTCTTGGGGACAGAGCCTGCAAACCCTGTGTCAGCTAAACGTTCTTCGCAACCAGAGCAGCTCCCGACATACCTTGGAAAATGTACTTGTCCTTCTCGTGGATGTTCTCGAAGATCTCCGGAGGCAGGCGGAAGTTCTCTGCTACAACAGCCTTGGGTGTGTGCTCGATCCACTCGTTCAGGAGGAAAGTCGAATCCTCAGAAAAGTCGCCGCTGTCAAAGACTAGCAGGAACTCGGTTCCGTTCTCGCCCAAGCCCTGGAGGGAGTGAGGGTGGCCAGATGGGAAGTACCACAGATCGCCCTCTTTCAAGTCGTCGATAAATGAGCCACCATCAGTGTCGAGTGCTGTAACGCGGACCTCGCCTTTGTAAAGTTAGTAATCATCTATTTCGTTCCGTTTCCGGCTAACTCACCTGACAAGACGTAGGCCCACTCAGCCTCTTTGTGCCAATGAAGCTCACGAATGACACCTGGTTCAAGACGCATGTTCACGCCTGCGATCTCTTTCGACGCAGGCAATTCTCTGACTGTTGTCTGCCTTGTCCAGCCTCCCTCCTCAATACGAATGTGTGAATCAGAAAAGCTCCTACGCACGATTTAGCTTTATTCTGTCATGATGTCCACCTAGAAAGATCTTACCATCGCAGGTTAGGCAAAATACCGTGATCAGTACTCGGTGGGCGAACCAGATCGGGGTTCTGGCGATCTCTGTCCTTGTTGACTGGTCCTAGCACGCTGGTGCCATGGCCATTACGCTAAAGGCTGTCAATGTCAAGATTGATGTGAGGGAGCAGAGCATGTGAACTTACGACCGGCAATGGTTGCACGCCATCGCCGTATGTATCGTGTTTGCGATCGTACGGATCGTTCTTGAATGGGTATCCTGCAGCGTCCTTCGTTTCGAGCGGCAGCTGTTCGATCGGAGCTGCTGAGCAAGTCGACAGAAGCAAAGCTGCCGAGAGCAACACGTTTGAATTGTACATCGTTGCAGTTGTACGTCCACTATACAAACAAGATCAATGCCCAATGGATAGAGTGGAAGAATAGAAAACAGAAACAATGATCAATGGGCAAACCTAAGCTCAGAGCTATAGCTTCGTCTGCGCCGAGACGAGTGCTGACATCATCTCGAGACATCTCTCAATCAAGGAGTGTCTATCACCTGTTTCCCGTCGTAGCCGGTACCAGTAATCGCATCACCTCCAATCATGGCGCACGTGAAACGGCAACAACCCCGATCTCTCTCATGCCGTCGTACCCGCACGCTCATTCCAAGCGCTTAAGCAATCTGGCAGCGGACAGGCGGGTATTGCGGTCAAATGGCTCCCTTACCAAGTCAACGCCCTCTACCGGAACTCGCTCGGCTCGCTTATGAACATGAATAGTAATGCTTGACACTTCCCCGCTCGCTCTTTGACAAGCATTGCCAAGGGGAGCTTCCCCGCCAACGGTTTGTGCTAGTGGAACTGCCTACTTGCTATCTTCAGGTCAGGCCAGACCAGGCCAAAGAGAGGATATCACACCAGGGCAGACTTCAAGGCTGTCGTATCGCTAGGCCGCTATGGCCGCCGTGTCCGCACAACACTCACTAACTTACTACAGGGCGCGTAGGGAAGCACAGCCCAGGCCTATTGGAAACAGCACGTGAGGCCTCGCGATTCCGCCACGGCCGCCACAACCATCCTTCGCCCAGCTCTTTGAATTCGATGAACGACCGCACCATCCGAGGCGGATAATGCAAAGTCCCGGAGCAAACGAAGACGAGCCGGCTGCAGCGGACTTATCTTGAGCCTACTTATCCGCCCATACAGGGGCCTTCGCGAAGAGAAATCGGAGCGCGCGGAAGGGATAGAAAACGCGCAACTACTATATATGAGTTTGTCGTCTCCATGATTTCGGCGTGGGAATTGATGCCACCATCCATTCACGTTACGCGCCTGCACCACGATCACTCAACCGCCTGGAACGCCTGTCACGTCTTCGGGATCTAAAGCAAACTAACTATTCTTGACCCTGTGCGTCACATTGGTGCCATTCTTAACGCAAGAGAGCTCAAAACTCGTGGCACGCCGAGTGCTTGACATGAGCTTCCGTGAAGCTTGTTGCGAAACATCTTCAGCTTTCTGCTATCACAACCTCATGTCCGCAGCAACCGCAGCACCCAGCTGTACCCAAGATGTGCACACTAGATAGCTAGAACCTTAGGGCCCCTGAGGCTATCCTAGATCTAAGCAACAGCACACGCGGGGTATGTTGTGTGGTAGTCTCGAGGCTTCGGAGGTAAGCTTAGACGGCCAGCACTATTGCCAAAAGGCCGACTTTGAAACACTGCTTACGACGAGCACTATGATGAGCGATTGACACCCTTTCCTACGAGCCTGCTCGTTCGATGCCATGTTGGTAATATGGTGACGTGTATATCAACTTGTGGTGCACTAGGATATATGGAACGTTCAACGTCTAAGCTGCTGCCCAATCGGACGAGCGTCAAGTAGCTCCTCCAGTTACGGCAGATGAGGCTTACACATGGCACATATACGAGGTACTTTTGACAGCCACGGGAGGACTGCATGTCACCATGTATCTTGCAGCAGTCAATCAGAGTTGATGGAAGGAGCTGGGGTGGTTCCAGCACCACCTCTCTTCGCTAAGCGACATATCTGAGACCTAACATATCAAGTCTCACTGTCTCGCCGACTCACTTATCTCTCAGTGCTCTTGGGATTTTCCCATCCAATCTGTATACAGACATACACGCTTTATTTGGTTCATCATGAAGTTCGTCGACGAGGCGATCAAAGACGTTCGAACGGACTATACGTGGAACCGGGTTGGCCGGCTCACGAAGAGAGGCTTGAAAGCAACGCCAACAACAGCAGCACATTATATTATCGACAAAGCACCAATAATCGGATGGCTGCCTCGTTACAATCCGAGATGGATCGTCAACGATGTGATTGCTGGCTTGACGATTGGGTAAGCCGAGATAACAGTTTCATACAGCAGAACTACTACTAACGACTGGCATAGCCTGATGTTGATCCCACAAAGCCTGTCATACGCCAAGATCGCGACGATTCCTGTCGAATATGGCCTCATGTCGAGTTGGTTGCCTCCGACCATCTACGCAATCATGGGTTCTACGAAAGGTGAGTGAGAGAACAAGAGCCAAAGGACAAACGGATGGAGCGGCCACTGACCACCAGATCAGATCTATCGACTGGACCTACATCGCTACTAGGCCTTACTACAGCCGAAGTGGTGCACGACTTCACAGCTGACGGCGAATACACACCGGAGCAGATCTCGTCTGCTGTGGCCATGTGCATCGGACTGTACGGCATCATCGTTGGATTCCTGAACCTGGGCTTCCTCCTCGAGTTTATCTCGCTTCCCATTCTCTCCGGTTTCATCTCGGCAGTCGCTATTGTGATCGGTCTTGGCCAGGTTCCGTCTCTACTAGGCGAGGATGGTGGCAGTGACAGCACCGCTGGCAAGATTCACGACATGTTTGCCCAATTACCGGATGCCAACGGATATGCTTGCGGTATCGGCTTCGGCGGTTTGGTCTTCTTGACTATACTGGACAAGGCTGGCAAGCGCTGGGGAGACAAGCACAAGGCTGTATGGCTGCTTTCAATCACTCGTGCCTTCCTGTGTCTGGTCCTATTCACTGGTATCAGCTACGCCGTCAACGGCAAGTACGGCAAAGACGATGACAGTTACCTCTTTGAAGTCGTCAAGGTCTCTGGCAAGGGCATCGTGCCCCCTAAAATGCCGCCTTCATCACTCATCTCCAAGGCTTTCCCACGCAGCATCGCCGCATTCATCGGTCCCGTCCTTGAGCACATCGCCATTGCACGTGCTTTTGGCGTCAAGAACAACTACGTTAGCGACCAAACACAGGAGCTCTGCTACTTCGGTGTGACCAACTTTGTCAACTCCTTCTTCCACGTGATGGGTGTTGGTGGGGCCATGTCTCGAACATCAGTCAACTCCGCTTGCAAAGTCAAGTCGCCACTCTCAGGCATCGTCACTACGGCAGTACTTCTCGTTTGCATCTTCAAACTCACCGACGTACTGTACTGGATTCCGAAGGCAACATTGGCAGCCATCATCATCTCTGCCGTTTGGCCTTTGATCAATCCTCCATCAGTATTCTACAAATTCTGGAAGACTTCATTGGCCGACTTCATCTCATCTATGCTTGCCTTTTGGGTATGCCTTTTCGTCAATACAGAGGCTGGACTCGGCGCAGCTGTCGGTTTCAACATCGTCTACGTTTTGTTGAGACAGACTTTCACCAGCGTCAAATCGATCTCCAGTGGCGACCACAAGGAACTTTCCGAGCTTCAGAAGAGTCTCGACTCAAAACATGGCATACCAGCCACTATCCCCGATGATCTTCGCATCTTCCGCTTCCATGAATCATTCTTCTTTCCCAATGCTTATGGAGTAAAGACGACCATCTTGAACAACATCAAGACCCATCACTCGCCTTCCTACAGCTCACGTAACGGTGCTGAAGCTGAACGCATCTGGTCCGTCCAAGGCGAACGCCAAGTTGCGCGTCTGCGCAAGAAGATGAAGATTACCGATGTCGACAGCCTGCCGCCCGCCAACGTGATCGTGTTCGATCTCACCAAGTGCAACCACTTAGACACTACAGCTTGCACGCAGCTGAAGCAGCTGATCGCAGAACTGCGACTGTACAGTGGCAAGCAAGTAGAGCTGCGCTTCACAGGCGCATCAGAGTACGTTCGCACCAGGATGTGGCGGTCTGGCTTCGCGCTTGTGGACCATGTTGATGTCACACGTGAGGATCAAGAGAACGGCGTTCCTCAGCATTTTCCCAATATTGCTCAAGCAATCTCTGCGCCTAGACTAGACGGAGATCAATTGTGGAAGGAGACTCTGGATGAGAAGAAGGGTGCCACTGTGGAGCGAGTGGAGCACATTGAAGAGAAGGTTTGATCGAATGAACTTATGCAACGGCCTGTTTGATGGATTGGCGCTGGACGTAACCTGAGGACTTGCTTTCTACGTACATAACGGATAATGACTATTATATACGATGGTATTTTGAGACTTCACATCACGCAGATTTCGCCATGCACGTTTGATCTATGGTTCAAAGTGGCGAGCTATCGTTCATAGAGATCAAATCGATCTTGCAATGCTCCATACTCTGTTTGCCATCGATATATTCGGTCGATCAGCTTCGTCCCACAGTCGTGTCGTTGCAATGAGGTCATGTCCAGCCCGACAGTATGGCTCACTCTTAAGCTCTTAGCCTTGTAACCTCGGTACTGTACCTTGTACCTCCACTTTCTAAAACATCACGTTGCTCCCACGCGACAATCAAGACATATGTTAGCGCAGGCCAAGCCTAGGCGATCTGCTTGGAACCTGGGGCTGGGGTTGGCGGCAAGAGCGGAGGCAGAGTCGATCAGGATACACTTCAAGTGAGGAGAAGGGCGCCTCGATAGCCGCAATCCCCGATCTAGCCGTCCTGAACATCACGCCCAATGGCTCCAGCTCCGATCAGAGTTGGCAGGTGCGGTTCGGGTGGAAGTATCTCTTGTCGTCTCGTCGAGGATAGCAGAAGCTGCTCACCGCGAGAACCGCATCCGCCGGGATAGCCGTCGATACATCTTTCAGTCCTCCTGCTGGCACTCCGAATCGCAATGGCCATTCCCGAACCAGAGTCTGACACAATGCCATCGCAGAGCGGATACAGCACGATCACACAGAATGGCTTTGCTGCGAATGAGGCTGATGCGGAAGGCGCGTCGCTTCTCAGGAAGCCTCCTCAGAACGAAAGTACAGGATCTTCGATAGTCTCTCGGTTGCACAAACACTTTAGAGCTGATATCAGCAAATCGTGGGCTGATATTGCGCTTCTGGGATGCTACATCATTACGGGACTGCTGGACAGCAGTAGTGTATTTATCTGGGGTAGTTTCGTGAGCATGCAGACAGGTAAGAATCGAGAAGAACCACCATATTCATTCAATTCATCTGCTAACACCATACAAACAGGCAACACAGTATATCTTGGCCTAGGCGTCGTAGCTCCAAACGACAACGACCGATGGATGCGTTCAGGAATCTCAATCCTCTTCTTCTGCCTAGGCAGTCTGTTCTTCAGCCTCTACCACCGCACGCTCTCGCCCCGGAAACGCTGGGTCCTAGTCTCATCGCATGTGATCCAATTACTGTTGATCATAATCGCCGCCTCAATGGTCACCTTCGGCCCGCCGACCAGCAAAGAATCGCCTTTCAGCATCTTCATCGCCGCGCCGATCGCTCTGATCGCCTTCCAGGCTGCCGGTCAGGCTGTCACTTCGCGAGTGCTGCAGTACAATGGTCTCACGAGTGTTGTTCTGACTTCGATTTACTGCGATCTTTTCTCGGATCCTAGCTTGCTCGCGGGCTTCCAGGCTAACCCGGAGCGGAACAGGAGGGCTGCTGCGCCTGTTCTGTTGCTTTTTGGTGCAATTCTGGGAGGGCTGTGGGCTCACAGCAGCGTTGGTCTGGCCGGTGCTCTGTGGACGGCAGTCGCGTTGAAGTCGCTTGTTGTTATGGCCTGGATGTTGTGGGCAGCAGATACTAAGGCGTGAGACGATTCAAATATATGTGGCAGGTGCCCACATCTACAGATATAGTTGTACTTGTTTGGAACATATAGGTATACCTATCAAGGTGAATGAAGTCAGTGATGACTTTACTGATGTATGAACTTCTAGAATCGCCTCCAAAAGGGAGGTCTAAGAACAATTTTATGGCCGAGCAGGTACAAACCTGCAGCTCGCTCGCAAAAGTAAAAGTACAAAACGCCCTGTATCCTGTATCTATCTTTCCCAAAAACGTTAATTCGTACACTTCGCAGCCCGTCCGCATGCAAGCAAGACGATCGCTCGAAGCTCTTACAATCCCCTTCCACGCCTGAAGTAATCATAGCTTGTGTCTTCATCAGTCTGGTTGCCAGGAGTCGTCACGTCGCTGCCTGGCATATGGATCGGACCATAGCCTGCGCCAGGAGTAGGCGCAGGGATCACAGGTGCTCCCGGCGATGGGGAACGCGCCATGCGAGCAGCACTGTGGACCAGACGGGCTCTGTCGACGGAGCGCTCGCTGCCGGAGGGGCTGGCGTCACGACCCAGTGCTGGCGTCTTGTGGTAGCCGCGAGGGTATTCGGTCGATGGGTCGTCGTTGACATGCGTGAAGTCAGAGTCATTAGAGTCGTCGCGGTTGTGGCGAGTGCGAGACTCGCTGCGCGAGCGGCTTTCGTTTGTCTGCCAGGTATCCGTGCGAGTGATGCCAGTCATCATAGTGCCGGGAGTGCCGGGACGCATCAGATCCGCAGGGTTACCATAAAGCTCGCCATCACCACCAGCTTGCTCACGGAA
>Ga0265797_10001601_pt1 | contig 39724 bp, 31 predicted proteins | sample P2T30metagenome_FD_192433 | JGI IMG/M metagenome (GOLD analysis project Ga0265797, IMG submission 192433) | Plant litter microbial communities from East Loma Ridge, Irvine, California - P2 T30 | ecosystem: Environmental > Terrestrial > Plant litter > Unclassified | place: USA: California...
CCCCCCCCCCCCCCCCCCCCCCCCCCCCCCCCCCCCCCCCCCCCCCCCCCCCCCCCCCCCCCCCCCCCCCCCCCGCATGCTGCGCGGGCTCTGAGGGCGCGGTGACGATGGCATGGTGTGTAGTTGTAGATATATGTGGGAATACACATGACAGATTCAAGTCACAGGGCTCACGCACACGCACGCAAGACGTTCTGCTTTTGGGTCCGAGTTCATTACTTTGTCATATACCTCCAGCCCAAAGAGCCGTTCATAACCACACATCTCCCTCATCCCCACAAACTCCTCCATCCCATATCCCATCCCCACCCTTAAGCAGCAATAGTAACCTCAACCTCCACACCCGCCTCAATGTTGATAATGATCTGCTTCACGACCTCAGTAGGCGCATGAAGATCGATGAGGCGCTTGTGGATGCGCATCTCAAAGGTATCCCAGGTCTTGGAGCCCTCACCGCAAGGCGTCTTGCGGGTGGTGACCTTGAGGTGCTTGGTGGGCAGGCGCACGGGGCCCTTGACGCGCAGGTCCTTGTTCTTGGCGCGGTCGATGAGCTCCTGGCAGACTTTCTCGAGGGACTTGACGTTGCGCGAGGTGAGGGTTATGCGGATCTTGTGGATCTTGGGGCCGTCGCCGAAGTCTTTCTCGGGCTTGTCTGGGGTGTTTAGTTAGTTTACGTGTCGGAGGGGAGTTGGAGGTGGGGTTGACGGACTGTAAGACATCTTGTCGGTTTTGTTGGGGGAGTGTTGGTTGTTTGGAGGGTTTGATAGGCTCTTTACAGTCACGACCTGGATCCTGGATCGCGGTAATGTGATGACTGTGTGGTGTAGGCGTGCGACGGCGTTCGTGTCGTTGGAGATGCTGGCGCTGGGTCAAAATTCATGTCGCTTGTGCGTAAATCTTGGCGGGCGCTAGTGACTGATCTGGGAAGGTGCAAGAGTGAGGCTCGCCCTACTGCAGGCATGAGCCATCATGACTCCATGACAAACAATCGCAATCCCAGATCCTGAAGTTCGGCAAAGAGTCTTCGCCAGGTGCAACAACTCCAGGCGGCTCTGTCAATCGACTCTTCCCGAATTTCGAAGCACGCCGAGAGAATGTCTCTACCCCACTTTGCGCCTTTCCCTGATGCCAAAGTCAGGCAGAATATCCTACCAGACGAGTGGCAGCTGTATCTGGACTCTTGGACCTCGCTCGCTGAGCTATATCTAAGACTGGGCGATTCGCAGTTCACGTCAGCGATAAACGATAACGATACCCTTACGCCATTTCTGCTGTCTTTCTTCCACGAACTGGCCATTGATGACAGCATCACGCCAAAAGTTCTGTCTTTGCGGAAGCAGTGCTTCTTCTTGCTTCATAGGCTCTTCACAAGAGACAAAGTCCCTGCGAGTCTATTTGGTTGGTCGACACTCTCCGACTTTTGCCACGTCTTCTCGAAGAGCGAGCAATTCTGTTCATTACTGCAAAATCTGTGGTCAAGGCAGAGCGGAGCAATCGAAAAGTCGCTACAGACTGCAAAGACCTCGTTGATCCGCAACCTCGAATCTAAGCGACCCGAAGAGACCGAGAGCACATTGAACAGACTCGCGCCGCTGTTGAGAGTCTCATCGAATGCAAGCATATTCATGCTTACGGGCTCCGACTTCCTAGATGCATCATGTGCAGCGTATCCGAAAGTACAGATTTCAATGCAGAAGAAGCTGGTCACAATAGCATACCTTGGCCTCACTGCGGTACTGGAAGGGCCAAAACCAAATTACTCGCTCCTATCAGACCACTTATACGGATTGAAGTCAAGCGAGGAACAAGAGCAGAAAAAGGAGCCCGGAAAGAAGACGCTTGTCGCAGACCTCGTCACCAACACACCCTTACTGGAGAAGATCAGAGACAAGGCCACAACGCCAGAGGCAGCACGGGTGAAGAACACGGCAGCTTCACTGAGTGCTTTCAGACAATCGAGCATTGTTCGGAAGAAAAGGTTAATTCATCGCAAAGCCGACAAAGGAAAGAACACGATTTCAGAGGACGATTACGGTCATGGCGCGTTCAACGGAGAAGTACATGTGCATCGTATGAGTATGATCACTCAAATTCAAGAACTCTTCCCTGAACTTGGCGGTGGCTTCATTGTCAAGCTGCTCGACGAGTATCAAGACGACATTGAGCAGGTTACTGCACATCTGCTGGAGGAGTCATTGCCTCCGCACCTCGCCACTGCTGACCGTAGCGAGCAGTTGTAAGTCTCCAGCCCTATCTCTCACGTGTCTATTCTTCTAGCAGTATACTGACTTTTGCAGACCAACACCTAGTGCGCCACAACAGTCACATCTTCCGCCCAGATCGAGTCAGTTACCGGAGCGCCGTAATGTCTTTGATGGTCACGAGCTCGACCAGCTTTCTGTGGACGCATCACGCCTACACATCGGCCGACGGGGCAAAGAGCTCACGGCAGACAAGATATTATCCGACCGCAGCAAAGCGCCGGCTAAGTCCTCAATATGGGCTGCACTCGCAGCTTTCGACTCGGATGATGACGAGCGGGACGATTCTTACGACGTAGAAGATGTAGGTGCATCTGTCGACGCAGCTACAGGTCCGGACGAAGCAGATGCCGACAAGAACGAAGAAGCTTTGTTCCACGCCTACACCACAACACCCGAAGTATTTGGCCGTGAAGCCGAGACCCGGCGTGGCAAAGCACGCGCTGCACTCAAGAGCGGGACTGGAATGACCGACGAAGCCATCGAAGGATGGGGCATCATGATGGGCCGCGACCCTAAACGGCTCCGCCGTCTCGAAGCCAAGTTCTCGACTTTTGCCGGTCAGCAGCGCGAGCTCGCTCCTTCAGCATGGAGGAACAGTCCCGCAGCATCTGGAGACGAGACCGGGGATGCAAGCGGGGACGGTCAGCGAGGTGGTGGTCGTGGGCGCGGGAGAGGACGAGGCCGTGTGCGAGGCGGACGCGGCGGTAATGTCAGCGGCCCGACTGATGACAAGGCTACGCAGATTGCGCGGCAGCGGAAGGATGCGAATAAGTCGTCGCGGGCCAATCACAACCGCAAGGATCAGAGGGGGAAGAAGATGGCTAGAGGGGGGTTCTCGGGGTAGCCGATTGGATTCCGGTGCTTTGGAGACGTTGATCTGCAGTGTGTAGACACGTGTGTTCGTTGTAGGATTTTACATGGTCAAGCGAAGATTGTGTGGACGAACTACCCTGGCTTGTTATGTACAGGTCTTACTGCATGGTAGAGCGACCAGGGTGATCATGAAGCTGACGACTACATGCAGTGTGAAGAGATTCTTCGACTGCGAAATGCAGGTCGGTCCGATATCACGAAGTGATTATGCACCTCACGAGCATTTCTAAAACACGAGAACATGACTTTTAGCAGGATGAGTGTTGGTACTGGGGAACGTCTGCCATGTGATTCGATATGACCACCACCAGGACCTACCTATGCAACATCATAACGGAGAGTAGCTTGACATTAAGCTGCCAGTTCTCGAGCAAAGGCCTCAGCACACTTGACATGTGTGCCTTCAACGTTGTACGAACTATCAGACGTACTACACGAGTCATACCGCTATCCAGTCCAATCTTACCACCTAGATCCCACCCCATGGCATTCCCACCTTCCAATCCCATCCCAATCCCCCAAAGTCCCGTCGTCGACATCATCGACATTCCAGCAACCAGGCACGTGCACGCACTAACCCCCAATCGAGCATTTTTAAGCGAGAAAAGAGTAGTCGATTGGCTCGGTCGCTAAACTGCCATGTTCGTTTTCTGGAAGCAAGGGTGAGCGAGAAAGGAGCATTTGGGTCGTCGGCAACGGGCGCAGGGGGAAGCGACCGCTGGCGCTAGTTGGATGATGGATGGGGAGCAGGGTGCTTGTGTTGAAACACTGTGCAGGTGAGATGGACAGGTGTTAGGGTATATGGAGAGTGAGGTATTTCTTGAGAAAGCGTGGAGACGATTATGGAAGTATGAATTCATGGATGTATATAGTTCCTCAGTGTTGTGGCTGCTGATTCTTTTAGAGTTGAGCATATGACAGCTTTCGTTACTCGCCGTCTATGTGGGCCAAGTCCTTGCGTTTCATGTCTGTGTTCATAGCGAAGGTGCAGCCAGTGGTGACGTCTGTGGAGCGAGGTGAGATTCGGCATGCTACGCTACGGCAACGGCGTGCCGGTGGCGCCTTGTAGACGAAGAATCAAGCAGTGTAACGTACCATTAAACCAAATATCGTATTAAAGTACCTGAGAAGTCCTACAGTGGGTAGCAGACTGACTGCATTGAGACTGAAATCTGCAGAAGAAATCTCGCCTGACCCAGTCCTACATAATAACCGATAGGGAAAGAACGCCGTGCGCCGTGTAAGCCTCCACCGTTTGATCGTGATGTGCTGACCCCCGTAGCGAAGCATACGCGAAATGTCCAGATCATGACTCGAAAGCGGTGAATGGTCACGCCTCGCACGATGCAGCCCGAATAACACCGTCCCAGCGCCCCGGATCCAAATAACACAAAGTTCGCTTACCATTACCACGTCAAGCCCGGGTACATATCGTTTGTATCGTTGAGGTCGTACAAGTACATGTCAAGATCGAATCGGGCCTGTCACATCTGCGCCAGGTCGTTCAGAGCGTAGGACAGAGATCTGCGGGCTTCGAGCTCGTCAATGCCTTCGTGTGGGCGGTAGTGGTGTGCCACGATGCGGACAATTGCTCTGTACGATGTATACCTAAAACTATAGTTAGCCATAATTCTTTGTCTTGAGAATAGAAGACTTACATCAACAGCCTTGCCTTAACACTGCCCGTTCTTACTGGACATTCGCCCAGACCTTGGAAGAAAGCATCGCTCCCGTCCGCTATTCCGCCGCTCATGAGTGAGTCACCCCAAATGACGTTTGAGAAGCCAACAAGGCCTGTGACTTGCTTGGTGTGTTCGTCGATAAGCACGTTCTGCGGATCACAGGCGTGGATCGCAACAAGTCTTGGTTGCGTGACCTCGTCTAAGTAATGGCTGCTTTGGCCAATGTAGTATCTGATGCTATCGTACGGAACGGTGATGAGCATGTCCTCGGCATCTCGCAGTATGGCCTCAAGGAGGGCCAAGAAAGCTCCTCGCCATGTTTTGCATCCTTTCTTCGCGAAGACACGATGCGTCATGCCAAATTGGGTCGCAGACAGTGCAGTGAGAGCGCCAACGTATTTACCCAGGGTCCGATCGATATTGCTCTTCTCGTTTAACGTGAGACTCGCCGCAATTTCTGACAACTTGCGGCCGGGCATGTGGCTCATCATGACATAGGGCGATCCTAACGCTCCACCTTCACCATCGAACTTGATCACCTGCGGGACTGGAAGCTGTGTGTATTCGTGTAGTGTCTCGAGGGTGGTCCGTTCGGTCTCCAAAAAGTATTTCTCATGGCGGAGCAGGCGGACGTTGTAAGCTGGTGGACACTTCAGAACGAGTCTGCTGCCGTCCGCAAGCTTCGTCAGGTACACTTGATGGAGCTGTCCGTGTAGTCGCTCGGCTTGCTGGACGGTGATTTTCGAAGATCGAAACACAGTGCAGATGACTTTCTGTATGCTCAGAAAATCTGGCGAGGCAGTGCATGACCGCGATGAGGAGGAAGATGCAGACGATGTTGAAGACGCTGTCGACGAAGGACGTGTCGGTCGAATGGAATATGTTCCACGGCTCATGGCGACGACAGGGTAGACAGCGACGTCGAGGGGAGGAAGATGCATTATGAAGGCTTACAAGAGTAAGGCGCTATATACTGATGCGAATATTTAGCGAGTTTCTGACTTGAATGGCTTGGTGCTTGACAGGAGTCAGGACCAGCCCGCAGCTTAAGAGGACCTGGATGAAGCCTTTCTTTTCCGTCCAGCAATAATTCATGATTCTCATGTTCCTCACACTGTTTCACCTGCGTCGTTGTTTGCAAAAGCAGACCCTCGTCGAGCGAGTATGTCCGTAAAGCGAAGTCCAGCGAACCGATGCCAAGAAGGACGTGTTCTATGTGAGATGTGATGCGAAGGTAGTGTTGCCGTACCACTCTACTCCGCGTCCAACGCCGCCAGCGTCTAACATAAACCCCAATTTCCCAGAGGCGCCACATGGCAGAAGCTACGCATCATCAGTAAGGACTGGGTCTCCCCCGATATGAGAAGCGAAGCCTCATGCAATAACGGGGCTTAAAACAGGTGTAGTGCTCGTCAACGAATGGCAAAAGGGAGCGGGTAAACTGCTGGAGAGACTACGCGAGAGGCGTCAAAATGTGTAGCAGTGTTCGTCAAAATTGGCCAAACTTGGCTAGTTGGCCGATTCGCTGCCTCGGCTGCGACATGTGGTTGGTTGCTTGGATACAGCAACATGTTGGCGCCATAAACACCATTTTCGCATTTCACTGATGGTACATGGCGATGGAACGTGAAGCAGCACGGAAACTGGCCGCGTGGACTTCGTATCATTCCAAATCTGAAGCGAAATGATCTACACAAGGGTAAACGACTGGGTCAAGCGAGGCGACGTTTTCTCTTCCAAGGTTTAGCCTGGTAATCAATATGCATTGGCCGGGCCTCTTCGTCATTTTCGTGTTTTGGATCGTCACGGTGGAGCTGGTCAACCCGCAAGTTTGGAGACGGCCCGGCGCTATAGTGTGTCGGATCTCGTGATCCTGCTGCTGCTGCTGCACCCCCTTGCTATTACTTATAGATTGCTTGTTTCCACACATGTTCGATGCCCTTTATCGAGAGCCCACTAATGCAACTCCATTCACGGTAGTCCAACTTCCCGAACGCCCTTGGCGCTGGGCTTGGGACCAAGAGATCTTGACGTGCGTACAAGAGTACTGGAGGACGCCACCCGGATTACCCATCGACTTTGACTCGCGTCGCCGACGTCTCTTCACCAGTCCGGGGTATTTGTCGGAGCTCGTCGATGTTGAAGCGCTTGAGCTTCTCAAAGTCGGGTCCGACGACGCTCATGCCCACAACGTTCTGCGGTGTGTCAGCGCTCATCAAAGCAGCAACGTGTGGCTGAAAACATGCATGATCGCACATGCGGTGAGCTTACCTTGTAGATCTCCACGAGAATAAGCAAGTCAAAACCTCCGAGATCTACCTTGTGCCCCGGGCCAACCATCGCCGCAACCGTCCTGATAACCTCATCCCTAGTCAACTCCGTACTGTTGCGAATAGATGGCCTGATGGCGAACTAGAATTTGTTTGGCGTCAGAACATTGCCACAAAGTTGTTCAAAGCGTATATGGAGCTAACCTTCTTTCCTGCCTGACCTGCAACATGGAAATGGGGCGCAAGAACCTGCTTTGCAACAATTTCGAGGCCCTTTGTATTTGCCTTCTCGGTCGCCGTGATTGGTGTCAGACGCTTCACATAACGACAGTTCTGTAACTGTGCGCCTGTGGTCAGGTCACGACAAATCCTTTCTACGAACGATACAGGCTCCACCGGCGACCGCGTCCGAAAGAACATTACTAAAACAAATATCAGCGGAATGAGCACAACGCAAATAAGCGACCTACAGCACTGAGTGTCCAGTTTCACTGACGTGAACAAGGAAGTTTTCGTGGGTTGACGAATGTCGGCGAGCTCCTGCTTAATTTCGGCTTCGATATCCACTTCGTCTTCAGTGGTCGGACTGCATTCCGCAACTGGGAGCTCTGCTTGGTCGGTCTGATACAGCTTCTTTGCGTACTGTGATTCGATTAGACCAAGTAGCCTCCGAGCCGAAGCCCATAGCCAGTCCCCGAAAAGGTGAGCGACTGACCTCATCAAACAGATCACGCAGGTCGCCGACGGACTTGGCTTCTTTCTTCATTGCACAGGTTGCCCATATGCCAACGTCACCTGGGGATAGTGCTCGCGGGTCCACTTTTCGGTCTCGCATTGCCCCTCCGTGTTGCTTGCCCTCGTATCCGGGTCAGTATTATTGGGTCTCTTACATCTGCAAGGCGGAAATGGGATCGCGCAGCCAGGACCATATGCTCCGAAAAGCCTCGCGGTTGCACAACAAAAGGCAACCTACTTTAGATTTTTTGTTCGAGCCACGCGTATTTGCTTCATCCGGCTCACCTTTCCGCTTCTTTGATATCGAATCAATCATGGTTGTCGTTGATGGTGTTGCGATGTGGAAACGATGAGGGAGGACCGGCGTGTTCAGAGTGAGGAAAATGCGGGTGAACAATTAAGTAAAAGCGCCTTGCCGTTTCTGGCAACTAGCGCCCTAACGCAAGCACTATCAAATCAGACACACCAACTTTACTATGAGTTAGCCCGATCTTGGTGTGCCGACCAAAATCATCTAATCCGACTCAATAATTGAGATAGGGACCAAGCAGTCTCACATTGCTGAGCAGGCGTTGCTCGACCGCCAACATAAGTTTAATGCAAGTTTGGAGACTGTCGTAAACTGTAATAAAGTGCCTACGGCGAATGGAGAGTCTAGCTGATCGATTGCATTATCAGATGGAGCCGTCAGACCGTCACTAGCGCGCACCCAGCAACTTAGTTGAAACTTGATGTTCCCACACCTCGCCGAACACTTCACATTCGAAACATGACACGCAGTGGAGGTGGCAAGCCTAGTCGTGGATTTGCTTAGCTAGCGTTCAATGTTGTAAAACGACTCCAGATTTCGTGTAGTATTATTGTTGCCACGAGACTACTACAGACCTAGCCGCTCTACCGCTTAGATCTGTAATATCTAGGGTGATCTGCTTCAGGAGGCTTGAAGGGCCAATCTTTGTACGCCTGTACGAGCTCATGAATCATCTCTGTCGTCAACATCCTGACTCTGAAATGCTTCATCTGCATTCTCCCTCCCTTGTCTGGATTTGTCAAACTAGGACATTCATCAATGATGCCGGATAAGCCGTGCTGCATGGAGTCCAGAGCGAGGGCTAGCGGTGATCCCGTGTTCTGGTAGGTTCCATAAATAAAGTCCTGCATCCACTCGGACCAGTCTTCACTGTCGCCTGTTGGCCTGGGCTTAGGAGAAGCGGAAATAAGACAAAGTCGATTCCTCGGCCACGCCTCATCTTTGCGAAACAGAAGAGGTTCGAACGTACGCCGATCCCACTGTATTCGTGGTCCCGGCGGATAGCGAAGACTGATACGATCATCAACTTCCACGGAAGGATAACCTTGGTAGGTTTCTGTGAATTTCTCAATGGCTTGATCCCATGCACGATCCAAGTGCTCGATCTGCGAGACGAGAGAATCTCTCTCTGGTCCCTCATCCATCCTAAGGGCTTGGCACTCGAGGACATACATTTTCTCACCTATGTCGGCTGCTGCCTCACAAGACACCTTGGTGCGCAGGTTGTTTGTCGACACACTCTTGTTATGCTTGAATTTCCGGACCTCGTCGTTGGCGAACAGAGATTTTGGGTACGAATTCTTTGTCACGGTCCCAAGTGGATCCATGAGGAGATCGGGATATTTGCTGCTGATCTGCTTCTGTAATTCAACGAGCTCGACGAAGGACTGTTGCATCCACCCGATGGTAGACTTACCCTCGAGCTGCAACCTCTGCAGGAAAGGGTAGAAGGTGTTCACGCGGCTGATGCCCGTTCCACCTGAGCTTTCTTCAACGTGCTTCGCATACTCGTATGAATCTTCCCGACGGTGTGGTGGGACATCCATGCCGTTCTCGCGTCCAGACCGTAAAGCACGGACGAGGCTTTCCATTTCGTACTGTGGCTCACGGCTAGGCGAACCCCTGCCTATAAGACGCACCTGGTGCGCTGATTGTACTACCAAGCTCATGTCCTGCAGCATCTCGGCACGCTGGTTTCCTTGTTGCTTCCGAGCCGTGGCCTGAGCAATCAGGTTACTGGAGTCCTCGTTGTGCATCCAAAAAAGCATACGAACTGGTCCGTAAGCGTGAAAAAGGTCGTTGGACCACGCTGCAGTAGAAAAGTGATAATACATTTGTCTGGCCATCGAGTCAAACCCCATTCCAGTGAGCGGAGGATCCCACACTAATGAACCGGTCACGAGTAGTGTGTTGTTGGCTTCTTGGGCCGCAGGATCTGCCGGGTCTATACGAGTCTGTTGTGGAAACAGTCCCTCGTCGACAATCTGGCGATAGGAGTCTAGGCTGAGAGGGTCCTTGTTGACCAGCTTGTATTTGGACCCAGGCGCATTCAGCAGCGGGTCTAGGAACTCCTTGTAGATATCAGGACTCGGTTCGAGGAGAACGTGGTTGCGGGGTTGAAGGAAGTCGTGGAGCTTCTGAGACCAGAGACCTGCACCAGGGTTGATGTCAAGGATGTCGCAGCCTCTGTGCTGCTCCAAAATATGGCTCATGTACTTCAAAACGTCGTCTGGACAGCTAATGTCAGCGTTGTGCAAGTAAATTGGGGCCGCCTCCCAAAGAAACAACATACCACACAAGCCTGGACTTACAATCTGGGTGCGGACGTGGCCAGCAGAAGAGGTTTTTGACATCTTGCCCTTCTCTTTGGGCAACTTCTTTGCCAATTTCGGATGCATCACCTTGCTCAATGCGCCCGCCAAAGGGTATTCATGACTGGTCGACAGTTTCTCTTCGGTCCAATGGTCTGCCCAGCGCCGAGAAAAGGCAGCGCCCCGCAACTGAGTCCATGGTGCTTTCGTGATGCTTGAACGACACGTCGAGCGCCGATACAACGGGCGCATACGAAACATCGAGGTCCTAGAGTGTGCGGCGACATCTCGAAGTTCGGGATGCTGCGATGATGTTGTTGATTAGCCCCGTGCGCAGCGCTAGTGACTAACCCATGATCGCATCCATCCGGCGATTCTCAACGCGCAAAACGCACAGCAGCACAATTGGCACGAGGAACCCGATTCCCGCTCGCGGAGTGACAAACTCGGCGCGGGGCTACACGCGAAGCCTGTTATGACTATGCGAGGGGTGACAAGTCCCCACTTGTGCACTTGTGCCGCTGATAAGCTGTCCGATCAGAAGTGCATCTGATCGTTGTCACTCCGCATGATTGTCCTGATGAGCTGCTTTGTCGAACACATATCGGCCTATTCGATTCTGGCCGCTGGCGCATGTAGATACTAGCTTCTAGGCCTCAGGCAGTGCTTTCTATTATCCGAAGAAGAAGCGCAACTACATTGCCGGTTACAGTCTAAAAGCACCATCGCGGCTTCGCTAGCTGCCAAACCCGTACCACAGGTCAGTTTGGATGTTCTTGGTCGAGAAGAGATCAGATCTCAAAAATTTCGTCGTCAACTCGGAGTAACTGGCACTGCCCTCAAGAACAGCCCTGCTGTTGGTGCACTTGTTGTTGATATGGTCCTGGCGAGTCGAGCGCAGGTGCGAACGTGGGAGATCATGAGATAGAGACGTGATAACAGGGTCGATGAGGGTCTCTAGAGTACGAAGGAACGTCAAAATCCGGACGAAATAGACATGGACTTTGGAGAGATGGATGACGGGGGTATGAATCGGGACATAAGGTTTCACTGCGGCAATATTCACTGTTACTACGCAGCCTGGTGTAAATTCGCGTACCTCATTATACCTGGCTTGGCTTTCGGTGGGTTGTATGAAAGCGGACTAACATGCTGTGCAGCGTGCGAGCTGAGTTGCGGCGCTCGAGTGACATACGCAGTAGTGGTGTAACAAGTCATCGTGCAAGTGTTTGAATACGGAGAAGACTTGGGTTAGAAAATCTTGAGCGTGCAAGAATACAGGTACAGCGGTTTTCCTCATGAGCCTTTCATGTTTACGACAAGCGAGTTGGTAGTGTGGAACAGTCGTTATTGAACATTGAGCATACAGCGTGATAGCGTGGCTCTCGTTGGTAGAAGCTTTCTTGGAAGATTGAAAAAAGGCTCGTGTGCATCTTCGTCGCCAGATGCTAATCTTCTTGGTGTGGTCTTACCATGGCTTGAGATATATCTTGGGTTTACCTCCTAGAGCATGCAATGAAACGTGACGGTGTCTGTGAAGTGGGAACCCCGAACGGCGCCTGCGGTTGTATCCAGTTAATACAGTTGTATGTTTTATGATTTGAAATGCACCTCTTCGAGAATTGTTGATGTTTGCTCGTGCGCTTCGAGCGGCGGTACAGTGCGTGGCTATTTTCGTACGGATCTTACTATCTAGCACATTTACTTGCGAGCTCGGCGTCAGTCGGTACTCTTGGTGAGGTTGGTAGAAGACAAAACAGACTGACGGCTCTACAGCCAAGAATGAAGCCACTTGCAGAACAAGTAGAATAAGCAGGACAAAGTAGCCGACTAGCATAGATACAGCGATGGATAAGTTATTACAAAATTTGAACACAGTCTTTCAACGACGCGAGTAGAGCTTCCGTAATGTTGACTAACTCGAAAGGTTCCTGGGCTGTGACCGGTGGCTTTGTGTTGCTCAACGCCCAGCATAGAAGTTTGGCACAGCAGCGTGCATGGTTTCTCAGTGTTATTTCGAAAAACGGCTTCACGCCTGACACAATGCTGTTTCCTCCACAGTTCTGCCATGAGATTACCCGCAGTGTCTACTTGTTCCCATAATTAGAGCGTAAACTATGCTTGACATCACGACGTTGGTGTTGTAGTTCACGCCACGATACCTAGGTCGCTGAAGCTTTCGCCGCCCATCGCCGTTCATTACAGCGCCGCAAAACACATCGCATGAATCATCAAGTGCACCGACTTCAAGGAGTGGAATGCGGTGCCTGCAAGATCGGCGCGAAGCTGTTGTTCGTCGAAGTGTTGTTCGCATATGAGAAAGAGGCTGTGCTTGCGGTTCGACACTGCCACGTTTCAGAGCCATCCCGCAAGGCAAGCAACGGCGACGTTTTTTGAAGGCCTAGAATAGAATGAAAAAACTTCCCGAGCTGCGGGAAGGAGAATGTGGGCCGCAAAACGTTGTCGATATCCCGCCTCCACGCCTGTGCGTTCGCATCGCAAGACGTTTGGTCGTTCGGGCGCCCGAAGTGTCGTGCTTGCAAAACGTGACTTCAGGCAACCTGCGTTGAATCGGTTGTTGGTTGCCTGTTCAAGGCTCTAGGTTTCTGAATAGAGTGGGCTGTTGTAGACGGATGGGAGCTTCCGTGGCTGCATCATAGTGCAGCAGTACAATCTCGCGTCAACCGCAAGTCCTTTACTGTGCGGCACAATACCAAGGCTCACTGGGCCAGTCCTCCAACAATAATGGGTCGAATCTACGTTGCCGGGCTTGCTGAACAAGAGTCATGCGGCCTCCTGCGTGCACACCTAGCATGAGAAACACAGCAAACCTTAGGCAGGTCAAAAATCGTGTGTTACTGGTGAAAACAACTTGCATAATTCTGTACTGCAGCGAACTGGGTGTCTACGGTGCGTCATCTCAGACGACCGTGTTGAGGAAAAGAGAACCATGGTCTCTTCGTGTCAGGGATCAACGAGGAGAGCATATGGTAGTCGTAGCCCATAGTACGACACTCGCAGCTCGTCTTCTAGTGTTGCCGACCCGCAGTATACTCCAACAACTCGTGCGTTCTGGCAGATGATCATGGGAACAGTGTGAAGGGACCTACCATTACTGCGCCAGTGACATTGCAGGTGCAAATTGTAGAATCGGGGTCTGTGCATTACGAGGCGTCACTGGCCTTGGAGTTACCGCAGTGATTGGGAAAGCAGTCGTCCCTACCTGATGCGCCGATTTCCAAGTATGTTAGAAAAGCTCTGCTAATCCTCAAGCCCATGTCAAAAGCATACTGGTCTGATAGTGAGCACTCGATTCCAAGTGCGAATTCCTGCAGTATGCAATTGCTTTGCATCTACCTTCTTCACCCATTCATCGTGAGGCAGACCTGACATCGCGACGGGCCATCAACCATCAGGGCACGTCCAGGGCGGGACTACAACACATTCGGCGCCGTCTGATCTTCGGCAACGCCGTCGATTCGTCCGCACGACGTCTAGCCGCTTGAAATTGAAAAGGCTAAGAGGCGACAAAGCAACACGGTTGGCTATGTCTCTTCATGCTCTTTGTGCTCGGCGATTCCAGCATCGTTCGGGCGTTTCTGTGCAGTGACGAAGATGATTTGAAATGAAGTGTATTCTTACCTTTCGCAGATGCCGCCTTGGCTCGGCTCGATCAAGAGTTTCAAATCCTGGCAGGCCAGCGCAGCAATTTTTTGAGAGTGTAGCAACTGAAAGTGCAATCTTAACGTGCCGCCTCGTTCTGACTCAGACCTAGTTGTAGCTTCACACAAGAAGCGATCTAAGCGCACGTGCCTCTTCTAAGTACTTGGACCCCACACGACGGCACAGCGTGGCCGTGACCCTCAAATGCTGCTCTAACTTTAGCAGCCGTAATCCCGAAACGAGCACGCTAGCCCGGCCGCACACCGACCAGCCACGCGACGATCGCTGTCTATCAATCCACAGCCATAGCCATGGTGATGGGAAGCTCACCTTTCTTGCCCCCTCATCTGCGACCGTCTCTGATGTCGTCTTACCGCATGCCAGACAACGCGCTAGTGCGAATGGCGGCTTTGCATGCACATGTGCAGCCATCTCAACGTGGTTTGCGCAGAAGGTGCGCATCAACTCGCGCAGGCACCGACAGCAAATCTTGGTGCTGTTCGGCAACAGCGCGCTCCAACCTCACGGCAGCCAATCTGCTATGGCCCGGGAACTCGACGTTGCTGGAGCCTTCATCCCAGAGGACGGATCCTGGTCGGCCGCCTGCTAGACCCATACTAGCGGCAATGCTGGGTAGTCCAGTTGGGCGGTACCTTTATGTGACAAGGATCGACTAGCCGACCCCAAGGCTCACTCGGGCACCGCAATAATTGCGTGCAAGATGAGTAGTGCCGGTGCTGAATGAGAACTAGATAGCAGCTTTGGAGCGACGTCGAATTGGGAATCCAGCGCGCATGCCTTAGTTCATATCTAACCCCTTCAATCACCTCTACTACTAGTCTGATCCTTCATGCTGGGCATGCACCCGAAGACGATATGCTCAGATTGAGCGTACATAAGCTTCTCGAATGCGCCTCAGATCGACTTACAGAGCATTTCGTCCCACGCGGGTAACGGCGTCGATATTTTGGTACATCAGGCCTCCCTCCATCAAGCGGCGCGAGACATTTGAACACCGCCACTTCTCGCCACGCTACATCCTACCGGTCTCAAGCCTCAGCCCTATTCTGCGGAGGGGATTCCAAGTCATTCGCGGACTAAGCCTGTTGCACCCCGGCTAGTAACCCGTCTACCGTCTCATCCCAGAAGCTCGGTCTGTGCCATAAGACTGGTTCACCTCATCAAGCTAGCAATACATTCAAGTGTACTGGCGTCCACTCACAATATCCTCGAGTTCTTATAACGCAACGTCTGCACGTCGGTAGACCGATAACCAATACCAACCATTCTCGGATCGCCCTTTGTCATTCTTCAGTCCACGATCACTTCCCGCCTAGATGATCATGACCTACTACTCTACGGACTCGGAGCTGGCACTCATGGCGCCTGTGGATGACAGCATGGGTCACTTGTTCCCCGCCAGCTCGTGCCAGTCGCCACCCAGTATCATGTACTCTCCACCTCTGCAACAACTATCCCATCCAACACCCACCACGTTACCTGGCAACGGGGGAATCTTCTCTTACCCGCACGACTATAGACAAGTCATGGAATCACCATACCCCTCTCACGCGCCTTGGTCGTCTCAGTCTTCCCCAATGGCCATGCCACAGGTCTCCTCATACTCGTACCCACCATTTACAGCTATGACCGCTGGACCGATAATGGCACCAGATGCAGGGCTCTTGCCTCATTCTTTTGGAGGATCACGGCCTTCAAGATCCCATTCCGCATCGTCTTCTGTAGGCCTTGGCCTGTCATCAAATGCTCCTTCAGAACGATCACCACCCTCTCTTTCGCGCTCTCTCTCACCCAGCTCACCCGACCTTCGGGCGTACGGTTTCCCGAACAAGAACGGCACGTGGAGCTGTGCTTACCCTGGATGCACTTCAAGAGCTGTATTCACACGCGGATGCGATCTACGGAAACACCACAAGCGTCACACCAAATCGTTCTTCTGCCGGCACGCAGACTGCCCTCAGTCCACAGGTGGTGGTTTTTCGAGTAAGAAGGATCTTGCTCGACACGAGGCGAAGCACAACCCGGGGGTTCTTTGCGACTGGGACGGTTGTGACAGGGTCTTCAGTCGTGTAGACAATATGGTGAGTACCACAGTTTCGTGCACATTGAGGAACACTCTTGCTAATTTGGTGTGAAGCGAGACCACGTCAAGCGCATTCACCTCAAAGCCTCACGCAAGTCGATATGTTCGTAGAACATCACATTGCAACAGCTTTTGCTTCACTCTCTACAAGCCTTGGGAGCCGGTATCTGACTTCCCGCAACGCCCGACCCTGTCAATACAACATTGACGAGGAGCCGTTCCGAACAAAATTCTCGCAGTACTACCGTCCCGAATGGTAGCCGGCCGCGGGCTACTCCAACTTTTTACTTTCGTTCACGATACCCCATGTTTGCATCACTGCTCGGTGCTCTAGCCTTGATATCACCAGGCTCAGCCGGTAGTCTATTTGTGTTTTCGCATAGCAACGGCGTTCTAGCGTCACCGGATCAATTCAGCATATCTGAGCTCCTTCTGGACTTGTTGAGATGATCGATGTGTGTTTGCATAGAGGGCAGAAAAAACGCTGCCTACCTAGGTAGGTCCAGCCGTTCTGACTAGAATATCAAAATCATAGCAGCAATTTCTAAGCTCTCGATCTCTCCAACACAATTGTGACGTTCTGATCAGGACCCATTCAAAAGCATGGGCCCAACCGGCGACGGCTTTAACATCGAACGCACTAGCTCCGTTAGGCGTAGGACGGGTAGTCTGAGACGGCGGCTATTTAGCGTTTACCCCTGCTTTTTAACGAGTGCGAGGCTGACTCAAGAGCGCATCGAAAACCCCAACCACTCTGACCTTTCTCTCCAGTGTCTCCACTATTATCGACGACGATCAACGATGCTCAGTGGTTGGAGTTGGACGGAGACATTGAGACGCAGCTGGGTCCGATTGTTGGTGGCTTTGTGCGCTTCGGGGTCTTACATCGCCCGATCTCACATGATGGGACGCTTCAAAATGGGCCATGACGATGCTTACATCAGACGTGTTATAGCACAACACATCGCCTTTAGGGGCAAAGCATGAAGGCTTCCCGCCACTCGGGCGGTTTCAGTGGGATCTGTACTGTGCATGTTGTGCGTGACAGGGCAGAAGGCTACAGAAAAGGCTGGGTCCCTGCATCCAGAGAAGTTGGCCCAAGCCTTGGCGGACAATCGACAGTTGTCGGAAATGATTTAGCATACCTGAGTCAGTTCTAAGTATTTTCGTCATCGCATCGACTAGGTGACCTTGGGAATGCCATCGTCAGTTTTTCTCGCAGCCTGCAAGTTGCAAGATGCTCGGAATTACTAGCGTAGCCGGTAGTAAAATTGTGGGTTACACCGCTAGGTAGGACGACTGGTTAGGTCGCCGACAAGACCTCGCCGAGACGGCGATTCAAATTATCGTACCATCAATCGCAGACTACAACGGCGAGAGACTTTCTACTATATTCGCGAGGCTGACTACGTGAAGAGATGGGTAATCGGACAGCGTTATGCTTGGAAACTCACACATGGGCTGCATTTAGGTTTCATATATGAGCGAGAAGGGCGGCGATCGATACGACGGAGCCAGAACGACATCACGGCCGGTAGAGGACCAATCTACCTGGGTAGGTGCGCTGGCGAGTAACCACGAATTCCGAATGACAGTTTTGGATTGAGGAACTCGCTTCAATGACTTCTCGTTGTGACGGTCTGGATTTAGAGTCGTGCTTTCCAAAACCTGCGATCTCACGGAGTGCGCCTGCGATCAATCCTTCGAACATCATACTATTATGCTGCAATGTATCAGGTTAACCCACATTCTCTGAAAAGATTACAGATCCAGCACCAAATCAAGAATAGCCATGCTTTTGTCTGCGCAAGAAATGCTGCATGTCGCTAGCTCTTCGATACGTGCCCCAATTCTTGAACGGAGTAATTTCAGACACAAACATCCACAAGACAACTGCTTGAAGTCAACATAAGGTTGTCATGCTGGCGCCACAACTCGCAGAGGTACGCGGATTTCCAGTCAGCTTCGCCGTATCTGCGACAATCCTTCGCGAGTACGTCCCCGCATCATCAGCTGCTGCCTAATAAGCTTGATGCGGCCTTGTGCGCATCCACCTCTCCAAATCACAGGTGAGAAGTTCAGCGACTACATTTGCCCATATTGCTCCCTTGCTCACTCGAGAAAAATTGGTGCAATATGTGCAACTATACGTATAGCCTTCTTTTCGCTTGTCTTCAACTGTTCGTATCCGTCCGCACTTCTAGCAGTCGCTCAGAGGTACACAGCCCGAATCACCTTTTCAACGCTATTCACTCGTCCGCGCGACAATGGGGATCAAGCCTCAATCACAACGGGATGTCATTCTTCCTCGCTAGTGTGCCGGCCGGAACACAGCTTTATCATGGAACTTACACAACGGAGACAGTCAAAGGGTATGAATGGCTCGCATTCGAGCCCGAGCATGCGATGATATTCGCTTACCCAAGGGGGCCTGTTGAGCATACGCCAGTGCATGATGCTAGTACTGGCGAGAAAGAAGACTCGGACCTTTCGGTGTGGTTGTGGGAGGAAACAATGAGAAGACGGCAGTTGTCTCACAGGGCATTGGTGGAGTCGGTACATGACGAAAAAGTGCCTCCACACCAGGAGCCATTATATGCGAGACAGCTATACCTTTCAAAAGCCCGTGCATCAGCTTCAAGGGACGACGTTGCTCCTCTCCAGTCATCGGCATTGTTTTCTCGCCCAAGCCGTGAAGAACAGCAACCACTTGAACGACAAAAGTTGGGCTCTGACGCGAAACCTGGCTATCTACATACGTATAGCCCTAAACATGACCTTCGGCTGCTCTATATCGATGGGCTCTCTGCAGGCAAGACATCAAACGGCACTCTCGACAGTCAAGATATGGTCCTTCTCAACATGTCATCATCGGATTTGCATGGTCCAATGGGTGGGGACTACGAGCGTGCGAAGCGTATGTGCAACCTCATTTCAACACTATGGCAAGATAAGATTGACGGTGTCATACGCATGGAGGGTGGCTTTGAGATCATTCTCTGCGATTTTGAGAAGCATCTTCGGAAGACCGATGTCTTGGCTGTCACGACTCATGAACGGTCAAATGGTAGCCTTAGTGGATGGTCATACATGAAGGCAATAACCGAGCGATACGATGGCATCGGCGGCGAAAGAATTACCTTGGACTATGACGACTTTGTAAGCGTCTTCGCGTATCCAGACATCGGAGGATTGTTCAACAATGATGTCCAATCAGACTACGCCATGCCTCGTTTGCAGCCGCCCGAGAATGTGAGCGCGGAACAGCTATGTCGAATCAAGGAGGACGTTACCAACTTGATATTGCGCAAGAACTGGGACACGAAGATGACCACCACGAACTGGCAAGCGGTTGCAGATAATATCATGAAGCGCTATAGCAAGCCTCTACACCACTTGCACACAAGCACTCAACTACGTGAAGACAAAGTCTTATTCCAGGAGTATCTTGCCAAATTGCTACATCCATTTTTCGATCACCCAGCTCGAAATGCAACCCTAGAAACGCAACGTTGCGTGAGCCAACATGTACCGGTCCCAGACTTCAACGAAACTCTCGCACATCGAACGGTATACAGTATAGCGCATCACATGTGCAGTGTACTCTTCACATCCTTACATACAGTCGCAGCATCTGCCTCCCAAGCATTGTCTACAAGTGATCATGCCCTCGAACTCATTGATGACTTGGTCGATTACTTGCAGTGGACCACTTGGAAAAGATGCGGTCCATGCTCCGACGAGGAAGTGTGCTACATTCCCATATGGCCCATGGGCAACCACGAAGATCATCTGAGGCCACGGTGCAGGAAGGAAGAGGACGCTAGGGGTAGACTGGACTACTGGGGCAGATACTGGTAGTGATCCACTTGGGTAGAATGTCACACGGAGATGGGCGACTAGCTTGGGCAAGGATCGAAGGAGAACTGCGCATGCAAACTTCCTTTGCCTAACTAGTAACTATGTGACTTGCCCATCGCATGTCAGTCAGGGAAACTTTGGCGAAAGTGCTTACTGGCGCAACTGAAGTAGCTTCCTCTGGCAGCTAAGAACCACTTCCCCATCGCCCAAGCATTATTGTGACGACCAAGTCCGTGACGACTAAACAGTGGCGTGTCGATTGAACGGCGAGTCACTGATGCCAGGTACCAACTCCTGCTCGATGAGGTCCGTTCGCGGCTGTCAGCCTTGTCCCGAAATATGATCCCAGTCCCCACGCTCGGGCAGCCTCCGCCCGCAGTATGCGCCCAAACGTTCCGACTGTCTTGGCCTCGATGTACATCCGTGCAGTGCGTCTCAGAGTGCGCTTTCGCGACGAACTCAACATCTGCACGTCCGCCGCGAGATCATCAGCGCCAGTGTCGAGAGCTCGAGTCGCTCAATTGCATTTCACGCAGGTCCGCACTAGAATGCCGATCTTTGTCTCACCGACTAGAACACTCTTTCTTAGATCGTCGCAGCGGTAACAGCGCGTAGACTACGCCGATTGTAAGCCGCACGGCGTCGGCACTGCTGCCGTCAAACCCACGAAGTCGGCGCCCCAGTGCAGCGAACTGGGTACCACTAATGGGGAGATCGGCGACCTTGCACAGGCAATCCTTGTCGAGAAGTGATTGGTTTCTTGAGCAACCAAACAGCAAGAGCAGACAAACGGCATGGTGACTTAACTCTCTCACAAAGTCGGAGTGCGAACGAGGACGCAAGTCTGCAAGAGGGAAAGGACATCGGACGGATGAGAAGAGATCGAAATCGGGGGACTGTGAAGTGAGATGAGCATGCGGACACTTTCTAGCGCTCATGTCTGCAGCCACCTACGCTAATGTAGCGCATGCACGTTCTTTCCAGTGTGATGGCGGAGAGACCGATGCATACCACCGGTACCCGGCCCACGACCAAAGGGGCGCTCCGATGACATGATGGACGGGTAGTCTACATGTCACTGTCCATGGCCAGAGAACAATCGCTCGTTGTAAACGTCTTACTAAACTTGCTCACACGAGAAATTTGGAACTCCGTTCTTCAAGGTTAGTGATTCGATGACATGAAAGCGCACACGTCGTGAACGCCAGCCCCCTTAGTTGCTTCTCTCGCATCTCGCAGCTCGTTCCGATTTGCTGATTGTAGCCTCAACGGCCAACGCCGAGTTCCGTGCCCGTCATCTCGGAGCCAACATCTCGGAGACAACACAGCTTGGAAAGCCCCGTTCTCCGGAGCGTGGCTCCAAGCATAATGTGGCTTGAGTACTCTGCGTTCTTGTCTACTAGGTATTAAACTGGATCGCATCGAAGTTGTTTCGAAATCAGTACCTTGTGACTGCGGTGTGAGCAAAGTCCCGATGCGATGCAAGGAAGTTGGATTGTGAAGAAGCGAATGAGACATGTCAAAAAAGGTTCACTCAATTCTTATAGAGCGTGATCGCGTTAGTAGGAGCATTTGAACTGTATAGAGCGAAACGACATGTACATTCGTCGCCTCCGTCAAGCCTCTCGTTTCTCTACTCGATTCTCAATACTTCCTATTCTCAATCTCGATCATCGCTCCATCTAACCTCTCCTTCTCCACCCTTATCCTGTCAATTTCCTCTTTTCGCTCTCTCTCGAGCAATATCCGCTTTTTGCGCCATGAGCCGCTCGAGCCGAGCCTCTCCACCCCGGTAGGGCCTGGGGACTACAATGGCTGGACCGACGTCAGCCGGTACTGTATTGCGAGTGTACTGCGTTGACGGACTTAGATCCGAAGGTGCGCGGTCGGGCTGTGCCAGTCCGTGTGTGTGTTACTGGCATCTGTTTGGCCAGCCTGCTCCAAGCTCTTACTGAGCAGACTGTTATGTGCTCGATGCATAGTGGTGGGCATAGAGAGGCGCAGGAGAGGACGTGACTGGTGGCAAGATAGCTATAGTCGTACTATCAAGTTGCGGCTTAGATGGGTTGTGGGCGTCTCATATGCGTACCATCAGTCCTGAGTGAGCTATCACCAGGTCAGGTTGATCATCGCTTGTCTCGATTAGATGTGTTGCTTATTTCTTCCTGCACCACAGGAAAAACAGCGATCCCATCGGTAGTAAGACTGCGACTGGAATAACGAAATGAACGGCGATCCTCGCTCCCATTGAGAGGCCGTTGCTTAGCATCGCGTTGGCCGTTGCAGTTGGTGATGTCGAGGTGGTGGCAGTCGAAGCCACGAAGGTCGAACGCAGACTATCAGTTGTAGGTCCTAGCGTAGAACATCCTACGGAAAAAGCTGATGTTCCAATATCGGATGATGGAGAGGCTATTACCCAGATAGCTGCATGTGGCCCGCTTCATCCAGGATGGCCAGGAATGTCGTTGCCCAGGTCGTTATCAGGCGTATTGATGACCGACCAGAAGCCATAGATGAAGGCAACGAAAATGATAACCACAAATGCCTGTCCAAACCATTCTGGCCACGTCTTATCGGTGGCCTCCACCTCGCTGCTGGCTATGGAAGATTCGTCTCGCTCGATGTATGCTTGAAATGCGCCGTAGTCTCGCGGTGCGCCGACAAGTAGGGGCGCAGTCGCTGAGCGTGTGGCATCGTCGTAGGATGGCGGCGGGTAGTCGGGTAGTGGGTCATTTGGCGAGTACTGGTGGTGGTGATGGTGGTCGACAGGAGGGGTTGGAGGAGGGGGCGGCTCGGCCTACATGGTCAGCTGTATTCTTACAAATATCACATTGGCATACCGGCGCAGTGTCGTGCATCGTATGTGAAGAAGTGTTGCAGTGTTGCACCGCAATGTTGGAGCAGTCGCGTACTGGCATGTGATGACGAAGATTGACGCGCTTGGACCCTGGGTTGCCAAAGCATTCGTGTCTCCATGCCCGAGTCCATGTCAAAGAGCTCAGCGCGCAGGCAGCAGAGATTCACACCAGCACCTGTAATATACAGAATGTCCACTACTCCGTCACAACCACACGGACACTGCATACCTCACATAACACAGCATGTCCGCCGATCCCACTGCTAACTTGCAGCTCTTCTCACCTCCGGGGTCTGGCCGCTCTAGTCCTGCACCACGAGCCACGCGCAATGCTGCAGAAGACTGTATGCCGAATACGCCAATCATGGTACTATGAGATGATACTGACATCGGTCAGCTCTGTACAAGAAAGACAAAGGCTTCCGAAGATATGCGGCCGGCGTGGAGCGCGCGCTTGCCCTTTGGGACACTGCCCAGCAGGAATGGGCAGACTACATTTCGTTCCTGGGAAGGCTGCTGAAGGTCAATTGCCCCCAAACGACTGCATTGTATGGCGCTCATGGTAGCATTGTAGGCCCTCCAAGCGCACCCTGCCGAAGTACCTGTAATACCACATAGCGAAAAGGTCGCATTGCGATTAGCGCAGTGCTTGAATCCAGCATTGCCCTCGGGTGTTCACCAGAAGGCCCTGGAAGTGTATGCCTACATTTTTGCGACCATTGGAGTATGATACAGTTTTCCCAGACGTGCTTGCCCCCAGCTGACAGGCCCAGAAAGATGCTCTGGCGCATGACCTCAGCATCTACTTCCCCGGTCTCGCCTCAGTGCCCTCATTCGCGTCGCTCTCCGTACGACCGCTATTCCTCGCCATTTTCGAGAACCACATACTGAAGCTGGACGCCTCAGCCCTCCGACCGGCACTCAAGGCGACGATCCTGTCGCTCCTGCCAGGTCTGGAGGATGAGACCAGCGAGGACTTTGAGCGCATGTTCTCTGCCCTGGATAAGCTGCGCAAAGCCATCGAAGAGCCCTCGAAAGAAGTCAATAACGACAACGAGTCGTCACACTTTTGGCAGTGTTTCTTCCTGGCTACAATCACAAATGCATCGCGGAGGCAGGGCGCACTTGCCTTTCTTGTGAGGCGCCTGCCCAAGTTCGGCCTCACCAGACGCCGCTCATCAACAAGGGCAGAAGAATCTGCTCCTACAACGTCATTATCTGCAGAGGCTGAGGCAGCCATATCCCCGGAGCCTGGCCTTCTCATTCGATGCTTCGAGTCAGGTCTCTCAGACCCTCAGCTGCTCATCCAGCGGGGCTTCCTTGATCTGCTCGTTACTCAATTGCCTTTGAATTCTCCAGTGCTGCAAGAGCACATAGGCAAATGCGACCTCGAGCGGCTTGTGACTGCTGCTGCGGGAGTCGTGTCGAGGAGGGATATGAGCCTGAACCGCCGACTTTGGGCTTGGTTCCTTGGACCTGAGCCGAACGCGACCGAGAGCAACGAACAGATCGCATCTCCTACCCGGGGTAAGCACGGCGATCGCGATCCCGCAACACTGCATGCGGCCTTCTTCTCTTGCTACGGTCTTGAGGCCTTGACTAGCAGCGTTTTGAAACTGATCAGACGACCTAGCAAGACTGCTGCCGAGCGAGCACGTCCTTTTAGGGTATGTCTTTCGCTCATGGACCGCTGGGAAGTTGGCGGTCTCATAGTGCCTGAGATATTCCTACCTGCGTTGCAAAGCGTCCAGTCGTATAGCGAAACGTCCACAAGAGAACAAACTGATGAGGTCCTGAGGAGTGCCAGTGCCTTCTTTGACGGCGTTGATAGTGGCCTGATTTGGGGCAAGCTGATACAACTGGTCACTTCAGCGGTAGAATCAGGAGGCTCGAATCAGCAGGAAGCGCTTGACAACCTGAAACTAGCCAAGTTCGTCCTCGCCCGCTTCAATCTCAAGGAAGAAGATATGATCATTCATCACATGCCTCTCATGGTACTGTCTACTCTTGCCACTCTGAATGCCACATCTCAGGACGCCAAGAGATCACCACTGCACATCACCATCGCTGGACTCGCCTTGGAAATTGCCGACTCTCTGTTACAAATACTGCCTGAGCGAGCAGTGTTGGCTGATAATATCCCACACCAACAAGCATCAGCTGCATCAGAGGTCCCCAGAGATGGGATCCTTCGGCGGCTCAAAGAGTTTTATGAAGAGAACCAGGGAAGCATCGATACCGTAGATCCGCCTTTTTCGCGGATTGAATTGGGCCAGTGCCTTTTGAGCCAGGCTGCACATATGTACATCGGGTCTCTGCAGCGCAACGTTGCCTCTCCTTCAACAGAGTTCCCCTCGAGGATATTGTCAAACCTCATCTTCAAGGTTCGGCAACTTGCAGCCTTGGATCAGTACGATTTGTCTGGTGCGTTCCGGGAACTAATCTCAGACTCGGAAGAAATGGCGCGGCCGACTTCTTTCGGTCGACTGAGCGCTGTCACGACTGTGCTCACGGCTCTCCAAACAACACATCCGTCTACGCCCTATGTGCCCATGTCGGACCTTCCCGAACTGGTACACCCACTTGTTGCCACTCTTTGGCAGTATCTCTCTCCCACGAAGCCCAAATATCATGTTGAAGCGACGCGTTGTTTACTGCAACTACACACCATCTCACCCACTAGTCGCATGGTCGAGGCCTCAGTAGCTTCTGTCATTGACAAGCAGTCATCACACAACTCTTCGATCAAGGGAAGCTACGACAGCAGTCGTCACTTTGCAATATTTTGGACACATACAATGCACGAGCTAAACGTGCAGTCGGAAAAGCGCGGCAATATGGCCCGCCGACCAAGCGGGCACTTGAAGCCAGCACCAGCTCTACCTCCTGGCGAGTACCATGCCATTTTGACTCGGCCACTACTGCTGCTCTTGGACACATTTCTAGAGCAGGGTACCGAGACGTATGCCTTCATAAGCAGGTGGCTACAGGATCTTCCAAGCTTGGCGCGAGTGTTTGACATTCTCGTCCTGCGTCTTCAGTCGCTACAGTGTTTGGCGTCCGACACCCAATCAGCTGTCACGGACAAGCCCAAGGGTATATCAGACATTTCACGCAAAGACGACAGCAAGGAGTGTCTCTATTATCTTCAGCACATCTCAAACGTCTTGAAAACTCCGTCGCAGCATGTGTGGTCAACGCTAGCTGAAACCCCGCTGTCATGGTCCGAGAATATGTCTTCACGCGCAACACTTCAAGAATGGCTCGTACAAACATGCCTGAAAGTCATGGCTCTCAGAATTAATGGGACTGCAACTGCCGAAGAGCCACACACCTATGAACTACATCGACTATCAGTATCCATCCTCTCCCAGATCTTTCAAAGTCCCTTCGCCACGCAATTGCGCGAGCTTGAGCTCGAGGTACCGTTAATGGAAAGAATCAAGACTGCACCGCCTTCGCTGCAGAGCCTGCTTCTAGCTGCAACATTATCTGCACTTCACTTGCGCCTCACGCGTCCACCGCTCGAGGCACCTCCTGAAGCTGAACTTAAAGTTCCCACTCAACCGTCACATCGATCTCGCCTGTCCCTTGCATTGACGAGGGAGTCAGAAGACATCGAGCCTCCACCAATCCCCCCACCTTCCCAGTTAATTGATTGTCTCAAGCACGGCTTCTCATCACCCAATAGTCGACTGATTCTTGACGACTGGGTGCAGTTCCTGATTGAGGTACTCCCACTCTTTGCAGATACCATTTTTCAGAGCCTATTGCCCCTTGTCGAGTGCTTTTGCAAGCAAATCGACATGTGCTTCGAGGAGCTCAAGTCGACCTTCTCCAAAGGGGAAACGACCATGGAGACGTCACCAGAGTCGACTTTGGTATCACTTATTAATGGGCTCGAGCAGGTCTTGGCCAAAGCTCATGATCGACTCACCATTCAGGAGACCAAGGCGTCAGCGAACAAATCACCTGAACAGCCGCAAGGGTTTTTCAGCAACGTTGTCTCAGGTGTCTTTACATCAGATACTGCTCAGACACGGACACCAACAGCCAATAGCCGCTTGACTGTCCTGCTATGCTTTCAGGACACCGTTCGGATTTGCTTCGCAATCTGGTCCTGGGGTGGCTACGGTCACCTCGCTAAGCAAGATGTCGCGTCAGCAGGGTCGTTTGCCTTTACGTCTCTGCGTATGCGCAATCGTGCCCGCCGAATTTTGGAGCACCTCTTCGCAGCTGAGGCGCTTGAATGTCTGGAAACGTTAGCAGTTCTGTGGACCAAGGCTGCAAAGGGCGATGACCAGGACATCTCCATCATGGGTCTACTCAACGTTCTCAATGGTTCAATTCCCAAGCATACAATACCCAACGTATTCAATGCCATTTATAGTCGCACGGACCCATCGGCACTGGACCCCAGTCGAGCATCTACACTCACATCCGATCTCTCTGATGCTGAGCTTGTCACCTTCCTGGTTGAATACACAAAATCACTGGAAGACGACGCCATGGACGAGATCTGGCAAGATTGTACGCTCTTCCTGCGCGACGTCCTTGCTAACCCCTTACCACATCGACAAATCCTGCCAACACTTCTCGAATTTGCTGCTGTGATTGGCCAGAAAGTTGACAACACCAATTTCGGAGAGCAGCGAAAGATGAGAAGGGAGCTTGCGGTAGGTGCTTATGTGTGATTGTTTACTCTGAGCTAAAGTCTGTTCGTAGGATATATTTACGAGGATCTTGACGGCGATCTCCACAACCCGTTCCTTGGGCTACGTCCAGGTCGCACCTCCAACACTTGTTGATGAGAAGCCATCTGCATCTACCAATGGCGCTCGGGCGCAACAACATGCATCTGATATCGTCGCCATACTCACGTCTATTGCGCCCAAGCTACCTTTAGTCCTCGTCGAGAACGATCGTGTGGTCAAAGTAGTATCAGACCTGTCGACATCAATCATAGGCCCAAGCTTCCGCGCCAAAATGTTCCCAGAGAACATCTCTAAGAGCATGCTGGACCTCTTGCAAGCCTTGACAAGGATCGCACAGAACAACAAGCTCTTGAAGAAGGACATTGCGGACGCTTTCAATGATGCTAAGTTTTTCAACACGCCTGTGGAATTGCTGAGAGAGTCGTGGCTACCCATCTTAGCACAATGGACGCAATCTGATAAAGAGCGTGTACCGGAGTACTTGGCGCGGATATCTGCTCCGACAACGGCTGGCATAATGTTTGGCGTCGGTGCCGCATCTGCACGTCAAGAAGCCGACCGCAAGACTCAAATGACTCTCCGACGTGTTGCGCTCCTGGTTCTCGCTAGTCCAGAAGATGCATATACTCCAAATGTCCCTTTCATCCTGGAAAAAGTGGTCGAGCTACTCACAGCAACGCCCGCAACATCACCCTCATCAACAACGCGAGCAGATGTGCTCATCTTACTGCGCGCCGTCATCCTGAAGACCTCGCCTGTCCATTTGGCGCCCCTATGGCCCGTCGCGAACGGCGAGCTAGCAGCGTCGCTGTCCTCTCTCCTTCCCAATGCCAGTAACAGCGAGCATTACAACAACGCCAGTATACTCCAAGCATGCAAACTCCTCGATGAGCTCGTTGTACTGGATCCAGATGATTTCCAGCTTTCCGAATGGCTCTTCCTCTGCGACACCATCGACGCGGTCTACAAACCGGCGACGCCTCCCATCCAGCTCTCGCTCACGGAAGAAATTAATGAAGTGCTATCACAGTCCGGCTCAGGTGCAGTGCCAATACCACCACTTAACGTAGATGTCGACGAACTGCCCAGCAGAAAACTGACGCTGGACCCGCTTATTTGGTCGCTGGAGGAAGAGGAGGGCGCGGCTGTGCTGGACATGGCAAGGGCTGAACTTGTTACCAGAGTGGTGAGACCGTTCTTGGGAAATCTGGCATTGAATGCTTTTGAGGCTAGGTATGGGGGCGGAGATGCAGATTGGCAGGGTATTTGGGAGAGTGTGGTGAGGGATGCTGGGAGTTAGGAAAGCGCGATATGGCTGGTAGAGGGAAAGTCCCTGCATTGAATACTCAGGTACGGCATGTCATTGACATGGCTGGCATCTGCACTCACCCCACGGATTACGCGCATGTCCAGACTCTCTGAACGGCGAGGTTGAATCATGCTCATTCACATTTGCGCAGTGTGTATATTGTGTACTAGCTGTGATCGCTTCTACCGTTTGGACTGACGTATGTTACTAAGATGATATGAGATCAACGTACCAGTTGTGCGCAGTCGCCGACCACATGGCCAGTCAATCATTCGTATGTGTTCTGGCCGCGCGACTTGTTTGGGCCCCAAATGCATTGCGCTACCATATCCTCAACTTCGGCGCCTCCGCACCAACGAAGAACACTCCGTCAACGAAACGGTCCGCTGCCGACTCCCGCTTATCGGAAACCGTGCTTCCCGCGTTGCATTGCGCAACGTCCCGTTGGTGATCTCACTGTCGTTGCGCCACTCGGCTTCGGGAATCTGGTGTTTGAATCTAGCCTCGCAATGTCTTTTGGTTCCTACTTTGGACGGTGCGAATCATGATGAGGAGGATTTGTGTGGTCCACGTCTGGCACCAAAGCGGCGTTCGCGATAGAAAGGGCGGAAAGAGCAGCTTCCGTACCTTGCGCCGTCAGACTTGTTGCGATGAACAACCCACGATGTAAGACGACTTGAGGGCTATATAGAACCTTCAGGTGTCTGCAGTTGTTTTGAGGTCAATCAACTCTTGCATATTGTTTACTTGACCGATTTTGTCATCAGACCTTTCCCGCTTCGTCACCCGAACCATGCCGCAGGACCAATACCGTTCCATGTCTTCAGCTGCCAAACAACAAGGTTATATCATAAAGAGGGACAGTATTCAGAAGCCCAAGACTTCTGCTCTGTCTTTGCTTCCCTACGGAGCTACTAGCGCAAGGTCAGCACGAGTCCTCAAAAACGTCACGAGCACGATGTTCAACCCCACACCATATGACCAAACCTCCCCCACACTTTGTCCACGAGCCCACGTCCACTCGCAAATCCAACGACCGGGCAACTTTCCAGCTATTGTCCGCCCACGCCCACATTCACCAGCTGCTGCCTGTCCAGCTGCCCCGCAACTAGCAACCCGTGAAGGCCATCACGTTGCACGAAATGACCTCCAGAATAAGATTAAGAAGGGCACTATCTGGCCAGGCTTCTACACGCCTGCTGCCAGAAAGGCTGTCAAGGCAGACAAGGAGCTTCGACGAGCTTACATTGCTGCACGCAGACCAACGCCCTTTGAACACTCTCCACAAGCCCTGAGCCAGGTGGAAGCTCAAGAAGAATCTCCTTTGCAGGTGACTGCTCCAGAGACTCCCGATCCCGTCTTGTCAACTGCGACTGCGACTGCGACTGCGAGCCAACCCATGGCCGCCGAAACGTCCAACAGTGCGACCGCAAAACCGTCAAAGACCAAGACCAAAAAGACGAAGAAACCTATCAACCCGTTCGGCGGAGACCAGCCAGTGTCAGTCAAACCCTTCAAGGTACACGTTGTCAAGCGCCGGGCAAGCGAGGTCTTCAATATGAACTTCAGCTTCGCCGCCCCGTCGCGCAGACGTGCCTGCGATCGCACCCCAGAGATCAGCCCCAGAACATCCTTTTCTTCTGGCTTCGACTTGCCCATTAACACACCCGACAAGCGCCAACGCATCGATTCCTCGGATACGCATCTCATCAAGTGGATTGTGCCGTTTCTCACCCGCTCGTTAGGAGATACGGAGAAAGTTGCTTCCGTGTCAGAGTCCCAAGATTCTTCGGTCGAAGATCAAGAGAGTCTTACATTTTCACCTGTGCCTGCCGAAAGTTCTGACACTGAAGTCGAAATCGACACCTGGGATAACGCGAACTTCTCAAACTACCCCTTTGTACACACTCGCACAGAAGCGCATCCTGGCCATCCCGTTGACTTCAGCGCCCGCGCAAACGAGATCTTTGGCCGTGCGTCCGTACCGAATGAAGCCGAGCCAGACTCTTACCACAAATACCTCTCCGAATCCCGGCGCAGCAAGTCCCTACCCGCTCCACGCATATGCTCGAGTCCCGCGCCAGAAACGAAATTCCACGGAAATCGCAACAACAAGGCATCACGAGTTCTCGGTTTCACATCAAAAGTCCTGAGCCGCAAGCGACCATGCACTCTTGAGAACCTCGGACGTACATTTAGCGAGAAGCCAACCATTGCGACCACGAGTTCGAATGCGAGCATTGCGTCTTCACGCACGGACAGCACGACCAACGATCCGAGTTCCAAACGGTTCTTGACGCATGTGCGGAAGAGCCTGGAGGTGCGTGCGTTGAAGAAAATGCAGGGCAAAGGGCGCACGGAGAGTGTGTTTGTGGATGAGCGGGAGACGGGGTGGTTTACGATGGGGGAGACGCCGTTATGACTGTGGGTCTTGACTGCGGTCAGTGTCATGCTTCTGGCGGGAGGTGACTGTTAGTTTTGTACTGCGCGTAGGCGCGGAGTGTGGGGAGATGCGAATGAGTTTGGCTGTTGTTGGAGGTTGCAATGGAGCAAGAGAGAGAGTGGGAGGGAGAGGTAAGGCCTTTGGACATTGGCCAGTCTGTCTCTCAAGAAATCCATCTATTCAGCTGTTTTGGCATTTTCGATGTAGTCCTTTCATCTATAGCATTTGTAATGGATACGAATTACTGAAGTTGGTTGCTTTTGCTATATGCACGTTCAACAGCCCCTGCAGCTGCTTCTTGTTCGATCCTGGGACCGAGGCTGATTTGGTCTCGTTGTTGAGTTTTCGTACGTTGAGATTGGTGTGAATAGAGCTGGATACAGCCAATGTGGCTGGAGTTATTGGAGAGTTATTTGGTTGCACATACTCACTCAAGAGTCGTGAGTGTAATCGCGATAGTCTGGGCAAACCGTGAAGGAGGGCGTGTGCTCGGACCACCACGCTAAAATGTTCGCTGGCACCTGCAGTCATCAACATCGGTCAAGACTTCCTTTACCACCTTCCTTACCACAATATTTTGACAAGACAATCCACCTTCAGGCATCATGGAACAAGACCGCGGACATACTCAGCCGGACATATCGCGTTTGCTTCAGCTTCCACGAGAAGTTCGCGACCTCATCCTTGAGCACGTCCTTGTCAGGGGTGTAATACCCATCGAATGCGCAGTCTCTAAGAGTCCACCTCCCAGAGGCGAGCATAGTCGACGAGAGCCGCGTGTGATTCCCGAGGAACTTTACCCCCTGAGGAGTTCGTGGGCTCACCGACGGGTCTGGTCCGTGCCAACGTTCGGTAGGTGCAAATGTACAAATCGATGGCAGACAATCGCTAATTTCGTTGTTCAACACTCGCAGATATTGGCGAGAGTAATGTTTCGAATTTTGACAGAAACATCCCAGATGTGCACATGACCTATCAGATCGGAAAGGCTGCCGGCAATGCGAATCTCGCGCTCTTGCGGGTCTGCAAGCAGACATATGCTGAAGCAAGTAAGATCTTCTACAGCCGGAACGTATTTAGCTTTGCATCGGACTTTCGCATCCCATCCGCTTTTACCTTCCTGTGCGACAGACCCGCCGCATCTCTTCTGCACATTAGATCCCTCGAGCTTGCTCTCACTGAGGCGACCAACATGAGCGGTACCGGACGAGCACACTACCCAGTGATCAACAGGTCAACGGACTCCTTCGTTCTACAGTTTGCGTATCAGTACTTCACCGAGCTGTGCACGTTGATGTCCACTTCCCGAATGCGGCTACGACAACTATACTTGACTTTGGAGACTCTATCGTACGCTCCTGTGGACAGCCTGAACACCTTCTGGGAGTGTATATTATGGGAGAAGGAGCGTATGAGAAGCGCACGACCATGGACACCTATCTGGCTCGACCCTTTGCTCCAAATCCAAGGGCTGGAATTACTGGAGATGCGATGGATTTCCACTCGACCGCAGTTGCTGCGCATGGAAGACACGGTGCTAGCCATCCAGCAAAACATGCTCAAAGGTTTCACGAGCCGACACGCAATTCACACGCAAACTGCGGGCGACGAACGTTTTGTACTGAAGTTTCAATTTCTACAACAAGACCCCGAGCATCCGGTTGATGGTTATCCCACCTACGATGATGTTTACCGAGACATCCACGGCAGCGTCGGACCACGCGAGGACTATCACGAGCAGAACGGTGATATTGCGCGTTTCAAGGATTCGCCCTACTGCATCGAGATATCACGAGATCTTGAAGTTGCATACGCAAGCTTGTTTGAGTTGAAAAGCGTGTAGCTTGAGGACTCTCTCTAGCATCAGCGATAAGGCCACCACCACGTGGTTTGTTTCAGTCATTGACTCGTCGGTCATATTCTTTATTGATAGCGTTTCTCCGCAACAAATAGCTATCGATTTGCGGAATCATTTCTTTACTGTAAGCAGGCCTGTCGATATGGGCCTGAAGTCCTAGAAAGTGATTCAAACTCCAGGCACCGTCTTGGCTTTTCGCACGATCGCTTAGGAGGGGACGCAATAGCACCGAAGTCAAGGCGGAACTACTTCCGTCGCGTCCTACGGGATATGGGCCACGCATTGCTACCCCGCAACACTGCAAGTGTAGCACCGAATGACCCCAATGGATTACATGCTTTCCAAACCGGTCTCTGACAATTTCCACAGTATAGTATTTGGCACAACCGAATTCCCCTCGCTTGGTCAGTGGACTTGGGAAGAGATGTGTTGGTGTTCTTCTACTTCGGTTCAAAGATCTGGCCCAAAGTACGCAGTACTGTGGAATCTTGACACCATCTATCTCGACCTTTGTCTTTCAGCGTTCAAGTGCTCACCACGCCCCGCTCGCACGATACTAGATCAGGCTCTGATCTTACCTAGAATGGCAGGGTCTTTCACCTTATCGAGCAAAAGACCTTAGCCTTCAAATGAGATCGCGATGAGTGGTTGGAATGTCCCCTCATGATCCTTCCCGCGGCTATGCTTGCGTGGTGGTAAGTCGCTAGTGTGCACCTAGATCTTCTAGTAACCGAGTTACCGAATCACCACGCCAGTAGCCATGTGGCATTGCGGCTGTCGATATAAAGCTGAAGATCGTTGTTAGACGTCAGTGCCACGCTGCGAGCACTTCTCGTTGTCACCCTGCTTGTGCCAGAGGCAAGCACCCTTGTTATTTTGACATTTGGTTGACAAGACTTCCTTGGGATCTGGACACGGCCCTTCAGAATGACTCGACTTGCCGAGCTCGTGCACAGCAAGCCCGCTGTTGCTGTGCTTGCATTGGCCACACATTATATTCTCCATAACGGCGAATGGGACAATGCGTTTCACATCGTCCTCGGCGCCTGGACCGTCGCCTTTGGAGGCTTGACTGTGGCAGAGTACCTGTACGGCTCGCACGCGAACACTTTGGGCAGTGTGGTGAGGACATCTATGGGGATTGCGCTCGTGTACTTTGGTGTCCTTTCCACCAGCATCCTACTCCACCGAGGATTCTTTCACCGTTTGCGGAATGTGAGCGTAGCAGATTTTACGCCCCGACTCATGCACTTACATGTTCTCAGATACCAGGCCCGGTTGCAGCTCGCTTCACTAAGTTCTACGGCGTCATCGCAGGTGTACTTCCGAGCTATCAATACTTCATGAAGACGGAAGAGTGGCACAAAGAGTACAATACGGATGTGATTCGGACTGGTCCGCGCGAAGTCAATGTGTACTCTGCAGATGCAATTCCGCTCATTCACGGACCGATGTCAAGATGTACGAAGGGACCGTGGTACTCCGGATCGGTAAGTACTATTCCTATGCAGAGTCCGTTAGTGCCATACACTGACTATTACCGCGACCATTTAGTCCCACATTGGTGGCGCATCGACTCAGACTACGCGTGACAAAGAGGAGCACAAGCGCCGCCGCAAGGTCTGGGATCACGCGCTCAACGTCAAAGCTCTACGGGACTACGAACCTCGACTCGACCGACATGCCCTCGCTTTGATGACGCAACTGAAAGATCAGGCTAAGCAGCCTTCGGTTCGCTTTACCAACTGGGCCAATTATTATTCGTTTGACGTGATGGGAGACGTGGGCTTCAGCCGGAGTTTTGGCATGGTCGAGAAAGGAGAGGAGGCCGATGTCATCAAGCTACTGCATGCAAGTATGGCACCTCTGAGCGTATTTAGTCACATCGATTGGGGCCTTAGCCTCGCGACAAGGACGGCTGCTGGTGCAAAAGCCTTGATTGATCATATTGATTGGACAAGCCGAGTGCTTGAGGAGAGAGCAAAGGTATGACAACTGCAGCACGTTGCTCGAATCATCTAATCTTGTCTTGTGTAGAAAACACCAGCAGAAAAGGACATCTTCTCCTGGCTGCTCGAGAAAGAGCCAAAAATAACACCCGAACTGAATGCCGACTCGAGGTTGTTGGTTGTGGCTGGTAGTGACACCACTGCGGCAACATTGGCTTGGATCGCATACGAACTGTGCAAGGACCCGAAAATCCAAGCCAAGCTTCGAAAGCAAATCGATGCGATCGAGCCATCTAAAGCGCACCTTGACGTGGCAGATGTCGGCGATTGCGCCTTTCTCGACGGTGTCATCAACGAGGCACTTCGTCTCCACCCAGCGGTACGGCTTCTTGAAAGCGCATGTTAGTCTGCAAACTGACTTTGTTCTTCAGGTACCATCAGGTGTTCAACGCGAAACCCCGCCCGAGGGCATTACGCTTCCGGAGTCCGGCATATACATACCAGGTCGCGTCATCATCTGGATGCCCATCTACACCATCCAACGCGATCCTCGCTACTTTGCCGAACCTCTGGAGTTTTTGCCCGAGCGTTGGACAGACGAGCAGCCTGAGAAAGTCATCGACAAACGCGCCTTCATGCCTTTCAGCACCGGCGTGTACAATTGCGTGGGGCAGAAACTGGCTATGTACGAACTGCGCAGCGTCACGGCGAATCTGATTAGACTGTTTGAGATGAGCTTTGCGGACGGTGAGGATGGAAAAGAGATCCGGGAGAAGAGTAGGGATTGCTTTACAACGAATGTGGGGAAGTTGGACGTCAAGCTTAAGCCGAGATATAAAGTCTAGGGCGATAGTGAATCTACGCAGGGTACGCATGTAGGTACCGCGACTTTCGCTCCTTGCTACCAGAGTCATCTGCCTTGTTGTCAGCTACGTGTAAAAACTGATGTGCTTATCTTCCATAACCACGCGAAGCGGCTGCCCAGAGAGTGCGCATCACCTTATCATGCCTTCGATCCGTCCCGCGTTTGCAGACCTAGTCCACCTCAACGAGCGTTTCCAATGCGGCCTTGTCCACTTTCGCCTGCGAAACTGCTGCCAGGACACTGCACAACTTCGCTCTCGCCTACGCAAGCTGCGGATCCTTCTCTATTCCCTCGCACAATGCACTCCTCTCGTTCTTTTGCGAATTCGATTGCACGGCGATCATGACTACAAAGGTACCTTTTTCGGCGGCACGAAGCCTTCGAGCTCTGATGCGACAAGTCTCATTTTAATATGCAATACCCAGCCAAAAGAAGTCCTGAAGAATTAATTGGCAGCTTCGATTGGAAGAAAGCGTTCTTCTCGAAAATGTGTGACGTCCGAAAAGGGGAGTGTGTTCCGAAAAGAGAAGAGCGCTCTGAAAATGGAAACCACGATGTGAACGACAACTTCGAACACCTTCGAATGTTCGAGGCAAAACTGATGGGGTGAAAGGCGTAATCTGAGTGCTCCAAAAGTACAGCTGCCTAACGCTACTCCATGGTTCTTTCACCAGTTCTCGCGCTCTGGACCCACAAAAGCACTCACCACCTAATCAATGGTCTCTCTCCCCACCCTACCAAGAGCCAAAAGCCCTTCATCCTCGCCGCTCTATCTCAACCACCGCTCTTATAGGTCTCAACATCAACTTGGAGCAACTGCTAGAATGTCAAACACTTCGTCACCACCCCAGCCGAACGGCATGAACCAAAACAGCCCCTGGACCTCAACACAAAACCACATGCTGCTCCGCCTCCGCGACAAGGACAAAGCTAGCTGGTCTGACATCGCCGCCACGATGGGGCGTAGTGTCACGGCTTGCCAAGGGCATTACTCCGGCTTGCACCAGGCGCAAGAAGGCTCCATGGTAGACTGGACAGCACCTCTCGACCACTACATCATCGAAGGCCGCCGCCGGTGTCTCTCAACTGCTGCAATAGCAAATGAGATGAGCCTAACCACTCACGCCGTTCAAGATCGCTGGTACGCGCTGATCCGCCAGCAACGTGTGCCCGAGGACGTGCTGGCTCTCTCGCGCCGCAAGGAAGAAGTCGTCTGGACGGAGGAGGAGGATCGTCAAGTTATGATTCTGTGGTTGAAAGGCCGTAATGACGACGAGATTGTCAAGCTGATCAAGTTCAAGAATAAGTCTGACGATGACGTGCGCCATAGGAGGATACGGCTCGTCAATGATCCCAGCCCTCTGTATATTAAGATGCTGGGTGTGAGCCGCGAGAAGACGAAGGTCAAGAACGGTCTGGAGAAGGCGCTGGGGAAGAACAAATATGACTGGATGTAAGGGGAAGGAGGTGATGAAAAGGGACGGGGAAAATGTAAGTCGCCAGCTATGGATAGGATTGGGCGACTGGACTGAGTTGGAGCATTTGCTCGATATGTAGAGCACATTTCACTGTACAACGCATGCGACGACTATGACCAGATAATTCGAATACAATTCACGGATTACAATCCATTCTCCATTCTTTCACTTGCAACTCGTGTCAACCACGTCTTCCTTCACTCATGCCGGCCACACACCTTCTCAATCATCTTCGATCGACGCTGCGTACACTCTCGACCTCTTGCAACACAAGCAAAAGTCCACATACTGCACCAGATCCCCTACATTACCGCACGCACCGCACCCTCCCTCCACATATCCTTCCCTCGCCTTTGCCAATCGCTCAAGTTCAATCTCTCTGCACCGAAAACATGTCCAGCGGCTATCACAAACACATCCTCGATGTCCAACACCACGCTCTGCCACCACTTCCTTTGCGCAACTTGTACAGACCGGCGCCCTAGCTCCACGGGCCATGATGACTTTACGGTCGAAATCGTGGCTCTCCAGCGCATACTGGGCGACGCGGCAGCCTTTGCACACCCGACACTCTGGTCGACCTTGTGGATGCGTCTCGCAGCTCCGCAATTCGCCCCAGTGCTGGAACATTCCGGGTAGCAGCTTCTGATCGCAGTCTACTTCGCGGTGTGCCGTCATTTTGGTGGTTTGGGCGTCCTGGCGGTTTAGGACTTGTCCGGCGAGGTGGACGAAGGCCTCCTCTTGCTTGTTTGCAGTCTCTTTTTCATTTCGGATCTTTTTCTCCCAGGCTTTGAGTACGTTTGGGTAATCGCGAGCTAGCTCCTCTTTGTCGATGAGGCGCGAATCTTCGCCAATGATGCCTGCTTCGGTGCTTTCAAAGCAGACGCGATAGCACTGCTCTGAGGCGTCTTCGATAATCGCTCGTGGGGTACGGTTGGTGGGTACATCGTATTGAGGGAGGTCGAAATCCTTGTTATTGATGTCGTCCATTGCTGTTGTGATGAGTTGTGACTTGGACAGGTGAAGAAAGCAGCTGACATAGACAAAGTTGAGTACCTGACTTCACCGCGAAATTTCTCTCACTCACCAGATCTTTCTAGCTCGGAACTTTTCGATCACCGGGATATCAAAAGTCCGATTTATATTTTTGAACAACAGCTGCACAAAGGAGCGCAATTATCAACCGCATCACGCATATTTTTGGATACCTCGTCGCCAACTGAATCGCACGCCATGGACACCCAGGAACAAGCAAAACAACAACGAAGAATAGTTACGCTGACTAATTCTACGCAGAAGTTCCGCAACCACCTCTACCAACTTGCATCGCGCAAACCCCAGCAACAACCGCAAGACCACCACCAAGCGCTCCAACCATCGCGTCACCAGAACGGATTCCACGGACACCTCCAAGCCCTTCCATTCCCAAGCCACGCGCAGCAACTCCACGAACACCGCCTCAAGTACCCCCTCTACAATCCCGAATTAGAGCAAGTCTCGAGTGATTTAGGCCCCAAGCCCTTTTTCAACGCACACGACACACCCACAACAGCGCCAGGAGCCCACTACCCCGACCTCGCCCCGGGTTTCAACCAAGTATCCCACCACCTCCTCGACACCACCGCCTTCACGCACGATTCCACCATCTCTCCTAGCGCCAACGCATCTCCCGGCGACACACTACGCGCCCTGCACAAAGACGTCCCATCCAGTTACGCTGCTATATCAGCAGACGCCACGAACAGCTTTTCACCACTCCTTGAACACCTCGCTATCAAGCTCGACCACCTCAGTCTCGATTTCGACCGCCTGGACATCCTGTACGAGTACGGCTCATTTTGCTATGTCATGTATCCCTCTCCCGCGCAACCGCACGGCGTGGCCAGCGTATTCCTGCGCAAGCAGTACGTCAACACCGCGCTCGTGAGCGAGTGGGAATCCGTCGTCAAGCGCCCCGTTGGAACGTATGGTGTTGGCGGAACGGCGGAGTACGATGGAAGCTGGCATGTTCATGGAAAGCATGGTGTGATGCGGGAGAAGTGTGCGGATGCGGCGTGGGTGTTGGAAAAGGCGCGGAGGGAGAGTGACAAGGAGGTTGTTGAGAAGGTGTTTGGGGCGGCCATGGAGAGGAGGTTTGGGGGGATTTTGGTGGAGTATTTTAGGGGGGTTGAGGAGG
>Ga0265797_10001602_pt1 | contig 39723 bp, 41 predicted proteins | sample P2T30metagenome_FD_192433 | JGI IMG/M metagenome (GOLD analysis project Ga0265797, IMG submission 192433) | Plant litter microbial communities from East Loma Ridge, Irvine, California - P2 T30 | ecosystem: Environmental > Terrestrial > Plant litter > Unclassified | place: USA: California...
TTGGAGCGCAAATAGAGGTTGTATAAGGTTCGTGATGTTGCTGGATGACGAAGGCGAAGACACTAGGAAGTCGAAAGCTGAGACGGCATACTGCCGTTTGGTTAAGAGCAACGATGATTCCGAGAGCTCGAACGCGTGGGTAAAATGGGAGAGCGCCTCGTTGGAGTCTCCGGTAAGCAATGCGATGATTCCTTCGCCTACCCAAGCCAACGAGTAGTCAGGATCTTGTGATTGCGCTCGTGAGAAGGCGGTGTGTGCAAGCTCGTGATCATTTTGTAAAAGGTAAAGCGCTCCAAGATTCGTCCAAGTGTGCACACTGCGCTCGTTGAGATGCAAGGAACGAACAAAAGCATGTTGAGCGACCTTGGGGCTCAGCGTTGTTGTAATGACACCAAGCGAGTTCCAGAACTCTGAATTCCCAGCTTCAAGTTCGATAGCGCGTTTGAAACACTTCATAGCTGCTCGGAGGTATGTTGTTAATTTGAAACCTTCAGTGCCTTCCTGCTCTAGGCAGACATGCGCTCTGTACTCAGTCCAACCTAGGTTGTACCACGCCACAGCTTGTGCGTGTATGTCGTGCGCACAGCTGGATATTGCTCGCTTTTGTGCAAGTATCGAGGCTTTGAGCACTTTTGCGAGAGTACTGTGTTCGTCTGTAGAAAGTGCAGTCAAAGCATCCTGTCCGAGCCCATCAATATCCTTGTGCTCGTCGAAATCGATCTTCATATCCGACTTGCTGCGCAGCACCTTCTCGATCAACTCTACAGGGAATTGCTTAAGCCTTTCCTGGACCCAAGTGAACAGACTGCATGCATCGCCAACAGCCTTCCAAAGGTTAAAAGCATCCGGTTTGTACTCGGTTATTGTCAGCGCAACCTCGATACCCCGGGTAGCGCTGTCGGCAGCCTCTCCGAAAAAGCCAGTCTCAACGCAACGCCAACCCTTCTCTACAAGCGTCTGTAGGAGTGCTATTGAGACGCCGAACTCTTTCGGGCGAGATGCTAGTACTGCTTCGTAACCTGCAAGAGCTTCGTCGAACTCACTCAGCTCGCGGTTGACATTGGCAAGCATGTACTTGGTAAACCATCCCTCTTCATCTGATCTCTTCAACACAACGCCATCTGTGGGATTTTCTGCATAATTGAACGCGCGTGATGCTGAGTTGTATCGTCCAGAGTTATGATAACTCTCGCCGAGGCCGACGTAGGAGTAGTAGTCATCCGGGCTAATGCGCAGTGCGGATAAGAACGATACGACACTCTTTTGGTATTCCTGTTTATTCATCTGCACGACACCCAATGCGGAAAAGGGCCAGCTGACACCTTTCCGTTTTGAACCTGGGGTCTGGCGTGCTTTACCAGAGTCTACAACTCGCTGAGAGACAACCTCAACAATGTCCCACTCGCCTTGGTTGGCAAAAAGGCGTGCTAAGCGCTCGGCTGCGACAACCTCAGAAGGCGATAGCTCGAAGGCCTTTTGAAAGCACTGTCGCGCTCTTTTGCGGTCTTTGTTATAATCTTGGTAGAAGATGCCGAGCAGAGTATATGCTGGAGCATAATTTGGGTTTGCCTTGATCGCCGCAAGTAGCTTCGCATATGTTCTTTGGCGATCCTTCCTCGCAGCCTTCGACGGATCGAGCTCCCATAAACAGACACCTATCCTATAAAGCGTCTGGGCGCGGAGCTCACGGCCTCGTTGCTTGGAGGCATCGAGCTGTGGGTATTCGAGATATCCTTGGAGCCTTTCTAATCCAGTCTTGTAGTCGCCTGCAAGTGCTTGACACCAGGCTGACTCTGCACCTATGCGGCCGTTTGAGGGATCTTGCTGTAGCGCCTTTTCAAGGAACTGGAAAGCTTGCTGATATTCCTCTTCCTCTTCCAAGACCAGTCCGATGCCGATGAGTGCAGAGGTGAATTGTGGCTTGCGCCTCAAGATGGACTCGAAGATACCTTTGGCCTCCAAATGGTTCCTTGGGGCCTGATAATAGACCAAGGCAGTAGCAAGTGTACTACTCAAAGCGTCGCGCGTCCTTTGAAATGACAAATCGGTTCTTTTTGCCTCAGCAGCCGCGTACTTCAAACCTTTTCTTGTCGTTTCGACCGCGCTTTCGTACTCTTCCAAGGACAAGTAGTAGTCTCCGAGCAAGCAGTGCGCTAGTGGTGACCTTGCAGCCTCCCCAATCCCTTCCGTCATTAACACCAAGCAGTCCTCTTGTGATACGGGCACATCTTGAGTAAGAGCTACCCCTCCCTCACTCAGGTCAGGTCCTTCTCTTGAGTCGCCCTCTTCCGTCAGCGGGTATTTTGATATGCCGCTGCTCAGCCAGCCAGTGATGACTTTAGATAGGCCCTCATCGGGGAAGAGCTCGACGAATTGCCGCAATGTCGATATGTCGAGATCTAGCAGGTCGTGCGCACTGTCCGCGTGTGACGCCATGACAGCAACCCGAATATTTTACCCAGCCAATGAAAGGTAGAACGCTGACAGATGCTTCAACGAAAGGAAGTGGAATTATCAAAAGCGCCTGGAAGAGCAGGCGGCGAAAAGTCGTGGCTGATGAATTGCAGAAGGGTCGAGGTTGGTGTTTGTCGTTTGGTAAGGCTGAGGACCAGGATCGACGCTAGCATGCCGTGCGTCATTGCTTGCTCTTTCGACGCTGCAAGCCCCACCAAAGCTTCCACAGTTCAATTCACTCCTTATGGGTCTTTCATAACACGAATAACGCCGTACGGACGGCCATATTCCTACCCTCATTACCTGAAATAACACTATGTCTACAAAAACCGCTCTCAAGGCCGCAAAGGCTGCTATTGGCGCAAAGGATTGGGAGGAAGCAAAGAACCAAGCGGAGGCAGTGTTGGAGCAGGATGCCCAGAACTACTTTGCCTATTTATTCCTTGGGCGTGCGAACGACGGCTTGAGCAGGTTTGAGGAAGCAGCGAAGGCCTATTATGACGCGACCAAGATCAAGCCCGACGATGCGCAGGCATGGCTAGGGCTGAGGGGCATGTACGAGGGCCTCAAGGGCGCAAAGGTTGATGAGAACACTGATGTTGGCCTGGAGTTGGCACAAATCTACATGAACCTGTATGCGGTGCAGATGCTGGAGATGAGGCTGAATTGCTGACCAGAGTAGCGACGACGCGTACAAGTCCCAATCAGCCATCGATAAGCTCGTCGATCATGCCCGCGCACATGGCACCAAGACTCAATATGCACGTGCGCTTAGCACACAACTACCATCCTCGCCCGTCTATTCGTACCTTGAAGGTCGCCTGCCCGACCCCTCCAAAACCTATACGCGTATCGCCGAGATCCACGAGACACAGGAGGCTTCCACAATCAAGCGCCTCATAGAAGAGAGGCGACTCCGCATCGGCGCGACGCTAGAAAATACTACCTCTTCTGTGAAGAATGAGATATATGCTGCTAGTCCACTAGAAGGCATATACGAGGAGATCATCAACTGGACGAGAGACGACGAGCTCAGGCGCGAATACGAAGAGAAGCTACTAGCTAGAGCGTACGATACCTTGATGGTGCTGCCATCGGGAGAGAAAGCAGACAAGAGAGAGAAAGTCATGAAGCTGGCACACGACATGGTCGTTATCAAGCATCCGAATCTACTGGCTTGGACAATCGAATTGGAATGGCGGAGCGGCATGGAAGTTGAGGCGTATTAGATGTCTTCACAAGATTCGGCATAGCAAGGCGTTTGGTGCATGGACAGGACCGGACTTAGGCGCCTCTACATGATTACACATATTTCCATTAAGATAATCTTCTTACGAATCAATCCCAAAAGTCAAACACCAAACGCCGCCTATGCTTGCCTCTTTCTCTACGCGTTTGCAGCCCCAGCGACCCTTCTTCGCTCTTCTACACTGAACAGACTTTCGCCTTGCTTGAGCGCATGAATGAGCATCGGCACGCTACTCGCCTTGAAGTCTTGCGCTTCACGCACTTTGTCAAGATCATCGGCGAACTCGGCTGCGACTTTGCGTAGATAGATAGCGCTGAAGTCCTCTTGCGCCTGTTTGCTGACCTTTGACGCTGCTTTTGTTTGCGGTGCAGGAGCTGGCGCATCCATCATGACAACATCTCCATCTGGCTGAGCATCCGGTGCACTGGCAGTTTGAGACTTCTTCTTCTTCTCTTTCTTCTCTTTCTTCTCTTTCTTGGCGGGTGTTGGTGCCGGTGAAGGCTCCTTTTTCAAGTTAGCTCAGACAAATTCTATTCGACGCGACTGTGGTACCTTGGCCTCTTCTTCTACCATAGCCACTTTTTGGCTCCTTGGGCTTGAGACATCGCTGTCACTTTCGCTCGATGATGAGACTGCTCAGTTGTTAGCACATGCCTCGCCGTCTGTTGCATACGCTTGTCGCACCTTCGGTCCTCGTCCTTCTCTTCTTTGATCTCTTCTTCTTCTCGACAACGTTTGCTCCTCTTTGCGCCGCCATTTCTGTTGTGCTGAATGGAGTTGGAAAAAGTTCGAGACGTGAATGATTGTTATCGATAAGGCACGTGCGCCGCTAAATTCAGGGTCTGCCCTTTTCTCAGTGCTGGGGTCTCTCTTGGCTCATGGATGCCTTTACGATATCAACGCAAACATTATCGCGGATCAGCCCTCATCTAACACGTGTTCGAAGCTCTCAGAGATGACAATGTGTACGCTGAAAAGTGCTTGCTGCGCATAGAACATGGAAGGGTCGCTCTTGCGCAATATGTAATTATCTTTATCTGAACTAATTTGGAAAGACCATACATAGACCTGATCTAACAAATGGTCTCGATCACAGCTAGCTCTGACATGGCACTCTTTACACTAGTCTTGAGCGCCTCACTAACAGGCATGTATGGTCGCCTTGGGTTAAGCCTCTCCTCTGCACCCTCGATACCGGCTGCTTTCGCACTGTACTGGCTGACGGCGTGCTTCGTGGGCGCGATACCAGCCTTGATTGGGCTCTCTGCAAGTGCCGCCTTCCGATGTAGCTCTAGTGCTGCTTGTGTCTCGCCACTAGTATACAACTCATAGATCTTCGAGCAGACCCTTGGGAAGACATTACTGAATGCTGATACGCAACCAGCGCTTCCAACTGCCAGGCCGGCTACCATCCAATCCGCCTGTCCAGCATACGTAGAAAAGGTATCGCCCGGCAACTCAGCACAAAGCCTTGTGATTTTCGCTACGCTACCACATGTCAACTTCACACCGACGATCTTCCCTGGGTTTTGTTTGGCAAGCGCAGCGATTGTGACAGAATCAAGATCCACTCCATTGCAGATACCCGGAAAGTTATAGATGACGATAGGCAACTCAGACTTCTGTGCGACCTCGTTGTAAAAGGCCATGACAACCTCTTTGGATGTCGCAGGCCCATAGTATGCGGCTGGCAGCAACAGCCCGTAGTTCGCTCCGGCTTCGATGGCGTCGCTGATATTCTCCATTACCTGTGGTACGGAGAAGCTCGAAATTCCCACCATGAGGGGGTAGTTGGGGCCGACAGCCTCGCGGGCGCATTTTACCAATGCCTTTTTCTCGTCGCGAGTGAGCTGGAACGCCTCAGCATTCGAGCCAAGAATGACTAAACCAGTAAGACCTGATTTGGAGAGGTATGTGAAGTACTGCTTCTGTGCCGCGAGATCCAAGGTTGCCGTGTCGCTTTCGGGAGTGTAGAAGGTTACCGCGGGGCACCAGACGCCTGGAGCTGGGGGAGGAGCCATTATGTTACTAATCGTGGGAACTGGCCCTTGAAGATTATATGCTTTCTGTACAGGTTCCGGTGACCTAGGCGGGGTGGTGGGGTATGGATGGAGCCGTAGATTTAATGTTGATGTCCAGCCAGCGTCGTTGTGAGCAACTCAATTTGTAAGACGCAGCAGATTTTGAGCGACAGTATATATAATACGGATGAGTTGAGAAGACGCAGGTGTTCATGCAGTATCGGGAGGTATGCCGTGAGCCTTGAATAGCCGCCTGGACGGAACGGTCCGACAGTCCGATAACGCAACTTCATTTCTTGCGTTGAGCCTATCTAGGTACAATCTTAGCATTTTTCACCATTCTGACGATCAGCGATCTTGAGAGCATGCTCTCTTATGGAGGTTTCACCATTTCAATTTAGGCTTGTACTACAAGGGTGATTTGAGAATGGCCGGCCTAGCTCTCACCTACCCCTAACCCCGCCGCTATTCGCAATACCTAGGTAGATTGGACAGCGTCCGCCATCCTTAACTTATCAACGTCGTGAAGAAGCAAGATATTTATAAGCTCGAACAATGGCATGGAAACAGCTACGTCTGATATTGGTAAAGGGGATTTCATCGGCACATTTAATCTTTCCGCAATATTTCTCACTATCCGTCTCCAAAACTACTCCCATTGCAGATACTGCGGCCATTGGAAGATTATAGATCGGGTTGGTGGTAAATTAGGTTTTTGACATAGAATACGCAAGGTCGTATGTTCAATACCCATATGTACAAGAGAGAGGATATTGATGACAATAAGAAAAAACAGTCGTGGAATGTGTCATAATGGGAAGAAAGGAGTGGGATGACTTGTTCGTAAGACCCGCAGAAACAGTACTAGCTAAGATAGTAGTCAAGTTCTAGAACCTGGAGTGTATACACTAGGTACTAGAGTCCAGGTTCCTCCGTCAAAACGCCGCTACGGAAGATCTCAAAATATCCAATCATCTTCCAGGACTGTTGGCCTAGTAGCATTCGTCTACCTTACAAGCGGAGATCAAACCAGAAGATGGAGACGGTCATGGAGAGCAGAGTAAAATATTTCAGGCCTCCCAGAAAATCTTGGAATGCATCAGGACTGTAGTTGAAGTCCTACTGACTTTGATGGTGAATTCTTCGAGTAAAAACAAACGTAGTTTGTTCGAGAGCTCGAAGACCTGGAGAAGCAGAAACGCCAAATGCAATAGAGTTTGACAGTAACCAGGATATCTAGTCAGCGTTCCTCTACCTGAGTAGTCAGGAATGCACATCGATGCGAAACGCTGGTCTGGAAGCTGCAAATTCGGATATCTATCATATCCCGATGCAGTGGGACGAGTAACCATGCATATTCCAAAACTCGTAATCATTCAATGCATTAAATTCGCTCTTGCTTAAACTTCGTCTGCAAAGCCAACACTTAAATCTTAATGCCCTCCAAGATTGGCTTCGCCTCCTCACTCTGCCACCACCCGTCCTTGCCTCCGGGGAAGCTAAACTTGTCCATGCTTTCGGGTTTCATCTCAACCGAGTAACCTGGATCCATAGGTGTAACATAGTATCCGTTCTCGATTCTTGAGGGGTGGAAAAAGTGCTCGTGCAAGTGGTCAACGTACTCCAGCACCGACTTCTTCCCTGAGACAACAACGTAGTCAATGGTAGAAAGATGTTGAGTGTACTCTGGCAGACCAACACCACCGGAGTGCGGTACAATGGGGATGTTGAATTTGGCAGCCATAAGGAGGACAGCAATGACTTCGTTGACACCACCGAGACGGCAGGCGTCGATTTGGCAAATGTCGATGGCTCCTGAGGCGAGGAATTGCTTGAACATGACGCGGTTTTGGCACATCTCTCCTGTTGCGACACCGATGTTGTAGGGCTTGAGGGCTTCTCTGATGGCTTTGTGGCCAAGGACTAAAGGAATCAGTCAATATTCAATGTAACACAAGTGAGATAAGGGAGAATGCATACCGTCGTCAGGGCTGGTAGGCTCCTCGATAAACCACGGCTTGAACTCCTTCAACGCCTTCATGTACTCAATTGCCTCTGGTACGCTCCATACTTGGTTCGCATCGACCATGAGCACATTGCCCTTGTCGAAACCGATAATCTCTCGTGCGATGCTAAGGCGCTGCTTATCTTGTGCAATGTCGCTTCCAACCTTGAGCTTGAAGTGCTTGTATCCCTTCTCCAGTGTCTCCTTGAGAAGGCCACGCATCTTGTCCTCTCCATAGCCTAACCAACCTGCAGAGGTTGTGTATGCGGGAACGGCTTGGCTGTTAAGAGCTTCTTCGAGTCGCTCTTTCTTACCAGCTTCAGATTTGGTAAGGATCTCCAGCGCCTCCTCAGGAGTGATAGCGTCGGTTATGTAACGGAAGTCGATCAAATCGACAATCTGCTGTGGTGTCATGTCTGCTACAATACGCCATACAGGCTTGCCGAGCGACTTTGCCCACAGATCCCAGATGGCGTTTACAACAGCACCAAGAGCGAGATGGATAACACCCTTCTCTGGTCCGATCCAGCGGAGTTGAGAGTCGTTCACCAGGTGACGCCATGTCTTTCCCCAGTTGGCGACAAGGGAGTCAAGTGTGTGGCCCTTGATGCGGTCCGCGAGATAGGCGATGGCAGTGCATACGATCTCGTTACCACGACCAATTGTGAAGGTCTAGAAAATGTAAGCGGATTGGAACCGGATTGTCATCGAATCGGAATAGAACTTGAGGTAATCTGCTGTGAACAGAATGCTTCGCCCAAAGCGTCAAGATAGAGGTATGACAGGAAAGCGATGTTACAAGGTATTCATCACCTTGTGAACTCATGTCTTTCCTTTTTTGTATGAAATCAGACAGAATTTGAACTTACCATGCCATGACCCTTGAACTCAGAGTCTGTATGTAAGATACAGTATGCCGAAGAGTAGTCTCCCGCTGCGTTCATAGCATCGGAACCAGTCTTGTCAAGGGATGTCTAGTCCAGAGAGGTCAGCTCTGCCTTCAAATTTTGATCCATGATAAAACGTACCGGAAACCGCACATCCCTCGTCTCAGCACCTGTGATTGTAATGACCATTGTGATGTTCTTGTTGCGTTGCTATCAACGTTCGGAATTATCGGAATGTAGCGTGAAATACCCCGCAAAGCTTCCAGAAGTTTGAAGCAAAGTCTTGAGGATGAGGAGTTAGAGGATGAACAAGTCAAGACTGAATTTGATTGAGCGAAATACTTATTGGAACTCAGGATCTAGACGGTCTATTTAACTGGCAAGGCATCCGGCGCAAACCTCCACGTACCTCCACACCAAATAGTGCCAACCGCCCGCAGTCCGCGCCATCGTGAGTTTAACCCCACTTGCCCCTCATCATTCGTGGAAGAACTCGTCGCGCCACTTGTCTGGGGCTGGGAAAACCGGGGCATCTGGCAACGTTGCCCACGGTTGCCGGCATATTATTTACCTCACACGTGAGCTTTTACAGTGCTACACCCCACGAACTATAGGGGACCCTTGCTTTGCCAGGAGACTCCAGGTGCTTCGCACCTAGGCGAGAAGCTTGGACTCGACCGCGCATGACAATGCGTGAGGTGCGAAGGAGAAATTAAGAGAATAGCGGCCGTGACGACCAGGCCGGGTATGTCAATATAAGGCCCGTCCTTTACTTACTCTTGCACTTCGTGTACTATCGTGGAGCGTGATCAAATACCGCGGCAAACATGAACTTACCGGCCGCGGGGAGGCACGAGTGGATTCAAAGGAGTATTCCAGTCCGAGGAGCATGAGTATCAATGTTGATACTCCAAGTCGATCATCATTGAGCACACGCCATACTAGAGCCGCACGCAACCACGGACTCAACTACCATCCAGCTTGGGACAATGGTAAGAAGACAACAAGCCTGTGCATTAGTGGCGTGACAATTGAAAGTAAAAGGACGGACCTGGTATGACTCCTCATCGTATCCATACACCCATTTATCTACACTTCGTTCGTGATGCAAGATCCGAGGACCCTACAACGCGTCAATAGCTACCCAGCACGAAAACCCCAGATACTCACTCGCCCGATTCCTGAGAATTGCAAAAACCACGATAGTGGTAACCTGGCAGACAATATCGGAGATGGACTCTTCTTCTGCATGAGCGGGAGGCGACACGCTCACTTAATACCCCTCTTCTCTGTCTCACTGTAGTAGATGACCATACGCCAAAGCTTCTTCACAAGAGACTCTGCTTCGTCATCGAGAGCGACTTCCAAGTTCTCCACAAGTGGTTGAGGTGCGCCCTTACTTTTCAAATGGTCCACAATAGCGTCGACAAGCATCTCTTCTTGAACACCTGTGAGCTCAAGAACCTTGTTTGCAGCCCACTGCTTGATGTCTTTGTCGATGTTCTTCTGAGGCAGATGCTCCCAAGCAACGGGCCATTTCCACAGGCCTTCCTTGCCGTTGGGAATGTCGCGTGCCAGCTGCCGTTGTGCTTCTTCGATTTCTTCTTGTGTAAGATTGGCACGTACAGCAGCGTCGAAGTTGATGGGCACAAGAGTTCGCTTCTTAGAGCCGCTTTGGTCCGTGAGATCTTCGTCCTCGAGCAAGTTTTCGACATCCGCTGCGGTTCGACGAGGAGCGGCAGTCTTTTCAAGCTTCTTGGCTGCAGCGCCAAGGGAGATCTTGAAGTGTGCTGGCTCGCGCTGCTCCTCCCTGCGCATAAGCTCTTCTCCATGTTCTTCCAAAAAGGCATCGGCCTGTCCACGGGCATGATCCTTCTGCTTCCTCTGTGCCGCCTGCTCGCGTCGCTCCTGCTCTCGATCGATAGCATCTTCCTTGGCCTCTTGGCCGCGAACCTGCTCGCGGTCGCGGATCCAATCGCTGTGATCGCGGTAGTAGATATCGCGCCTTGAAGCTGCTTCCTGATCATCGTCAAACTCTCGGAGTTGCTTCGCCTGTGCAGTACGAGCCTTCTCGCGTTCCGCATCCATGTTCTTGAAGTAGTCGTTTGTACGTTCGACGGAGGCGAAGGTGCGACGCTCTGTTTGGAGCCAGCGTTGGAGTTGCTTCTTGTATGCCTCGTCAGCATCTTCTGCTCGCTTCTTCTTGCGACGGCGCTCTAGTTCCGAATCGCTGGCCGAGTCGTCATCATCCTCTCGGTTAATGTATACGCCATTGTTTATAGCACCACCATTGACGAAGTTGACTCCGCCTTGGTAGTCACGCGGGAATTGGGAGCCCTTGGGCCCACTGGGGGCACCTTGAACACCCCTCTCTGCTCTTGGGCCAAGTGGTACGCCATTAGCACCTCCGGGACCAGTAGGCGCAGAAGGTGGTGGCGATGCACGCCTACCACTCCGCTTGCGCTCCTCTGCCTCCAGTTCCTCTTCCTTCAAAAGTCGTTCTCTATCGCGTTGATTGGAACGATCGCGGAAAGCAGCAATCTCTGCGGCGACAATGTCACGCATTTCTGCTGGAATGTCCGCAAGCTCATCCTCACCGTTGGCAAGGTTCACAAACGCGACTTCCACGTCTTCACCATCTTGTGCCTGCGCATCTTGCATGGTTGTGTCTCCTGCGTAGTCGACGTTGGGTGCGCTTGGTGGATGGAAGAAGCTGGCGAGAACCGATGAGAGGGCTTCCTTTGCGCTATCCAGCCTGAACTGAACTGTAGCTTCGTCTTCGTTTCGGGTCTTGCTCCATTCCTCTGCGTACTTGATCGAGGCGTCGTCAACCATGACATGCAGTTGTGTCGTCTCCACCTCGTCCTGCTCATCGCCTTCGGGTTCGGCTTTCGGCTTGCCGGGCTTTTGTCGCTTTGTAGGCACACGCACGTCTTTGAATATCTCAGCGGCCGTTTCCAAACTTTGGGCGTCTCCAAATTCGGCAAAGCCAAACGTCTGAGGCTTGTTGTTGGCATCGGTAGCCCTCGTCCAGCGCACGAGCTTTCCTGCCGTCTCCAGAATGCGCTCCATGCCCTCGTCGCCTCCAACGCCATCGGGAATGTTACCAACGAAGATGGTCCGTGCAATGTCTTCGCGTGATGGAGGATTGACGGGCTGGACTCCGTCTCTGCGATCGCCGTCTCTGTCCATGCCAAGGCCACGACGACCGGGTGGTGCTGCATTGTCCCTTCGGCCGCCTACAGGGCTGTCGACAGCACCACTTCGTCCTCCCTGCGTTCCCAGACGGATGACGGGCGCATTAAGATTGAAGTTGGGCATGTTCTGGGGCGCTTGCCATCCGGATGGTAGAGCGCGTGGTGCGTTCATGGCTGGTGGACCTTGGGCATTCGCGACACCGGGGGGAGCGGCTACACCTGGAGGAAGTGCGGCGCCTGGCGGACCTGTGCTGTTGTTAGATCCTCCATTATCAGTTGATGCGACTGCTTACCCATTCCAGGCGGTGGCATGCCAGCCATGCCAGGTGGAGTGCCTGCGAAGCCCGGAGGGCGGTTGTAGCCCGGAGCACCTGCGCATGTTAGCAGAGTTCGCGTCGCAAGGAATCGCCCGACGTACCAGGATAGCCGTACATCTTGGATAGATATACAGTCGCGGAACTCGATAGGGTTGTTTGGGGGAGCTACTAAATCGGATTGTCGAGGTGCTCGTCGCGTGTTGTAGTGAGAGGCAGAAGTCGCAGTTGAGATTTGGAGCTTCGAGAGACGCTCGGACCACCAACTACCTACAGCGCCGACAAATTTGGGAACCGCGGCGTGCATGACTTCCATCATTCACCGCAGCCAACCCGCAATTGCCCGCCGCGAGCACCTCCAATCACTTCTGCCGATGCCAGGATTGTAGCCACAACATTTGAAGATGGCATCACGATCGCTGGGCGAGCGACTGCTCCGTCCCTCGACCTTTACACGCATACCGCAGTCCTCGAGACAGACAACACCGTCCTGGACATGTCAACGAACCATATCGAGATCGCCAAGACAACCTGCGCAGCCACAGAGGAAGCAAGCAGACCAAAATTACGTTCCCGAGCGAGCAGCCGCAAGTCCACAGCCCACCCAGAGTGAGACGTCACAGACAATCGACTCCATGCTCGGCGGTACGACCACGAACAGGGCACCATATATGCCACGGGGCGCAGCACCTACCTCACCAGCCAACCGCGTCTTTGGAGAAGCCTTCGCGGGCACCCAGAGCAGACGGCCTGCCCACAAGCCAGGCCTGAATTTCGACGACATGGCATTGTCCGACGACATAGCCAACCCAAGTCTTGCCAACAAGCCTTCCGGTGCGGCATCGCTCGCTGTACAACAGGAAGAGACGTTTTCTCAGTTCCCACGCTTGAACCCCGTATACGGACGTACTGTAGAGTTGGATCCTAGCCGCGGACGGGATATGGTGAGGGGTATTGGCATGCTGGGGAGTTTGATGGCAAGGAACCAAGTCAAGCGCGACTTCAACAAACAGAGGTTCCACGAGAGAGGCGGATTGAAGAGGAAGCGATTGGCGTCTGAGAGATGGAGGGCGAGGTTCAAGAAGGGTTTCCGCGACGTGACTAACCGGGTGACAGAACTAACGAGGAAGGGATGGTAAACATATATGACGCTGATTTGATGCTTCGGAATGGCGGGGATATCAACCATGTATGAATCCAACGTGTACATAATGTACTATAACTGCATTGCATTTGCATAATAAGCACTGGGTGCTTACCGAACTGATAGCTATCGAGATATTATGACCATCTCCGAAGCATACGTCAACCTTGACACGGAAGCATATGATTTGCATCTACTTTGGCCGTGAGGGTGAAGACTAGATTGCGGAGCTGGACCGGGAGTCTCTTGCCGCGGACGGGCACAGGCCAGGGACCTCGATTCGCGTACCCAACATTGTCCAAGTTGACACATGCACCTCGACCGTCGCAGCTGCCTCACGCGCAGTACCCGGCTTACATGCGCTGAATGAACGATTGGCTTCTCCTCTCAAGATTCTCGCCATGATCTCGAAACGACAGCCATCGGCATGGCTCCCTACCGTCGCATTACTTTCCTTCTTGACATCCCTTGCAACAGCATTAACCGGCCAGGAGCCCATGAAGAGCGTGGAAGAAGCACGAGGGTATAATCCTGGCGAGATCATTCCAGTCAGCTGTTTAAACCGAACCATGTACGTCACAATATATACACAAGGAGCTGCGAGTACAATTGCTAACCTCGACGTCAGAGAAACCGGTGAACATGTACGTCTGCCACCCACACCACGCCCTGGAATACTCAACGAGCATGACCCCCAAATTTCTATCCTGTAGCCACTAACCCTTGTGTTTCCAGATCACAGATGCAGCCGGCCACCTCCAGTACATACCTTTCCCAACCTGCAACGAAACGGGCCAACCCCTCCACCTAAACTTCGGCGTCGAAAAAGACGTGAACTGCACCATAGACTTTGTGACCGACGAGTTCTTCCACCTTCTCGAGTTCTACATCCACAACGATGCGCCCCTGTCGTGCCGCATTCCCTCGAAACCCTTGCCACCTTCCGTCATGGAAACAGAGTATCGTGTAAGCGACGACAGCACACAGGAAGGCGCATTAGGAACTCAGAGCACAATGTACACACCTCTGATCATAGCCTTGGCGGGGACACTGCAGTTAAGCCACTTGCACGTGGGAAACTATTTGAACTTGCTGGTCCATGCAGGGCCCAAGAGCGTGGCGCCTGGAACGGTGGATGCTGCGACTGCATATTCCGTGTCAAGCCATACAAGGAATACCAAGATTACCATTGGGGATCCGTTGAGTTTGGCGTTTAGTGTGAGGTGGTATCCAAGCACTACGCTGCCTCCTGGCTGGAGTGGATATGGTGGACATATCTATACTAGTACTCTGGTGTACTGTTTCTTGAGTGCTGTGGCGAGTGCAGCCGTGTGCGTTGTTTACTTCCGTGGTGTTGAACTGCCCAGACGGTTGAAGAGGTATGCTACAGATAGGATGAATGGCGGTGGAAGAGGATTTGGCAACGGAGGTAGTGGCTATGGCTTGCCTGTAGCCAACGGTCGAGGAAGTGGCATGGGCAGTGGCTACGGATTAGGCGGGTATGGATATGGAGGTGGAGGCAAGAGAGTCGACTGAAACAAACGCAATTCACATGCTAGAGTGTAGGATAGTCAGACGCGAAATTATACTTCAACGTGTCCATTGGTATTTCGTGATATCAGTACTATATATGCATCCTTCAGGTGGTTGCTGCGTATCCAGCCTCCAATCATCAAATCATTCAGCCATTAAAGCCCCGCACAACACTTCACCAGCCGCTTACAAACTGGCCTTCTTCTTGAAAGCGTTGATGAGACCGCTTGTGCTAGCATCGTGAGAAGTAGACTCCTTGTCGTCGTCAAGCTCAGACTGGATCTTCTTGGCCAGCGACTTGCCGAGCTCGACACCCCACTGGTCGAAGCTGTTGATGTTCCAGATGGCACCCTCGGTGAAAGTGAGGTGCTCGTAGTAGACGATCAAGGCACCAAGAGTGGCAGGTGTGATCTTGTCGGCCAAGATGGAGGTAGTGGGTCGGTTACCCAGGAAGGTCTTGTGAGCGACAAGGTTCTCAGGCGCACCCTCAGCCTTGACCTCATCAGGCGTCTTTCCGACCATGAGCGCCTCGGCTTGGGCGAAGAAGTTGGATGCAAGCATCTTCTGGTGCTTGTTGCCCTCGACGGGGTTGTGGCTCTGGGCGGCGAGGATGAAGTCGGTGGGGATGAGCTTGGTGCCCTGGTGGAGAAGCTGGTAGAAGGAGTGCTGAGCGTTGGTGGCTGGCTCACCGAACAGGATGGGACCGGTTGTGTACTTGACGTAGTCGCCGCTGCGGGTGATGGCCTTTCCGTTCGACTCCATGGACAATTGCTGGAGGTAGGCGGGGAACCTGTGCATGTACTGGTCGAAGCTGGGCAATGTTAGAGGAAGCGTATCTGCTGAACTGACAAACTTACGGAGAGACAAGGTGAGTCTGGGCGCCAAAGAAGTCGGAGTACCATACACTCAGAAGACCACCGATGACAGGAATGTTCTGCTCAAGAGGAGTCTCCTTGAAGTGCTTGTCCATGGCGTGAGCACCAGCCAGGAGCTGATGGAAGTTGTCGAAGCCAATGTAGAGAGCCACGCTCAGGCCGATAGCGCTCCAGACACTGTAACGTCCACCGACCCAGTCGGAGAAGCCGAACATGTTCTTCTTGTCGATACCGAACTTGGTGACCTCTTCCTCGTTAGTGGAGAGGGCAACGAAGTGCTTGGCAATGTCCTCCTGCTTTGCGCTCTTCAAGAACCATGACTTTGCGGTGTTGGCGTTTGTGACGGTCTCGGCTGTGGTGAAGGTCTTGGAGGCGATGAGGAAGAGAGAGGTCTCGGGGTTGGAGTCCTTGAGAGCTTCTGCGATGTGAGTTCCGTCAATGTTGGAAACGAAGTGGATCTTGAGATCGCGCTGGGAGTAGGCCTTGAGGGCTTCTGAGACCATGACGGGGCCACTATTTGAAGTCAGTACACGTTCGAACAGTATCAAACAGAGTTGCATACAGGTCAGAACCACCGATACCAATGTTGATGATGGTGTCGATCTTCTTGCCAGTGTATCCCTTCCACTCGCCACTTCGGACCTGCTCGCTAAACTCCTTCATGTGGTCAAGAACTGAGTTGACGTCCTCGACGACGCTCTTGCCATCAACCTCCATCTTCTGGTTGGAGGTGTTGCGGAGTGCGACATGGTAGACGGCACGGTTCTCAGTGAAGTTGATCTTCTCACCAGCGAACATGTCATCGCGAAGCTTCTCGAGGCCAGCCTCTTTTGCGAGCTCGACAAGAAGCTTCAGTGTCTCCTCAGTGACGAAGTTCTTGGAAAAGTCGAACAGGATCTCGGAGTTCTCGGCATCGTTCTTGAAAGTACGGCTGAACTTCTCGAATCGCTACAGTTTGTTAGCAACGTACTAGATTTAGTCCTCCAGACCTACTTGAGGGTCCTTCTTAAAGTACTCCTTCAAGACAATGTCCTTGCCAAGCTTCTGGTGGTGGTCCTGAAGCGCGGACCAAGCATTGAGGTCTGAGGCCTGTGCGAAGCCGGGCATGTTGTGTTATAGGATTAGTGGGCGGGTATGAGGTTTCAAACTTGGACAATTGGAGATAGAGGAGGTCAATTGCAAGCGCGAGAGATGATGGAAAAGGTGTGAGTAAAGTGAAGATGATTGTTTTCGCGGATGTGATGGGAGAATTGTAAGTCGCGCGGCCGAGACTCAGCCCCGCTTGCGTCAGAGCTCCGTTGAGGGAAGGAGGGGCACCACTTTTACCACGCGCTTGCTGTCAGAACATCCCGTTGGTTCCACCTGGACAGCCTTACCAAAGCACCACAAAGCTGATCACTAAGACATGTGCATCTCTAACTCAATGGGGATATCGTCTTGATTTGCTTGCCTGAATTTAGGCTTTCTCTCACACAAATGCTGCCTCAAGCGCCGTGCCATTGCTCCAGAACCCAAAAAAGCATCAAAGAGCGCTGAGATCCCACCAATGACCATGTCTTATATCTGTGGATCCAAAGCCGGCGGGTGTTGTGCTTGCAATCGGCTCCATTGCCGTGACAAGCCACGCGCCTATTCAACGGCCATTCTCCGAAGCCGAAGTGTTGAGGCGATGAAAGCACTATCTTTCCGTTACACCCTCGAATGATGGATCCTTCACCGAACCACCAGCATCGCCAAGACCCGCAACAGGGCGGTTGTAAGACCATCCTGCGAATTGCTGTTGCATAGTCTGGGAAAGCATAGGACCATCGACATAAGAATCTGTTGGAGCTTCCGAGGTGAATTCGCGGTCGAAGTTGGCAGTGTCTTTTGCGTCAACCTAGGTGTATGTTAGCCATGGCCTTTGAATTAACAAAAGTTTTACGTACCACATTGGGCTTGAAGCTGGGCTCGTACTTCCTCTCAAGCAGCTTTCGCCAGTCGATGCTGTGGAAGAAGTAATGCGCCTTGATCTCTGCAGCGCCCTTGGCACCCAATCGCTTCTCTGCATTGCGGTCTAGGAGGCGAGTCAAGAGATCGCGTGCGGCCGGTGGGACAATCTCAGGACCGGGGAAGTGTAGAGGTTCGGTAAGAATCTTGCGGTACATGTCGTTGGTGTTCTCATCATAGAAGGGAGGTAATCCAGTCAACATCTCGTAAAGGAGAACACCAAGCGTCCACCAGTCGACGGACTTGGTGTAGCCAGCGCCAGTAAGGAGTTCCGGAGCGAGGTATTCTGGTGTTCCGCAGAATGCTAAGACAGTGTTAGTTCTCCGATTCAAGCCATGCTCAGATATGACTTACTGTTCGTCCGGTCCTCATCCTTCATGTCGAGCTTGCAGAGACCGAAGTCGCACAAGGCAATATGACCAGTGTAATCGAGAAGAATGTTCTCGGGCTTCAGATCACGGTAAATGACATTGAAACCGTGTAAGCACTCAAGGGCGCATAACAGTTCGGCAGCATAGAATCGAGCTCGGTTGATGTCGAATCGTTGCTCCTTCTGCAGATGGTGGAAGAGCTCTCCACCGTTGACAAAGGCCAAGACAAGGTACAGCTTCTCTGGCGACTGGAACGAGAACTTCAACGGTACGATGAAAGGATTGTTGATCTGAGCTAGGACAGAGCGCTCGGCGAGAGTATGTGCGACTTCGGATCGGGAAATGATATGTGCTTTGCGAATGGTCTTCAGGGCGTAAATTCGGTGCGTATCCTTCTTCCTGTACGTTGTGAGTATTTGATAATGCAGAAGAGCGCATGAGCACATACTGCACCTGCATGACCTTTCCAAAACTACCTTTGCCGACGACTTTGAGAAGTTCGAAATCGTCAATCGCAAGACGATCTTGGCGATTCTCGACAAAGTTGACTCCGACCTTCATCTGACCGCTGCCAAACTGCACTGGTATCCAATCAGCACCGGCCTGGCCAGCTGTGCCGTCGCCATTTCCAGATTTGCTGTCCGTCCTTTGCTCCTCGAATTTGGGGTGGACCTTGAGTGTTCCGATGAAGATGTCTTCGTTGCGACCGGCGTTGGGCGATGCGGAGGGGTTTCGGATGTAAAGCGAGACGGTGAGGTCGGTGACGCGGGACACGTCGAACTTGTATTGCGTGTTGCTGCCAGCCCAGAGCGGGTTCTCTGGTGTACCGGAGACTGCGTTAATGAAGACCTGTTGCTTGTCGAAATCGACCAGAGCGTAGGGCAGGTGTTTTGACGAGTAGCGACCGTGGATGGTAGGCGCAGCATTGATGCTGCCAGCAGCAGACTGCGGCCGGTTCGCGTAGGAACCGGCGACTGCATTGCGCGAAGACGAGCCGGGTCGCATTGAGCCTGCCACGGAGAGACCGCCGCCCTGGGACATGGAGCCCTGGTGGTGGCTCCCGCCGCTGAATTGCTGCTCAGCGCCCGGGGGCAGCGAAAACTTCTGGCCTTCATGGAGGGTGACGATCAGGATACCGGGGCGAAGGGGCTGCGCCGGGGCGGATGCGTTGGCTTCTGAGGCGGCTGGACTGGGTCAGCAGGAGGTGAGTGGGGACAGGAGGACCAAAGTACCGATGCCATTGTCCTTGGAGTCTCCGAGGGTCGTCGCGCTGGCGGCGGAACTCGAGGCTTTGGGCGTCGGCTGGTCACCGACTATTGTCGACGTCGACGACGAGCGACTGAATGTGTTGGCGAGGGGAGCAAGATGCGTCTCTTTGAGCTCTGCAGCACGGGTTAGGGGGCGCCACTCAGCAGGCGGGCTCTGGGGATATACGCACTCTTAGTGAGCTTCCAAGACATGGTTGCGGCAGCTCAGCAGTGGGCAGATGCAGGAAGAACAGACGGATACCCAGGGTGCTGCTGCTAGGGAGCGAGAGGGTGGAGACTACGGGACGCGGGAAGGCGACGAGGGGCACACCAAGGAGCGGAGGTGGTGCTGGCAGACGGTGAATAGTGTAGAGGCTCAGGGAGAGGGCTCTGGAAAGGGAGAGCAGACAGGACCTAGGTATAGGGAGCGGCTGGTGGCAATGTGTCTAACGTCCGAGTGCCCCAGGTCTCCGTCAATGCTGCGATGCTCCAGATAGGGTCCTCGTTTGAAGTTGGGTCATTGGGTCTCTGAAACTAGCCTTCATTTCGGACTGACCACGCACTGACGCGCCAATCCTTTTGCCATTCCTTTGCAGTGTTTCGCGCGTCGCAGCACGAGTGAGAGTCTGCTTGTCTATTTTAATTCGGGCCATGCTACGCCATTGCGAGTGAAGTCGTGATTCGTGCCTGCTCATCCCATCCCAGCCTCGGCTGCAGCTTCCGCCGCCGCCAACAACGTCCGGCGTGGGTACGTCAACACCGCGCGACCTTGGAGCCCAACACCGCGTCCGCTCGCCATCTGAACGCACCCAGCCGCCCGTCTCAGTCGAGCATTGCGAGCTGCGGCATTATCCTACATTGCATTAGTCATCGCCCCCTCCGACCCCGACTCGCGCCCTTGCAGCAACGGCGTGCACAGCCACAGCTCTCTGTCTCATCCCCATCTCTCCTTCACTTGCGCGCACATCAATAGCGGGGCACCATGGGGGTCATCAAGAAGAAGACGGGTACGCGGGGCACCGAAGGTGGCACCAAGTACGTCTGTGATGTGTGCTCGTCCGACATCACGTCGACGGTTCGCATACGCTGCGCCGAAGACGTGTGCAGCGAATACGACCTCTGCGTGCCATGCTTCTCCGACGGCAAGGCTACACGCGACCACCAGCCTGCCAAGCACAAGTTCAAGGTCATCGAGCAGCACTCCATCCCCATATACACCGAAGACTGGGGCGCCGACGAGGAGCTGGCCCTCTTGGAAGGCGCCGAAACATATGGTCTGGGCTCATGGGCAGACATTGCGGATCACATAGGCGGCTACCGCGAGAAGGATGAGGTCCGCGATCACTACATCGACACCTACCTGGACAGCCCGAGCTTTCCCCTGCCGGAGCACTGCAGCAAGGATGACACCGAGCTCAGTACCCGCATACCGCGTCACGAGTTCCAGGCGAGGAAGAAGAGGAGGATAGAGAAGAAGAAGGAGGAAGCTGCAGGCCGCGAACCTGATGCTCCCAAGCAGAAGCCCACGGCTAGTGTCCCGGCCTGCCACGAGGTCCAAGGATACATGCCCGGTCGTTTGGAATTCGAGACTGAGTACTTCAACGAAGCCGAAGAGGCTGTGCAGCACATGCAGTTTGACCCTGGCGATGGCTTGAACCCAAGGACGGGCGAGCTGGAGCCGGAGATGGAGCTCAAGATGACCATTATGGAAATCTACAACCACCGTCTAGACGCCCGAGTTGAGCGCAAGAAGATCATCTTCGAGCATCAGTTGCTAGAGTATCGCAAGAATCAGCTGGCCGACAAGAAGCGAACCAAAGAAGAAAAAGACCTGATGAACAAGGCGAAGCCCTTTGCCAGGATGATGCAGCATGCCGACTTTGAGCAGTTCTGCAAGGATCTAGAATACGAGCACAACCTTAGGCAGGCCATCTCACAGCTCCAGGAGTGGAGGAACATGCAGATCACGAGTCTCAAAGCTGGGGAGAAGTACGAACAGGAGAAGCAGCAACGGCAAACCCGGCCGCCTCCCATCGGGCAGTTCGATCGTCTGGCATCCAGTAGGATGACAAAACCCCAACCACCTTTCGAACAACCATCTGCAGCCACGGCATTGCTCGCGCAGGAGCTGCCTTTGCATGTCAAACAAAACAGTGGTCTCACAACGCCACCTCCGGATCGCGCTCAGAACGGCGTCAACGGTGCAAATGGTGTGCTAACACCACAGCATTCCAAGACAAAGTTTGTGCCCAAGTCACTCCCCAATACCGTGCCTCTCAAGTTTGGCAAAGAGTCAAAAGCGGATCTTCAGTTGCTCAATGCAGAGGAGGTGGAGATATGCAGTACGCTGCGTATCATGCCCAAGCCATATCTAGCGCTCAAGGAAACTATCATTCGGGCAGCACTCAACAATGGCGGCGCGCTTAAGAAGAAGACGGCTAAAGAGATTTGCAAGATCGATACGAACAAATCATCGCAACTGTTTGAATACTTTGTGCATAGCGGCTGGATAGCAAGGGCGTAAAGGGAATGCGCTAATGGCGCTGGCGTTTGGTAGAGAACCATGATCATTTTGGCGGCGTTTGGGCAAGGTATACCCCAGTCTTGGGAAGGGAGGCGTTGTTGTGTTGATAGATGGGTCCGCTGCTCTTTGCAAAATCATATGCACCAGTCCCTCATTTTGCGATTACTCGTTGCTCCTGTGAAGATGATGATTATGATGATGATGATGATGGTCCGTCCATAGCGCTACCACAGCGACGGTTGAATACAAACAATGGCTCTCACTCCGCAGTTCCCCACTCACATCCCGAACACGCGACAGGCCGCACCCAACATGGCCCTTTAGTTACTTTTTTTGCCATTTGGAGCAGCGGGTCAAGGAAGCTCCCGACGGATACCAGTAATTCGTGCAGCAAGCCTGACATCATTCGCTCGCTAGCAGTACCGGATCAGCCCTACGCAAAGGCAGCCTCCGTATCCACCTCCCTGCATGGCTACCAACTCGCGCTACTTCCACGATATGCCCGGGCTGTATAGTCCCTCGCCCTTGGATGCACGCGCAAAGTCTCAGAAGGGCTTTTTCGATGCGGCATATGAAACCTCCGGCCACCAGGTGATTGATTCACATGTCCACGAGACCCGCAAGCGCTCCCGATATGGCTCCACGGCGCACGAAGCCGCGACAGGAGGTCCCTGGGGAGAACATGTCCTGCACAACACTCGCTCCAGCGATACCAGAAGTCCACCTCCGCTTGCGAACGACCGCTACCAACTTGCTGGGGGTATGGATGGGACACACAACGATGCAAGACGAGAAGGCGACTACGACGACTACTTCAACCTCCAAAAGCAGCGCGGTACCTGGTCGGTACCTCCTACACCCCAGGTTGGCCTGGCAAGACAGGTCGCAGTTGGCGAAGTGCAAACGACACCCAGCGAAAGCAAATCATGGTCTATAATGGGTCTTGTCGGAGGAGTGGCTGGAAAGCTGTTCCAGTTCTGTACAGTGCCCTTCCGAGGTTTCCAGGCGGGAGGAGGAGCGCGATACAGCATCGATGCGCAAGAGGAGGTCGCGGCGAAACTTGGGCTGCAGGACGACCCCTATCAGGCAGGTCCAGTGCAGCAACTGCCTCCTGCTCCAAGCGATGACTATGGAGTCCAGTCAATCGACTCCATTACGCCAGATCGACCTAGGATGGCCAAGCGACTGCGCACAGCAGACAACTGGGTGGTTGTTGGAACTAATCTAGAGACAGAATCAAGACCCTCAACACCGCGACTATCAGAGCGAAGACTGCCCGATCGATCGCCCTCGTTAATCCCACGCCCTGTATCACGACCAAACGCAGGAACCCCATCCTACAAGCGGCCCTCACTAATCCCAGTATCCCGACGCTCGACAGTTGAGAGACGATCCTTCGGCGGCAGCCCGGCAGTCACTCCTAGCTCACACGAACGAGCGCACTCCTACAGCCGACGAAGCTACGGCTCACCAGCCATGTTCGACGACAAGTCAAGCAACACCGCGAGCCCTCTGCCAAAGGAAAGTCAACGTCTGATCAACAAAGTGCGGAGGGAAGAGATCGAGGAAGACGAGCGCATGCGCAGGATGAGCCTGCAGATGACTGCCATGCTGAGAGAAGCGAACGAGGCTCTAGGCTCCAAGTTTGAGGTGGAAGAATACAACGACGATGATATTGGTGACAACGAAGGGTACAGCCAGCAACCGAGCTGGTACTCATAAATTTGTACATTCATTGCACTTAAAGGATGCGACTTGGCGATTTATTGACTCTAATAACGGCCTTTGGGAATACTCGGCGTTCACACGGTTAGGCGTATACCCTGATCACCATTCTTTGGTATCTGCGGCGGCTCGACATGGGTCTTGTACTTCGATATTCAACCTGTCAACACAGGACGACGATTTTTAGAATAATATTTTGGTTCTTCATTGCATGCAGAGATTCGGCAACTATTTCGTCCTTAACTTGTATGTGCAGTTGATGTATGACGCTAATGCGGCAGCGGGAGGCCTTGCCCAAGCGCGTGTATAGTACTTGATGTTGGAGTCGCGCCTGCTGCACCTTGCGGGTACCTTGGGGCGGAAAGAGGTTAACGTCCAGGGTCTGTGTGGCTTGCTTCGGATACTAAATCTCCTAAATTTGAGCCGCCCCGCACATGCAGTTGTTCCTACGACTTCATCACATATTGTGCACTAGCGCGCCCGCATGTCCAATGACAGCTGCGGTGAAGAGCCGAACAGGCAGCGGGCGCTTCGGACTTTATCCTGTGGGAGGCACGGATTTGGGGGCCTTTCTGGATCGCATGGTCATGTTGGAACGGGCACATGGACACAGGAAGACAACATAGAGGTACACTGTCTGTAACAACGTCGTATAGTACAGGTAAAAAATAGAACGTAAGGAATGTGGCCAGGTGCCTGCAACAGCGGCGTATTCTGCGACGCAGAATCCTACAGCCTGACCCTTGTCACCATGGGTACAACTCATTACCTAGACAGACTCTAGTACGCGCTATAGAGCCGTTACAGTGCATGGCGCCGCATTTACGCCCTGCTGAGCCGCCTTGCACTTCGTCCATGCTGATGAAACCTTATAGTATGGTGGCATTCCGGACGTTGACAGCACACCTTGTCACTCTTTCCTCCAACAATGGATCGCACAGGCCCACCACAATCCAGTCCGCTACTGCAACAAAAATGTAAAGAACCCACAAGTACCACAGTGGAGAAGGACTCCAACCAGGGTCAAATGAAGAAGAACCTTACAGCACACCCCCGAGGATGCCTTTCAGTATTCCCTAATGCTCTAGCTGCAATCTTACGCGGTGTCGCTCGAGGCTGGAAGGCATTTGCTAATGGTTCACTGCGGTTATGGAGAAAGGGCTGGACGGCGGAGACATGTAGTTGCATTTTTGCGCTGCTGTCGTTGATCGGCCTTGTTCTTACACTCATGGCTCATCAAGATCGCCCCTTGCCAGATTGGCCTCAGATTGTTAGCATCAACTCTATCGTCTCTCTGTTCTCCATGATGATTAGGGCTGGAGTAAGCATGGTACTCGCCGAGGGGATCAGTCAATCGAAGTGGCAATGGTTCCGCAAAGCACGCAAGCTTGATGACATGGCAAAATTTGACTCCGCCAGTCGTGGTGCATGGGGCTCTGTCTTATTCATCTTCGGTCTCAGGATTAAGAAGCCTTAGTATGTATATGCGAACTATGTCTAGGCATGAACTTACACATACAAGCTTTATCGCTGCGATGGGCGCTCTTGTCACCGTCATGTCGGCCTTTACTGGATTCGCTGCTCAGCAACTTGTTGTCTTCAATGATTGCCTCCGTACTGATGAAAGTGCCGCAGTCGGAATACGCAGGTCTAATTTTTACAACGCTAGTGGAGAAAGGATAGCTGCACAAAGGTTCGACGAATTCCTTCCCATGAGTGTAGCTATGGATGTTGGGATACTTCAACCGCTCGAGGACACGACTACCCTTCTTTCTTACGGATGTAAAACTGGTAATTGCACCTTTCCGGCTGCAAATGGATCGACCTTTTCAACTCTGGCTACCGACCACTGGTGCGAAGATGCTACATCGGAAGTAGTGGAAGTACCACTCAACTACGACGATGCTGAATACTACGGCTATTTACCGACCGAGTTTTTGATTCAAATGGACTGTGGTGGCAGTCCCGAGGCGTGTGCTGAGGAGATGAGTAGCAGTTCACTGAATGGTACCAACGGGACGGCTGCCCTCACAACTGATTATGAATTCACTATGAGAAACGGCACAAAAGCAAGAAACATTGGTCTTTCTCTGCCGCTTTCCGACAACCTCCTTGCTTACCCCCCAGTCAAGTTTTTGCTTGCCGGTTGGCCTGGATCCATCGTTACTGGCGTATCACAAGGACAACTTGGTTACAATGGCACCATATCGACGATAGGCATGATATACATATCGAACTCCACACGCGAGAACTACGAGTACAAAGCAATAAGATGCGGGATATATCCTACAGTTAACACAATGGAGGCGACATACCACAATGGTATCTTGAAGGAAAAGCTGATCAAGAGCGTTCGTATTGGTGAAGACGTAGCAGCCTCTGGCTTCGATACTGTCTTCCGCCTAGCCACGAAGCAAACCCTCCGCAACGGCACAGAAATTACCTGTGATGAGCGAACCACTGACACACCCGGCTATCTGCCCGTCGCGAAAGTTAACATCGACGCCGCACCCATCAATACAACCTACCTGGACGTGGAAGGCCCAGGTGCGGAAACTGTGTGGTACCCCGAAGACTGCGTTTGGGCCATGACGCTCACGGCTACGTCTAGTATTCGGCAACATCTCGGAGCCATTTACGACGCGCAGTTCCTCGTGTTTGTACCAAATGGCCGCTCTGGATCTGCCGCCATGCGTGTCTTGTGGAATGATGGCGAAATGCGAAATGCGCCTTTAGACCACGTCAGCAGTCTGATGACAAACCTCACCACCGCCATGAACACTGTCCTCCGTACCCACGGCATGCCGGGTTTTAACAAGCCTGCTGAAGGGACAATGTGGTACACAACAACTTGTATCAACATAAATTGGACGTGGGTCGCCTTTCCTGCTACGATGATAGCACTTTCAGCTATTTTCCTCTTACTAGTGCACCTTGAGAGTAGGGGCGTGGAGAGCGAGAGGCTGTGGAAGAGTTCGATAATGGCAATGTTGTTTTGCGAGATGGATGATATCATTACGGGTGAGGCTAGGCCGGTGGGCAGACAGCGGTTGGAAGAGGTCGCTGCAAGTACTAGCGTGAGTCTAGAGAAAGATCAGGGGAGTCTGAGGCTGGTTGCTAGACAGGCTTAACCATGTCTAAACGCCTTCTCTTAATTCTATTTCCTATACACCCCTACTACCGCTGCCTTCGCCTTGATGCAATTTGAGATCTTCTATCAGTACGCTCATGAGTTTGAACATCTCGCCGGCGAGCTTCTTCCCAGTTTCTCTCCATTCTTCATCGCATAGCCGTCCGAAGCGGTCTGGATGCCATCGCAAGCGCTCCTGACGTAGCCACTCGTAGCTATACAAACCGCTTGCTCGAAGTAGTTTTTCTACGTCGTGTTGGCAGGCGTGTATGCTATCTGGTTCAGATTTGAGAATCGTACATGCTGTGAGATTGCAGGTCGTAATCGTGTTAGGCAGGTATGGGAACATGGACAGTAATTTTGGCGATGCAGATGGCGTGCGGTGCAGTGGCGGTCTAGAGGCATCTGAGCTACTGGACTGGGAACGAACTTGGAGTTTCCGTGGGGCTTTAGGTTTCGAGCCTCCGGCTGCTGCTGATGCGGCTGCGAACATGACTGCCGCTTCTGTAGACCATTTTTCGTAGAGGGCTTGGGTCGCGGCGTCGGGTTTCGCCTCTGTAGACTTGTCGGTACCGTTTGGCATCTGCCCGCTCGACTGGGATGTGCTAGGTTTGGACTTCTTCTTCGCTCGAGCAAAGAAGTTGAGTGCAAAAGTCTCCAGTGCTTCCTCGTTGACATCATCGATGGAGCCAGCCCATGTCCCATCGTTCCGAATTGCGATGAATTGATCAGAGCTGGTAGGATCCAGCGTGATGAAAGTCAGGTCGCTCCAGAGAAACCCCTTCTCCGCCTTCCACTCTTCTACCGTCTCTTTGTAAATTTCCCAGGCATCTACATCGCCTAAACGGTATACAACGTCACCGTACTCACTCATAGCGAAGAATGCACCTTCAGGACCCCATGTTACAATGCGTGGCGGCCCTACGCGCCATCCAGAAGGTGTCAACCAAGACTGTACGGCATCCTCTAGGCTCGGTGGCAGATTGGCCCAACGTATGAGCTCAGGGTGCCAGATGATGAAGGAGTCGTCGGGCCCCAAGAAGGCACGCAGGTGTGGAGAGTGCCATGTCTTGGTCAGGATACTCTGGAGTCGTGAAGGTATAGATGAGCCCCACTGCAGGCTGTTTCTGCCCGATGAGTCTTTGGAACTCAGGATCCAGGATTCGGTTATCGGCCCTAGAGCTGCCCAATGTACTTCGGAAACAGACCTACCTAGAAGGAGATCTTGGAGGCTGGAAGGGAGGTTACGACTGTTGATCGTTAGTTGTCGCGTACAAAGAAATAGGCTGGCAGCGTACTAATTGAGCCCCGCAAAGCTTTTGGATATGTAGCTGTCATTGGGGCCGAACGAAAAGAACGAGGCATTGCTCGCGGTACCACTCATTCCCGGCTGGGCGCGATTGGGTTGGAAGCTATTATGACGTCACGCACTCTTAACGTGGTGAAACCTCTAAAGATGTCAACAATGCACTTAAATGAGTGAAACAATATGCATTCAACGTACAAGCGCGTATGTATTGAGCCGTTGATAGGTTTCCGTTGCCCTGACGTCTTTACAAACTGGCGCGTGTTCCCCGACAACGGTTTCAAAACGTTGCTATCCTGTTTAGACCCTGGAAGCGATCAAGCTTGGCAAGGCGAATGTCAACACAATCAGTCGTGCGATTGCCTACTTCTTCACAACATTGCGGCTTTATAGTGGCCCACTGTGTTCAGCGTCGCACACCGCTTCCATCGATCTAGACCAAGCGTTTTTTCTTCTTAGCGAGCCCGAGTTTTCGGCGGCACATGTGCGATTCTACGTTTACGTTTGGCCAACGCGGCTGCCACTTCTTCCAATGTCCGTCGAGACGAGAATAGTATGCTTTCATACACAAAACAGGCTGATAAGTGATACTGATGATGGTGCAGTGCACGTCTTCCTAAAAAGCTGGCAAGACTTCTCAGCTCCTCACAATTGAAAAAGATTTATCATGTGACCCTTGGTTTCGAGGACAGCTTCCTCTTGACCTGGCGAGATACTGGTGGAAGAGACCGTGTTGAGAGCTCTGGACTCCCGCACGAGCTAGTCGACTTCCTGCACGCTGAAAACCGCAACATTCCTAATATACGATGTACGCTGGGACCATATAATTCGTCTTTCTTCATCCACGACAAAGCTTCGTACCTCTGGAAGAATCTGCCAGGAACCCTGCTTGTCGCCTTACAGAACAACATACAGGATGGAAGTTGGATCGATCGGCCGCGTCTCGTAGCACTGGGTGCCGGAGATAATTTCTTGCTGATAACCGAGAAGAACGCCTCAGTATGGGACTTGCGGCATTACAAATCTGCCGTTGCATTTCTTGAGAAGAGTGCCATGTCAGATGTTCACAGTTTGATCCTGCATGCTTATCGGTACCAAAGCTTCGTCATGCAGACCAAGAGCGGTAAACTCCTCTTCGAAAACGTGCCGCCACATCAGATCGCAAGCATACAAACCATGATAGCACCAGTTTTACAAGACACGAAAGATTTGCAACGAAGACCTCTCGTACACAGAGAAAGTGACAAGAGGGAGAATGTGCAGAGAAGGCCCAGCGCTCTCCAACAACGCGCGCAGATCCGGAGGGAATGGAGTGAACATACCCAGGAATTCACGGCGCAGGCTAAAGGTGTTAAGCTGAGCTTTAGCCTCAATGTCAGTCTGGGTGGCTTGGCGAGAATGCTGGGGTGAGGACGATACTGGAATAACCAAGATCACTTTGCTCATGAGCCGAGGAAAGCAATCCCATCGCACGCATGTTCGATAAGCACAGCTTGGATCCCGCAAATTTGGCAACAGCGGTATTTTTGGATGGCTGAGCAAAGTTAAGACATCGAAATCACGATAGTCGCTGGCAAACCTGCCTGGAAGGATTCCCTGATTCGTTCTCTCAGGTTACGAGTTCAAGGGCCAGGACATTGCGGTACTCTGAACGGAAGGATTGTTGATGGTATGTGGTTCTTCATTACAGAACGAATTTGGTATCGGAGAGATGGAGTTGCACTCAATCGAAAGTGCAGAAAGTAGGAGGCGGACAAGAAGAAAGCCGTACAGCATTGTGAGTGTTCTTGGCACAACCCAAATCATCGAAAAGGCTTCGTGACAGTCTATGTCCGTGTCTGATCGTGCTTCTCCACATTGTACAGACCAATGGAAGGAACTTGAATTGTGGTTCTGATGATAATCGGAAATTGCTTCGGCAAATCGCAAGCGCATCTAATATCCCTTTGTACAAATAGCGCCGCTCGGACCAGAGACTAATGACAGCGGTAGAAATATCTGGAGTCTAGTCGTGGCAAGAATCGGATGCCATGTGATTTTGCGAGACCATGTACGGATAAAGGGAACGTGATTAGGAGGACGAACCGAGCCGGACCGGCGACAAGAGAAGTCAAGTCAGCCTCAATACTGGATGTTTTACTACTAGAGTTGCGCTAGTGCAAGGAACGACGGTTCAACTTAGCTTCTCAGTGCTTTGACGAGCTCTGAATGTGATGAGACAACAGCCGTGATGTGGTTCCACGTCCTTGAACACCGTTTACTATTACGCCAATATATTGCACAGGATCGTGGACGTAGAAGTCGCGACCTTTGAAACCACACTCGCTGCAGTTTCGAATCGGATGTCGGGACTATGGTACCTTTGTCAGATGTGCTAGAGGTCCGTTGACAAAGCGGTACTGGGGAATACGGATAATGCCCTCGGGTATGTACCAGTGTAACTAAGCCGCGCTTTTTTGTGCCATGTATTTCCAAGCTGTTAAAACCTGGAGACGGCACTGTGAGGATATAGGTAATTTCCAATGTCAAAGCTGTGACATGCAAAAATCGGTACCATGGTTTTCGGACCGGAGCTGACAGCGATGACATCACGCTAAGACTTTTTGGACAGCCATTTTTGCGGGGAACCTCCGCATGGGCTCGACCTCTCCACATTTTACCAATAACACCACTCCTCCGATACGCCATGTGCTGATGCCGAACTATTACTTGGGTACTTCGGGAAAGCTTGCCAAGTATGACGATACGCATTTTGGGTGGTTTAGCAAGCCACGTACGTGGACGGACCGGTCAGCGTACCCGTACTGCGCGGTGCAATGGCAGGTTTCTTTGTACACTAGGGTCGCACGGCTGAGAGCTTAAGTAGGCGGACTGGACATGTTCGGTCCTGTGTCAATTCCTTCTCTTCTTCCGCTGGAGCCGGGTCTAAATCATGGCTTCAATGCGCTCGCTGATTCCTGCTCTCATTGCAAGCGTGCCTTTGGCAAATGCTCTGTTCATCAATGGCAGCGTGATTGCACCTTGCGACTCACCCATCTACTGTTATGGCGACCTGCTTCGCGAAATCGAACTCGCAAGACCGTTTGAGGATTCGAAGACGTTCGTCGATTTGTAAGTAACTTGAAGGACCCGTATTAGATCATAGCTAATCAATGGCAGACCAACAACACGCCCGCTAGAAGAAGTGCTTGCAGCATTCGCCAACCTCTCGAGACCGATCGAGAACAATACAGCGCTAAATGATTTTCTATCCGAATACTTTGGCGAAGCTGGTTCAGAACTAGAAGAAGTACCTACTGATGAGCTAGAAACGCAGCCGGATTTTCTTGACAACGTCAACAGCTCTGTTGTTCGAGATTTCACACGCCAAGTCATCGATATATGGCCTGACTTAACGCGCCGATATGTCGGAGCTGGAAACTGCTCTGGCTGCGTTAACTCCTTCCTTCCGGTCAACCGTACCTTCGTGGTAGCTGGCGGTCGTTTCAGGGAGCCATATTACTGGGACTCCTTCTGGATCATCGAAGGCCTCCTTCGTACTCAGGGGTCCTTTACTCAGATTGCCGAAAACATCATCGAGAATTTCATGGATCTTGTCGAAGATATTGGCTTCGTGCCCAACGGCGCTCGTCGCTATTACGAAAATCGATCGCAGCCGCCACTGCTTACGCAGATGGTTCGTGTTTACGTCGAGTATACACAAAATTATACTCTGCTCGAACGGGCGATACCCATCCTTGAAAAGGAGTATGAGTTTTGGGTGAACAACCGTACCGTGACGCTTGAGCGGGCTGGCATGAACTACTCTCTCAACCACTATGCCGTGTCAAACACGCAGCCACGACCTGAATCCTACTACGAGGATTATGTGACTGCCAACAATGCGACCTACTTCAACGAAGAAGGCGAGGAGTTCAACGCCACACAGCCACTCAACGAGACTCAAAAGGCGACGTTGTATTCCAACCTTGCATCGGGTGCAGAGAGTGGATGGGACTATTCAGCACGCTGGATTGCCAACCCATCCGACGCTGTTACAGAAACATTCTTCCCTCTTCGTTCGCTCAATACCATTGAGATCATCCCAGTAGAGCTCAACTCGATCCTGTACTACAATGAGATTACGATCGCCGAATTCCACCGCCACCAAGGCAATTATACCGCCGCACGCGAGTGGGCCGGTCGCGCTGCAAATCGGAGTGAGGCAATGACAACAGTCCTTTGGTCGCCTGAGCACTACAGCTACTTCGACTATAACTTGACCTCTAGTAGCCAGAATATTTACACCTTGGCCGATAACACAAGTACACCACTTGCGCTCCAAGGAGCGCCGCCTGGAAAACAAATATGGTTCCAGATTTCCCAGTTCTATCCTTTCTGGACAGGTGCGGCTCCTGAAAGCATCAAGAATGACCCCAAGGCAATAAGGCGCGTTTACGCACGAGTCGAAGAGCTTCTTGAATCCAGAGACGGTGCGATTGCTGCAACGAACCTCCAGACCGGCCAGCAATGGGATGAGCCAAACGTCTGGCCACCACTTCAATACATCCTTATGCAAGGTCTGCTTAACACCCCCCTCGAGGTTAGCGAAGACGATGACGAGCAGTCAACCGAGGATTACATTTGGACACAAGATCTTTCCCTCCGCATTGCACAACGCTATCTTGACTCTTTGTATTGCACATGGCGTGTCACTGGTGGCGCGACTGATGAAGTGCCGCAACTTCCCGACTCTCAAGGTAACGGGACGATCTTCGAAAAGTACTCTGATGAGAGTACCAACGCTGCTGGAGGGGGCGGAGAGTATACAGTGGTGGAAGGATTTGGTTGGTCGAACGGTGTTCTCATTTGGGCTGCTGATCAATTCGGACAAAGGTTGACAACACCTGAGTGTGGAAACATTACCGCAGCTAACATTGGGGGTGGAGATGCGAAGAGGAAGAGAAGTGCGATGGAATTAAGCAAACGGGATGCCCAGTGGATCAAGAAAACCAAAGGGACGAGGAAGCTTAGATATTGATCATGATGTGTACTCGTAGTAGCTGGCCAGACAGTTCGCAGGCTAGGTTTCTCTCCTACGATGCAACATAGTACTTGGTTAGTTCCGTCGTATTTCTTCGAAATCTACCTCGATTTCGTTGTTCTTTGGTGTATGTCTCAGCTCAAGGTTCTCCTAATATGAATGTCCGAGCGTTTTAAATCCCGCTACTTACGAAAAGACGATAGCATCGCTTAAAACCGTCATGCCTAGAGCTGTTCTCCTAAGTGGACAAATTGTATATGGCATAGAATGTCCATTCATCCAGGTTCAATTACCTACGAGCAAAGAAGCCAGTAGTCACGATGTACAAATCCCGCTCGTAAATGGTCGCATGTCCCATCAGGCTCCGGAATGCGCTATAGCGTGTACAGTCAGTATCCTGCTGGGTTGGCCTGGAAGCGCCATCATCATCGATCTACGCGTTTGTCCCATCACGACTAAACACATGCTTACAGGTCGACACAAACGGACTACTTTGCTAGAGCTGTTGACGTGGTCTGCAACACTCCTTCAATCGGCAGAAGTACGATACCATGCGCTAGGATATCTGCCTGTACCGCGGTTCGCCGGTTCCTCCCGTGTCGATCAGAGTGCACTACCACTCCAGGTAAATGGCCCGAAGCTACGTGAGAGGTGCGACTCTGGGCGAAGACCTCAATAATTGCCAAGCCAGCCATCTCAATGTTCACAAGAACTCGCGAGAAGATATCTGATGGTCATTGGAGAACTAAGAGAAGCGAAGAATGATCTGCACGGGACAAGAACGTCCAGTGGAGAACGCTAAACACTAGCGGGTGGCTTTCCATCCCTGACAGGCTTCCGACATCATTCTCCGTTTCACCCGAGGCAATTGTCTTCTTCAATGCAAGGTGTGGTAAGATTTGAAGCATGCTTGTCGAAGAGATCGTGGGGTTCAGTAGACTCCTATGTACAAGAAGCTGCCGAGCTCATGCTTACTACAAATTAAACATGTCCTACTGGAGCAGTTCTTCAGGAACTTTCCAGCGCCTTTATCCTTCATGTATCAATCTATGAGGCAATCCGTAGCTTCTACTGCCATGTGAACTCAAACGCCACGGAGTAACCGCCATTACACGAAGAAGGCTAGCGACAGCGGCTGTAAGGCACCGGCACGTCGGCAAGTTTTAGCTCGATATCATGCAGCTACTGCCGGATTGAGATGTCTTGAAGAAGGTCGGGCATGTAGGGTGGAGACGGAGATCTGCAAGTGCTCGAGTGTGAACGACCACTGATCCAATGAAGGTCACCACTCCATCTCGTCTTCCGAGGTTCCTGTGAGTTTGACAGCGGACGATCGATTGTTATACGGTAGTGTATACCTGGGAAGAAAGTTAAATACTCGGAAGATGTTCGCCATCTAGAATGGCATCACCGAGCCTCATCACCATCATACTTACTTCCAAGGTTCCTTTGCCTGAGCCTTCCAGCTCGACAGACCATCAAGATGAAGTTTTTTACCCTTTCCATGATGACTGCTCTTGTAGCAGCGTCGCCTATGTCTCCGGCAGCAAAGTTCTCAGAGAACGAGATTCAAGCTCGCCAGTTTGGATTCGGCACGACCACTAGGAACGAACTCGAGAACGGAAGCGCTGAAGCTTGTCCAAAGGCGATCTTTATCTTTGCCCGCGCATCCACAGAAACTGGCAACATGGTACGTTGCGTATCGCAATTCACTGGAAGCGCAAGACTGATATGTCGCTAGGGAGCTTCTACCGGCCCTGCTGTAGCTAGCGCTCTTGAACGTAACTACGGCGCAAGTGGTGTCTGGGTACAGGGCGTTGGTGGCCCATATTCGGCTGATCTAGGCTCGAATGCTCTACCTGGTGGTACATCACAAGCTGCTATTAATGAGGCCGTTGGACTCTTTCAACAAGCAAATCAGAAGTGCCCTGATACTCCCATCGTTGCTGGTGGCTACAGGTGCGTATTTTGTCTTTGTACCTTCCATCTTGAGCTCTCGTACTAACGTCGTAGCAGTCAAGGTACAGCGGTTATAGCGGGAGCTATTCCCAAGCTGTCTACTACCATTCGCGATCAGGTCAAGGGCGTCGTCCTCTTTGGTTATACTCGAAACGCCCAGAACCGTGGTGGTATTCCCAGCTACCCCAGTGATGACTTGGAAGTATACTGTGCTACAGGCGACCTAGTTTGCGTCGGAACGCTGACAATCACTGCCGCGCACTTCTCTTACGCGGATGAGGCTGCTGGGCCTGCTCCAAGGTTTCTGCAAAGCAAGATTGATGGAAACTGAAGTTCTGATGAATTGAAACTAGAAGAGTTAGACGGGAGAAAATGAGCGATTATTCGCGAACCTTTCGGATGATAGTAGATTGATTGGTTGGAGATTGACCAATAAGAGAATTGCCACTGATACAGATTTGTGATTGGCTGAGCACCACAATCCCTTGACAATAGTCAATGCCCTCCAACCGACGAACCTCATCTTCAGGAGCTCAATAACACCATCTCATGAACACTTTATTTGATTGATCGTCAGGCATTCGGACTAGACCCATGTGCGTTATGCTATTTATCAGACAGCCTCGTTGATTTGTACTCAGAAGTGGCGAGCCACCAACACCTACCAAGGCACCGCAAGCCGAACAACCCCCAACCGAAGGGAATGCCTTTCTTTCGTGAAAATTCGCAAACATAATCACAAATGCAAGACTAGGAGTAATAATGGCTTGAGGCGATTCGATTTTCGACTTCAAATCCGAGGTTGATGCGGAATGATGGTTTGAAGCGATGAGAATCTATACCTAGCACTCGTACGCACAACGAGATGATCTCCTCGAGACATGTACAGGTTGTATTCAGGATTGAACCACATGCGATAGACATATGTCTTCGAACTAGACATGCAAGTACATGATCTTCCGAGTAGCAGGCGATCATAACTCTCGAAGATTAGACTCTCAAGTGGAATGACGTACAGGAGGCTTGGTAGTGACTTGATGGTTGCCATTCACTCGATGTAGTAGTACTAAAAGATGGAGGAAATCAGAAACGCGTTCTTGTACGAGATAGGTTGTATGTGCGCCGACGTTGACCCGAACACTTTTCGCAAGGATGCAGGCAAACGACAATTCTTGACCAAGCCGATCACATGAACGTCCTCTGTTGACCGCCAGGTCTTGTCATTCATGGCTTATTCCTTGACCCCCCAAGAAGCTACTGCATCAGTCTATACAAATTTTCTTAATCATTGGAGACCTCACAAACTCCGAATTTCAGTCTATACGTGTTACTGAATCCTTCGCTGCTTCTATCGGTGTAAGTCTTCTTGCCGCTCGCTCTCCATTTTCCAATTCCGGCGATGGTAACACTTGTGCGTTGTAGATCTGCAAGGATTTGGGCTGCCCTATCTGGGGCTATCTAGACTCCACGTGCGAGCTTTGCGTTCCAGTATCGTCATCAAAGCAATCTCACATGTGAACCGCCACTATCAAGTGGATATCTCGGCATATGTTCCCATTTCAAATACAATGCCAGAGACGTGGTGCCAAGAATGCTGTCTTGTTTTGTTTTGTGGATGGTGGTGGTGGCTAAGCCTTTGCATGATGACTGCGTAAAAGGCAGCCAAGGATCATAGCCAAACGGAAAGTTTTCGTTGGATCTCAATAGCGGGATTCAAGGCCGCACTCATGTGGATGCTGACCATTGGGCATCTAACATCTCGTCTATCTCGTCCTTCCGTATTGAATGACTACGAGTCGGCTGTGCATCTAGACAGGATACTGTCGAACGGTGCTAGAAAGGCTATGTAGTAGTCCGGGAATATAAATCAAGTTGAATGATTGGAGGTTAGCGAACAGGGCGTATCAGCTTACGATAAGCCTTGTAGAGTTACTGGTAAGACGTCAATGTGCATCAAATCCGTCGGCGCATCGGTACCATCAGCTAAAGATCGATCTTCGAGCCTGAAAGAAACAGCACAATTCAATAGAACATAATATCGAGTTTTTGTTGTTTGTGGAACTGCGGTGGGTGCCGAGTAGCTTCCATAGGCTGAGAGCCAGCCTCACGCTAGATCCTACGCTAGGCGCGTCCGGCAGTGATAGTCCACAGCTGACAGCACGCATCAAAGGAAATTATTTCCGGTTACCTGGTTGGCGGTGTCTCATTATCAGATCCAGACGACCCGTATCTTGGCATCTGATTTGATAAACGAGTTCTAGGGCTGTAGAGTTCTAGAGCTATTGAGGCACCAAAAGTAATGCCACAGGAACGCAGACCTGCATACCTGCAGGTATTCCATAGCATGTTCACCCGTGCTATTACTCGGACACAAGATGGTGCTCAGTGAGACATGTACAGTTGTTTCGTATCTTGTTGCATATCTAAAATACATGAGACTGTAGAGACAACGCATGAAAGGCGCAAGTCTCAGCTCTGAGCTCGTACTATAGGATTAAGCAATTAAAATATAGGATTGCGTTGAACGCGAGAGGGGTATATCGAAAAGAAAGCGTCAAACAAATTATCCTCCTTTTACCACCGCATAACTTCTAAAAAATTGCGCAACGAGTCGGTATCTTTCCACTCCCTTTCCGAGAATTCCGGAAACTTTGGCAGGTCCAAGACCACACAACCCGTCTCAGAAAATGTGAGATGGGGTGTGTGCTTCTCCCTGATTTGTGCTTGTTGCCACGTCGTCATGACTGCATCCCAATATCGCAGCGGGTCTTCCTTCGCATGCCCAACGTGCTCACTAGTCTCAAATGGAATGTCTATAACGGGTATACCAGCGGTCTCGGTTTCTTCCACGTGTTCGGATACATCTTGCCACGCGATCAGCGTGTCGCTCTTTGAGTACAGGTAACAACGTGGTGCTGAGGGATCAAAATAGGTAGGGTCGATAATTCGTCGTCGGGTTCGGCTGATGACGTTGTTCTCGAATCCTTTGATACCAATGTATAACATCCATATACAGCCCAAGACTAGACTAGCGAATAATATGGCGATATGCCGTAAGACTGGGATTTGTGGCAGTGACTTGTTAAGCGCTTCGCATAATCGTAAGTATCGTGGATGACCCGGTGTGCTGTCTAAACATATTGCTGAAACGGGAAGTCGCATTCCGGTGAACCTGTAGTGAGCTTCTGCTAGCTCACAGGCCTTGTTACTTCCACCTTCGGAGAAGACGTGTAGTAGGATACCAGCTCCGGGCGTTTGTTCGGGCAGATATTGGTAGTTGGAAATGCATTCTATGGCCGGTCTCATGCGCCACTGTTTGCGTGCCGAGTTTCTGAAGCAGAGATCTTTCGCAGAGGTAGTGATGACCATGATACGTGTCGATGGAAAGAGGACTCGGTACTCTGCTGTATATTTGGCGATGTATCGATTTTGGGCTCCTGTCCAAGTGCACAGCAGGATGAGTGACGGTGCTGTAAGGTCGTTCGAAGAGAGACGTGGAAAGACGGATGCGGATCTCGGATCAAGCTCCCATATTGATGGAGCAATGAGTTCGAAGCCTGGGATCGTGTCGTTGTTTCCTCTGTTGTTTGCCATTATACTGAATGATAAAGTGAGCCCTGGTTCCGGAAATAGTGAGACTGCTGCCAACGGTTCGACTGATTCGAGATGTAGATTTGGAGAACGTAGTACTGTCCTCCTAGGACTTCATCCGTGCCTGTTTGTGACACGCGCTTATGTATAACCATGTTGAGGCTTCACATGCCCTTACTACAATTTCAAACTCTAAATAAAGCAACGAGGCTGGTGGTTACGCCATGCCGCATGAATGGCATCGTGATGCTACACGTCAGAAGCAAGCTGACAATCTGCGATCGGGTCCGCGCCGATTTCCTTTGCAAAGCTTAGGGGTGCTGAACGCAAATGTTTTCGTACTATCGATTGACGTCGCATTGAATTTCATCCAGGTCGCTTGCCTTCTCCTATTCAGGGGAGGGTCAGTGAGCGGCTGCAGCAGTTGACCAAAGCCTCAAAGGAGACAGAATGCGTGCCCTCCGACTTGCGACGGAGAATGCGCAGCCACGGTTCCCTTGCCGGCGCCGTTGCATGCGTTGGGACGGCTCTCCAATACTAAAAAGCCCCTAGGCGAGTGTTCAGGAGCGTTTGATGTCTGTGAGGCTTATGCAACCCTTTCAGAGTGCTGGCGCGGTCACCATGTGCTTTTGGCATGCAAGCCACATTTTGGGTTGCACGAAACATGGTCGTCTGGTGGTGTGGAGCCGCACCCCCGTGGCGCGGATCGCAAGCCGAAGCTAGCTATAGTGCCAAGATCGAGCGCTATGATTGGCCAATTTGACGCGTAAGGCTGATACTGCCAGCTGATAACGTAGAAGGCGGTTTCCGTGTATGCAGATTACATTAGCTGTCCTGATGTCACCCGAGCCGTTTTAGCGGTTATTTTTGTATACATTGGCCTCGATTCAACCAAGAGCAGGTGGTGATCTAAATGCCAGATGCAGCTGATCGGTGACAACAATCCTCAGATCAACAAACGCAACCAAGTTGAGATGCGCCACGGCTACCTTAACCGAGTGCAGTTGCTTTTCTTTGCGGATAGCTAGGATAGCTTAGCCAAGTGCGCGCTCGTTCTTTGTATGAAACGGTCAATGCCCTAAGCAGCAACCTCAATCCACGGGATCTATAACTTTCGGGATGAGCCTCATCCGTAGAAGAAGGGGGGCGTTCGCCGTACTTCAATCCGTCAGCTGAAGG
>Ga0265797_10001603_pt1 | contig 39713 bp, 33 predicted proteins | sample P2T30metagenome_FD_192433 | JGI IMG/M metagenome (GOLD analysis project Ga0265797, IMG submission 192433) | Plant litter microbial communities from East Loma Ridge, Irvine, California - P2 T30 | ecosystem: Environmental > Terrestrial > Plant litter > Unclassified | place: USA: California...
TTATGGTCATGTAGATGAAGAATGATATGACTCTCTTCGATCGAAGAAAAAACACCCAAGGGCTACTCTCGATATATTGAAATGAACCGTAGCTTCCCAATGTCGTTCTGATTAGCGTGGAATAGCATTGCTCTTGTTATTTGAGAAGACAGGCAGGTATGATTTTGCTTATCGGGAATTTTAGTACAGTACGAATCAGAACAATCATTACAGTGGCATGTGTGGCCTTTCCTCACTACAATCTCTACATCACACAAACAAGTTCTTTTTCATTTATTCTCGAACTGCTCTTTTGACCAGGATCGTTTCCGAAGCTTCATTATGGTACAGGCTCCACTAGGTCATCTGTATAACTGTGCGCAACGAATAACCACTGTATATCAATCGTATGCTTCCATCCCATGTCTAGAACCACTAGGTGGTATGTTATTGAGTAACTGTCGTCGTCGACATAAACTGAACGCCTCTGGAGATACGAGACTACATATATCGCGTACTCTTGGCCGCTGTTCCCCCTTCAGCTGAATCAAGATACATGCCTTTCCTAATTTTCATGCGAATATGCAAACAGATCGGAGCCTAATTCCGTTCGTGGTGGCTTTCTTGGCAGATTATAGACAGGGGCGATGACGACTTGTGCATCCAGGCATTCGTTCTTGTCACCAACATAGAAACTCGTTCGTGCCAGGAGCATCATCCTTTCACAACATTTATACCTCTAGAGTAGGTTGTAGTCTTGAATCGAAGTGTTAGGGTAACCAAACTTCTTTGTATGTCACCGAGGGAACCGTTAGTTCTTACCTAGTTCAACCTTTGCCAGCCTCACCAGCCTCCACCAGCCGCTCTTTCCCGAGTATCCGCATGCAAATCTCTCAACAGGACATTATTCGAATGATCAACCTTGCATGCATCTGTTGAAGCCACATGTCCGCGCTATGCACGACCGGCGCCTGCCGCACATGACGGCACTTCTGTGTTGCTCAGGGAACTGCGGCCACTTATCTCGATCGTAGATTATCGACGGAAGGCGTTCACGGAAGGCGTCCTTCTGCAGATGCATAAGATCTGCCTTCACGCACGCCACGCATGCCAGATCACCGGAAGATGGGGAGGCTATGACGCAAGGGTACATCTTGGACGTTGCAAGTCGTACCTGACAGCTGCATGGCGTCGGACATTCTGTAGTAGTACCTCGCTGGTGGAACCTCGTTTCTAACGGCGTCTAACAGCTGTCTGAGTAACATTTGTAGTATGTTGTCAGGGTGACAGCAGTGACACGACGTCCAAAAGTCCACGTGGCTATGAAATTCTTGTACTATACAGCCACGCAACATTACATATTGCTACTTTACGAAGCCGTTTGAGGTTACAGGCTATACCGGAAGCGTGTATGAGATTCGTAGACGGCACATGTCACACCGTGTCGCGCATATATATGCTGAGGCGTTCGTACGTTCAGAATCCATGTAGATGCATGCACTTGTTCATATACCCTGTTGTTGATCTACATAGCGGAGCTACTTCGTTGCCACGAAGCTTGTCAAAGAAAGACTGAGATGCAGGAACAGACTTGCCATCATCTCAAAGGCGACTGGTTAGTTTCTTGAAGGGTGCAGGTGAAGTTGGATAGTGTTAGGACTGTCGCTATTCACCTGTAGGCCTCGAGACGTAGAGAGCAACCAAGCGACTTGCCAGATCATGCAAGACAGCTCGGTATAGGACCGACTATGACGATAACTTAATATCAGGGTTGTGATTGCTCCGCGCGATTCATGTCGCCTTGTGCTGCGGGTGGTAAATGAAGGACGTCATACAGCTTTTGAAATACATGCATGTCGGAAAATTAAATCCCTGTTCATGATCGTAGGGATCGAGATACCCGACCAGATTGAGTGGTTCTTTGCAAACCTGGGCCCTGATGATCCGGCCTCACTGAGAGTGGGGATCGAAGTACCGACAGTACCTTCTGTTGTACACCGCAACCGGAACTTGCCACAGTAATGCAGTGCGCAACTGCGAGCGAGCGAGCATCTGTCACGGTTCTTCGGCGAGAGAGGTATGGTTGAGCTGTACGACACCAAAATTTCCTTCTTCCGCGCGGATGAAGCACTGCATGTACCGCATTGACCTAGGCGACGCCGAACGACTGGTTCGCACGCGAGGTGTAGGAAGCAATTATTCGCCGCTCACGATCCGTACATCCGTACAATTTCACTTGAAACCGAGGACCTGAATCATGACAGCGCGATAAAATGAAGTAGACGCCTCCAAGAAGCGCGCCCAGAGACCAATACGCATGAATAAGCACTTAGTGTGCTATGGCTGATACTACGGTGAACAAGGCCATAAGGCTGACTTCTCACCTGAGAAAAATGGGACAAAATGTTCTGAGCTGCGCGAAGGATTTTCTGCAAGATGCAGGTAAGCAGACGCGCATTGCTCCTTCAATATTGTGGCGCTCTTCGCTGTCAGTATTGTGGCCACCGATATGGAAGAAACTGCACCAAATCTGACACAAGGCCGTTGGAAGTTCGCTTTCTGTCAAACCCATGTGTTGGTAGCGATAAGCATGCGGATGATGGCCAGTGGGCGCTTCTTGCAAGGATGACGTGGGAGAGACCATGTGTAGCAGCCTAGCGTACATCTAATTCACTTGTTTTCAGCTGCTAGCGGGAACACTTTGACTGTTCCAAACTATTGCAAGTACGGAGGATAAATAGCCACAACGTTGATCCGGCATTGCCCTCTTCGCCTAGAAGCAAGTATGAGAAGATGTATCCGCTTCAGCCGTGTCATCAAGGTGGCAACACTGGAGCATTGAGATATCATTCGAGATATGAGGGCCTCGCCGATGCCATCGCAGCGCCTGTGGCTGCCCAAGACGGCCAATGCAGCTCTGGTGCATATCAATAGTCTGACTTTGGTCCTGAACGTCATGAAAGCGGCACGGCACGCTCGAGAAGTGGCGATTGTAGCCGAGTCACAGCGCAAATTCAAGTGTAATCCACACATCCTTTCCTCAGGACGCGCTCTCAGTGGTCAATATCGTGATGTAGTGATGTTGTGGTCGGACGAGGAGGTCCGGCCCCCCTCACAAATGTCCGACACAGCATGACACGCTAACCTTAGCGGAGCTAGCGCTTGTAGGAAATAGCACAGATCGTCTCCAGATGTTGACTCGCTTGCGCTTCTCTGATCCTTCTTCGTCTCGCTTGACCACTATCAAGCTTTACAAGCCCCAGAGGCGGCTCTCGACTCCACGGTCAGCCTAGGCGACGGCTCTGCAGACTACCCATAGCGGCATCTCCTCCATGTATCTACATGTCAAGCTATGCCTCACATGCCCCACTTTCTGCGCGACCCAAGGCACATCACCGCTTGATGCAGCATCACAGCCTGCTGAAGCTACAACCCCCTTGTACGACTCAGCACTTGCTGCATCTCTGCCGAGTGCCTAGCTCGTCCTCTTCAGTCAATGTCTTCCGCCGAGGTTCGGTAGGTCTAGCTGCATTCAGTCGTGCAACACGAGCGATGCCGACATTTGCGACGAAAGTGACCACTTAGAAATCTCCGTTCATGCACTTAGGGCTGATATGCAGCCGTATCTTACGCTCACAGCTCTGGGCAAGGCGCCCATACTAAGCCAGCATCCTTACCGTTCATGTGCCGTAGGCCGTACTCAGGACGATCTTGGATACTCTCGCGGCGACACTCTACATGGAATGATCATACCACTAGCTAGTGGTGGAAACTCTCCACTGCTGGCGTTGGTAGCCTTTCGGGGCTATCCCTCGGCCCACTAGAGCAGCAGGGCAAAGTTGCCATGCTGAAGATATAATCACTCGTACCATCCTTTGTCTATCCGACCAGCCAGCCTTTCGCTTTCCGTTGTACGTTAGTTAGTCTGAGCCTGCTTGCACCGTTTGACCCTGTGTGTTCAGGCTTTGGCAGCTGTCGTTTACATTTAAGTTCTTTCGTTCCTCCCTGCTTAATCCATAATGGTTGCCTCGATGTTCAAAGTAGCCACCGCCTTGGGGCTTTTCCTGCCATTCGTCGCTTCATTGACTGTACCTTCTGTGGAGTACCTCACACCCAGAGTTCCTGAGGTTCCGTGGAAAGAAACCGGTCTATGGAGTGGCCACCAAAAACGAGACGGGTACAAAACGAACTGTAATCATGGGCCAACATCGCGAGGATGCTGGAACGGCGACTTCGACATCGACACGGACATGGATCTTCACTGGCCAAATACTGGAAAGACAGTCAAGTATCATTTGACTATCACGAATGGCACAGGAGCCCCGGACGGTTTTGAGAGACCAATCTTGTTGATCAATGGCCAAACACCTGGACCTGTAAGCGCATCGACCACAACTTGTTTGCTCCCCTACTCACATGTTATAGACCATCCTGGCAGACTGGGGCGATGATCTCGAGATAACCGTGACCAACGACCTCCAAACTAACGGCACTGGTTTGCATTGGCACGGTCTAAGACAACTCGGGTCAAATGAGCAAGATGGAGTCAATGGTATCACTGAATGTCCAATTGCACCTGGTGACTCCAAGGTCTACAAGTTTAAGGCGACACAGTACGGCACCACGGTGAGTTTCTCCAGTGGCGCAACCTATGATCGGAATATATCTGACAGCCACAGTGGTATCACTCGCACTATTCCGTACAGTACGGCGATGGTCTCGTGGGTCCCATGATCATACGGGGACCAGCAACAGCGAACTATGACATTGATCTTGGTGTGCTGCCGATGACAGACTGGTTTCACGCGACCACATTCACAGTGAATGCCGCCGCTGTTCATGCCAACGGCCCTCCAGTTGCAGACAACGTTCTCATCAACGGCACGATGACGTCTGCCGCAGGAGGAAAATATGCAGAGACGATCCTTACTCCCGGGAAAACGCATCTGTTGCGACTCGTCAACACTGGTATCAACAACTACCTGCATGTCGGCCTCGATGGCCACTCTTTCCAGGTCATCTCCGCCGATTTCACACCAATTGAGCCTTTCTGGACTGACAACCTCATCCTCTCAGTCGGTAAGTTGAGCCGGGTCATTTTCTATTCACCCGCCCGTTGCGATTCTCACAACATGCGCCTGTGCGACGCGCCCCCACCCACGAGAACGCAGCCACGATAATTATTGTTGAAGAACGTTTCACTAACATGATCACTAGGTCAACGTTATGAGATCATCATCAACGCAACCGAGCCTATTGGCAACTACTGGTGGCGTGTAGGTACTGGTGGTAGATGCGACGGTCCCAACGCAAATGCGGCGAATATCAAGAGTATTTTCCGGTATGCTGGCGGACCAGCTGGGGAGCCCAATTCGACTGCTAGGGTTCTACCAGTGGGCTGTTATGACGAACAAAATATCGTCCCGTATGCCAAGACGACTGTTCCCCAAGAGATGCCCGAATCATTGACTTTCGGTTTCAACGACAACTACACTAGCGATGTAACACAGAGCCAGGGATTGGTACAGTGGCTCGTAAATGGTAATCCGATGGCGATCGACCTCGATCGACCCACATTACAAGATGTGTTGGATCGTAACGTCACGTACGGAAATAATCGGCACGTGTTTGAAATCGATGAGAATCACAAGGTGAGTCTACAGCATTGAAACCAGAAGTTTTCGCAGCTGACAGTATCTTTAGTGGCAATACTGGGTCATTCAACAAGACACCACCAACAACACTGCTCCACCACTACCCCATCCCATCCATCTTCACGGGCACGACTTCTACGTTTTGGACCAGCAAGAGAATGCCGTTTGGAATGGTGACATTTCCCGGCTCAAGACCAATAATCCCATCCGTCGAGACACAGCCAATCTCCCTGCCAGAGGTTACCTCGTCCTTGCCTTCGAGTCTGACAACCCAGGAGCATGGCTGATGCACTGCCATATCCCCTTCCACGTGGCGGCCGGTCTTGGTGTACAATTTCTTGAGCGCTCGTCTGAGATTAAGGCCAAGGATGGATTTGCCGAAATGAAGAGGACGTGCAAGAACTGGCAAACGTACCACAGAATATTCCATCCCAATGGCATACTCTTCCCGGGAGACTCTGGGCTATAGGCAGCCTGGGAACTGATCACTCTCCTCTTCGATTCAGTTATATCACTTCTTCTTCTTTTTTTTTTCATGGCTGTTTGCCATAAATGCGTGGGCAAGATGGCGTCATATTACGGTTCCATCCATACGCTGTGCTTAGCAGTGAGCATTTAACCCGTGGTAATAACGATAATTATGAAATGAACAACATATTAGATGCAATAACATCCTCAACGATATACACTCACACTTGGAAACAGCCATGAACTTGATTCCACAACGTAACCCTGCAGCGAGAAAGCGGTTTCGTACCCGGGCATCACCAGTTGACCCTGATCGCAATCCCCAACCTCCTTTGGCGATCAGCATCCGTCAATCGACGTTCGGTTTCTCGGAGCAACGGCGCGGATGATGTCGACGTTCTCTCCGCTACCCGTTGCTTTTCCTTGGTACAGCCTCGGCCCCCAGCGCATCATGCAGAATGCAACCCACGGTAGAATGGTAGGCAATCAAAACGCGCAGAATTAGTTAGATTAGTCGCATACTGGAACCTCGTCGGTGGGAAAAGAAAGAGGAAAAAGGGGGGCCAAGTGCGATAGCGGCAGTCGGCGGCACTGCTAGTCTTTGTTACTAAATGGGGCTGGGGTTGGAGTTGTTTTGATCAACCTCCTCGGAAGGAAGGCTGGAGGAGGGTTGCGCTTAACCCTTCTTTTCCCGAATCTTTCGTTTTTCGATTGGGTCAGAGCTATTGTATCCTACGTCTATGGCACACGAGGCTAGATCTTGTGATATCATTTCTTTCCCCTTGCGTCTGGTGGTAGGGACGTGTTTTAGTGTTGAAGGCTGGAAGTCCTCGAGGGACAAAGCTTTTGCAAGTCGAGCTGCATCTAATCTTTTTATCGATCATGGGAAAAGTCCACTGACTTCGAGGTTGAGCTGCCCATGCAACGGCACCAAAAGTATGTCGCCCCATCACACGACAGCTACGATCGACCAACGCTTATGGACCAACTTGTTCTTGTATGTTAGCTTCCAACTGATTCTCATATACTCTTATTGTTGTTGATAGACAACAAGTCGCTTTGTGATTTTTGTGTGGCACAGAAGTACATACAGCGCTCTATCTGTTCTACCTGTCCTTCCTAGTAGTTCAATTCTTAGACTGGAACGCTATATACAATAAGCGTGTGATTCGATAGCATGACGATCACATTTGAATCTGATCAGGAGAGTTTTTTAGGTTCGAACACACCTCCCTCTTACGAGCAAATGTTTGATAGTGGTCTCATGATGTCGACCCTTAGCCGGCAAGACTCGACAACGCATAGTTAATCCACCGGTTTACCCTTCCCTTCTTTCTTCTATCCTCACCCTCCTTCAGCTCTTCCTCATGTTTGATTCGGTCAGTCTTCTCATGGGCTTTTCTCTGTTCTTCAAGCTTTACTTGTTTCTCTACTGCTACAAGTTAGCGTGCAATGAATTGTAAGAATTACGAATGACTACACATTCTGCTTTGCTGAACGAACTAGCTCCAATTCCTGCGCCATCCATGGTTATGTATCCGCGACAAACGACTGTTCGGCGATGGTAGGTAGTGCAGCGCAGATTCTTTCCAAGGCAAAGTATATGTCGGAAAAAGGTTTTTGTGGTTATGGTGTCAACACGTAGCTATCAGGGTGCTGATGAAAGATGCTTTAGTAGTCATACCAATTCAGAGCGTTGCCATAAATAGGCGATTCGCGAGTCGAAGGATTCGCTTGGATGCAGGCAGAGTGGCTGAGCACTCCCTTGGTCATGCGAAGCCCTATGAATGAGGGGTTTTGAACACAACCGATACGGAGGTCTTTGTACCGTCATGGAAAAGGTAATAGATATCTGGAGAGAGCTGGGAGGATTCTTGAACGTTGTATCTTGATCGGTATTGCTATGCTAAACTACAGAACTCGGGTCCATTGCCTGCATGATTCTCAGATCATCATCATCATCATCGTCATTGCGAACCAATCGCACAATGCGAGCCACCATAACATGTCTTTTACTGCATGAATTTCTCAACCTCTGAAAAAGTCAGGCCTCCATTGCCCGAAACCTATTTCTTGGAGACAACTTTGGCAAGGTCGGCAAGGGCTTCGCGGCGCTTGAACTTGGCATCCTGGATCACGCCTACTTGTGTTAGATGTGTCGCATGGTAGGAGTGTTTTGTTCACGTACTAGCATCGGCATCACTGCTGAAGTTGCCAGACCATGTGATGAACGTCTTGTTCTCGTGGGTGCCGGAAGTGACGGGGTATACGCGGATAGTTGAGACGACGGAAGAGTAAGAGAGCTCAGGCTTGGAGGTAATGACCGAGTATGTGATGAAGTGGTCGATTGACTATGCATCCCAGTCAGTATCTGCAGGGTTTGCTCATGCGCCTGCGTCACGTACAGAGTGCTCCTCTTGCTTGACCTCGAGCTCGGCGCCGTCCTTGAAGGTCCACTTGACGATGTCCGTCTCGTCTGAGGTTCCCTTGACGAATTCGCTCTTGTCGAGCTTGGACCAGAACTTGCTGAAGTCCTGGAGCTTGATCAGGTGCCAGACATCGCTGAAAGACGCGTCGATGACAGCTGACTCGCTGACCGACGTGGACGTGGGGATGCTTCCGGACATATTGACTCGAGTGGTACGATTGAGAGTGTGTTGATTGGCTCTGGGAGAGATCTGGTCGATTGAATGGAAATTGGTGGTGAATGTGGTCGGGGCGGAAGAGAAGTTTGGTGGGGCACACACTTTTGTTGCAGACTAGTCACGTCATAGCGAAGCTGCAACACTCGCAGCTGCAGCTACCCCTCCTCTACAACCCCCCAAGACGTAGGCAGGCAACGCCCCCATTGGTCTTCCTGGCCCATGTGGAGAAATGAAGGCACACCCCTCAGGATATGTCTGCAGCCAATCCTTCTCGCGCCGCCACAGCCACCGCCACAACGGAGGAACACACGCCCCGATCTGCCCGACCGTCTGGACGCGCAACATCCATTTGCCTGCTCACCACCCGCCTAGTCGATGCTCTAGAGGCGCGCCCTGGAAGCCTGCCGTCCACGCTCTCTTCTGCTAGCTTCTACCAACTTCTCCAAGAGTCACAGAATGGCGAGCCATTGGTTTCTGGCCGCAAATCGCACGCTTGGTCACCAACAAGGCTGCGTGGCGAGTAAGCTGAGGAGGGTTGCACATACGTACGCTTGCACGTGCGACTTGATGCCTGGAGTCGTTTGCTTTGTATAAGACGCCCGAAAAGGTAGGTTCTTGCATTGAAACATTACATCCCTCCATCACCACCACACAACTTGGCCTATCACAATGCCATCCGTTACATACATGAACAACTCCGCTCCCTTCTGGGACTTTATCGCTAGCCTCGAGCAGCAAGACTCTCAACGAGGCCCACAACACCCTATGTATACTCAGAACCGTAACGACGAGACCAACAACGACCACGAGGTACCCCCTCAAGGCCCCCAAGATCCTTTTGATCCGTTCAGATCTAGTGGTCCTTTTTTCGGTGGCGGCTGGGGTATGCCTCATCGAGGGGGACCTCCTCATGGACATCATGAGCACCATCACGAGGGAGCCACCGGTGCCCAAAATCAGGACGGTACAGACCAGCCGGAAGCCGAGAAGGATGCTAGGACAAACACCGAGAATGATAATGGCGAAGGTCCTTCAGGTGCCTCTGGGTCAGTCCATGAAGCTCACCACGGTGGCCGTTCTCAAGGTCGCTGCGGCGGAGGACGTCGAGGACGCTGCGGTCCTGGTGGCCCAGGTGGTTCTGGACCTCATCATGCTCACCATCCCTATGGCAGCTCACCTCGCCACGGACCGCATCACGGCGGCCATCGCGGAGGCTGGGGTCCCTGGTCGCGCGGAGTGCCTTTTCTAGGCAGGCAGTGCATGGTTGGCGCACCCTCTGGTGCTGCTGATAACCCCTGGAACTCCTTTGACCCCTCTGCATTTGCCGCACAGCTTTTTAACCAATTCACCGACACCCACCCTTCCAACGCTACCAACACTACCAAAGCCAATGAGTCCGAGGACCATATACCCGACGCCGACATTTTCGACACTGAATCCGCCTATGTTGTTCACGTCTCGCTTCCTGGTGCCAAAAAGGAAGACGTTGGTGTGAATTGGGATGCAGAGAAGAGTGAGCTAAGCATTGCCGGTGTCATATACCGCCCTGGTGACGAGGAGTTCTTGAAGGCACTTGCTATGAATGAGCGCAAGGTTGGAGCCTTCGAGAGAAAAATTCGTCTTGGAACGAGGGCGAACCCAGCAAACGTCGATACTGATAGTATCACAGCAAAGCTCGAGGACGGTGTCTTGAGGGTTGAGGTACCGAAGCTGGACTCTGGTTTCGTTGAGATCCGCAAGGTGGATATCGAATAGATCCGTGGTTGTCACCACTGCAGGTAGTCATGGATACGATGGAATGCGATGTGCCATCGTGGGTTTCTTTTGGTAATCGTGAACAATGAAATTAATATGTATTGATCTTTCCCAGTCGCAGCTCTTTGCCCATACGCGTTCTCCTCAATGACGCCTTGTCCATCCTTCTCGAGGCCTATTATATGAGACGAAGAGTTTGGAGAGAATCATGATAAGTCTTAGATCTCCTTCGCAATGAGGTCAGCACACAGCTCCGCCAACGCGTATATCGTACAGCTCGGCATCGCAGCAATCGGCTCCGGAAACACACTAGCATCGCAAACCCTTAGCCCCTTCATTCCCTTGACCCTAAACTTATCATCCAGCACTGTTCCTAGAGCGCAAGTTCCCATTGGATGAGCTATGGTTACTGCAAAAGCTCTGATTCTTGCATCAATCTCCTCGTCGCTGCTCGCAGCTGTCAGCGCTGGGAACCTCGGATCTGCAGGTGGCACTTCGCCCTCAATCTCCAAGGCAAGTGGCTCTGTTTCCACAAGGCGAAGGTTTTCACGTATAGCCCGTCTAAGGATGAAGCGATCTGTCTTTGTGGACAGATAACGTGGATTGCAGACCGGGTTGTCCCTCGGATCGGCAGATCGAAGCGTCACGGTACCGCGTGACAGGGGAAGCATGTGGAAAGCGCATAGAGAAATGTGAGCACCATCTGCTTGAACTGTCGGAAATTCGGTGGCGTGCGCAAGAAGTGGGTAGTACCATGCTACACTGAGATAGTGGCTCCGATATGGCCTTAGTAGCAAGGCCTTCTCGCTGAAGCCATCAGGATTGATACCGTCTTCTCTTAGATGTGTCTCTATTTCTGCTGCTGGGAGGTTCGCAAAAAGGGCGAAATCAAACGGAAGACCTTGACCATATTCAGGTTTCACAGTACCGTTGAAAGGACGGGCGAGACCTTTCGAGGGATCTTTCAGTTTGTAGTATTGTGTGACAACGTTGTGGTCAGTGAGGTTCTGGCCAACGGCGGGCGATTCTACCTTCTGAGATATCCCGTGTTGCATGAGCTGATCCGCAGGGCCGATACCAGACAGCATCAGCAGCTGCGGTGTTCTGTGAGCGCCACAAGAGATGATGATTTCCTTGCTTGCCATCATTCGGCGACCAGAAAACAACTCGACCGCTATAGCACGCTTCGATTCGTCAAGAAGAACACGAGCTACTGGGGTGTCGCAAAAGACTTTGACACCGTCGAGATCGTATACTTTAGCACTGTGCTGTCGCGTCGCTGTTGTCTTGGAAGTGGCAAGCCAGCACTGGGTGATATCTCCTAGACCAACTGGATCACCCTTTGTTGGATTGTACTTGTGACCTAGAATCTCGGCACTCTTTTGGAGTACACTCCTGAGCGGGTACTTTCGGCCTCCAACTGTGTGGATTGGTCCATCGAACCCGTACCGACTTTTATCCGCAGTCGTATCAAAATGAGTCTCTATACGCCTATAGTATCTGAGTAGATTTTCATACTTGAATCTCTCGTTACCTGCTCTTTCTGCAAGCACGTCCAAGTCAGCAGTAGATGCACGCATCCACATGCCAACGTTGACGCCGCTCGACCCGGATAGTAGGCGTCCAGCCGGGTTGGGTATCTTTCTGTCATCAAGATACTCTTGCGGTGTCGTTGGGTAGTCAACCATCAGACCTTCTTGAAAGTGTGTCGTCCAATCCAGTGGGTCACTGACATCATTGACAATGGAGTGGTCCACTGCGTTTGCTCCTGCTTCCAGTAACACGATGCGCGCATCAGGAAGGTATTCCTTAAGTCGCGATGCGATCACCACGCCAGCAGTACCTCCGCCCACCACGATGTAATCGAATGTATCGTTCATGAGTATCTGGGAAAGAAGGTGTTTTGGTGTGCGGATCATAGAATGACTTGACCGCCTGGAAGGTGAAGACTGACGACGCAACCACCTATAGCTTTTATGTTGTAGTCATTGCTGTCCAAATAGCTTTCTAAGTAGTCTTGATGTTTACAACCTCGATGTGGTGCTATCACAAGCATTGTGCGGGGCAAGAATCATGTGGGGCACAATAGCCTCTGAGTGTGCATCACTGGAGGGGCTCGGCAACACAACCCCTCTGTCCATCAGTAATACCAACATCAATGTCTATCAGCTCGTATACACGAAGTCCTCTCCTCGTTTGTATTTGAAGGCCAGAAGCACCACTGTCCAAATGGCGACATCGGAAGCTGACCCATGTACGCCCAACCTAGGAAGCACCGACGCGCGCAGCTACAAGATATACAAGCTTCATACACGGAGCATCCATGTATTGTGTCTAGAATTCCTTGTATTACCATACAGTATGAATGGACTAGTGGCAAGTCAAAGACGTGATTGTATCCGGCTCCTATCCAACTCAAGACTCCCAGTTCAAATTAGACATCCAAGCCCCAGAGTACAGCACGACATACAAGGCTCCATAACTAGACTCGCAATACTTTGCAGATGCTTTCACTGTTGTTGTATCTTCAACGAGAGATTTAAGATCACATCTATCACAGCTACTTATCCACTGACCCACCCTCGTAGCGCCTCCCACATCGGTTGGTTGGCTTTGGCTGTACTCAGGTTGCGCACAGACCGTCAGAAGCACAGCGGGAGATTGGTTAAAGTACCTTCTAACGAGGCGAAACGCTTTCTTTCGCGTTTCCTGCAAGCAAACAACTACCATACCTACCACATAGGTATGGACTTAGTAAATTGGTAGCGCCAGGTCATGATTTGCCTTGAAGGAGGTTCAAAATCTTCTTGAACCAGTAAGGATATATGGGAAACGATCTATTTAGCCTTCAGATAGGCTCTCAGGTACAAGTGAATGGAGGACCAAGAAACCAAGGTGAAGGCGTCTCACACGCTAGCGCTTCTTTACCGTTCTAACTGCTTCTGTGGTGGACCACCAAAACAAACAGCTGTTCGTCTCCAATTTAGTTCCTTACTGTTCTCCATAGATCTACAAGAGTCTCAAAAAAAACGGTCGTGAACGCATAACCAATATTGCTGCTATGGGTATCACGCTCCACGAAAACAGACCCATCGAAGTCAGCCCGGATCAGGGCATTCAAAAAATGATAACCAGCAACTGTACGGAGCAGCTACCAGACACGATGGCTCCACCAGAGGTCACCGTAACCTCAGTGGCCAACATGATCAGGCCGAGGAGCAGCACGACATGTGAACCGACCACGTTCAACCCTGACAACTTCAATAAGACGGATGCTCGAACAGCAGCGAGCTCTATCTACGCAACCCTGTCCGGAAGCACAAAGCTGCAGCTCCTTGGGCCCCGGCTTGAGATCACAGGACCAGAGCTGCTCAGCTCCTACCATACCGATGCGAGTAAAGCCTGGACTACTCGTGACTCTTCCACCCCGCTAGCGCTCAGTGACACGCAGTTCCACCGCCCGTCGCCGGAGCGAGTCTCTTCAGCCTTCCCGTCTGAGCTCCCGCCTCGTCCTTTATCTAAACGATCATTCTTACAGCAATTGGCCAATCCATCTGCACACCCGACACACGCTGCTCATGCCAATGAGACCGTGTCTCATGAACACAATTTTGGCAATGCTGACATCGAATTGGGTGCATTCGGCCAAGAGGTAAGCCTTCACGATACAGATCGCTTGAGGTGGCTCAAGTTCTGGGGCTTGATGTTGATCGGAGTAGTACTGAGCATGGCCATTGGTATACTCATCTATTCTCTTGTGCGTCAAACTGAGGAGGACGACTTGGGATAGGAGTTGGAGAGAATGGGGGCTGGGAACAGCGCTAGAACTTGAGGAGAGACGATCGTGGAGATAAACAAGGTTGTTGACGGACGAATGGTAGAGCAGACGTGCAGTCAACTACAGAGTCGATAGTGTTCTTGAACGAACTCAGTCTTCTAACCTTCGCTGGCACAAAATCAAGGACAGTATGCTCGGCTATGTGGGCGGCAGGTGGTCCAGCAAGCAAGGAATCTATGCTTTCGCTTACGTGCTGCTCCGAGACTCCAGTGCATAGCGGAACGTAATCAAGGCTGCCGGATGCTACACCCGTCTCACCACAGCTCAATTCGCTCAGTTCGCTCAGGACTAGTATCTTCCAGCGTCCCTACAAGTACTCACAGCTCACTTCACAATAATACTTTACTCCGATGTTGGCTTCTAGCTGATAATCTTTCAAATTGCACCCACCAGAAACTGTATATATCATCAAGTACTATGCTTCTATTGTCTCATCTTCAGCAAACCTTCTTCCATGTCCCCGCCCAAAACGTTGAACCATCAGCCGTGCTATCTCTTCCATTTAGTATTTTTTTTGCTTTCGAGGAAATCCAGAGAGCCCACAACAGACAAGGAGCTTGAGCGCTGTAATCTCTTAGCTCTAAACGTTGTGGATCACATGGCTATATAGGAACTAGGAAGAAATGCGACACGCGTAGTGGTCACACGTGGAGTGACAAGAACTGCAGTAAGGGTGAGATGACGGGAAAAGAAACGTGATGAGAACGAGTTTTACAGAGACGTAGAACACGGGTTGACTAGATGACGAAAGCTAAAACAGGGGTTATGTTATACATCAGGGGCTGAGCTCGCCGCAGATGGCCTCAGATTTGATACTTCTCGTAATACCACATTGCCGTAGTGCCAGGGCTCGAATCTCCTTGCCCAAGATATTCGGTGTGAAAATCAACCCCGATTGCTGACAATCGCCTTAGCCGCGAACTGTATAGCCGCGACAGCTATGCCACAAAGAATCCGACGCGCCGAGATTAATGACAAGCTTGAGGAAGCTCGATGTGGCTATGATGTATCAACATCTACAAATACGCTTATCGATATCGGCTGTGCATGACTCGCATGAGTTAGCATCCGACAACAGCAGCTTGAAGTCTACGGATGCCTCGTTACTTTGAAGGCCATCACACCATCTTGTCATACCTATGGAATTTTCCTCAATGGCATGCTGATCGCCAGGGGAACGGCCAAACTCCGACGATAGATAATACCGCGATCCATAAACTTGGGTTCGGCCTTGGTAAGGCGCCGAGCATTGGCATGCAGTCGTTCCTGGGCATCGTCACTTGTGTGGACAAAACCCATGTTGACCTTCCTCTTTGCGCAAAGAGCGTGAGCTAGCTTGACTACAGAATTGGGATGGCTGGACTCTTATCGCGACATGTCAGGACTATAAAGCAGAGCTGGTGAGTGAACACAGCTTTTCGGGTCTCAGCCAGCTAACGCGACAATGCAGCTCATTCCCACTATAGCCGCCGCTACCGCGGTCCTCACCGGCAGCGTGTCTGCTGTGAACTTCACCGGCGATGTCGTGAATGGTGTCCCGGTCATCAGCGGCCTTGACCTCGCTGATGTACCTCCGCAGACTGTCTCGAAATACTACATGCGAGCTGGTGAGCTTAATGGCGGTCACCCTGTCCACATACCAATTATGGTTGCACGTGGAACACCAGAAAGTTTGGAAACGGGCAAAAAACTGTCACTGTCAGCTTCCATTCATGGGGACGAGCTGAACCCGGTTCGCGTGGTGCAACGCATCTTCGAGCAGCTTCAAGACCAAGTCGCGACACTCAATGGCACAGGTACGCTCTATAAATCTCTGCGAAGATTGCTGCTGACTTTGAGGTAGTCATTGGTATTCCCACCGTGAATCCGATGGGCATCTACTTGAACCAGCGAAACTACTTCACCTCAGGCGCTTCAGGATCGCTTACAAACGTTAACCGCATCTTTCCTGGTACCGCAGCCACGGAAGGAGGTAGTGGCCCTCAAATTCTAGCTTACAACATATGGAATCAGATCTGGGCAAACACATCCAATGTGGATGTTGGCATTGATCTCCGTAAGCTCTCCCTGCATCCAACCTCAGCAACACAGAGCTAATTCTAGTGCAGATACCCCCAGTTCTGGCGGAGAGACTTCGCTGTGGTGCTATTCTGACTTCCGCCTACCCTATGTGGAGCGTCTGGCCAAGCTCCTCCAACCCGATACTCTCAAAATTGATCCTGGTGAGCCAGGATCCATCGAGACAACTTTCGTCGATTATGGTATTCCTTCACTCACTGTGGAGATGGGCCAGGCTAAGGTCTGGAACAACAGCCTAATCGACCGTGTAGTCGATTATGTGAACCGCGTCATGGTCGACCTCAAGATCACACCTACCAACGAAACCGTGGAGCCCGACCTGAGCAACACATACATGATCACTACTTTCCATGATACATGGTCACAATATGGAGGATTCGTCGAGAGGCTTGTAGCTGTCGATGAGCCAGTCACCAAAGGCCAGCCTATTGCTCACATCCGGAACCCCTTTGGTGATATCATCGAAACACTACTCTCGCCGGAGACTGGACGTATGTTCCAGAGCCCACGCGACCCTAGCATCGAGCCTGGCGGCAGTGTTGGACAGATTGCTTACAACAGCACGGACCCAGAGTGTGCTGATGGGTGTATCCTGTCGGGTCCTCAAGGAAGAAGATAATGGAAGGTTTTGTGCAGCATCACAAGAATACATAAAGACACTCAACTTGGACTCTTCTTCTTCATACTAAAGACGTGCGACTCTCTAATATCTATACCATGATTTTCGTGTGATGTCTACCGAAGCATTAACCAATAATACGCCACACCAACAAATTGGCCTTACTACTGCATACTTGGCCTGCAATAACAAAGCCGTTAGGCTCTAGCAAAGCTCTGGCTTGCTTTAGGGATGACCTTATCATCCCCCATGTGATCGAGGACGTTGACCCGCCAAAATCTACTCACAGTCACGACGCAAGCACTCTATCACGGTAAATCCCTGCCTACTTGAACTATAAACATTGATTGATTTGATTAATTCATTACTCCCACATACAGTGCTTTAAGCAACTATTCAGATCGCGGTCTTTGTAGGTAAACAGAGCTCACCAATCGTGTCGTACCGCAGCCCATATCGTCATACAACAGTCTTCTATGAAGAAATGATCTATGCTGATGAAGGCTCTCGCTCCTGGGCAGGAGCTCCACCAGTGTTACCCCTCTGACCGGTAGGCACGTCGTCGAGATTCCTCTGAGCAGCGTGTGTAGGGTCATCCTTCAGTGTCTCGATAGAACCACCAGTTTGCTGGTCTTTGACGTTGCCAGCTAGACCAGTCAGGCCTTGACCCTTCCTCGATCCATCGTGAAGCTCTTGCGAAGTCTGACCTTGACCTGGGTGGCCGAGACCGGTGTGAACATCACCTGAGGTGGCGCCTTGGAGAGTATCGGAGGCTTGATGGTACATCTTTTGGTTGTTGAGGTCGGGGTTGGGTTGGAAGGTCTTAGAAGCTGGGGCGGTGCCGGCGGGAAGTGTTTGTGCGTGAAACTCGGGGACGGCATCGTTACCAACTAGCTTTCCGGGTTGATGCTGAGGCACATTAGTTAAGTCCAATCATATCAAACAATGAGAACGAGCAGTGTTAGACGTCGTTTTGTATTTAATCTCGGAGAGGCTGGAGTAGGTTCTTCTCTGGATGAATTCAGAAAGAGCAACAAATTGTACTTACACCACTACTCATAAGGGGCTCACTGGGCTTGACGTGTCCAGCAAACTCACGTCCATCGCTGACGGCATCGGGGTTCTGGTTCTGGCTCATATTTGCAAGATGTGCTTGATGTGTGAAGGCTGTGATTTGAAGTGATTGAACAATATGCTGTCGAATTGCTGGAGTACTTGAGCTGAAGTCTTCTGCTTCAAATAAGAATGTCCCAATTTGGGGCATTCTATAGTTCCATATGATAGCGTCACCATTTGACGTCGAGCTGATGTCATGCCAATGCCCACTAGATCAACCATCCACGGTGTAAGACTATGCCGAACTGAGCGGGTACCTGACGTCGGTTATGAACTCCGTAGCGTTGCATCTGAGCAGAGTCTTGCTCGTGATCGCCGATGGTGAAGACTAGGTGCTGTCGGGTGCTATAGGTGAAAGGATCGGAATGCCGTTCCGATGTTTCCGATCCTTTGACTGATGCTTCTCCCCATGTATTACGACATGACGTTTACATCCATCAAAAAGGAACATCGTTGAAAAGTCCTACAGTCATTCAAGTCCTTGATGTTTCACAATAACAGAGAAAACGCTAGCCCTCGGCGATTACGTAGGGATACAGTAGATATGGTTGTCGTGACTCGCAACAGCCTAATCTTACATAGACGCGACTGTTCTACGTGAGTATGAACATCGTCCTTCACGCCATGGCTCTTTTGGAAGACCCATAATCAGTCCTACGTTTGTACATGTTGAGGCATACGGGTGACCTACTGGAATCAGCTTCCCTAAAGGAGCTGCCTAAGACTTAGCTAGGCAGTCCTCACAATCTAGCAATAGCAGCGTTCTCATCTGGTCAAGGACCAGCAATGTCCCCTAATGGAACACCTCGTGTGAGGAGTGATTAGTATCAGATGTCGTTGTGCAAAAGTGTATTTCATCTTTGCAATGAGCGTGATCATGGTGTCATCCTAAGACTGTTATGCTCGTACCACGGGACGAAGCAGAGTAAAGACGGCGAATTAAGATAGCATCCTAACTCTCGTAAGTTTTTCATATTGCTGTCTGTGATGGTATCAAGAGCGCGAAGACCCTCAGACGCTGTATTTCTCTCGATAGAAATTTTGTGCCGTGTCTGTGTCTTGGATATGCCTCGTGGGTATCGTATAAGGTCTCATTTCCATGCAATGTCCCCGATCCTTGCCGCTGTCCTGCCGGTTGTTTTTGCGCCGTAGGCTTCAAGGAAGGGCTAGATGCCTCTTGCTAGTCTCTGGATCATTCCTCTTCCTGTATGAAGGGGTTCGGGATCTCTTCGCTTCCGTCCACGGGCGAGATGACGACTAGGAGGGTGCCGCGTGCGACAATGAGGCCGAGCTTGCGATAGCGGATGTTGCCGTCCTCGTCTACACAGGGTCAGAGATATCCGCGTGGAGACAGCGGAGGGGCACATACCAGTCAATGCTTCCTTGACCTCATCTAGGACGAGGTTCATGAGTTGGTCGTAGCCTTTGAGTGTGCCAATGACTGCAACAAGTTAGATTCTAGCGCGCCTTCGCAATACATCATTTCCTGGCCCCCGCCAAGATGCGTACCTTCTCGTCCTCCGCTGAACTTGACTGTGATCTGCTTGTCCATGTACTTGCTCAGGTCAAGAATGTTCTCCTTCTTTGGGCGCTCCGTCTGTCCCCCAGCACCTCCAGCCTGTGCACCGCCACCACGGCCACCTCCCCTTCCGCCGCGGTCGCCTCCTCGACCTCCACCGCGGCCCCGGAATGCGCCTCGCTCAGACATGGTATTAGCGTGGAGAGAAAGAGAGGCGATTTGGATGTTGGAGCGTATGGTGAGGTGCAGCTCGGGCGGCCAGTAAGACTTGGTGGTCTGTGCCGTTCCGGGAAAGGCTCCTTCCTCCAGGGCGGCCACCCCACATCCCGGTCACGTGCAGCTTGTCTGGCAGGAGGCGTCGCAGGGGTGGAAAGATGATTTCCGCCATTGCTTCCAGACCTCCGCCGTGCTGTGGCGCTTGGTTCTTAGCAGCTAGATTCACCCAGGCCCACGCGTCCTGCGGCATTTTTCGTCATGCCGCCAGACGACGACGACGACGACGACGACGACGACGACGCCAGCCCAGGGTCGCTGCCACCGTCCTGGCCTCCCATACGGTACCATGAAGCACCTCACACACTTCTGCCACAGCCGGGCTAGTTTCAGCGTCGCCCGTGGCCGTGGTGTGGCTGTCTGTCGGAAAGTCGGCAGAACCTGAATCGCCCGCGATGCGCATTTATTGCACATCAAAACGCCTGGGCCGCTTTTAGCTGCACACCACCAGTGATTGGCTGGGAGGGCCGCTCTTGGAAAGCTCTTTCTTATTTCCGGTACGATGGGTGCTTCCTTGTCCGCCCCTCTGCTTTCCGTTCGGGGCTCTTCAGCCACCGAGCAGCCGTTTGGCTTTCCACCCTCGCCTTTGCAACTCTCCCAACCATTCCCTCGTGCGTTATGTATCTTGTCCTGTAAATTCGGGCCTTCGCGACTAGACGCGAGCGCCCTGTAGTGTGCTTGTGCTGAGTTGTTCGAGCCTAGCGTCCTCCGCTCCACCCTCGAATCTTGCCATCCGTTCATTCCGCCCTCGTAGTAATCACCAACCCGGCATCCCTCCAGGCCAAGGTATGGCCAACCCGGAATCGCACGCTGCGGCTGAGCGCACCATGCCCTCGCATGCGACACAGCACCATGCGCCGTCTCTGCCCAGCGACCTCAAGCGCAAACGCAGTCCTTCTCATGAGATGCACCTGGCTTCGCCCGCGCCCGTCCCCAAAGCCGCTAAGACCCACAACCACCTCCAGATCAACTACCTCGCCAGACACCTCGAAAAGGACCTGCCGCTGATTACCAACGATGACACCCTGCCCAACATACTCTCCGTCCTCAGCGACTACCAGGGCGTGCTGGACCGCCACGAGAGCATGGCCTGCAACCTGGGCGCAAGACCGCTGGGACCCATCTTGATCAAGCGATTCGAAAGGCTGTTCGACGGCCCCCCACGAGTACTCAAGAGCCATGGAAAAGACGGGACGACGGTGACCTGGCTGGACGTGGTCGAGTTTGCGCGCAACAAGCCGGAGCAGTTCCAGCTGGACCAGATGAGCGAAGGGGTACGCGTCTGCCAGTTCTACACCAAGCAGTGTCGAGTCCAGATCTCAGAGGAGGACTTCGTATTGATATCATCGGGCATTCCGCAGAAGATGATTCCTCCGCAACCCATCATAGAAGATGAGGAGAAGGAGCTGGGCACCATGGAGATTCTAGAGAAGAACTTGAGCCAGATATGCTCACTGGCCGATCAGGGTGAGTCTGACCAAGCACCATAACTAGCATCTAATTCGCTAACGTTCGACAGTCGCTGCTCGCACTCGGCAGCTCAATCACAGGCTTAAGGGTCGCAAGCAGGCCATCCTCGATCGAAGAGCAACCGCAAGTCCCGCTCCTCCCATTCCTCGCCCTACTAGCCCCTCCAACGTCGCACTCATGAATGGCGGCAGCTCGAGCGCCCCGAACTTGGGATACAGCCAGGGACACGCTCAAGCTCATACCCAAGCCTCGCAGACATCACCAGGTGGTAGTGGTGGCTTCGTCGCAGTCAATGCGCGTCAGCATCATGAAGCCAATGGTCACGGGCACGGCCACAGTCATAGCCGCGGCCACGGTACTTCGTCGTCCACCCGTCATGAACTCCTAGCCAAGTTTCATACAACAAATGGTCGGAGTTCATCCTCGCAGCCACCAAATAGCACCGCCGATGCACGGAGACCGTCCATGGGCAGCCATGCAGTCTCTCACCCATCTACTCCTGCAACAATTCCAACTAGGGCTGTCCCGAAGCCCGCCGATGGCCCTCAGGCTCCGCTGCAACATATTACAAGGCCACCTCAACCCCTCAATGAGTCTGAGCTGCACTCCATGATGAACTCGCCTGTACCGATACCCAACACTCCCTCCAATCTCCTTCCCGCCTCGAGTCAACGCGCCAGTCAACAACCAGAGAAGGATGACGGAGGCCCTTTCAAGGTTGAAATGGTACACAGGATGGAAGGTCTAGCCAAGGGTGAACGCATAATTCCACCGTGTGATCGCTGTCGGAGGTTACACATGGATTGCCTGAAGAACCTCACGGCATGTGTGGGGTGCACGAAGAAGCATGCAAAGTGCTCATGGAAAGAAGTCAAAGAGGGTGAGTTACGCGGTGGATATACCTACCCGCCCGGTACTACCAGCAATGGTCAGAGTGAGACTAGCGACCATGAAAGTGGTGATCGCGCAAGTACGGGAAGTCCTGCTGCGATGATGAGTCCTTCACATCATGTGCCAACACCATCGCATATCTCACACAGCAACGGCCAGCACACACCTCAGCATCAGCAAGCCCACCACCAACCTTCAGATCAACATACACAGCCACCCCCACCACAGCGCGATGGCTCACACGATGCACGGGTACCATCGGGCCGTAACACCCCACATGAGCGGGAGCGGGAACGAAACGTCGAAACCCAGCTCCAAGAAGCTGCACAATCTAGCCTTGCACATGCGAACGCTCGACTGGGTGGGTCCGAAGGCAAAGGACCTGACTACCCCAATCAGACCATGGTTGCTTGAACCATATTACAACACAAACACTGACAGCTGGAGTCTTGTGAGGGGCGATATCAGGGTTCCATTTCTTTGTACATTTGTTGCATGATACCATATTCGCTCTCGTTCTGGTTTCGAGGCTTGGGAAGCAGGATGTTTCTTTCTTTATATATCAAACTGCTCTTCATCACGAACCATAAACCTTCAATCTTATCACCATCAGAGCTATCTTGTGCATGCGTCGTATCAAAGAGTCTTGATAATGGAATAAAGAGCATGTGCGAAAGAAGATCTCAGTGTAGCCGCCATCAGTAGATGTGGGTATCTTCTTATTTCTTCCTCGCTATCCAGAACGAAGGGCGGTATGTATTTTGCAGCATACTCCGGGTGTTGGAGATGTATCCCGTCTCGATAGTACCATGCTCTTGTCTCTCCATCACAAACCCAAAATGCTCAACTAATGCAATTACTTCGTCATGTGTGAGTTCTACCGAACCTGGATCACCAATCCCTGCGTCCACATCGGCTCTCCTTTCTCCATCCTCGGCCAGTTTACCTTCGTCGTTCACTCTCCGTGGTGGTGGATGCCACAATAGTGGACCAAGATTAATCCATAAGCCTCCTGGTTTTAAGCAGTTACGAACAGCTTCGATATAGCGAATAATATTCGGCGCAGTGTCAATGAAGAAGACAGTCGCTACTGCATCGAATTCATCTGTATAGTCGTGCCGACCGTAGACAACGCAAAAATCGCCTGTTGATATGCTCATTCGTTCACCGGCTGGAACTCTTGAGGCCGCTGCTTTTGCTAATTCTGTCGCTGGATGTATGTCCGGTACTCTGACGGTTCTCAGTTGGTCTTCCCGAGAGACGTGGTTTGAGCTGTTCAGTGCCCAGGGAGCAATCTTGAACTGTCCAGTACTTTTTGTGTCATTCAAGACCAACGCGCTTGCCATGAGCATATGGTAGGAAATCTCATTTCCCTCGACGCTGAAGCCTGCACGGCAGATATCGAAGACCAGACGTCCCAGCCCAACCCCAGGAACCAGAACTTTAAGATTTGCGCGATCCAAATCTGGGGTGGTACTGCTTCTTGATGCAAATTCTTCTTCTACTGCCGCTACAACGGGATCGAAGCATTTGACCCTCTCCGCATGCCCTGCTTGACTCCACTCCCTCCAAAACTGATTTACACAACTCCGTGCCTTGTCCACATCACCCTGACTCGTCTTTGCTCCAAGCTCATCCATGATAATGTCGAAGACCTTGTATTCGTCGCATGCATATTTCTCTGGCACAATTGAAGCTACCCAATCACTGTCTAGAGTGGGGGCTAGGAAGGCTTTGAAACCTGCTACGAAAATAGCTTCTGCTAGCTCGGCATTGCTGTCAATCAGGTCGTCTATTTGAGAGAGCGTAGACAGGATAGAGAAGGGCGGGCGGGATAGCAGTGTCCAATGCGATTGTGGGAGGGAATAGAAGGCTTGGCGGCGCAGGTGTGTCCCATTGTAGTGAGCAAGGCGGCGGTAGGAGCTGCGGAGATGTCAGCCACTTGTCTTCCGGTGTCATCTTGGTGAGGCACGTGTGAGCATACCGAAAAGAGTCTAAAACTGAGAGGATGAGATTTTGTTCCTCAGGGTCTGTGGTAGGGTCATAGGGTTCTCGCGATGCTGCTTTCATCTTTCATTCAGAAAAGGTTGATGATGCCTTGAGTTTCGTAAGTGGTCTGTGGCTTTGCTGACTGTTGCAATTGTTGTTTGTGTTCGCTAAGTCCTTTGGGTTGCTATTGTCTCGTGACAGGCTTCAGGGTGAGGTTCGCAGTTATTGCCCCACCTGCCTCGGTCCTCCATCATCATCGCGACTTGACTCTTCGCGCTTGCCTTCAACACGCGACAATGGCTACTGCAATCATGGACGGCATCACAACTCACGCGCTCACTGAAGTCTCATTCCCTCTCCCAAAGGCACCACATACAAATATACATCTCCAGCTCACGGACAACGGCCCAAACTTGTTGCTCTTCCTCACGACTGCTGCAGCTGAGTCTGCGACTTCTGCACCCCTTGGTTCCTTCGTATACGCCATGCCTAACGTAAATATCATATTTGATAACATTCATCTTGCAAGTACATAAGCTGACGACGTGCGCAGATGGCTAAACCTGCTGAAGCACTTAGTACGCCGCTCTTCACTCACGGCGGCACTCTAGATTTCACGACTCGTCTATCCAAGGTGCTCGCGCGTAAGACGGGAAAGCCCGTATATGTCGGAAACTCATCCAGTTTTGCCAGTGCAGGCATGGGTGGAACCGTCGAAGAAGAGATGGAAGCGTTCCGGAGGGTGGTTGAGGTTGTCATGGGCTTGCTGAAGTCGGAGAAAGAGTAGGCATAACAAGCATGCTTCGAGCGAGCTAAAGACATAACTTTTGCATGGTGGAGTCGGGACTGTCATAATGTGCTATGGTCTAACGTCACAGGATGCAAGGGTGGAATATGTTTGTTGATGGTATCATTCGTCGATAACGCTACACGACCGTATCCGCGCATTCCGCTTGGATGTCTCACTGCTCTTCGATCCACTTAAAGGCATCGAAGCATTATTCGAATGCAACAGCGGCTTACTCCTGACCAAGCCTCTCCTTCGCGCTCTGCTTTGCCTCGTCGGAGGTGTTGGGGTTGTTCAGCGTAGCCTTAAGACCACCAGCAACGTTGTTGGGGTTCTTGTCTCCACTGGAAGAAGATACGGCGCTCGCATCACCACCGTTCTCGATCTCCTGAAGGACCTCCTTAGAGTGCTGCTTGGATTCGTCGGACGTGTCTGGAAAATGTCAGTGTTGAAGGCCAGCGGGACATAGGCAATTTACTTGGGTTGTTGAGGTTTGCCTTGTGGCCTCCGACAACGTTTCCTGGATTGGCAGACATGGTGATGTTTGATGGTGTTGGAAAGATTGTAGTGATGGTTGGAAGAGTTGTGAGGGTTGTCAGAATGGTAAATAGCTGGATTTGATAGTGAGTATGTAGCAGATGAACCCCGGTGTTCTTATACACGTCAGGTTCCCTCAAAGTAGCGTCATTTCCCTGTCTCGTGAAGGTGTGATGCAATGTATCGCACGATCGATTTCAGTCCCCTGAAGTTTGCTACGTCAATGATCGGGTGCCTGCTCAGTTCACTTGTACCTGAGATTGGAGCACTTTTCGCATCCACTGTGCTACCCGCTGCCGCGCAGGCAGGAAGGTCTGGGCTCAAGGCACAATGTGGATGTCGCTAGCCGTTTGTGTTCATTGACGAGGTCATCGTGTAGGGGGCCTTCCAGGTACTCCCCTGAATCAGTGATAACTCAAGACGAGTCGTCATTGTGGGTGACCGTCAAGTGGATCAGAACATGGAGAAGTTTCAGGTACCGCCGCCGCATCATGGGCAATAGTAAATGCCATGTCTCCTGGATCGTAGACGCCCCACTTAATGAGCGATCGATCTAAGATCTAGCATGCAGGTTCCCGATTAGCACCCAGAGATACCATCACATAGGCACGGCAAGTGCATCCAAGTGTTTTAGTTCAAACTCTCCAGTATTTCCCTGCGGCATACTACACAACCTCACCAATGAGGTGATCTGACTGCAAAGTATGGTTGACGTCATTGACGCGCGCATGTGATCTGGCGTCAGCGCGAGCACGATATTCGCGTCCAGTTTGGCATGCAGTCATCTCAGGTCTTGACCGCTCAACAATCGCGATCAGCACCTCCTTTGGCGTCTCGTATTTTCATCGGCATTGCAAACGAACCTATAACCTGTAGCCGTATATCTTTTCAGGCGCAATATTGCTTTTCTGTGTCCGTCATCATGTTCGTCATGCCGACGCTCTGACCAGCATCTGTGCGTTCAAGCTGACACTCGCTGCACACCGACAAGAACCGACTCAACCGATACACTTCCATCTGTGAGTTCAGTGATGGAAGCACATCGTCCTGTGGACAGGTCGCTGTAGCTCTCGTCTCGTTACGGTCCTGTACCCTTCGCACTGCTGGACAGGACTCTTGTCCTACCTACCTAGGTAGGTACGAACTCATGCCAACCTTGGTAACATCCACTCATTTGATCACCAAGAAGTCCTGGCTGCAACGCTGCTGAGGCATCTCCAGGCGGTATGAGACTACCTAGCCTATTACCACTTTCGTAGGGGATTCTAGTGATTCCATGCTCTCCACTTGCGCTGCGATTGTCATCCTTCGCAGCGTAAGCAAAAGAACAACAAACGACGGGCATGCTCAAGAAGAAGGCACGGGAGAAAGGAGAAACATGTTTTACGCAGGAGTATGAGGCTCTTCGACCGCATGTAAAGATTCGTAATGAGTAGGTATAAGGTTTCATTGCCTCCTCTGACGGTCAATAGTTTTGGCTGAGGCTGTCACATTACTACCTGTCCAAATGAGGCACGGTCAAATTTGAACGAAGACTCCAAATAAGCAAACCCGCACTAACGTTTGACTACAGTTGTTGTATTGTGCAAGGCCACTCGTTACTCAGTATTCATTTAAACATTGTCATCAATATTGACTTACGCATTCGTGCTGAATATGCCAGGGTAAATCTTATTCACAACTTCGCCAGCTCTCAATGTGAAGAGCAATGCATTCTTTAGGCCTTAGTGGTGTCTGGAATGCGTAGCCACGGTCATACGGCTCTTGCTAATGCCTACACTCGTACTAATGAAGACCAATGTATAGTACAAACGCTCAATTAAGACATACTTGAGTAGCCAACGAGTAGTATCTTTTTACCGATTCAGAAAAGCAATGACGCAGTGCTGGATGATAATGCTGTTTCGCCCAGTAAAACCTGATCCATGATACCTATTGAGAACGTGCGCACTCGTTTTGTGTATGCTGCTCAGAACCAGGCGCATGGAATTGTAGACGTAGAGTCACAATATCAGTCGCTCCAGAGGGATTAAAATACTGGCTCGGGCTCTTTGATTCATCTCCAGCATCGGATATGCGCTGAGTGTTGTCGGCCGATAACCCACCCACTTGTGGTATGTTATTGAGGTACCTTTTGCCAATTGTGGCATGCGATGTAATAAGCCATCCAACAGATTGCGTAAGCGGGAAGGCCTATAACAATTGGGAAAACTGCTTAAGTTATGCTTACACAACCGCGTCTCGCGGCAAAATACCTGGGTACGTCTATTATTTGCAATGATTGCAAAGTCCGGTAATTAAGATAGCTGTCTAGTAGTTGATGCTAATTAAGGGCTTTTAGGTCCCTAGGTCGTCTTGAGCCAGACGCATCTGCGCAACGAGTGCCATTGATCAACGTGTGGTTAGATCTCCCGGTCTTCGTTACCGAAGACCGTGTTAGGGTGATCGTAGATGAACGTGGGGGTTTTGCAATTGGCATCGTTCGTTCAGCCTCTCCGTCATTCCACAGCGTTGGTTGATCAGCTCTGTCATAAATTTAATGGTATAGCGCTGCGACAGTACCTACACCGCTATAAATGTGCCCAGAGATATGTAGTAATCTAACGCTGCAGCACATTTGGGCATCATTTACGGGTCAAATGGCGTTCCGCCTTCAGTAATCTTCTGGAAAGGATCTTAGAAAGATTAGTCTACCAAGCGGTATCCCTGCCATTCTTACGCCCTAATTCGACAAGCGAGCACAACCCTACCGCTGACAAAGTCTCCGAACACCAAAGCCCGCACGCATCACTGGATACCAATACGTCGCAACTAATCTTCCATGCGACAGCGGTGACATCATGGAATACTAATCGGGTCACGGATTCCTGCATGACAGGATGCGATGCGCGGGCTAAGGCGTGAGCTTGGCGATAGCTGAGTAACATTCTCTCGTAGTGACTACACCTCGTGTTAAATCGTGTTAAGACGGCTAATATTAGCGACCGTTGGAGCCTCTGACTCGTCAACGCATTCGACACGAGCATTGCAAGTATGGCTCTATTGGATTAGTGGCCAACCATCCAATGAATCTCGTAGTTGCGCCAAAATGATCATCTCAAATCGAAACATCCCGTCGGCTATACCGAGCTCGGTGGTCGCCAACCGGGGGCGAGCCAGATGCGCAACGGCAGAGTCGCGTGAGCGCTTCAAGTCACGAATACGACCCGTGTCAAAGTTTCGGCCGGTCTTTCACTGTGCCTGAAGATTTGGCATGCTTATCAGAGTGAGGACAAATGGTGGTTCTCTGGGAGCCACCCGATACGAGAAGGAACCAGAAAGAGACTTGGCCATGTATATCATCGGCGAAGTGGAAATAGCTGATGTAGTAAAGCACGACACAAGTCAGTAACACGACGCATGGCGGTAAAGACGTCTCTCCATGAATGCCTCAATCGTTGCCTATCCCGCCAAACAGACCTTGTCTAAATCTTCGCATACCGGTCGTCGTGCGTGCGGCTCAAATAAGCATCTGACGACAGCAACCCTACACTGTCCCGCTGCATAGTCGCCAACGGTGCATACAAATCTCTTCAGGCAGAGCGTGATCCGGACGCCACACATCTACAAAGGCTCTCTCCGTGCACGCTAAATACCCACTCACCGGTCCCGCTGCAGTCTCACCACCTTCTCCAACTGGTCGGGTACAGCCTTATGACCCAATACCGCATTTACAGTACCGACGCTACGGACGCTTGGGTCACCCGTATAGAAGAAACGATCTTGACTCCGAAGCGTGCAGGAACAAGCCACATACTGGATTATGCAACACGAGACCGGCTTGGATTTCTCAATAATTCCTCTGTTCAGACATCAGTCTTGCTATTTTCGACCTTTGGTGGTCGTAAAGTCGGGGAGCCAAAACTCTAGGATCTGGGGCCAAAGACGTGGTGTTGAAGATATAAGATCTGGGGCCTTCGGCTTAGGGCATCATCACCAGCTACCACGACAACCTAATCAAGACTGTCACCAACACGTTCCCAGACCTCTTCGACCGACTCTTATGACTTGGACTAGTCAGCAGCGACGTCACACTCGAACCAGCTTACTTCCCAGGTCTGAGCATAAGCATACCTGTGTCTTCTCTCCTGGTATATGAGCGACCGTGTTTCCAAACCGTCTAGCCCGACAAGGAACCCACAACCCACCAGAAGCTACACTACAGAAGTCACTCAGACGACCACCTCTTCTACAGCACACCCGGGTCTGGAGGATACATCTCAATCGACCTCCGAACAACCCTTGTCAACACCCGTAATTGTCGTTACAAGGTCGCCCGCTTCTTCACGGACACAAACTCCAGAGTCGGGTGCTCGACAGGGTTATCCCCTTGCTATCCGTCATCGCTCAAGATCTAGTTCGCCGCTACAGCTTCAGAGACAGGAACGCTCTCCTACACCTTACGAACGCCCACAGCGCTCTCAGTCACAACCTCTCGAAGCCTCAACAACTGTGACGAACATCACCATGTCTTCTTCGGGATCTTCACCATCGGGCACGTCTAGTGCTGGCAGTAACTCTGGATCAGGTCAACTTCCATACGCCCCGTTTCCATATCCAATGCCGGCCAATCCTAGGGGCGGCTCGAGCCAGGGAGGTCAAGGCAAATAGACGTCTTCTTCATCCCGGTTGCTCTTCAAGTCACTTTTCTTCTTCTGTCTGTCTGGTTTTGCATGGCATGGTTAAACTGCAACCCTGGCGTCGGAGATACCCTTTTCTTCTTTGAACTTGTATCATCGATTCCTTCATACACGATGTACCCTTCTTCTCTCTGCAGCCACGTATAGCCTCGGTCATTTCAATTTCTGGCGCCTTCACTCTTGTCATGCACCCTCGACGACGACACAACTTTGTGTTCACCTGGCTGCGCTCGGCTTTTCTCTTGCGCATAGGCTTGCATGATTGGCGTCTACTTTTCCCTATACTGCGTCTGTCTCTTCTCAGTTCAGCTTTCTTCCAAGGATGCTTCGTTGTCGGGCCGTTGCCTCTCTGACTAGTGTGTCGACTATCGATGACGGCGGCTCGATACGAAAGCTCTTGGGGAAGGAATTTCACTCATTCTGATGAATCCTGTTTTTGATCATGGTAAAATTCTATTCTTGTATCCTCTGGAGTACAGGAGTGTGGGGACGATTCTATAGACTAGATACTAGATCACGTTAGCTCAAAAGAATGTACAAGATACTTTGAAGCTATTCCCCAAGACGGTCTATTTTTAGGTCCGTCCGTGTACTGCAACTCGTATTCAAAAGATGGCTCCGTGGAATGAAAGGATACGATACCGACAGCCACCAATGCTGTAGATACGATACAACTATCGAAGATGACAGCCGGGAGTTAGACCAGGTGGATCGCATGAGGGGCCGATAGCTGGCTGGCGAGGGCACCACCACGCGCCAAGGCAAGGCTGAGTAAAGCCGGGTGTCTGTGATGTCCAAGACGGAGCTGAATGGACATGTATGCCCGTCACGTATGGGTTTGTATAGTTGCGCTGGCGCGCAGTGTTGGAATGCAAGGTCGACGGTTGACGGGTGCTTTGAGGGAGCAGTCGGAGACGCAGGGCTCCCCATGTCACTGACTAAGCAGCAGCGCTGTTGCGGTCGGGCAGCGTCGCTCGTGCCAACTTTGCTGTACAAGTTGGTCGGCGCGACATCGCGACACTGCTGCTCTGCTCTGCTCTGCTCAAGTGACACTCCAGCCTGGATCACAAGCGTCACCCCCTCTAGCCAACGTGACGTTGCGACAGTTCCCCCAAGCGGTTGACAGCTGCCTTTTTGTCACCCGTGCGCGCGCGTCATCTCCGCAACGCCGTGTCCTATCCCCAGAGCTCCGCCGTCGTCTTCCCATCAACCACGACTTTCGCGTTGCTCCACAAACGCTACCATGGCACCATCACGGTCTCGATCGCCGCTGCTACCCATTCTCGCCCTCGCGTGCGTCCTCCCATACTCGGCAAATGCCTTCGACTGCAAAGACATACTCGCTGATGGCGCGCACTTCAACTTCAAAGAGCTCGGCGGGCCGCACGTGGTCCACTACAAGGAGTCCGATCTCACCAAAGAACTCGAATGGAAATACAACTTCACAATCGACATATGCAACTCTCTCAAATGGCACAAGGGCGGCAGTCTGGCCACCGAGTGCCATCACGGGGCCAGGGTGTGTGGCATCCGAGAGAACATCGACCTCAGCAAGGACGACAACTCCACCATCACCCCAATCGATATTGCCGGCACATACACGACCCAGAATGGGAGGAACATGGATGCCAAATTCGAGAATCTGGGCCACTCCAAGAGCAACAAGGACGCCGGACTAGAGGGCGTCCGGGCGACGCTAAACGGGGGCAGGTTCCCTTTCGACAGCAAGAGGGAGGGCGTGAACCAGCGCGCTATCATTGAGTTCGTTTGCGACAAGGAGAGGACGGGACTAGAAGGCGACGAGATGGACAAGAGCCCCCACGAAGACGGTGATAAGGATGACAAGGATGACAAGGACGACAACAAGAAGGATGACGAAAAGAAGCAAGACAAGCTGCGGCCAAGAGAGGAGAGCGGCAAGAGCAAATGTGAGGACAATGACAACAGTTTACGCTTCTGTGGTTATGACTTGGAGACGGAAGAAAAAGACAAGAAAGTCCAAACACTTCGATTGGAGTGGCGAACCAAGTACGCGTGTGCAGACGCGCCTTCGCCCGACGGGGGCTCGCACTGGGGCTTCTTCGGCTGGTTCTTCATCATGTGCGTCACCCTCTCTGAAGCTCAAATGTATGATCGTGCACTAACATACGTCTAGTCTTTTCCTTGCAATTGCTGCCTATCTCATCTTCGGCTCATGGTTGAACTACAACCGCTACGGCGCTCGCGGCTGGGACGTAAGTGTCCCTGTACGAACTGTTTCTGACACATACACTGACTTTGTACTTCCATATCTAGCTTTTGCCCCACGGCGACACGATCCGCGACATCCCATACATTGCAAAAGATTTCGCCAGGAAGGTCATGGGAACTGTTCAGGGAAGTGGCAGCAGAGGAGGCTATGCAGCCGTTTAGAATTGGCGATACTCCAGGGCTCTGTGGGTACGTGACTGGCGACGTTTATGTAGGATACATTGATTGAACATGGAAGAGCATACTCGGCGCTGGAGTTTACTGGGTTGAGTCTTTGATTGGCGCTTGAGATACTTACCTAGGTCTTGTGAGATGACAAATGAGAAGTTGAAAGGACTACCTTTTATCATGGATACCTTGTTTGTCACATTGTGTTGGTGGTGTGCCTCTCCGTATCATCAAAAAGTCGTTTTTCAGAAAACATTGTCTGGCTGCATCTGATTTTGATGCGCTGTCACGCATTGTCGCATGTTTTACTATTTGGATTCGTCTTCGATTTAAAGACTGGTTTCTAGAAGAATACTCAAACACACTTTCGGACGAATGCCATACCTAGGTACAATTGCCTGGTTCCCAGACTGTGTTCGCAATACTTTCACCGATGTCCATGTCTAGTCTCCACAAGAAATCTGTGCAGTTTGCTCCTGGTACCAACTTCGAATTGGACCATGTATATCATTGGAAGCGATATAGCCCCGTCTGTTTGGCCGAAAAACACAGCTGTCTCTCAGATCTAGGACAAGAGTAATCAGACACTAGCTTGATGATTAACGATCTGGAGCAGCTTTTGAGCCTCGAAGTACACGCTCTGTTACTCGTCCGCGATAGGAACGAAGCGGCTGCTCTGTTCAACTCTCTCAAACAGTAGCTGCGAACCGGCAAGCCACTTCTCCCCGGCTCGAAAACTCTACATGGGGAACATTCAATGTGCAAAAAGGTTTCAGACATCTGCGAAGACATACTCCAGCGCAACAGAGGTGGCTTCTCCAAAGCCGCTCGAGATGAGCGGAAGCAGGCCAAGGCGATTGTAGTTTCCGAAGATCAAAGTGACAGCTTTGTAAGTTTCCAGTTCGTCAATGGTACTCACGAAGAGCTAGAAGCTCACGAGTCTGTACTCGATTTGCGTCGAGGTGCAATCTAGATGCAGGTGTGGGTGGACACTAGCATACTGGTCATACAGTCGCAATATAACAACATGGTTATCTAGGTACAATATTCAAAGGTCATGCAGCTTGTATAGACGTACGTGCAAATGACTTTTGGATGAGACTTCCTTGTTCGTACAGCAGAAGCAAGTATCCACAATGACCAGATGTCTCCATGTTGTAACGTGGATGTATCAAAGCAATGATCAAGAGTTGACAAGATCACTCTTGAGAGAGCAGAAGAATATAGATCAACTGATTGTGAGTATTGATACAAGTGGGTCACGCCACAGGAACTATACTAGTTGACTTGTGTACTTACAAGTGAGAGATGGACATCGTACTTTAGAGAAGGTCGTCAACGAACTTTGGTCGGGATGACCAGAGTAGTGGCACTGATGATGCTGAATTCAAGAAGGTCAAAGGATGTGAGCATGGGAATAGCAATCAAGAGAGTGCGATTGGTAAAATTCCCTATAAAAGAGACGGCAAGCCAAGAATGAACATAAAGAAGGGTGCATTCCACACAGGGTTGGAAGTCCTCAACCAAGCAGATATGGGAATGGTAGCACGATCAACGGGATTCCTGTCATTACGAAACATATCGTTCGCTATGCCGTTTCTGGGATGAATCATTTGTAAGCACACGAATCTACATGTACACATACCTTTGAAACACTGTTTTGGTCTGTCAGCTTTTCACTACGATCCGTTGCTAGAGAACGACCTTTTCATTTGTGGGCTGGAATATGGATATCTAAAGGAAAATGGAAATTTAGTAATCCCTTACCAGAATTCACCTATCGTTGATCACCATCTCCACAAGGACCATCGTCATAATCTTGTCGATAGCCTCAAGCACTTCTGCCGCCATCTTTTCGCCGGAAGATGAGCACCAATTCTCCAATAAGAAGATCAGTACTGTTCGGGCTTTCCATCTGGTGTCATCAACAATCACATGTGATACTGCCATGCCATTGTATACTAATGCGGGAAAGAAGAAGTCATCAGTTTCAAACCTGATAAGGAACAAGAAGCCACCGAAACTCCTTAATTAGAAGCGGCCACAGGATTCACTCTTCAGACATCATCGCTAGTGGCTGTTGACTAGTCTGCGAGGTGGGAATGCATCTCAAGTTCTTCAGTCGACTTGCACGGATGTTCCAGAGATGCGGCGGCCTATAGTCGCAGATGCGCATTTCTCAGGTGTACTTGCTAATCAAACAGTGTCGGCATCTAGCACGCTGCCAATCAGTCCAACTTGTGGAATCTCTCGAGTGTGTCAGGAAGTATAAGAATCTTAGGACGACCAAAATCCAAATAAAGTCATTGTGTGTGCGTGACCAACAGCTTCCTAGGGGCAATACGCAGTGCAGACATAGAAAGAACATCTAGCGAGGATCATCGGAATTTTCTCTTAAAACAAACCTGCGGTCAAGCAAGAGTTGGCGTCGCTCGAAGTGGCGAGAGCGAAAGCCGCTATAGCTCGAGCGTGAAAGAAGACCACCTTCACACCAGACACCGTGACCTTATTTCGTCCGCAGCGCCCCCCGTCTTCGGTGCATTCTCGGGAAACGCCTTTTATAAGAGCTTGGTAGACTCGCCGCTCTATTTGGCTCGAAGTGAATCGCCACACCAAGAGTCTACTCCTCCATAACTATCCTTTCAGATCAAAGGTCTACTCGACCCGTGTCATGGCCGCATTTGACGCATCTTTTGCAAGTTCCTCGGGCCACCTAGTCACCGCCAGGAATACTGAGCCTTGATTCTGGCATACGGTCGACCTCAGAGTTGATCAACCAGTTTCTGTAAAACGCCGAGACAGCTAGGTGGAATACACTAGAGTTGTTAAAATGTTACGGATGCACTCACATTTCTCGCTGACGGGCGACGAAGATACAGTGCGGGTCATGAGTCTGTTGATCCTGGATAATATAGTGGAAAAGGACAGTCATGGCGACGAAGAAGCGGATCAGATAAGGTGGACATATTGGGCCAAGTGTGGCAACGAGACCACGACTGCAATTACTAGCGTCACTGTCCCATCAGCCAGGCCTGTTGCTAACGATGCGGAGCGTACCCGGAAAAGTCGGAAGTCCGCTGAATGTAGAATAGTATCGTCCAAGGCTGCATAATCGATTGGCTGGCACGAAATCCAATACACACAGCTTAGCTTCAATGTTTTGCGTAAACTGTAGATGCTTCCTATGGGGGCATAAATGAAGTCTTTCTGTGGATAAGTGTGATATAATGTGGACCTCATCATAAACGATGGTAGGAGGTTAAAATTTTGCAACCAAACGAAAGTCCTTCCATGGACGGGACTATGCATCAGGTTCGAGGCAGGATCCATGGCGCGTGGACGAAGTCCGCCGGCCTCACCGCTCCCGATCTTCATGTTGAGCATCAGTATATGTTACATTAAAGCGAATCTGCTGAGATGTGCACGGGATATAGAGTCAAGAGCAACGATGCACCAAGACGACCACATCTGCGCGTGGATTTCAGGCTGCTGCCAGGTCCGAGCTTTCGCGCAAAACACGCCACCCCGTCGCAGCCTTGCACTAGGGTGATAGACTTCCAGCGCTCTGACATGTTCATCGTAATATAAAGAGCACAACGCGTCCTTCGGTAGGACTGCTTCAACAGCGATTTACATGGCTTTGTTTGCACTCCCGCCGGAACTCAAACTCAACGTCATCGAGTTCTTAGATCCCGACTCGACCCTTAACTTTGCCCTCACGTGCAGAGACCATGCGACACTTGCGAATTCGACGCTGAAAGAGCACGGAAGGCTGCTATCGGAATGGAAAGTCGTTGACACTACAGATGTGCGGACGCTTCTGTGGAGAGTACTGAGAGAGGTGTTGATCGATCCGCGTCAAGGCTGGTACATCAGGGAACTCAATCTTCCAGCGACCCGACAATACAACTGGAATGTGAATGAAAGTTTGTATGGCACCCATCCAAACAACGGCGTTGGGCCGTCCGAGGAAGATAAGGGCTTGTTCATTAAGGCGGCGAGAAATCTGCGTCACCTGTATCCGGTGACAGGAACAAAGACCGTGCTGCGTCAACACCCGCGCTCCACCGAAATCCTGCCATTTCCTCAACTCACAATTGCCTCGATCGAAGATCGGATTCACAGAGGCTTTGAAGACGCTATCATTATACTACTGTTGCACTATTATCCTTACCTTACCACTATCAGACACACTGTGGTACACCAAGAAGAATGTTTGGAGACGGCCCTGTGGCATATTGCCCACGAATACAAGAACCCAATGATAGCGCCGATGCTCCCTTTGAAGCATCTCAGAACGGTCGCCATCGCCTACTACGATACGGAAGGAAGTGTCTCTCCCGACTGGGCCTGTTACTATCTTTGTATTCCTTCGTTGAAGATCTTTGCAGCGCAGGGGATGGGGGACTCGCCTAGTAGACAGGTGCAGCGCAGTCTGTTCCCAAATGGTGCTGTACCGTGCTCGAACGTGGCAGAGCTATTCTTATGGGATTGTCGATTTGATGTGGACGGTTTAGCAGTTGTTCTTGCAGCGGTCAGGCATCTGGAGAAGTTCACGTATCACGGCGGTGGCTCTACAGTATCGGAAACAAGCTCCTATCAAGCCAAAAGGGTTCTGGAAGCGGTTGTTACATATGCTGCTCATTCGCTGGAGGAGCTTAGCCTCGGTCAGGGCTATGTAGATGATGATGTAAGACCTTGTTTCTTGATAGATTTCTTGGCTAATCACCGTTGCTAGCTTGGCCTTGACATTCCCGGCCCGACGGTCGTCTCACTTCGAAGCTTCCGAAAGCTTCGCATACTTGATTGCGAATGGTCAGTACTAAGACCTGAAACGGAAGAAGAGGAAGAAGATTCACAACATGATGAACCTTTAGAAGAAGGATTCCATCGTGCGGAAGATGATGAAAACACTGATACAGAGTTCGACGTTAGAACAATCCTTCCTGAGTGCATTGAAGAGCTACACTTAGGTGGTGAATTCAAAGTATATGAGGAGTGGGAGCGCCTAGAAGACACGTTCGACACCCCAAGTGTATCAACTCCACATCTGACTATGGACAAGACATGCCTCCAGAGAAGCGATAGCGATCGGCGTATCGGAGACGCAGAGAGTCGAGGGGGTGTGTGGTCACATCCCCTTGCACAGCTCTTCGAAGGCCACGGATATTAAGTTTGAAGTCTATAAGTGTTGTTCGAAGCTACCTTAAATGCTATAGAAGAGGAAAATACAGCATTAGTTTGATTACATAGATCTTGATAACACCTAGATACCTGCGTTATTTATTTGTATAAACGTTTGAATAGTAAGACAATAATATAATATTATATACTTACACAATGTTATAATAATATATAAGTACATATATCTAAGAAATAATATAATACTATTCTAATATTATTAAAACTTAACTATAGTATAAGTAAGATTATGTATTTATATAAACTAGAGTACTACTGTATTTAATATTAATTTATTATACTAGTTGTAAGTAGAGAAGAATAGTACTTTTTATATAATAATATCCTATCTTATAAAGTTAAATTTATAGCTAGAGTTTCTAGTATATATAAAAAAAAGGTTTTTTTATTATTAGCGTTTAGAGGATTCTACTTTTAGGAGTATATTACTATTCTATTCTAATTCTATACTATTAGCTGTTTTAAGTACTTTACTCTATAATTATAATCTATAATGTATTAATAACAGGAAGTAGTTTTGTATCTCTTATAATAGTTATAATAGTACTAGTATAGTACTTAGATAAGTTAATCTTATTTATACTCTATACTATTATATTATCTATTATTACAATATTAATACTAGGTTCTTTATATAGAAATAATAAAGCTAAACGTAACGCTTAAGCTATTTATATTATAGTATTAAAACTACGTATAAACCTATTCTACTCTACTACTTAGATATCTAGATTTATAATAATATTATAAAAACTAGCTATATTATCTACCTACTACAGTTAGTTAGATAATAGCTTAACTATACTAGTGTTTAATACTACTTCTAGTTACTTATTTCTTTTTCTTTACTATCTACTTATTAGTTATATTAAACTTACTTAAATAAGTTATTTCTAAAGCTTTTTTAATTTCTATACTTTAATAAATAGTTTTCTAATTATACTTAGTTATTTAAAATAATATATATTAAAAAACAAAAAATAAGAGTAAGTAAGAAAAGTAAAGTAGTTTTACTTATAGGTAGTTATACAGAAATTAATTTGATTCTAAAAAGGTATAGGAAATAGAAATACTATATAATATTTCTTTCTTACCTAAGTAAGCGTTCTAAAGATATACGATTTTTTACTAGTATAAAATGTTAGCTTAAGCTTAAGCTTTAGAGTTATTTATCTATTAAGATTATTTTCTTAATAAATAAGACCTGTGTTTTTATATCTTTGTAAGTAGTAAACTTTAGTATTTAGCTATAATATGTAGTAACAGCTACTAAACTCTGTAGATAATAATACTAAGTCTAATTACTAGTATAAGGTCTATTTATAATACTTACTTATACTTAATATTAACTTTGAAGTATATTAATACTTCTAAATATACAAGAGATATATAAAGCTATAGTACTAAGTAGTATAGAGTATTATTTTAAAAGCTACTCTAATCAATAGCTATTCTAAACAAATAGAGTTAGGTAAAATAGATAGTTCCTATAAATATAAATCTAGAGAGTTTGTTAATATACTTATAAATAGACTTAGAAATTACTTATAAAAAGTATACTAGTTTCTAGTACTAATAATCTTAGAAGTATAAGTAAGTTATATACTTTAAAGTAATTACTAATGAATTCTTGTATTATAAAGTTTTATATACTCTCTTTAAGTATAATAAGATATAATACTATAGTTTTGTAACAAAGGAATATAAAACTAAGATTAAGTATGCTTTTTAAACACTTACTAAAAATAAATTATAAGTATTTTATAACTTACTTCTAAAAAAGTATAATTCTAAG
>Ga0265797_10001604_pt1 | contig 39673 bp, 38 predicted proteins | sample P2T30metagenome_FD_192433 | JGI IMG/M metagenome (GOLD analysis project Ga0265797, IMG submission 192433) | Plant litter microbial communities from East Loma Ridge, Irvine, California - P2 T30 | ecosystem: Environmental > Terrestrial > Plant litter > Unclassified | place: USA: California...
CAGCTCGACCATCGTGCCGCGGTTGGTCGGCAGGCGATTCAGGATTTCGGCGGCCTGGCGCACGCCTTCCACGGTGGCGCTCTGGGTGTCGAGCGCGGACAGGCAGCGCTGCACCAGGTCTTCCAGCTCCTGCAGCAGGTCGCGGTCGATCTCTTCCAGGCGCGCCAGGTTCAGCAGCACCAGTTCGCGCCCGTCTTCCGGCAGCGCGTCGATGATCTGGCCGGCCAGCGCGGCCGGCAAAAAGGCCAGGAACACGGCCTGCATCTGCACGTGCTCATTGGCGATGTACTCGGCCAGCCATTTCGGCGAGGCGTACTGCAGGCGCGCCATCATCGGGCGGATGGCGTCGCCGTAGATCGTGTTGAGGACCGAGTTGGCGATCTCGCTGCCCAGTGCCAGGTCGAGCGAGCGCTTGAGGTAGCTGCGCGAGGCGCCATGCAGGCCGCTTTGCTGGCGGTAATCGTCGAAGAACTTCTGCGCCGCATTCTTGACGGCGTCGACCTTGATGCCGCTCATGCGCGACATCACCTGGGTCAGTTCGATCAGTTCTTCGCGCTCGAGGCAGCGCAGCACGGCGGCCGCCGGCTCCTCGCCGATCGACAGCAGCACGATGGCGGCCTGTTCGACGGGGGTGAGAGCGACTTCCTGCGACTCGTTACTGTTCAGTTCCGGCATTTTTCTTTTGCACCCATTGTTTGACCACTTCAGCGACCCGTTCCGGCTCCTTGGCTGCCAGGACCTTCAGGTGGTCGACCATCACGTCCACGGCCGAACCGGCCGGGGGCAAATCGTAGTTTTCGAGCAGCGGCTGGACCGTCGTGGTGCCGCCCAGGTTGGGGGCGGCGCTACCTGCGGCACCGAGTGCGATCGGGGCGGTGCCTGCTGCGCCTGGAGCGGGCAGCGTGCCCGCGGCGGCGGCGCCGGCCAGGGCAGGCTGGGCCCCGGCGGCACCTGCCAGTTTCGGCGCACCGGCCGCTTGCGGCATCAGGCGCCCGTTCAGCGCGCGCATCAGCGGACGCAGCACCAGGAACCAGCCGAGCAGGGCGCCGAGCGCGTACAGCACCCAGCCGGTCATGTCGACCACGTTGTCGCGCTGCTGGTACCACGGCTCGATCGGGGCCGGGGCCGGGAAGCTCAGGGCCGACACCGCCAGCACGTCGCCGCGCTGGGTATCGATGCCGAGGCCGCCGCGCAGGATCTTTTCGATGTTGGCGATTTCGGCCGGGGTCCAGCCGGTCTTCGGCGTGGCCGCCTTGGCGTTGTTCAGCACCACCGCCACCGACAGCTTTTTCAGGCGGCCGCGCGCCCGCTTGATCTGGGTGATGGCGCGGTCGTAGGCGTACTGGCGGGTGGTGGCGTTCTTGCGGTTGCTGCCGTCGTCCTGCTTCGGTGCGGCATTATCGGTTGGTGCCGCAGCTGCGCCGGCTTCCGCCGCAGCTGCCGGCGGGCGGTTCGACAGGGTGCCGGGCACGCCCAGCGCCATGCGGTTCTTTTCCATCTCTTCGCGCATCGCCTCGCTGGTCACCTTCGGGGCTTCGCCATACTTTTCCTGGGTCTCTTCGACCTTGTCGTTGTCGACGTCGGCGGTCACGCTGAGCTTGAAGTTGTCGGCGCCCAGCACCGGGCCGAGCAGCCCGTTGACGTTGGCGCGCACCTCGTCCTGGAAGCGCTTGGCGGCACTGTCGGCCTGGGCGGCGCCGTCGAAGCCGTCGCTCAGGTCGACGCGCGACGACAGGTAGTTGCCGTTCTGGTCGACCAGCGACACGCGGCCAGGGGCCAGGCTGGCCACGCTGCCCGACACCAGGTTCACGATCGCCGCGATCTGTTCGTTGGACAGGGTGCGGCCCGGTTTCACCGCCACCACCACCGAAGCCGAGGACTTGTCGCCGTCGCTGGCCACGAAGGAAGTCGACTTGGCAATGGCGAGATGCACGCGCGCCGACGCGATCGCATCCATGGTCAGGATCGATTGCGACAGTTCGCCTTCCAGGCCGCGCCGGAAGCGCACGTCCTGCACGAACTGCGATACGCCCAGCGGGTCGTTCTTGTCCATCAGTTCGAGGCCGGCCGGCAGCTGGGCGGTCACGCCCTTTGCGGCCAGCAGCATGCGCACCTTGCCGAGCTGGGAAGAGGGCACCAGCACCTGGCCGGATTGCGGATGCACGCGGTAGGGCACGTGTTCGGCTTCGAGCACGCCCATCATGTCGGCGGCGGCGACCTTTTCGGTGGCGCCGAACACCGGCTTGTAGCTCGACTGGTCGTTCCACATGTAGAGCATCACCGCGGCGGTCACGCCGAGGGCGAGCACCAGCATCGGGGTCAGGTTTTTGGAGAGCGCGGGCGGCAGCGCGAGGCGCTTGCCGGCGATGGCGGACTTCAGTGCAGCGATCACGTTTCGGTTCCTGGCTTGAATCAAACGGGCAGTTTGAGCAGCTCGTCGACGGCGCCCATCACTTTGTTACGGACCTGCATCAGCATCGAGAAGGACAGGCTGGCCTGCTGCGACGACAGCATGGCGCCGACCAGGTCGTCGCTCTTGCCGCTGTCGACTGCGGCCATCTTGTCGTTGGCGACATGCTGGTCCTGGTCGACGCCGGCGATCGCATCCTTCATGCTTTGCGCGAACGAGAAGCCGCCGTTGTCGGCATTGGTGTGGCCCTGGCCCAGCTGGGTGGCGTCGATCGACGGTGCCACAGCAAGGCGGCTGGCATCGTTGCTCAGCGCAGCCAGGTCGGCCCGGATCAGACCAGCAAGTTCAGTTCCCATCGTGTTTCCACTCCATGATCAGATGATGTGCGTAATGCGATTCGCGGTAGTGATTTGACAGTGTTGCCCGATGTCACTACGGTTGAATTGATGTTGCGTTGAGGAAATTGTTAAATCTGCAGGGGTTTGGCAGAGCTTGGTGTAACACGCTGAGCGGTGTGGAAACTCCGTCAATTTTTTGCGTGATCCAGAGTCACTTCGTCAATTTCGCGTTGGATATGAGCATCTTACCGTACGGCAACGATGAAATCAAAGAGGAATCTCAAACGCCGCGACACAATTTAGCAGGTATAATTGTTGCCCGTGGGAATGAAAAGATGGCATTCCCGATTAGTAAATTGTTAATTTAAAGATGCCGATCGTTAACACCGACACCGCTGGCCAGCACCCCGTGCTCGACCCCCGTCTCCTGGGACGTCCGGTGCACCTGCTGCCCCAGTTTGCAGCCCGTCTGCAGGATGACCTCGAAGCCCTGATGGAAGGTAGCGCGCGCCGTTACTGGGCCGGCTGGCGTTTGGACGCAGTCGAATTCGGCCGTGCGCCCCAGCTCGACGAGCTGCGTTGGATGTCCGCAACAGGCGTGTTGGGCACGGTTTCGGTGGCCTTCGAACGTTGTTTGCTGCTGACATTGTTGGAACGACGCTACGGTGGCCGTGGTGCCGGTGCAACGCAGCAGGACCCGGCCAAGGACCGCAAATCCGAGCGCGTGACGGCCACCGAAGAACGTCTTACCGTCGTTATGACGCAACAGATGATCGATCTGTTGTATGCACGCATCGCTGTCAGCATGGCAATGGAGGTCGCGCCGCAGCCGGTCCCGGCCAATGCCGTGGCTGCCGCAAGCACGCCCGGCGCCACCCACTGGGCGCTGCGGATCCAGGTGCGCGATGCCCAGGATGGCGTCGGCCAGTTCTGGATCGCCCCCGACCAGGACCTGATGGCCGCCATTCTTGGCAGCCTGCGTCCGGAACAGGCGCGTCCACGCGCCGCGCGCGGTCCCAGCGAGCCGCTGGCGACCAAGCTGCAGGTCAAGCTCGACGGCCGCCTGGTCAGCAAGGAAATCACGCTGGGCGCGCTGTTCGACCTGAAGGTGGGCGACGTGATCCCGGTCAGCATGGGCCGGGCCGACGTCCTGCTCGACGAAGCGCGGCTGTTCACCGCCGCCGTCGCCGAGAGCAAAGGCAAGCTGTGTTTAACCTCTTTTGAAGATGCCGAGTAAAGATATGAACATGAACGACCAATTCGCCGGCGGCGACATCATCATCGACGACTTGAATGAGGGCGCGCCCGCCGCAGCTGCTGCCGCAGCGTCGGCTCGCCTGCCGCAGATGATGCGCCGCATCCCGGTGAACCTGACGCTGGAAGTGGGCTCGGCCCGCATCTCGCTGCAGGAACTGATGGCCATCGGCCCGGCCAGCGTGATCCCGCTCGACGCCCTGGCCGGCGAACCGCTGACCATCAAGGTGAACGGCACCGCCATCGGCCGCGCCGAAGTGGTGGTGGCGGGCGAGCAGTACGGCCTGAAAGTCATCGACCTCGATGGCCTCAACCTGGACCTGATCGCACCATGATGCTCAGGCAGCGCGGCGCGCATTTCTCTTCAGGAATGCGCCGCTGGACGCCGGCCATTGCCGGCGTTTTCTTATTCGTGGCGGCAGCAAGTGCATCGGCAGCGCCCGCGGGACAGGACGTGCTGCCCGGCATCATCCCCGGTTCTACCAGCGGCCTGACGGTCAAGTCGCAGATCCTGGTCCTGATGACCATCCTCGGGCTGCTGCCCGTGATGGTCATGATGATGACCAGCTTCACCCGCTTCGTGATCGTGCTGTCGCTGCTGCGCCAGGCCCTCGGCCTGCAGCAGGGCCTGCCCAACCGGATCATCACCGGGGTGGCGCTGATCCTGACGCTGCTGGTGATGCGCCCGGTCGGGCTGCAGGTCTGGAACGAAGCCTTCGTCCCCTACGACAAGGACAAGATCACGCTGGAGACGGCATTGAAAACGGCCGAGGTGCCGCTGTCGCGCTTCATGCTGGCCCAGACCAGCAAGACCGCGCTCAACCAGATCGCCCACCTGGCCGGCGAACCGGCGGAGATGCAGCCGATGCAGCGCGCCTTTACCGTCAAGCTGGCCGCCTTCGTGCTGTCCGAGCTGAAGAGCGCCTTCCAGATCGGCTGCATGCTGTTCATTCCCTTCCTGATCATCGACCTGGTGGTGTCGTCGGTGCTGATGGCGATGGGCATGATGATGCTGTCGCCGCTGGTGATTTCGCTGCCGTTCAAGCTGCTGCTGTTCGTGCTGGTCGATGGCTGGACGCTGACCGTGAACACGCTGGTCGGCAGCATACACGCCTGGTAGGGCTATATATATATGACTCCCGATATTGCGGTCGACATCGTGGTCGAGGCCCTGCAGCTGGTGATGCTGCTGGTGATGGTGCTGGTACTGCCCGGCCTGATCGCCGGCGTCGTCGTCGCCCTGTTCCAGGCCGCCACCCAGATCAACGAACAGACCCTGAGCTTCCTGCCGCGCCTGCTGGTGACGCTGGTGGCCGTAATCCTTGCCGGCCACTGGATGACCGGCAAGCTGATGGATTACTGCGTCGCCGTGTTCCAGCGTGCGGCGCAGCTGGTAGGCTAGGGCGGCTGGATCCATGCTGGAAGTCGCGAACCTGCTGTTGCCGACGATGATGGCGTTGTGGTGGCCGTTCTGCCGCATCATGGCGCTGCTGTCGACCGCCCCCGTCATCGGCGAAGGCATGGTGCCGCTGCCGGTGCGCGCGCTGCTGTCGGTGGTGCTGGCCTTCCTGATGCTGCCGCTGACGAAGGTGACGGGGATGCCGGATGCCTTCTCGCTGGCCGGCGTGGTCGCCATGATCGAGCAGGCCGTGATCGGCGGCGTGATCGGCATCGCGCTGCAGCTGACGATGGCGGTGGTGGGCATGCTCGGCTTCCTGGCCTCGAGCCAGATCGGCTTCTCGATGGCGCAGATGAACGACCCGATCAACGGCCAGCAGTCGGACGTGGTCTCCAGCCTGCTCGGGCTGGTGTCCATTTTGGTGTTCGTTGCAATCGACGGTCACCTGGTGCTGGCCGGCGTGATGGGCCAGAGTTTTAAAGCCTGGCCGGTCGGTGGCGGCTATAACCCCCTGATGCTGGAGACGGTGGCGCTGAACGTCGGCTGGGTGTTCTCGGCCGCGGTACTCCTGGCGCTGCCGATCGTGTTTTCGACGCTGGTGGTGCAGATCGGCTTCGGCTTCCTGAACCGGGTGGCGCCTTCGCTGAACCTGTTCTCGCTCGGCTTTTCGCTGGTCACGATCTTCGGCCTGATGATGCTGGTGCAGGTGGTGCGCTTCATCCCCGAACACTACGTGCAGATGACCAACCAGGTGCTGGAGATGCTCCAGCAGCAGATGACGATCGCCCATGGTGGACGCCTATGAGCGATGGCACCGGCGGCGACAAGACAGAAAAGGCTTCAAGCCAGAAGCTGAAAAAGGCGCGCGAGCAGGGCCAGGTGGTGCGCTCCAAGGACCTCGCCACCGCGGTCGGCATCCTGGCCAGCCTGAAGCTGTTCGTGTTCCTGCTGCCGGGCTACCTGGAATCCTTCCGCGCGCTGTTCCGGCTGGTCTACGTGCCGCTCGGCGCCGCGGGTTCCATCGAGAACGCGCTGTCGGTGGTGTGGGGTGCCGCCGCCGCGCTGCTGGTCAAGATGGTGGTGCCGCTGCTGGGCGTGCCGCTGGCGATCGTGGCGTCGAGCATGGTGCCGGGCGGCTTCGTGGTCTCGACCAACAACCTGATGCCGCGCTTCGACAAGTTCTCGCCGATGAAGAACCTGGGCCAGCTCGGTTCGGCCAAGCACTGGACCGGCGTCGCCACCTCGGTGGCCAAGGCGGCGGTGCTGGCGATCGTGCTGGTGCACGTCACCCGCTCGGCCCTGAACGCCTGGGTCGAACTGCAGCGCATGCCCCTGAACGACGCGCTGCTGCACGGCGCCGGCCTGATGTTCGACGGCCTGATGGCGCTGGTGGCGGTGTTCCTGCTGTTCGCGCTGATCGACGTGCCGCTGCAGGCTTTCCTGTTTGCGCGCGGCCAGCGCATGAGCAAGCAGGAAGTGAAGGAAGAATACAAGAGCAGCGAGGGCAAGCCCGAAGTCAAGGCACGCATCCGCCAGCTCCAGCAGCAACTGGCGCGCCGCAACGTGAACAAGACGGTGCCGACCGCCGACGTGGTGATCGTCAATCCTGAGCACTACGCGGTCGCGCTGAAGTACGACCTGGATCGCGCCGAAGCCCCGTTCGTGGTGGCCAAGGGCGTCGACGAGATGGCGCTCTACATCAAGAGCGTCGCGGCCAAGCACAAGATCGAGACGATCACGCTGCCGCCGCTGGCGCGCGCCATCTACAACACCAGCCAGGTGCAGCAGCAGATCCCGGCCCAGCTGTACCAGGCCGTGTCGCAGGTGCTGAACTATGTGCTGCAACTGAATGCATTCCGTGCAGGCCGGCGCCAGGCGCCCCCACGGTTCCCGAATGAAGTGGCCGTGCCGGCCCATTTGAGTGAGGTAACACCGACATGACCCTGATCCAAAGCTTGCTGGTCGAGCTGCGCCGCCAGAAGTTCGCCACCCCGGCGTTCCTGATCACCATCCTGGCGATGATCATGCTGCCGCTGCCGCCGGTGCTGCTGGACGTGCTGTTCACCTTCAACATCGTGCTGGCGCTGATCGTCATCCTGGTGTCGGTGTCGAGCAAGCGTCCGCTCGACTTCTCGGTATTCCCGACCGTGATCCTCGGCACCACGCTGCTGCGCCTGGCCCTGAACGTGGCCTCCACGCGCGTGGTGCTGCTGCGCGGCCATGAGGGTACGCACGCGGCCGGCCAGGTGATCGAGGCCTTCGGCAACGTCGTCATCGGCGGCAATTTCGTGGTCGGCATGGTGGTGTTCGTGATCCTCATGATCATCAACTTCGTGGTGGTCACAAAGGGTGCGGAACGCATCTCGGAAGTGTCGGCGCGCTTCACCCTGGATGCGCTGCCCGGCAAGCAGATGGCGATCGACGCCGACCTGAACGCGGGCCTGATCAACCAGGAACAGGCGATCCAGCGGCGCAAGGACGTGGCCAACGAAGCCGACTTCTATGGCGCCATGGACGGCGCCTCCAAGTTCGTGCGCGGCGACGCCATCGCCTCGATCCTGATCCTGCTCATCAACATCATTGGCGGTATCGCGATCGGCGCGCTGATGCACGGCCTGTCCTTCGGCGACGCCTTCCGCACCTATGCGCTGCTGACCATCGGCGACGGCCTGGTCGCCCAGATCCCGGCGCTGCTGCTGTCGGCCGCGGCCGCGATCCTGGTCACCCGCATCAGCGACTCGGGCGACTTCGAGAAGCAGGTCAGCGGCCAGCTGCTGGCCCAGCCGAACGTGCTGTTCTCGGCCGCCGGCGTGATGATCATCCTGGCCCTGGTGCCGGGCATGCCGTGGTTCTTCTTCATGGTGTTCGCTTGCGCCCTGGGCTACGTCGGCTGGAAGCTGACGCGCGAAGTGAAAGCGCCGGACAACGCCGGCGTCGCCGCGATCGAAGCGGCGCTGCGCGACGAGCGCGCCCCGGAACTCGACTGGCAGCAGCTGCCGGTAGTGCAGCCGATCACGGTGGCGGTCGGTTATAAACTCGTGCACCTGGTCGACAAGGCGCAGGGCGAGACCCTCACCAAGCGCATCATGGGCGTGCGCCAGAGCCTGTCGGAGCAGATGGGCCTCCTGCTGCCGGCCATCGGCGTGCGCGACGACCTGACGCTGCGCCCGAACCAGTATGCGATCTCGATCAACGGCACCGTGGTGGCCGAGGGCGAAGTCCAGCCGGATGCGCTGATGGCGATCGCCTCGCCCAACGTCTACGGCGAACTGGATGGCATCCCGGGCATCGAACCGGCCTTCGGCATGGCGATCACCTGGATCGAAGCGGGCCAGAAAGCGCATGCGCTGGGGCAGGGCTACCAAGTGGTCGAAGTGGCGAGCGCGATCGCCACCCACACCTCGAAGATCGCGCGCGACTACATGTCCGAACTGTTCCGCCACGAAGACGTGCCGGCGATGATGGAGCGCCTGACCGCGCTGTCGCCCAAGCTGGCCGGCGCGCTGGACAAGGCGCTGACCCACACCCAGCTGCTGCGCGTGTTCCGGGTGCTGCTGGCCGAGAACGTGTCGCTGAAGGATATCGTCGTCATCGCCACCACGCTGCTGGACAGCGCGGAATCCACCAAGGACCCGATCCTGCTGGCGGCCGAAGTGCGCTGCGCGCTGCGGCGCCAGATCGTGTCCGGGCTGTACGGCAAGAAGAAGGACATGCCGGCGTTTAACCTGTCCGGCGAACTGGAAAACATGCTGCTCGGGTCCCTGAACCAGGCGCGCCAGGCGGGCGGCGGCAAGGTCGTGCTCGACAATTACCCGATCGATCCGCAACTGCTGTCGCAGCTGCAGCTGAACATGCCGGTGGCGCGCGAGCAGATGAAGCAGCAGCATACGCCGCCGCTGCTGCTGGTGCTGCCGCAGGTGCGCCCGCTGCTGGCGCGGTATGCGCGCCTGTTTGCACCGGGGCTGCACGTGCTGTCGTATAACGAGATTCCCGAGAACCGCGAAGTCTCGATCGTCGGGACGGTGGGATAACCGTTATCGCATCGTAGGGTGGGCACCCCGTGCCCACGCGGACCTGTGCGCTGTGCCGGCTCCTGCGTGGGCTCGGGAAGCCCACCCTACGGAATCGATTACGCCGGCAGCAGCAACGCCAGCTCCGCCATCGCCCTGAACACCGGCAAACTCAAGGCCGATGCAGCCTCCGCCGACGGCAAGCGCGCATGCACATTGCCTTCCGGCGGCCGCTCCAGCCAGTCCCAGCCCAGCACCCGCAAACCGGTGCGCCCGATCGCCGCCTCCAGCGCCGGCTGCAGCGCGCGCAGGCGTGCGAGCGTGCGCGCCTCCGGTGCCCATAAGGCGATCCTGACCCCGTCCGCAATCGGCTCCGCCTGCACGGTGACCACGCTGCCATCGGCCAGCACCAGTTCCAGGCGCAACGCGGCGCGGCCCTGGCGCCGGCGGCGCTGCTGCTGTTCCGGCTCGTTCTGCACCACGCGCAAATGCTGGTCCTGCGCGCTGCCGGCATGCACCGTGAAGCGCCAGGCATCGTTGGGCGCGGCCAGCAGGTCGGCCTGGCGCAGCACCCGCGCATCCTGGTTGCTCATTGGCCCACTGAGTTGTCCGCTCAATAAAACCGCGGCCGGCAACTGGCCGGCGCGCGCCTGCTGCTCGCGCGTGGCGAGCTGGGTGCCGTAGTTGCGCACCATGCTGCGCCACGAACCGGCAAGCGCGCCGCCGTCCGGGGTAGGCCAGATGAGCTGGCGCGACATGATTACCTGGTCCGGCCGCATCGCCGCGTGATCGGCGACATCGCCGGGGGTGGCCCCCGGCAGGACCGGTGCCGGCCCGGCTTGCGGCAGCGGCAGCGCATCGAGCTCCGCCTGCAGCAGCGCGACCGGCGCCACGGCCGTCACCGGGCCGACTGGCGCCGGCGGCAGCGACGGTACCGCCATGGGCGGAAGAAGGGCAGGGAAGGAGAAGCTGGCCATGATGAGCAACTATAAAATAAAAAGGCCAACCGTGAGGCTGGCCTTTGAAAAGAACCTACTGCGTGATTACTGCAGCAGCGACATGACCATCGAGGACATGCTGTTCGACTGCTTCAGCATCGCGGTGCCGGCTTGCAGCAGCATCTGGTTCGAGGTCATGCTCGACGACTCGGTGGCGAAGTCGACGTCCATGATGCGGCCGGCGGCGGCTTCGGTGTTGCTGCTGATGTTGGCCAGGTTGGTGGCAACGTGGTCGAGGCGGTTCGAAGCAGCACCCAGCGACGAACGCACGGTACCGACGGCGTCGATCGCTGCTTGCAGCTTGTCGATCGAAGCCGATGCCGAGCCGTCGGCGGTCAGTTCGGTGCCCGGGGCGGTCAGGGCGGCGCCGAACGAGTTGTAGTTGGCGCTGGTGGCGCTCAGAGCGCTGTGCAGGCTGCTCAGTTCCGACGACAGGTCCAGGGTCATGGTTTCCGCGGTCGACGAACCGATCTGGAAGTTCAGGGCGCCGTCCAGTTTGCCGGTGGTGGTCGACGATGCCGACGCGTTGGCAGCGTTGTAGTAGGCGGTAGCAGCGTTCATCAACGCGGTCTTCTTGTCCAGATCCGCCTTGGCCGTGTTCTTGGTGGTGGTCGCATTGGTCAGGGCCGTGGCGTTGGCGGCGGACTGGTCGCCGTCGTAGTCGCCCTGTGCAGTAGACAGGGCGTCAACTGCATCGTTGTAGGCCTTGGTTGCGCCGCCGTCGTTGTCGCCGACGTCGCCGGTCGCGATGGAGAGTGCGCTGGCCGCGTTGCCGACCTGGTCGGTGGTGGCTTTCTGCAGCAGCAGCTTGGCGCCGCCGAACGAGGTGTTGCCGACGATGTTGGTCAGTTCGCGCGACAGGGCGTCGTATTCCGACTGCATTGCGGTCTTGTCGGCGCCGGTTGCCGAAGCGTCGGCAGCCTGGGTGGCCAGGTCTTTCATGCGGACCAGGATGTTGCTGGTTTCGCCCAGCGCGCCTTCGGCGGTCTGCATCATCGAGGTGGCGTTCTGGGTGTTGCGCATCGCAACGGCCATGCCGCTCGACTGGGCTTTCAGGCGGGTGGCGATCTGCAGGCCGGCGGCGTCGTCCGATGCCGAGTTGATGCGGTAGCCGGTCGACAGGCGGGTCATCGAGGTCGACAGGGTCGACTGGGTCTTGCTGATCGAGGTCTGGGCGGACAGCGAAGCGTTGTTGGTGTGAAGGCTCAGCATGGTGTACTCCTGGAATTTGGGATAGTCGGTTGGAGGTGGCACTTGTCACGCTCTCACAGGTACAAGACGACTACTTTCCGTACGGCATTAAATTTTTTTTGAAAAATATTTGAAAAATTTTTCTGGGCCGGTTTCGGGCAAGTGAGAAGGTTGCCAGTGTTGGGCCCGTGTCAGCCAATGGATACTGTTCAGCAAATCAGCAGCGGTTGATACGATCGATTGGCGCAGTTGGGAAAGAAATGGCGCAGTTATGGCGCGGTTCCTGGAACTGTGCCAGATTTGTGGCGCAGTTTTGGCGCAGTTGGGCGCATTTGTGGCGCGGTTTGAAATCGGCTGGTGTAACGCGCGACCGGTAGCTGAGTTCGCTAATCTCTCGCCAGAATGCTTTTACAGGCAAAACATAAGGCCTTGCCGTCCCGTATAATGACCCTCCTTTTCCAGAAGCCGACACCCGAGCACGCGATGCATGGGCTCTTCGGTACGCCGCCTGCGGCGCTCATGACAATCCAAATGAACGAAGTCAAGCAAGAAAATCCGCGCGGCCGCCGCTTGTCGGTAGCCCCAATGATGGACTTGACCTAAAAACCAGAATTCATGCGGGTTTCCAAGGATTTGTGTGCACTTCATGTGCACTCATCGATAGATTTGCCACTCGCTACCACTTTGCCTTGTTTCCTGTTTCATTTCCTATTGAAAAATAGCTCAAGCGCCAACATATGGTTCCGTCAATACGCCAGCGCTCGGCGATGTGAGTGCTCATTTAAGGAACTTGGTATGGCAACTAAGGCAGCGTTCAAGATTGGACAGTTGGTAAAATTGAAATCGGGTGGACCTGACATGACGATCCAAGAAGTGAATGAACCAAATCAGTACAGACCGGCACATACCTACGGTTGCCAGTGGTTCGCAGGTAAGAAACTCGACAAAGGGACTTTTCCCGGGGATTCCCTGAATCCAGTGCAGCCGGAGGAGTAACGTGATCGGTCCAGAATCCGTCGCGTCATGGATGCTTGCGGAGCTTGAGAAGCACGGATGTATCTACCAAGATGATGTAGTTGATTACTTGGTAAGGGCTAAAGCGGAGCACCTCACACGCGAGAATGCGGACGGCAATCTGGTGGTAGGGAAGGCCGTACTCGATGCTTTTCGTAAGCTTACCGAAACAACAGTCGTTTGGGTGAAGCCTGACTTGTACTGGCGGTTTCGAGTGGCAGAGGACGAACCCGGTCGTGAGGCTCGGGGCTGAACAAAGGGCGGCGCAAGCTGCCCTTTTTCATTATCAAGCATTGTCTACTATGGAGACTCCTGTTCGTCGGGAGGCTTAATCATAGCCCAAACGGATAACCCCACGGCAGTTGCTAGGTGTTCCATATTCCCTATGGAGATGTTCTTTTCGCCGCGTTCTACCTGACCTATGTAGGTTCGATGTAGCCCAGCGCGTTCGGCTAGCTCTTCTTGCGAGATTTCCAGTTTCTCCCGTGCTTGACGCAGGGCTTGGCCAAACAGGATGCGGGCAGGGATCGGGTTTGATTGTTTCGGGTATGTCGTAGGCATGCCACGACGGTGCATTGATGATGACTTTGAATCTACAGACTCTAGATAGCATGTGCTACGATAGTTGCTATTTCATAACGAGATACGATCATGGCGACTATCAACACAACTTGCCCTGCTTGCGGGACACCCCATGCTAGGAAGCTTTCGCTGATTTACGAGGAAGGCCGCTCGTCCGTTCGAAGCACAATCCAGACTGTAGGGAAGACGAACACCATAGCCCAGGTGAAGGTGACGACACAGGGAACTAGCTACGGTGTCACTCAGAGCGATGCGTCACGGGCCGCTGCTCCCCCACCAGTTCCGCCGCTCCGCTCCGCCGCAAAGGAGGCTCAAAACCTCATTATCGGGGCTTCGTTTGTGCTCGGGAGCGTGCTTCCGATTGTTATGTTCACGGCTGGGGCAGGGTTCTTGATAAGCATGGGAGCGGCTGTCGTGATCTTGGTTGGTGGCTGCATTGTTGGGGGCATGCAGGGAGATGCAGCGACGAGCGAAGAGATTGCAGCACACAAGGAACGACATCGTGACGCCTATACGGCGTTGGAGCGCTGGGAGAATACGTTCGCTTGTGGAGCATGTGCTCACAGGTTCATTCCTGCTGGTTTGATGCCCATTCCGAAAGCAGAGGTCGAAATGCAGCCAACCTAAAATTTCTAAAAAAATTTTGGGAAAAGTAAACTAGGAATAAATGGGGCGGGGGTTAACAGAAACAATATCTACGATATCGAGTGGTTGGCTTAGTGCAGGTTGGTCAAAGATCGCTTGGCCTTTCCAATTAGCAAGATATTTGCACGGTCGGTTGCGCTGCTTAGTGGAGGCCGCGCCGGGCTAGCAGGTCTTCGCTCATGAGTGAAATATCTTTTTTCGCCCTCATTGACCCCGCTTTGGTTGTTAACTTAGCAATAAATGCAAGGCTTGCGTTAGAATGCCGCATGGTAATGTAGCTAACGGGAGCCTGTAGATGATCGAAAAGGTTTTAGGACGGTTTGTCTTACCTGAAAAGGATCTAACCTTAAAGCTTGTCTTTGACAACGCTCGCAATTACGTCATAGTTGGTGGCTTTGTCGCGATGGCCCGTTGGTTTGAGCTAGGGAAAGCAACGCCAGTGCCCTACATGTTCACAGGCCCACCTAAAACGGGATGGGGTGAGCTAATGTGGGTGTCCTTGTCAATCGCTTTGGTACTTTATTTACTGAACTTGAGTCAAAGCTACCTTATCGTAAAGCGATTGTGGAAGCTAATCCTGGGAATACCCGATGAAGCGCAGAGAGCAACGACGCGAAGTAAGCCAGCATGGTACATACGCCTCGTCATACGGCTCATCGCAATGACTCTAACGTCGGTCATCATCCTAACGTCCCTGTTGTTGTTGATTATTTCCACTTACATAGTGTGGTATGCAGTGCCCGAAGCCGTTAGATAAGCACTATGGAGGAAGGGAAAGGATGATAAACAGCACTGAATGGGTAAGCGTTCCTGAACAGTTCTTGGCCGAATCGAACGAGGCAGTCGATTGGATTTATACCGCAACGGGTAGCTTGTCGTTCCCACGTACGGACCGTTGTAAGGCCGCTGCTACATGCTTCGCTATCGCCCAAGAGCATCATGAATCTATCGTTGTACTTGCTGAGCATCGGCTGTTTGCTACTTGTCTTGCTCTTGTGCGTGTCGTGTTCGATGCGTACGTGCGTGGAGTATGGCTTTCGATATGTGCAACCGACAAGGAAGTTGAACGGTTTATCGCTTTCAAAGAGCCACCGCCCATGGCTGATCTAGTAAAGGCGATTGACGAGCATCCAGACTTCGAGGGTGGGTATCTGTCTGGGTACAAGGCCACCGCCTACAAGGCATTATGCGACCTAACCCATACGGGCGGACGACAGGTTCAACGTTGGGATAAGGTTGATGCAATCGAACCGAACTATCGGCTTGAAGAGATTCTCGACGCTATACGCGTATCGCGGTCGATTGCGCTGCTATCTGTGCTAGGCGTCATAACGTTAGTAGACGATACGGATATTGCCTTGGCAGCGGTGAGGGAGTTTATGATGATGCGGGATCGGTTTGCTCCTGTGCCCACCGAACAGCCTCAGGTCGGTGCATAGGTTGGGTTGGCCGAGTTATTAGCCTGCGGCCTTCTCTGCCTTGAGGATGCGGTAGACCGAGGCAATACCAATCTTCAAATCTTTAGCAATCTTTTCTTTACTGTGGCCTGCTGCTAGTAACGCATGCACGCTTGCGGCCTTCTCGCGTGCCGTTGGCTTGGCGCCACGGTACGAGCGTTCTTCCAAGGGCAGGGTTTTATCTTTGGCCTTGGCGGCTTCGATGCCGATACGCTGGCGGACCAACATTTGGTCACGCTCGAACTGTGCAACGCTAGCGAAGATGTTGAGCATCAACTTGCCGGTAGGCGTATCTGTGTCGATGTTCATGTCAAGGATTCGGATGGATGCACCGATCTTGTCTAAGGCTTGCGTGATGCTCACCATGTCAGCGATGTTTCTGGCAGCACGGTCAATCTTAGTAATCGTAACGATGTCGCCAGCTTTGAGACTGCTCATCAGCTTTTGCCACTCGACCCGACCTTCCATGTCGGTGGCGCTTACCTGCTCGGAGAAGATGCGGTCACAGCCCGCCTTCGTCAGTTGTTGGATTTGATCTTCCAAACCATACTGCTGATCGAAGGTCGATGTACGCGCATATCCGTAGTTCATGTTGACTCCTAAATTATCATTGACTCCTAAGATTCTATGATAATAGCAGTTATCAAATACGTTAACAACCCCATTGATAGAACTATCGTCAAGTTGTCGTACGATCATTGGGGCAAGGCCTGTGATAGACCATAGCGTCTTCCCTTATCGATAAAGTTAACTTATAGTAATCGATCTAATCCAACCTACCGTCCCTCATGCAAACTGAGAAAATCTTTCATTACACTAGTATTGAATCTTTAGCGATGATCCTTAGTACTGGGCGGCTTCGATTTGCCCGGCTTGACACCGTAGACGATATAACCGAAGCCCGAACTCACTCAGGAATCCCGTTTGGGAAGTACTTTTTTGTAAGCTGCTGGACCCAGGAGGAAGACGACAACATCGCTCAATGGAAGATGTATGGTGGGGATATGGAAGGGATACGCATCGAGTTCCCTGCGTACCCTTTCAAAGATGCCCGTTTGGAGCCTCATGGCAGTATGAAAGCGCAAGGTGACATGTATGGTCCAATACCTACGAGCGAGTGGTTTGGTCATAACTACATGATTATTCCGCCAGTGGTGGGGAACACGACATTTGCAGGTCCTGTAGACTACGTTGACGATGTGGCAGAGCGATATAACAGGGCTATTAAGTACGGTAAAGGTTCCAACGGTCAGGATACGTTGTCTATCGACAAACTTTACGATTTGCCGAGGTTAAAGTCGAGAGTTTGGGGGTTCCAGTCGGAATATCGATTCGTGTTGTACGCTATGCCGATCGACCCCCCATTCCCGCCGGGCCATCCTATCGAGGTTACCCCTAACCATTTCAATAATATTTCACAGGCCTTTTTTAACGGGGCCGATCCAGGAGCGACCTTCATCGATGTTCCGTTCGACCCAGCGGCCTTAGACCAAATGGTCATCAGGACAGGTCCGCTTTGTACCGCAGGGGGCGAGGTTTGCGTCAAAGCACTGAGGGATAAGTTCGCTCCTAACGCGAAAATCGAATCGAGCCCCCTCCAAAAACAGATACGACGTAAATGGTAAAAATTTTACTCGGTGCGGTTCGTGTTCCTCGGTGATCGTTCTCTCCGACAGGCAGGGGTTACCACAACGGCTCAGGACTTGTAATACATTCGGTCAATACGGTAGGAGTCCTGCGACTATATCGGCTACCTGTTTCGCCTGCTCGGCAGCTATAGCAGTATGGTCGGCTTCCACGTTGGCGAGGAAGTGTTCGCGAACCTCGGTAGGGGTGGCGGTGCCGTTGTCAAACTCTACTTGAAATTCGAACTTCTGTGCTTCGTGGAAGAACGTAGTCGGAATGCCTGCGGCGTTTAGGTCAATGTGCATAAGAAGCTGTCCCAGCGTTTTCAGCGTACACCACACCAAACCAGCAGCACAGTAGCGCTCGGCGTCGGCTGGCTTCGGGTTCTGCTTGAAGCACACTAAGTAGTGACGCCAGCCATGCTGAGCTTGTAGCGCCAACAGCTTCCAGAGCGAATGGTTGAAACCGTGCTCCAAAGCCGCAATAGAGCCTGCCCTACCGGGAGCACTGTAAAGGGCGTTGGACAATGCAGCATGGCTCATCCCGGTAGGCGGGCGATGGAGGATTCGCATGTACTCGTCGGCTAAGGCTTCGCGGCTGCTTTCACGTGTGTAATGATTGTTAAGCCGTCCGTCCTTTAGGTCGATGAAAACGGGGCCGTGTGGGCGCTGGATAACGAAATCCGGCTTCCCTTCCAAGTCTTCGCCGCTTGCATCGAGGTAGTGGTCAGAGAAATGCGGTGCGAAGCTGGTGCAGCGGCGTGCTCCCAGTGCAATGAGAATAGGGGCAGAAACTGATTCCGCGATTGAGTCGTAGGTCATGGTGATCCTTTCAGTGATACATGGCAGGCCGCACGAAGCGGCTGCGCAATGGAATTCAAAATACTTTTCGTCGGGCGTGCATTAGTGCATTAAGGCCTATACGATTCCTTGAAACCCGCATGGGTACTGGGTTTCTGGGTTTTTCGGTCCGGCATTAGCGATGCACTAGCCTGCACTAAGCCTGCATCAGCGGCTAGAAAGCGTTGTAGGCGAAGGTGATGGCGCTAATCTGCTCTTGGGTTAGGGACGGTGCACGAAGCTGACCGGGAACTATCTTCTGCCATAGTTCGATCTGTTTGCCTTTATTGCAACCTTCGACAATTCGGCGCTTCGCTTCGTAACTCGCTTCCGTCAGCTTGCGTCGCAGCAAATCAGGAGGCATAGCCGGTACACCCCTGTCCTCAAGGAACATATGCAATTGACTCTCATGGAAGACGGTTTGCACCGGCGGCGTTTCCGTTACCGTAAGGCCTTGTGAGTCGATATAGCTCACCTCTCGACCGCCCAAGAACTCAGCTATAGCAGCGTCAGCACTGGAAGTGGACATGGCTACCAACTGCTTGCGAGCCTCTGTTTTAACGCAAGCGTGTGGCGTGAAATCGGACGAAGCCAGGTCACGGAACCACCAATAAATTGCTGCCGCGTTCTCGGGGTTTTTCCAGAACGATGTGAAGCGCTCGTAGTATGTTTCCGACTCAGCAAAATCGTGCAAATGCGTCAGGTATTCGGTGACGTAGAACCTTCTGTCATCCGCTGGCATCACGAACGGACGGTGGCTATTCGACAGTACGAACACACGAGCGAATACCTCGCGCTCCAAGATGCTTTGCACGTTCTTGATCTGCACGTTAGCAGTGTCGCGGGTGACAGCCAGCTTCAAGTCTTCATATGTATGTCGTCCGGCTGTAGCATCGTCAAAGCAAACGACAAGGCTGTTTGGCAACACCTCGGAGAACTGGCTGAATGCAGGTGCGTAATCGTTCTCGGACCACACGTAGCGCCCCCCGGTTGCAACTTTCAATAGCCCAATAAGGCTGCTTTTACCGGTGCCAGACATTCCCCGCATAATCACACCCCACTGGGGGCGGCGAGCCGGATTGGCGATGATGTCCGCACAAAGCTGGAGCACGTACTTTTTGTCGTCTTTGCTCTGGTGAAACAAGCGGTCGGCGTAGTCGTCCAATACAGCCTTCACGGCGGCATAGTTTGCCGGACGCTCTGGGGTGTACGGGATGTACGTATTCAACAGCGTGTCTCCCTTCGAGTCCACAAACGAGCGCGTAGGTACGGGCTTGAACGAAATACCACAAACGCGATCAAGACCACCACGAATGGCGGTTTCCAGCCCGGCCATGAACGGTGCGAATTCTGGTTTGGGTACTCGGCGGGTGGCGTGTCCCTTCGCCCACGGTGCGAACTCGAACGTCAGGGACGACAAGTTCTGGTGACGACCGGATGCGGAGATTGCACGCGGATAGTTGCTCGCCTCATCTACGACATACTTTTGTGCGAGGTGCGCAATGAATTCCTTCCGAATTCTTTTAGTTGGTTCGGTTAGTTTTGCTGTCATTGCGTGTGCCTACTTGGGCTGCTGCTGCGATGTTAATAAGGTCGGCGATCACTTGCGAACCGGCCCGCTTTTGGGCAACACATAGCTTTCGCAGCGCTTCCCAAGTTGGCGAATCGAGATATACGTATTGGCGTTGAAGAGCCACATCCGAACGCGTGGTGATGTGTTGACGACGAGTACCAGCAATCGATACAGGCTTACTCATGCCTGACTCCGTGTGTACTTGCGCTGGTCAGCGTTAGTTGTGAGAATTTCATTCTTTATCCTTTATTAAGAAAACTGCCGCAAACAGGCGTAGTGAGCCTAGCTAAGTAGACAAAGCGAGGGCATGTCGGGTGAAACGACTACGTGTAAGCGGCGGATTGTGGTGTTACTAGTGGCCTTGATAGGCCGGAGCGTTACCCGCTTGACGGGCAAGCTGAGGTGGGGTCAGGCGGCTGCGTGAGCTACTTGGAGCGATTTCAATTCGGCCTCAGCGGCGGCGATCTGCGTTGCGAGAGCGGATTTAACAGCAGCTTTCGCGGCATCTTCCGCAAGCTGTTTCGCAGCGGCAGCAGCACGTTTGTCTGCATCCATCTTTTCGAATTGTTCGCGGGAAAGAGCGCAATTAAAAGCTTCGTTGGCAGCTTCAATAGCCGCTAGATCAGGATTGCCGGGTTTTAGTTGGACTACGAGTTGTCCAGTTAAAGGCAGCATCATCGGTGCATGATTAGCATCGAAAACAAAACCCGCCCGAATCAACGCACTAGCCTGCGATAGGACGCTGTAAGCTGAGCCTACAAGTTCGATTGCACGCGGCATATCTTTGTTCGATTCCTGAGCCGGGGTTGAGTGGATGACTGGTGATGCAACCGCTGCTTCTGGTGATACTAGAGTCGTTTCTACGCTAGCGGATTGTACAATTTGTTTTTTGGTCATTTTAATTCCTTTAAGTTAGATTTTTGCTGCTGCTTTGCTGCGGAGGAAATTACTTACACCCTGTTTCGTGAAAGCCTTGCCGGTCGGTGTTAAATAACCAGCGGAGTTTAGCAATGCTGCAATTTGACGGAGGGTTTTAGTACTGCGTAGAGTCTCAGTGTATGCACGAATTTCGGCATAGTACAACGGCGCTTTCAACGGCATTCCGAAAGCTGGACGAGTGTTATAAATAGACATAGTTATATCTCCAAAGATAATGGATAAATTTATTGTGTGTTAGTGGGAGAATTACAGGTCGTGATAAGGGCGCGTAGTACACCTCAAATCAGATAACGACATTTTAGCAGGCAGCATCGAAAAAGTCAAGAAACGACTACCACACTTACTTGGTTTGTGCAAGCCTTTATTTCTTGAATCTAGAAAATCGCTGTTTGGTATAAACGGCAACTAATTTCGCCGTGCTAGGGTCTGTCGAGCGTGATTTCCACTGTAAAAAAAAGCAGCTATCGCATAGGTTTGCTTAGTCATCAGGTCCGTCCCGCTAGGCCCTTTAGGCTGTGGTAGCTTGCTGCCGCCTGTTGTAGCCCCTGATAATCGCATGAGCGCCTCCTCCTTGATCTTCACGCCCGAATCTCGCGTATGTGGCTGGTCGATTTTTCGGGTTGAGCCTATCCCTCACATCAGCGACTTGCGTGGGTCAACGCGGCTACGGGTTTTAACGCGGCTGGCGATGTACGTCTGGACGGCTGGGATAGGGTATAAGTAGTTGCGTCCAAGTAGCACGTACTCGGGGCCTTGACCTCGTTTCCGCCACGCGCTCAGCGTGGTTAGCGTTACCCCAGCAAGTGTGGCGAAGCCGTCTTCGTCCAGGCAATTCACCAGTCTTGCAAGGTCGCTGACGGCGGGTGGGGTGATAGATAGGGTTGGTTGCATTTCGTTCGTCCTCCTGTGTGTTGAGAGGACCGAACTGTAAAGGATGATTTGCTGGTAGCCCGGCTACTCATCAATTGCGTCAGGCTTGTACTTGTTCGCTGTAGCGCGGATCGTTGCCGGGGTCACGTCATATCTACCCGCAAGTTTCTTCGCAACGCCGTAGACTGAGCCAGCTTCGTAACTAGCCCAATAGAGTTGGGCAATGCGCTTGCACTGTGCTTCGTCCAGCTTACGTGGTTTCGCAGCGCGTTCGCTTTGCGCCTGTCGGTACTTCTCCTGCGCTTGAGCGACAGGATGGACTCGGTGCAGCGCTTTGGCCTGCTCAAATAGCATTTGCCCCTTTTCCAATTGAAGCGTATCGACCTCCGTTAGTGCAGGTGGTAGGTTGATTGGTACATCACGTTGGGGCATCACAAGCGGGTGGCCCGGTTGCCAAGGTGGTGAAGTCTCAACAGCCGTTTTGCGCTCGAAGTCGTCTAGAATCGCTTTGATCTGGTCAATGATCGGTCGAGTTTGCGGCGTCGCTTGTGGGGCGATCCACGCGTATGCCATTTGCAGACGCTTCGCGAGCGCTTCTGGTGTCTCCGCTAGGAATCCTTTCCTAATGAGGAATGCGTCGGTGTCTTCATCCTCGATGCCATAGTAAGTGCGTATCCATTTGTCCATTTCAATCGGGTCTTCGGGGTCGCACTGCTGGCTCATGCTGCCTCCTGCATCTTGTCCGCCAGAGCCTGCACCGCGTCGTGTACGTCTTGTGCGTTCGTATGTGTGTAGCGCTTTAGCTGGGTCCAGGTCTTGTGGCCGGTGAGAACGGCAGTTTGTGGAATTGTTAAGCCCATGCGGAACAGGTCGCTTGTCGCCTTGTGTCGTAGATCGTGAAAGTGCAGGTCAACGATTCCCAGCTTGGCACATGCCCGCGTAAATGCCGTGCTAACGCTGGCCGCTTGATAAGGGAAGACACGACCAGTTTGGCGGGTCGAGAGGGCTGCTTCGACAAGTTTCCAAGCATCAGGCAGAAGTGGCACCTTTTGGTTGTTGCCATCCTTTTTTCGTGGGTCTTTACGGTCACGAATGATGACAGTGCGCTTGTCCCGGTCTACATCTTCCACGAGGATCGAGCAAATTTCGTCCTGTCGCATAGCTGTCGCAAGCGCGAAAGTGCAAAGGGTAGCCATCGGTATTTTCTGGCGCTTATTGTCTCGCCAATATGCGAAAAGCTTCTCAATCTCTACCGGTGTCGGTTCGCGTTCCCGCTCGTTGCTTCGGGTGTTCACGTTGCGGGCTGTAAGGTCGCGGCGGGCGTCACGTGCAAGGTCAGTAGGAAGGTCTATCCGACGAGAGTGCTTGCCCCATTTCAAGATCGCACCGAAGAACGATAGGTCAGCAGCGATAGTCACGCCCCCAGCGCCAGCCTCAAGCCTCTTGTCGATGAAGTCTCGCAGGTGGATGCTATTTAAGCGCTTCAACGGGATACCGCCAAGCTCGCGTTTTAACATGGCATGGGTAGCCTGTTTGGTCTTCCCGCCCATGTTACACTCTTGCCCGTAGCCGTCGATTAGGTCGCCAACGCTGTAGCCCTCGGGCACTGGCTGGTAGCCGCTTGCCGTAATGTGTTCTGCCTGTACCTCAATCCTCTGTGCCCATGCCTGAGCATCCCGTTTCAGGGTGAACGTCTCCCCTCGGTACATTCCGCCTTTACGGACCTGCGCTCTCCATTTTCCGCTTGGAAGCTTTGTAAACGTAGCCATCGTGTGCAATTTCTGTGTGTCAAATGATGCCCGGATTATGCCCGAACAACCCCCTTCGTGTGCACCTTGTGTGCACCAATAGCTGTAAATAGTAAAAATGAACGACAAAAACCATAGTAAAAACAAGAGGTTATTGAGTGTTGCTCCGATGATGGACTGGACAGACCGCCACTGCCGCGTCTTCCACCGCCACATCACCCGCCACACCTGGTTGTATACCGAGATGGTCACCACCGGCGCCCTGATCCACGGCGACGTCGAACGCCACCTGCGCTACGACGACATCGAGCATCCGGTCGCCCTGCAACTGGGCGGCAGCGATCCGGCCGACCTGGCGATCAGTGCCAAGCTGGGCGAAAAATGGGGTTACGAAGAGATCAACCTGAATTGCGGCTGCCCGTCCGAGCGCGTGCAGAAGGGCGCGTTCGGTGCCTGCCTGATGAGCGAGCCGCAACTGGTGGCCGATTGCGTCAAGGCGATGCGCGACGCGGTGTCGATCGACGTCACCGTCAAGCACCGCATCGGCATCGACTACAACGAGGAATACGGCTTCGTGCGCGATTTCGTCGGTACCATCGCCGATGCCGGCTGCCGCACCTTCATCGTCCACGCGCGTAACGCCGTGCTGAAGGGTCTGTCGCCCAAGGAAAACCGCGAGATCCCGCCGCTGCGCTATGAAGTGGCCTACCAGCTCAAGCGCGAATTCCCGGACCTCGAAATCCTGATCAACGGCGGCATCAAGACCAACGACGAGATCGCGCTGCACCTGGAGCACGTCGATGGCGTGATGATCGGGCGCGAGGCCTATCACAATCCGTGGCTGATGGCCGACTGGGACGCGCGCTTCTACGGCGACGACGCGCCCGCCAGGAGCCGCGACGAGGTGCTGCAGGCGATGATTCCCTACATCCGCGCCCAGCTCGAGCGCTACGGCCCGCTCGGCCTGCGCCTGAACAGCATCACCCGCCACATGCTGGGCCTGATGGCCGGCCTGCCGGGCGCGCGCGCCTATCGCCAGCTGTTGTCTGATTCGCGCCGCCTGGCCAGCGGCGATCCCGAACTCCTGCTCGAAGCCGCCGCACGTCTGCGCCAGGCGGCCTGATTGTATCCCCTGCCGCCTGTGGCGTCCGCCACGGGCACGCTTTGGCCTTTGTGGGTATCCCAACCTGCGTGCCAGACTTTAATTTGTTGTCGCAATCACACCACTGCCGAGGTTTGATTGTGATAAAAATCATAAATTTCGATAGAAAAATAGAAAGCTTATGTATGATGATTACTTTCGGTAATTTCGTCAGTAATCATGCCGCCCAATGCCATTCCCGCCGTTTCCGTCTGCATTCCCTGCTACCGTGGCGCCGCGCACCTGGGGGCGGCGATCGCTTCGGTGATGGCCCAGACCTTTACCGATTTCGAGTTGATCGTCATCGATGACAATTCCCCGGACAATACGGACGAGGTCGTCGCGAGCTTTGCCGATCCGCGCATCCGCTACCTGAAGAATCCGCAGAACCTCGGACCCGAGGGCAACTGGAACCGCTGCCTGGACGAGGCGCGCGGCCGCTTCTTCAAGCTGCTGCCGCAGGACGACCTGATTGCGCCGACCTGCCTGGAAAAACAGGTGGCGGTGCTGGAAGCCGACCGCGAACACAAGCTGGCGCTGGTGTTCTGTGCCCGCACCATCCTTGATGCACGCGACCGCACGGTGATGGTGCGTGGCTATCCGAAACGCCGCAGCGGCGTGGTCGAGGCGCGCACGCTGATCCGGCAGTGCGTGCGGCGCGGCACCAATGTCATCGGCGAGCCCGGCAGCGTGCTGTTCCGCCGCGACAGCGCCGCGCTGGCCGGTCGCTTCGATGCCAGCATTCCCTACGTGCTCGACCTCGATTACTGGGTGCGCCTGCTGTGCCATGGCGATGCCTGGTATGTCGATGAAGCGCTGGCGTCCTTCCGCGTCTCGGTCGGCTCGTGGAGCGTGCGCATCGGCACGCGCCAGAGCCTCGAATACCAGCAGTTCATCCGCAAGCTGGCGGCGGATCCGCGCTTCAGCGCCAGCAGACCCGACATGCTGCTCGGCAGGCTGATGGCGAAAGTGAACGCGCTGCTGCGTTCGGTGCTGTACCGGGTGCTGGCCATGCACGCGGTCAAGCCATGACGATGGTGCATGCGTTCTGGCAGCGCCATCGCTGGGTGCGCTTCCTGGTCATGGGCGGCATCAATACCGGGTTCAGTTATGGCGTGTATGCCCTGCTGGTGTATTGCGGCCTGAATTATGCGCTCAGCAACCTGTGCTCGCTGGTCCTCGGGATCTTGTTCAGCTTCCGCACTCAAGCAGCCTTCGTGTTCCAGGATGCGGCGCGCGGCCTGTTCATGCGCTACGTGATGGTCTGGACCATCCTGTACGTCTCGAACATCCTCATGATCGGCTCGCTTATGCGGCTGGGCGCCAACGCGTATTCCGCGGGCGCGCTGGCGATCGTGCCGACCGCCTTGCTGTCGTATTTCTTGCAAAAGTCCTTTGTGTTTACCGGCGCCAGGCAGGCTTGAACCAGCCCTGGTATGAAAGCGTAAGTCGACCTCCTGTCATGAGGTGTGAATGGAACGTGCCGCAGTATTGGATGGATCGCCGGTCTTGACGACGCGCACGGTGGGTATTGGCCTGGTATCCGCCGTTTCGCTGTTTCTTTTCTTGTGCGTATGGCACTGGCGTGTAGCGGGTGAGCTGTCGCTACAGGGCAGTGCGTCGCTTGCACTGCTCGTTGCCTTGTATCTTGTTTATGGTCATCTGTTCACGCTGGCAAGCGCCCGGCTGTTCCAGAATACCGTGGGCATGCCGTTTCAGTTCCTGTGTGGTTATTTTATTTTCAACACTGCGCTGTTTGTCCTGGCCTTGTGTTCGCCCTTCGGCATGCGTACCAACGTGGCCATCCTGGGCGTGCTGGGCGCAATGACAGCGTTGGCCCTGCATGGAAGTACACGGCGATCCAGACCCGGTGCCGGAAGCGAAGATGCCTGGGCGCCATGGCTGGCTCTGCTGATCGCAGGTACGGGCGCCACGATCTGGTGCGGCGACATCCAGGCGCCGCTGCAAGTCGAGGGCGACAAGACGATCTTCAGGGTCTGGCCGGATGTCTTTATTCATGTGCGGGAGATCAGCGTGTTCGCGCAGGCGCACGGCCTGCAGACGATTCGCGATATCAAACTGGCGGGTGGGCCGGCACCGCTCTACCATTTTGCCAGTTATCTTTCTGCCTCAGCCGTCAGCGCCCTGGGCGGCGCAAGCGCGATGCAGGTCTATGCGGGTTTTCAGCTCCCGTTCGGCATTTTGTTGACGGGATTGGCTGCCTATTGCCTCGTCGGCAAGCTGCTGGGCCGTTGGGCTGGCGTCGCTGCCACTGCCGCCGTGGTCCTGCTGCCGGATGGCTATCACCAGGGCTTCGCCAACCGTTACCTGAGCTACTACTTCATGTCGCAGGTGAACCTGGGTATGTTGTACGGCATCGCCTGCGCCGCCCTGTCCTGGCTGTTCGTGCTGGATGGCTGCCGGCGCGGGAAACTGCAGACGGTCCTGCTGGGTTATGTTTTCCTCGGCGTCTGCCTGTTTTATAAAGCGCATATTTTCGTGGCGAACAGCTATTTGCTGCTGATGTTCCCCATCTTGTTTTTCACGCCGCTGCGGCGCCGCTGGCGTGTCGTCACCGGCATTGCCGCGACCGCGCTGTTCGTGGCAGTGGTCGCGTATTCGCAATCCAACCCGCGCGTCCCGGTGCTGCGCCTGGATGGCAGCGGCATCGGCAACTATCTGAAGATGCTGCTGCACGACTATGAGCCCGGGGTGCTGAAAACGTTCTTCACGCGCGTTTTCCTGGAGGAGTCGCATGGAAAGCCGCTGCAGCTCGTGTATGCGCTGGCGATGCTGTCGCTGTCGACCTTCGGCGTGTGGACGCTGTTGCTGCCGGCAGCGGTTGCAGGGGCACGCAAACGGGTAGCGTTGCCGGTGCTGTGTTTTCCCTTGCTGGTCGTGGCCAATTACCTGGTCATGGCGATCGGCCTGGCGGAGGACAGTCGCGGGGTCGGCACCCCGGACGAACTGCTCAACCGGCCGCTGGTCTGGGCGCATTTCGTGGTCGCGGCCCTTGGTATGGGCCTGCTATGCCGCACCTGGGCCGGCAGGGTGCGACCGGATTCCCCGCTGCGTGGCCGGGTGGCCGCTGCCGCACTGTTTGGCGTGATGCTGTGCGGCGCCCAGTATGCGGCCCCCGGCCTGCAGACTTATCCTGGACACCGGGACATGGGCGATTTCAGCCTGTCGAACGCGGTTCCGACATGCGTGGTCAATGCGGCCGCTTTCATCCGCGCGCATGGCCAGCCGGGCGACATCGTCCAGGATGCCAGCGGCGATCCGCGCTTCGTGCTGACGGCCCTGTCCGAGCGGCAGCTGTACGTGGGCGCGGTCGGGTTCGGCGGTGCCCAGCGCGAGCAACAGGCGCGGCGCGATGATATCGCGCGCTTCATGCGGCTGCGCGAGGCGGCCCAGCTCGAGCAATTCACGGCCACCCGCGGCATCGCGTGGTTCCTGGCCAATCCCCAGCCGGCGCTGGCGTGGCCTGTGGAGATTGCCGGGAAGCCTGCGTATGCCTGCGGCGGCTATCGCTTGTACCGGTTCCCGGATGCCGTCCGCACCGCCTCCAACCCCTGAACGTCAGCGAACATGAACATCCAGACCGAACCCATGCACCAGGAACATGCCGCCCACGACGCACCGCTGCACCGGATCTCGATCGTGATCCCCGTGTACCGCGGCGAAACCACGCTGCCGGCCATCGTCGCCGAAATCGAGGCGCTGACCATCCAGCGGCTGACGCCGGACGGCAACCTGTTCGTCGTCTCCGAAGTGGTGCTGGCGCATGACTGCGGTCCGGACCGCTCGGACAAGGCGATCGAAGCGCTGGCTGCGCGCTATCCCTTCGTGGCGCCGGTCTGGCTGTCGCGTAATTACGGCCAGCACGCCGCCACCATGGCCGGCATGGCCAGCGCCACCGCGCAGTGGGTCGTGACCATGGACGAGGACGGCCAGCAGGACCCGGCCGACATCGCCCATCTGCTGGACGCGGCCATCGCTTCGTCGCTGCAGCTGGTGTATGCGCAACCGCTGAATCCACCGCCCCACGGCTGGCTGCGCAACACCGCCAGCCGTACGGCCAAGGCGATCAGCACGCGCCTGCTGGGCAACAGGTCGATCGGCCGCTTCAACAGTTTCCGGCTGGTCGACGGCGAGATCGCGCGCACGCTGGCGGCGTATTGCGGCAACGGCGTGTATCTCGACGTAGGCCTGTTCTGGATTACCGGGCGCATCGGCCACGCGCCGATCAGGCTGCGCAACGAGATGGACCGGCCGTCCGGTTATTCCTACTTCAGACTATTCGGCCATTTCTGGAACCTGATCCTGACCACCGGCACCCGGCCGCTGCGCCTGATCACCATCGTCGGCTTCATCTCGATGCTGCTGGCGATCTTCCTGGCCGCGTTCGCGCTGTACGGCAAGTACGTGGGCGAGGTGCCGATCCAGGGCTGGACCTCGCTGGTGACGGTGGTCGCGTTCTTTTCAGGAACGATCCTGGCGTCGATGGGCATCATTTCGGAATACCTGGCGGTGACGATGAACATCGTCATGGGCAAGCCCCTGTACGTGGTCAGCAGCAAGCCGGTGCGGCCGCTGGTGCGTGCATGAAAACCGTGTGGGTGGTGGGTGCTGGCGGGCTGCTGGGAGCCGCGCTGTGGCGCCGCTGCAGCATGCTTGGCGACGAAACGTTCGTTCCAGGCGAGCGCCTGGCCTGGGTCGAGCGCGCTCGCCTCATGGCGCAACTGCAAGCCAACGTGGCCGTCTTTGCCGAACGTGTCGCTGCCGCCGCGCCGCGCGCCTGGGAAGTGTACTGGGCCGCCGGCGTGGGCACGATGTCGAGCCCGGCCGAAGCGCTGGTGCTGGAAACCGAGGCCCTTGGCGTGCTGCTGGAAGCGCTGGCATCGCATCCGGCGCTGTCCGGCACCCACGGCGCGATCGGCTTCGCCAGCTCGGCCGGCGCAATTTATGCCGGTGCCGCGGACGAGATCATCAGCGAAATCACCCCAGTCGCCCCGACCACGCCATATGCCCGCGCCAAGCTGCAGCAGGAAGACCTGGTGCGCGCCTTTGCCGCTGCGCGCCCCGACACGCGCGCGCTGCTGGCCCGTTTCAGCACCCTGTACGGCACCGGCCAGGCGGTCGGCAAGCCACAGGGCCTGCTGACCCACATCGCGCGCAGCATCGTGCGCCACCAGCCGGTCCAGATCTTCGTTCCCTTCGATACGATCCGCGACTACCTGCGTGTCGAAGATGCAGCAGCGCACATGATCTGCGCCCTGCGCGAGACCGGTGCGGCGCACCAGATGACCAAGATCATCGCGTCCGAACAGCCGACCACCATTGCCGAGATTGTGGCCACCTTCCGGCGCCTGGCACGGCGCTCGCCGCACATTGTGACCAGCGCCAGCGCGCGCGCCGGCCTGTATGGGCGGCGCATCCAGTTCCGTTCGACGCTGGTGCTGCACGGACAGGAAGACTTGCCAGCCACCAACCTCACGGTCGGGATCGCTAAATTGCTTGAAGCCGAGCGCGAGCGCTTCACCAAAACGCGCCAACACTGAGTCGGGCTTGCTACCGGCCGTACGTGTTCAAAATCCACTACACTTCTTGTCTATACATCATTTCCCAGTGCAAACTTCTTGCTGTAGCGCAAGGATTTGTTTCATACTAGGCTTCTTCTCCTTGCTTGACCGCCTGCCGGGCAGCGTATCAGGAAGGGCTAAACTGTTGTGTTAGCGTAACACTTTTGCTGTAAAGCATGTTTGCTGTCTGCAACTTTAGCAAATTGATTTATCCTGAGAGAAATACACGCATTACCACGGGGAGATGGTAAGCGTAGTGCGACGCGCGGCGCAGCAGTTTCCGGGCGATTTCGACCACTTGAAACAGGGAAGACGAGTAATGAATTTAGCAAACATGAAGGTCGGCGTGCGACTCGGTCTGGGCTTTGCCCTGGTCCTGGTCCTGCTGGTCGTGGTGACGGTCGTCGGCATCGTTCGCATGGCACAGATCCAGAACCGCCTCGATCACGTCGTAAGCGTGAACAATGTCGTGACCCGCCTGGTCGTCGACATGCGCAACAACGTCAGCGAGCGCGTCACGTCGCTGCGTACCTTGACCCTGATGACCGATCCGTCCGACATGGAACCGGAACTGAACCGCTTCAAGGAACAGACCGCCAAGTACGACGCCCTGCAGCAGAAGCTCTCCGAGAAGTTCGCACTGGAAGCGTCGAGCGAAGAAAAATCGCTGCTGACCCAGATCAAGGAAGCGGAAAGCGTCGCGATGCCGGCCATCGCCAAGGCGTCGCAGCTCTACCTGGCGAACAACGCCATGGACGCGACCCGCGTGATGGTCAAGGAAATCCGTCCGGCCCAGAAGAAATGGCTGGAAGCGCTGGACCAGCTGGGCAAGATGGAAGACAAGCAGAACGCCCAGAGCCAGGTCGATGCCGAAGCCGCTTTCGCCGGCGCCCGCAACTTCATGCTGGGCCTGCTGGCCCTGGCCGTCGCCATGGGCGTCGCCGCCGCCACCGTGATCACCCGCGGCCTGCTCAAGCAGCTGGGCGGCGAGCCGGGCTACACCGCCAAGATCGTCGGCAGCATCGCCCACGGCGACCTGGCGGTGGCGATCGATACCAAGTCGACCGACCGCGGCAGCCTGCTGACCGAAATGAAACAGATGCGCAACAGCCTGGTCGACATCGTCAGCCAGGTCCGCCGTGGCACCCAGACCATCACCACCGCCTCGCGTGAAATCTCGGCCGGCAATATCGACCTGTCCTCGCGTACCGAACTGCAGGCCAGCTCGCTGGAAAAAACCGCGTCGGCGATGGAAGAACTGACCTCGACCGTGAAGCAGAATGCCGACAATGCCCGCGAAGCCAACCAGCTGGCGGCCACCGCCTCCGACGTGGCACGCAAGGGCGGCGAAGTGGTGTCGCAAGTGGTCGGCACCATGGGCGAGATCAACAGCTCGGCCAGCAAGATCGCGGACATCATCGGCGTGATCGATGGGATCGCCTTCCAGACCAACATCCTGGCGCTGAATGCCGCGGTCGAAGCGGCCCGTGCCGGCGAACAGGGCCGCGGCTTCGCCGTCGTGGCATCCGAAGTGCGCAGCCTTGCCCAGCGCTCGGCAGCCGCGGCCAAGGAAATCAAGACCCTGATCGGTGACTCGGTCGAGAAGATCGGCCGCGGTAGCAAGCTGGTCGGCCAGGCCGGCGTGACGATGGAAGAAGTGGTCGACAGCGTCAAGCGCGTGACCGACATCATGAGCGACATCGCCAACGCCAGTGCCGAGCAGAGCGCCGGCATCGAACAGGTGAACCTGTCCATCATCGAGATGGACGGCATGACCCAGCAGAACGCCGCACTGGTGGAGCAGGCCGCCGCCGCCTTCCAGAGCCTGCAGGACCAGGCTGCCGAACTGCAGCGCGTGGTCAGCATCTTCAAGCTGGAAGAGGGTATGGAGGCGGCAGTGGCCGACGCCGCAGCCGTGCCGGCAACCGCCGTCAAGCCAGTTGCTACCCGCGCCGTGGTGGCGACGCCGGCCCGGCCGCAACTGAAGAAGCCGGCTGCCAAGCCAGCCGCCAAGCCGGCCCCGGCTCCGGCAGCGGAAAAAGGTACGACCTCGAAAAAGGTCGCCGCCGCTGCCGCCAGCGACGACTGGGAAGAATTCTAAGCAGCGCCGAGTTAAGCAAGATTGTTCCGACGCCGGCTCACCATGCCGGCATTAAAAAAAACTGTGTTATTTGAGGGAAACAAAAATGTCCAATAAGAAATTTGCAGTCAGTCTGGTAGCAGCCCTGTTCGTGTCCGGTTTCGCCGGTGCCGCCTTTGCCGGTGAAGTACCGGCCAGCTTCGATCCGTCGAAGTGCAAGGTGGATTACCCGAAAGCATCCCTGATGAACGAAGAGCAGGGCGTGACCTCGATGTCGTTCCAGGTCAACCCGGACGGTTCGGTTGCGGATTCGAAGCTGGAAAAATCGAGCGGCTTCAAAGGCCTGGACAAGGCAGCCCTGAAAGGCCTGGCTGCCTGCAAGTTCAAGCCGGGCACCAAGGACGGCGCACCGGCCCAGACCTGGACCAAGGTCGACTACGCCTGGAAGCTGGACTGATCCGCTTTCCGCGTGCAGCACGAAAAAACCGGCCTAGGCCGGTTTTTTTATCGGCGCTTCTTTTATTGGCGCTTTTTTTATCTGCGCTTCTTTTATTGGCGCTTCATTTCCGCAGGCCTGGCCTGCCTACTGCGCGGGCCGCACCAGTCCGCGCCTGAACACGTCGTCCGCCACCCGGTTTCCGACCGCGACGCCTTGCACCTTGTCGAACTGGTAGTGCACGCCGAGATAGATCCTGCTTTGCCCGGCTTCCTCCTCGGCTTGCGAGAAGCTGCTGTAGCTGCGCGGCAGCCTTGGCCTGACAGTGCCGTCGTTGTCGCGCGTGATGCCGTTGTACTCATCGGAGACGAAGGTGAAAGGAACCCTGTCGCCGTACAGCTTGCGCAGCGTCTCGAACACCGAGCCGCCGGTTGCGGCGTGGCCGGATGGATACGACGGGAAGGCTGGCGTGAAATCCGGCCCAACCGCATTGCTGGCCGGCGCACCCAGCGGCGTCCAGTTGGGATCGCCTCTGGTGTCGGGATTGCCGTCGCCCTTGCCGGTTGGTCCGGTGCCGGGATCCGCTTCGCGCACCGCGTGCACCGGACGCCAGAAGCGGTAATAGTATTTGGCGTCCCAGCCTGCGATGGTCGAATCCGCCATCCCGACGTTGACCAGCGCCTGGGCGCGCGCCACGTCGAGCGGGTCGCCCGTGCGCGTGAGTATCACTTGCAGGGCGATCTGGTTGTACATGCGGATCGGCGAGTCGAGCCAGGGAGCATCGTCATAGCCCCAGAAAATGCCGATGCGGGTCTGTTCCTGGGTGCGCCGGGTCGGCGTGGTGACGCCGTCGCCGCCCAGCTGCTTCACCTCGTTGAAGGCGCTGGTGTAGGCGGGACTGTTCAGGGGCGGCGGCGGCGGTGAGCGGAAAGGCAGCACCGACGGGATCACGAAGGGTTTCACGTAGCCCCACCATGCCCCTACCGCGACCGGATTCCCGCTGACCGGATCGGGCCGCCATTTGCCGGGTTCGGTGTAGAGCGCATAGTCTTCGCCGACAACCGGGTTGGGACGCTCCGAGCCATCGTTGGCGCGCAGCGCCAGGATCGCCGCTGCGGCACGGCGGCCGATATCGATGCCGTTCTGCTTGGCGCGGCAGTCCGGCAGCCGTGCCAGGTCTTCCTTCAGCAGGGCGTCCAGGCGGGCGGCCTGGCGCGTGTACATGGCCACCAGCACGTCGTGCGACGCCTGGGCGATCGCCGCATCGGGCAGGCTGTCGGCCAGTACCGGCAGGGCCCCGCTGTAGCCAGGCGTGCGCTTGTAGATCGCATTGAGGGCGTCGTAGATGGCGATGTGGAAGATGGCCATCACGCGGCTGCTGCGCGTGCGTCCGCGCTGCTCGGCAAACTGGAAGGGCCCGGCCGGCGGCGGCGTGATGTCGTAGACCGCGGTGCGCCAGGCCTGCTCGCTCCACCAGGCCAGCCGTGCCGTCGGGTTGACGCCGGGCGGGGCCGTATAGCGCGGCGGCAGTTCGCGGGTATTCGGCTGGGTCGGGTAGGGATTGCGGTCCAGTGGCGAGGGCGCGGCCGGCACCCCTTGGCCGGCACTGGCCGCCAGTATGGGAATGGACAGGATGCAGAGCAGCGACTTGACGTGCATTTTCATGGCAGAACTCCGGTCGGACGCGTGACGGGGTGACGATGAGCTGGCGAACTCGGTCATGCCACGTTACGGGTTCGGCCATGGCCGGACAAGGAGAACTGGAACACCTATTGATGAGCAGCAGAGCCGATTCCGCCGGGAATCAAACCCTGTTGAGCAGGCGCATTACATATGCATGGTGCAAAGACTGGAATGCGTCTGTTACAGTTTCTTAACGACATGTTTCGATTGTAAGCACTTGCATCATTCCTACTGTGCGTGGATAGGGCTCGCTATAGTGAACCCAACACCAACCGATAGGAGAAGCATCATGAAACGAATCCTCTGTGCCGCTGCCGCCGCTCTGATCAGCACCGCTGCCTTCGTGCCGGCGCAGGCCTTCGCCAAAGGTGACGTGCTGGTTGTCCGTACCGCACCGCCGGCCCCGCGCCACGAAGTCGTGCCCCACGCCCGCAAAGGCTACGAATGGGCGCCGGGCTACTGGAACTGGAATGGCCACCGTTATACCTGGACCCAGGGCCACTGGGAACGCGCCCGCAAAGGCTTCGCTTACCACCGTCCGGAATGGCGTCAGGGCCGTAACGGCTGGGAGCTGGACCGCGGCGGCTGGCGTCCGGGCGACCATGATGGCGACGGCGTGCCGAATCGTGTAGACAATCGTCCGAACAATCCGAATCGTTCGTGATCGTTCCTAATCGCGCATGACGCGATAACAAAAAACCCAGTCTGCGGACTGGGTTTTTTCATGCCGGTCGCGCCGGCGGTTCCGGTTCGGGACTGGCGTCGGCTACCGATTAAAGCGTTACGGCGTTTGCGCATCGGACGCTGCGATTTTCCGCTCGTCGATGTAAGCATCCAGCCAGCGGCGCGCCTGCGCCATGACTGCGTCGTAAGCTTGTTCCTCGCTGCCGTAGGCCTGGAGCTGATCCCTGGGGTGCTCGTACAGGATCGAGGTGAACATCGGATTCGCAGAAGGCGCAAGGATCATGAACGCATCGGACAGGGCGCCGTCCGTTGTTCCCGATGGATTGAAGAGGATGGTGTGTTCACGATAGACAGTAGACGGGCAAACCATGGTATCTCCTTGGTCGATGGCGCATCCTAGCACGCCGATCGGACAGGAAATGAAAAACGGGCTGCAGCGAAAACGCGTGCAGCCCGTTCTTTTACTACCGAATTCTTGGGGTGGCTGATGGGACTCGAACCCACGACAACAGGAATCACAATCCTGGACTCTACCAACTGAGCTACAGCCACCACTGTCTTACTTTTTGCCGCGTTGTTGTTGCTGCGACAGAACAAGATTATATAAGGTAGTTCGCATTCTGGCAAATCGAGTTTTGCCCAACGGTGCGACGACCTTCAAGCCAGCTAGAACGTCACCTCGTCCACCGGCGCATTGATGCCCACCAGGCTGTTGAACGCGGCCGCCAGCGCGGCGGCACTGGCGCTCGTATAAGCATGCAGTTGCGCAGCTTCAGTGGCATCCGCAGACCGCAGCATCTGCCCGGCATCCAGCAGCCGCACCAGCTGCCGTGCCACGGCTTCGCCGGTGTCGACCAGCCCGATGCCGCGCGCGCCGCTGTGCGCGATCACGTCTTCGATCGAGGCCTGCACCAGCGGGTAGTGAGTGCAGCCCAGTACCAGCGTGTCGGCTCCCTGTTCCAGCAGCGGGGTGATGTAGTGGCGCAGCAGCTGCCTGGTTGCTTCGGCATCTCCCAGTTCGATCTGGTCGACCAGGCCGCGGCAGCCCTGCAGCAGGAATTCGGCGCCAGTGGCGGCGCTGATCTGGTCGCGCAGTGCCAGGAATTTGGCGCCGGCCAGTGTCCGTTCGGTGGCCAGCACGCCGACCTTGCCGTTGCGGCTCGCCGCAGCTGCCGGCTTCAGGCCCGGTTCGACGCCGACGATGGGCATGTCGGGAAAGCTTTCGCGCAGCAGCTTGACGGCGGAGATGGTGGCGGTGTTGCAGGCTACGACCAGCGCCTTGGCACCCTGGGCAACGAGAAAGCGGGCAACCGCCAGCGAGCGTTCGGCGACCACGTCTTCGGATTTGTCGCCATAGGGGGCGAAGCCGGTGTCGGCCACGTAGAGCAGGTGTTCGTGCGGAAGCTGCGCGCGGACGTGGCGCAGGATCGAGAGGCCGCCGACGCCGGAGTCGAAGATGCCGATGGGGGCGTCGTGGGGCAGGGTAGGGGAGGTCATGGAAGAGATGATAACGCCGGAATGACGATGCGCGTCATGCCGGCGTATGAATCGAACGATCAGGCGACGTTGACCGGAATGCCCTTCAACGATTCGATCTTGGCCGACCATTCCTTCGGCCCGGTCTGGTGCACCGAAGTACCGGTCGAATCCACGGCCACGGTCACCGGCATGTCCTGCACCTCGAACTCGTAGATCGCTTCCATACCCAGGTCTTCGAAGCCCAGCACCTTGGCCGACTTGATCGCCTTGGAGACCAGGTAAGCCGAACCGCCGACCGCCATCAGGTAAGCCGACTTGTGGTTCTTGATCGATTCGATCGCCGCCGGGCCGCGTTCGGCCTTGCCGATCATCGCGATCAGGCCGGTCTGCTCGAGCATCATGTCGGTGAACTTGTCCATGCGCGTCGCGGTCGTCGGGCCGGCCGGGCCGACCACTTCATCGCCGACCGGATCGACCGGGCCGACGTAGTAGATCACACGGTTGGTGAAGTCCACCGGCAGCTGCTCGCCGCGGGCCAGCATGTCCTGGATGCGCTTGTGCGCGGCGTCGCGGCCGGTCAGCATCTTGCCGTTCAGGAGCAGGGTCTGGCCGGGCAGCCAGGACGCCACTTCTTCCTTGGTCAGGTTGTTCAGGTCGACGCGCTTCGACTTTTGCGTGTCCGGGGTCCACTGCACGTCCGGCCAGGTCGAGAGTGCCGGCGGTTCGATGTAGGACGGGCCGGAACCGTCCAGCACGAAGTGGGCGTGGCGGGTGGCGGCGCAGTTCGGGATCATCGCGACCGGCTTGGATGCGGCGTGGGTCGGGTACATGTTGATCTTCACGTCCAGCACGGTGGTCAGGCCGCCCAGGCCCTGCGCGCCGATGCCGAGCGCATTGATCTTGTCGCACAGTTCGATCCGCAGTTCTTCCAGCTTGTTCTGCGGGCCGCGATGGCGCAGTTCGTACATGTCGATGTCTTCCATCAGCGACTCTTTCGCCATCAGCATCGCCTTCTCGGCCGAGCCGCCGATACCGATGCCGAGCATGCCCGGCGGGCACCAGCCGGCGCCCATCAGCGGCACGGTTTTCAGCACCCAGTCGACCAGCGAGTCGGACGGGTTCAGCATCACGAACTTGGTCTTGTTCTCGGAGCCGCCGCCTTTGGCCGCGACTTTGACATCGAGGGTGTCGCCCGGGACCAGTTCCATGTGCACCACGGCCGGGGTGTTGTCCTTGGTGTTCTTGCGTTCGAAGTGCGGATCGGCCACGATCGAGGCGCGCAGCTTGTTGTCCGGGAAGTTGTAGGCGCGGCGCACGCCTTCGTTGACGGCGTCCGTGATCGAGCGTTCGCCGAAACCTTCGAAGCGCACGTTCATGCCGACCTTCAGGAAGACGTTGACGATGCCGGTGTCCTGGCAGATCGGACGCTTGCCTTCGGCGCACATCTTCGAATTGGTCAGGATCTGGGCAATCGCATCCTTGGCGGCCGGGCTCTGCTCGGATTCGTATGCGCGCGCCAGGTGCTGGATATAGTCGGCCGGGTGGTAGTAGCTGATGTACTGCAGCGCGGCGGCGACGGATTCGATCAAATCGTCCTGTTTGATGACAGTCATTTCGTTCTCGTTCAGGTTAATGTTTTGAGTTGCTCTGGGTGTTCATCATGATGCGGTCGGTATAGGCGATCGCCATTGCCGACAGCAGGAACGCGATGTGGATGCAGGTCTGGGCAACCAGCACCTTGACCTCGTAGGCATTCGCGTTGATGAAGGTCTTCAGCAGGTGAATCGAGGAGATGCCGATGATGGCCATGGCCAGCTTGGTCTTCAGCACCGAGGCGTTCACGTGCGACAGCCACTCCGGCTGGTCCGGGTGGTCTTCGAGGTGCATGCGCGACACGAAGGTTTCGTAGCCGCCCACGATCACCATGATCAGGAGGTTGGAGATCATCACCACGTCGATCAGGCCGAGCACGACCAGCATGATGGTGGTTTCGTTCAGCTTGGTCGGCGGCGTCGCGCCCGGCACCGCCACGGCCTGGATGATGTGCTGCAGCGAGTCGGCGTCGCCCATGGCGGCCAGCACCAGGTCCTTGAGCTCGACCCAGAAGTGGAACACGTAGACGCACTGGGCCAGGATCAGGCCGAGATACAGGGGGAGCTGCAGCCAGCGGCTGGCAAACATGAAACTGGCGAGGGCGGTACGTTTCTGTGCTGCGTTCTTTGCTGCGGAAGGGGATTGCGATTCGAGCATTCTGTAATGGTCGCCTGGAGAAGGCATGGGACAAGACAGCTCAACATTCTACACCGGTACGCGATTGCTGGCTTGCCTTCGTCGATGGTCAAAGGTTGGTAGAATCGTATGAGGGATGCCGGCCGGTGCACCGCGCTGGTGCGTTGTAAGCGCACAGTAAGCGGCAGCACCTAAGGTATTGTGGCTAAAACTAATACTATGGAGACTAGTATGGCTGACACCGAGACCAATCAAGAGCAGGGCGCACTCAACGAGCACCGCGTGTTCAACCCGCCCGCCGAATTCGCCGCCAACGCTGCCATCTCCGGCATGGAGGCTTATCAGAAGCTGTGCGACGAAGCCGCCAACGACTACGAAGGCTTCTGGGCCCGCCTCGCCCGCGAGCACCTGGCCTGGCAAACCCCATTCACGCAAACCCTGGATGAATCGGACGCGCCGTTCTACAAATGGTTCGCCGACGGCAAGCTGAACGCCTCGTACAACTGCCTCGACCGCAACCTCGAGAACGGCAACGCCGACAAGACCGCGATCATCTTCGAAGCCGACGACGGCGCCGTCACCCGCGCCAATTACCGCGAGTTGCATGAGCGCGTCTGCAAATTCGCCAACGGCCTCAAGTCGCGCGGCATCAAGAAGGGCGACCGTGTCGTCATCTACATGTCGATGTCGATCGAAGGCGTGGTGGCGATGCAGGCCTGCGCCCGCATCGGCGCGACCCACTCGGTGGTGTTCGGCGGCTTCTCGGCCAAGTCGCTGCAGGAACGCGTGATCGACGCCGGCGCCGTCGCCATCATCACCGCCGACGAACAGCTGCGCGGCGGTAAATCGCTGCCGCTGAAATCCATCGTCGACGAAGCGCTGGCCATGGGCGGCTGCGACACCATCAAGGACGTCATCGTCTACAAGCGCACCGGCGGCAACATCGCCTTCCAGGAAGGCCGCGATCTGTGGCTGCACGACCTGGTCGAGGGTCAATCGGCCGACTGCGAGCCGGAATGGGTCGACGCCGAGCACCCGCTGTTCATCCTCTACACCTCGGGCTCGACCGGCACGCCGAAGGGCGTCCAGCACAGCACCGGCGGCTACCTGCTGTGGGCCGCGCTGACCATGAAATGGTCGTTCGACATCAAGCCGAGCGATGTCTACTGGTGCACCGCCGACATCGGCTGGGTGACCGGCCACACCTACATCGCCTACGGCCCGACCGCGGTCGGCGCCACCCAGGTGATCTTCGAAGGCGTGCCGACCTTCCCGCACGCCGGCCGCTTCTGGGAAACCATCGCCAAGCATAAAGTCAGCATCTTCTACACCGCGCCGACCGCGATCCGCTCACTGATCAAGATGTCGAACGCGGACGAGAAAGTGCATCCGAAGAGCTTCGATCTGTCCAGCCTGCGTCTGCTCGGCACCGTCGGCGAGCCGATCAATCCGGAAGCCTGGATGTG
>Ga0265797_10001606_pt1 | contig 39670 bp, 23 predicted proteins | sample P2T30metagenome_FD_192433 | JGI IMG/M metagenome (GOLD analysis project Ga0265797, IMG submission 192433) | Plant litter microbial communities from East Loma Ridge, Irvine, California - P2 T30 | ecosystem: Environmental > Terrestrial > Plant litter > Unclassified | place: USA: California...
TACAGGAACGCGCTCGGACTACGAGCGAACTCCGTCAACCTTGGAGTGATTGAAGATGTGGGCTATGTTGCTGAGCAAGGCGGCATGACACAACATTTCGACGACAAGCAATGGACTGGTATCAATGAAACGGTTCTACGCAAGATTCTCGACTTCTCCATCCTCCAGCAAGTCAGTCCACTCAATGAGGACAGCCGCAGCCAGCTCATTACTGGTATACCAGTTCCACAGCCTGAGGACTCTGAGCTTGCACGCGACGCACGATTCAGTAGTCTGTTCATCCCACAGGACGAAAATGCCGCCGGTGCAAGTTCTACCAAGAGCGATATTGGAAGGGAAGTTCAAGCGTTCACCATGCTCCTCAAGTCTGGCGCGGAGAATGCAGCCTTGCTCGCACCCGTGATTGACATTGTGAACAAGCAATTCACGAAGACACTCCGTCTGAGCGAGCCCATCGAGCCGGCGAAAGCGTTATCAGCCTACGGGCTTGACTCACTCGCTTCTGTGGAGCTCAGAAACTGGGTCAGACTTGAGCTCAAGGCCGAGTTGACGACGCTGGAGATTAATACCTCCCCTTCGCTCATTACATTGTGCGAGAAGATTGTTTCGAAGCTGAAGGCTTCTGGTTAGAACTGATCTGGGGAATTGATTCGGACATCGGCGTTAACTGGTCTTATTGGGCATAGAGGTAGATACATGGTCTCGTACTGTTTTTCCTTTCCCGCAATCAATTCGCTACATCATAGTGATATCTCGATGGCAATCACTGCGTTTCAATGTTGATGTCTGATGGTAGCACCTTAGAAGCTATAGAGATACTACCTTCGTGTTATTTGAGTTCGTTAAGTCATAAGGTCGTGTCTTAGTGGTACGTGTCTCGTTCTAGTTTCACTCCCTAGCTAAAGTAGCATATACCCAACGGAGATACTACTACTGAAATGGCGAAGTTCGCGACGACATCTTACTAGCCTTTGTGTTGTTTTGATAGCATTCTACAGTTATAGGAGCACATAGGTGATAGAGATACTAACAATATCTCAGCGCCGTTGATATATTTCTAGTATTATTTCTTGATCTTTGTAGCACATACGTAACAGAGATACTAACAATGTCTCAGTGGCACGTGTGTCGTTTCAGTATCACTTCTTAGGTAAAGTAGCCCGTACCTAACGGAGATACTGCTACCATGTACGCTTAAGATAGCTGAGTTAGCGATAGTATCTCAGTGGTCGTCATGTTGTTTGGATGGTATTTCAGAGTTACAGAAGCACATGTGTAAAGGAGATCTAACAATATCTCAGTGGCGGGAGGTGTTCTCGCTAGAACAAATAAGCTGACGTAGGGTTATGCGCTCGCGACGCCAACTACAGCGCAACCGTTGTGGAATTCACACCTATACTCAACATATTACCCATAAGCATCAAAGCACGCGAAAAATACTAAATAGCACGTCAGTATTTAAACGAGTCTCCCGCAATCCAAATTGTCTAGCAAAGATAAGAGATTCCTTATTTTGTCCTGCTATCAAGCCTGCTTACACGTGGTGGTCGTGCGATGGCCTATAGCGAGCGCTCCACCTTTAGACGCGGCTCAATCAGTGTGGGAGGTCGGCGATGCCTATCTGCATAGCTCTCTACCGTGCTCCATACTCCCGCATCTTTTGGTAGAGAGAAAACATCTTGTGAATCCTCCCGAAGCACGCCTCATGTGGCTCTGATGGCGTGTGATCTTGACCGTAGTCTAGACCTGAGATGCATGTACATTAATATACTTACTACATGCTATCTCCAATGGCCATCACCATCAACACGGATAGGCAACCATGTCGTCTCACCTACAGGCAGACGACGGTAACATCGAGAAAAACAACAACATCGTCACGAGTGCCGGCCCATTTGACAAAGAAGAAGTGTCTTCGGCCTCCGAACAATCTTTCGGCAAGCCACCATGGTGGGCGTACATCTGGGATTGGGAGCCTGGCCGTACCGCTGAAGAGCGTCGCTTCGTTCAAAAATTGGACATCCATCTCGTCACCATCTTGTCTCTCGGCTTCTTCATGAAATACCTCGACACGATCAACATCGGAAATGCATACGTCAGCGGCATGAGAGAAGATCTGGGAATGCTCGCGAAGCAGCTGAACGTCGTCGATGCCGCCTGGACCAGTGGATACGTCGTCGGACAGATCCCCTCGCAGATTCTGTTGACGAAGGTCCGCGCGAGCTGGTGGATCCCTTTCTGTCAGCTTGTCTGGACGACTTTGACTTTCTGCATGGCGGCGGTGAAGACTTCGGACCAAGTAGTCGCGTTGCGGTTCTTCATCGGATTGTTTGAGTCGACCTTCTATCCGGCTGCTATGATGATCTTGGGCTCGTGGTATACGCCAAGCGAGTTGGGGAAGCGGAGCTGCATCTTTGTGAGTGACCTTGCCATCCATTCTGGGGAACAGATCATGCTAATTTCGTCTAGTTTGCAGCCGGTGCTTCTGGAGGCATGTTCAGCGGTTATTTGCAAGCAGCGATATACAAAGGACTCGAAGGCGATCACGGACTTCGTGGCTGGCAATGGTTGTTCATCATGAACGGCGTCATCTCGGTTCCTATCGCTGTTGCAGGAATCTACGCGATCCCCGATCTGCCTGAGAATACTCGAGCGCCGTGGCTCTCGAAGGATCAAATTGTGGTTGCGCAGCAGAGGATGGCAAGGGTCGGTCGCGCTCCTCGCACCGGTCTTGGCTGGTCGACACTCAAGCGTGTCTTTGGGCGCTGGCACGTCTACTTGCTGTCCTTGATGTACACCATCTTCATCTTGAGTGTGAGTGAAACGACGCATCCAATGAGTGTCTGCCGTCTGCTAACATTTAGACATAGGTCCCTTCGAACAGCATCAATCCCATGGCGCTGTGGTTAAAATCCGAAGGCTACTCGACATACCTTGTCAACATCCTGCCGACGACACAACTAGCAGTGTGCATCGTTGCAGCGGTGACCTTCGCAATCTGGTCTGATTACATCCGCGGGCGTGCGCTCGTGTTGTGCGTCTGTGCAGGCTTTGGTCTGTTCTCCTCGACTGTCCTTGCCGTTTGGGATGTTCCAATCGGCTTGAAATGGTTCGCGTTCGAAGTGTATCGATTCAGCGCACCTTATGGGCCGCTTTCGTACACATGGGCTAAGTAAGATCTCTTTCCCATATGATGTTATGTGATCGACACTAACTGTGAAATGTAGTGAAATTACCGGCGGGGACGCAGAAGAGCGATCCATTGTGTTGGCGTTGATGGATGCTATAGCTTACTCGCAGAGCGCATGGGTGCCGTACCTGACTTATCCTGCGAATGCAGCGCCGAAGTTCCACAATGGGTACATCGCAAGTATTGCCTTCTTCGTAGCGCAATTCGGAATCACTGGACTGGTTTGGTGGATGCATCAGAGAGATCTGCGCAAAGTTGGACGACCCGGTCAAGCCGGTGTCTAGGCGCGTCGACATGGACGGAGGCTCAAAACTAGATAGTTCTGGAAGAAATGGAGTTATAGTCGAGTTGGATGTTTGTTGCTATACACGATTTAGTATTGGCCTGACTACTGTACCGTGGGAGGTCCCGAGACCTGCAGCTGCATTGATTAATATCTCCGAGCCTGTGTCTGTCTTGTCAATATCAATTCGGGGTGCCTTCGTACAGGCCCTATGAATTAGAAAGAACGAAGTACACGACTTTGTACACGAGAAGAGGATAGGTTGCAATATTTACTTTGATGGCCAATTTAAATTGCCATTATGTCATGGTATCGCCGTTCCAGTCCGCCAAGCCTCCGAGTCAAATTGAAAGTTTTGCAGTGTCCCCCTCCTGAAGCTCACTCTCCTCCCTTCATCATCACACATATACCCCACTACCTACGGCAGGTCACGGTCGTCGCAAAGGACAAACTGTCTCTCACGCGCACCTCTCGCTCTCTCTTCTCTTCTCTATCCACCCTTGCCCCCAAAGCAGCAGCAGGCCCTGCACTCATCCTTGCATCTCGCGCCGCCTTTAACCGGTCCGAGTGGAACACCCGATCCTCGACTGTCACCACAGTCCAGCAGACGCGTTTCGCCAGCAACAAAGACAAGAAGAAAAGGAACATGCCTCCCAAGAAGGTCGTCGAGGAGAAGAAGGTCCTCCTGGGCCGCCCCGGCAACAATCTGAACGCGGGAATCGTATGTACGAACATGTACGTGCTGTGCACAACGTCCTCGGCACCTGTCGCTAACTAACACTCCGCAGGTCGGTCTCGCCAACGTAGGTAAATCGACGTTGTTCCAGGCCATTACCAAGTGCCACCTTGGTAACCCTGCCAATTTCCCCTACGCTACCATCAACCCCGAAGAGTCCCGTGTCATCGTCCCCGATGACCGCTTCGACTGGCTCTGCGAGCAGTACAAGCCCAAGTCCCAGGTTCCAGCCCACCTCACTGTCTACGACATCGCTGGTCTGACACGTGGTGCCTCCACTGGTGCTGGTCTCGGCAACGCCTTCTTGTCTCACATTCGCGCCGTCGATGCCATCTTCCAGGTCGTCCGTTGCTTCGACGATGCCGAGATCATTCACGTCGAGGGTGACGTCGACCCCGTCCGTGATCTGGAAATCATCAGCGAGGAGCTTCGCATCAAGGACATCGAGTTTGCCGAGAAGTCTCTCGAAAACTACAAGAAGCAGACCCGTCGTGGTGGCCAGTCTCTCGAGATGAAGAACCTCCTCATGGAGCAGGCCACTGTTGAGAAGGTCATTGAGCACCTCAAGTCCGGCAAGGACGTCCGCAAGGCCCACTGGGGTCCCAAGGAGGTACGTTTACAGCTTTTTCTTCTACCATGCACTACTAGGATGAATCAGAGGTTTACCTCTTTAATCCCAGCTCTTCGAATTGGCACCTCACCTTTAACGCAGAGGTGCCGTGAGAGAACGTCGAAATCTGAGATTTGCATTACAATGCTCTTATATTGTTTGAAACCAATTTCAACGCAATATGCTGACTTAGCTCCGCACAGGTCGAGACCATCAACCCCATGTTCCTCCTCACCGCTAAGCCCGTCGTCTACCTCGTCAACCTGAGCGAGCGCGACTACATCAGACAAAAGAACAAGTACCTTCCCAAGGTCGCCGCATGGATCAAGGAGCACGCCCCTGGTGACAGCATTCTTCCCATTTCCACCTCCTTCGAGGAGCGTCTCTCTCAGTTCGAGAATGACGAGGAGGTTGCGGAGGAGTGCAAGAAGATTGGCGCGACCTCTGCCCTGCCCAAGGTCATTGTTACCATGCGCAAGGTCCTCGACCTCGGATCCTTCTTCACTACTGGTCCTGATGAGGTCCGCATGTGGACCATCCGCAACGGTACCAAAGCGCCCCAGGCCGCTGGTGTCATTCACGGTGACTTCGAGAAGACTTTCATCCAGGTCATCGTCTACAACTACAAGACGCTTAAGGAGCTCGGCACTGAGGCTGAGATCAAGGCCAAGGGCCAGATCATGACCAAGGGCAAGGACTACATCGTCGAGGACGGTGACATTGTCCTCTTCAAGGCTGGTGCCGCCAAGAGCTAGATTGCTCGCCCTTGATGTAACAAGATGTTTGATGTGATATGAAAAGTGGGAGCTGTGAAAAGCAGCTGGATTAAGATACCACCTCCTTTTTTTTTGCTCCGGAGAGGATGAACAAAAATGAACTCTTCTGATGGATACCAATATTTCTCTTCTCCATACTCATGTCGTTCTGTTTTGTTACATTGCTTGTATGCCTGGTGAAGTTTCCTCCTAATTCGTAGGTTCAAATTTTCGTAGGAAGCGAGTTTTTGAGAGTATAACGATTCATGCAACACGTAACACATTACTTCCTATTTGACGTCTTGTATCGTATTTGTGTGTACGCTCAATAGCAGAGCCAGACGCTGGCCCTTTTTTCCTTTCATTCTTTCGACGTTGCATTTGATTGTTGACTCGATCAGAGCACTCGGCCTTGGTCAAGGCGTCCTGAACCCTTCGAAGTACTATAATTGGAGAAGACAGTCAGCAAGCCACTCATCTTCAGGTGAACACAGGAGTCATCGCGTACCTTCTTTCTGAAGTCGTTCAAGTCGTTCGCGGTGCCACCAATGCCGGTGCGATGAGCCTCTTGCAGCTCGAGCCGTTGCACACCATAAGCTGCGAGAGCGTCGACTGAAACTTCGTCGTCTCGTAGACGTCTGTACGTGAGCAGACGGCGGGACCCTATCGGAGATATCTTGTCAGCGCGCTACTTCGAGAGGAATATTAGTGGATCTTGTGGAGATCTGCTTACATTTGTTGAAGTGCTGCTTGCTCTCCGCCACAAGCGCCAGAGCAGGATGTTGCGGAATCGCGTACTCTTCTGCTTCGGGTTCTTCTTCCTCCTTGGCCTGCTTCTCGAGCTCTTCTGGCGCGGCGTCCGGGTCTTCTTTGGCGCCTGCCACAGGCATCCACATGCACAGCCGCCCACCGTCGACCAAACGCGTGGCGCTGAAGTCCAAAATGTCGTCCAGCATGCGCACGAAACTGTACGGCTTCTTCGGCGGCACGTAGTCGTCTTGCAGATGCGCGGGCACGCCGTTGTCCAGGATGACTTCGTATTTCAGCCGCTCTTTGACGTGGCCGAGGACTTTGAGGCCCTCGCGCACGCCGTACGGCGGGTCGCAGACGATAGCGTCGAGGATGCGGCCGTGCACCAGGGGCGTGTTTGTGAGATCCGCTGTCACGCCGCCGAGGTAGAGGTCTGAGGTGCCGTACTGTTTGAAGTTGCTGGCGACGTTGCGGCCTTTTTTGCCGCGGATGCTGCGGCCGTCCAAGTCGCTGCCGAAGACTGCGGCGCCGAAGTGTGCGCATGAGACTGGGAAGGACCCGGTGCCCATGAAAGGGTCGTAGGCTAGGGTTCCGGGGGCTGACTGGGCCATGTTGGCGGTGACCAGCGACAATTCTGCGTCCATGGAAGTGGTGGCGATGTAGTGCCTCTTCTTGACATTGTATTTGTTCACAGCCCTGCGGCCACCTTCGGCTACTTCCCTGCCGAAGTGCAGCAAGTGAGGTTTCGCCGCGTCGAGCTCGTAGTCTTCAAACACGATGAACTGGTTGTCGGGTTTCGACATGACGATCTTGCCCGTGAACTTCATGAATCCGAACGACTCGATCAGCCGGCGCTTCTCCTCGTTCGAGTGCGTCCCGCGAAACGAGTCAAACTCGAAGCGGAAAGTGGCAGCCTGGTAGGCTGGCCAGATGTGTTCGGTGTGGGCTCTGATGTCCGCGTGCAGAGACTCGTAGTCCACGCCGGTGCCCCATAGCTCGTAGATCTTCTGCACTAGAATCGACCGGGTCACGAGATCTTTTGCGGTCTGTGTTGGGTCTTTAGCGTCGTCGAAAGCGACGATCGCGAATGGTGTCTACATGGCAATAATCAGAAATGAACCATTATGCAGATGTGTGGAGCGGCAACAAGGACGGCAGGATTGAGACAATCGGAAGTATTTTTCACCAACCTTGACTATTATCCAGCAAGTCTTCCGTCCGAATTGTTGGGGGAATCAACCTACGTGTTCTGAATATGATATCCAACGGATCTTGATGTTAAAAAGCTCCGCTAGCGAATCGACTTCAGGCTTGCGGAAGGGTTCGTGCTGGTGCACGAACCGGATCAGATACTCCATGTTGTTTCTTTCGATACAGATTGGGAGCTATTCTGTTTGTGATTCTTCCTTTGAGATGTTTTTCAAGGCCTTTTTTTTTGTGAATGAGTCGCAGTCGTTTGGTATAGTATCGATATGTACTTTGGCAAATACAGAGTCACCAGAAAACGTTCAGCAAGGTTCGCTAGCGCGCTTTGGACGCCGCCAAGAGGTGGACTTTTAGAGGCCCAAATAACCTCACTATATCCTGATACACATCAACAGTCTATACAAGCATGCACTTTGGCAAATGCTTGTGGAATCCTTTAACTCTTATTGCTCGCTTCATACCTTGTTCGTTATGCAAGTTTGCTACATACTCCAACGCGAAACTCATTATCCGTCAAAGTCAAACTCTTCCCCCGTAAGATCCTCAAAAATATCCATAGCGACTTGCTGCTTGAGCTTCGCTTGCTTTAACTTCATCGCCGGCCGCCCAGCACTGCCGGTAATAACTTTGTCAGGCTTCCTGAAACCGCCATTGTTGTTCTGCTTCGCCACTTTTCTGTTCCCTGCCGAAGCCGATTCTTGAAGAGTTCGCGTCGTGCTGCTGCTCCTTCTCTTCCTTGTGTCCGTTGGGCTCTGCGGCGACGCAGGCGTCACCCTGCTCGGTGAACGTTTCTTCGCACTTGCAGCTTCGGCCACGGCCACGGCTTGTTGAGACGCGTATGCAAAAGCGTGCATTTCATCCGCGGCCTTTGGCAAGTCGATACTCCACTTCCTTCGGTCCACGAGCGCCATGAACTTGGTCAACAGATCATTATTTCTCAGCGTCCGCTTGCTTCCAAAGACTACAAGCTTAGATCTCGCGCGCGTGAGCGCCACGTTGACTCTTCGCCAGTCTTTGAGCAGATCGCCGACGATGCCCGCCTCGTTCGAGCGCACCATCGAGAGGATAATGCACTCTTTGTCGCGACCCTGGAAGCGGTCGGCAGAATCGATCTCCACTTCTGCGCTAATGCCGGCGACTTTAAAGAGTTGTCTGAGCAGAGCTAGCTGAGAGCGGTACAGAGTGATGACGCCGATTTCTCGGCCCGGCACGCCACGAGCAAGTAGCGAGCTGACAGTCTGGGCTGTCAGTGCCGCTTCGATTGTGTTCGTGATGTTCTTTCCAGATGTAAGGGTCTCGAGAGCTGCAGGGCCGACCGTGTCTATGTTGGCGAATACGACTTTATGTTCAGGATCCGTCAGCCGGTTGAGGAAACAGTCCGGGCCGGACGAGTCACAGCCCAGCTGTTGTTGATGGAACACGTTGAGCCCGGATGGATTGGGAAGCGTAAGTGTGCGCTTAGCAACCGCCTCGTTGCCGCACTTAAGCTTGCCGCTGTAGATCAATTCGTTTGACAAGCTCATGATCTCCTCGCACATTCTGTACTGGCGGCCAAGTGTAGCGACAGCCTCCGGGAAGCGCTCGCTCAATTGCTTGAACAGACTAATGTCGAGTCCGCCTTCTAGCGCAGCTCGGTTTTGTACCAGCGGCGGGAGTTGGAAGTGGTCGCCCACCAAGACGAACTTCCTAGCATGCAACAACGGGCCGAGGGCGGTTGGCAATGTGATCTGTGAAGCTTCGTCCACGATGCACACGTCGAACGCGCGACGTTGGAAGAGTGCGTGGTTCGTGCCCATACATGTCGTGGCCACGATCCGGCAGCCCATGTACGTCTGGTCGATCTCATCGATGGAGTGTCGAGGTGTTGCGGCAAGCTGACAGAATGTCTGGACCTCCGGATTGATTTTCGCTGGGACGCCTAGACGGAGTATGCTACCCTCCGGTGCGACGTCGCGAATCTTGAGCAAGATGTTGTCGACAGCCGTGTGCGTGAAAGATGTGAGAAGGATCGTCTTGTTCTCCGCAAGCAGCGCACGGATAACGTGGGCAATGGTGGTAGTTTTGCCTGTTCCAGGCATACCAAGAATCAGAGCGTAGTCTTGTGCGGCCAGCACTTTGCTCACAGCAGCTTGCTGGTCGTCGTTCATCTGGCCCAGTTGCGACGGCTGCAGAGTTGGTAGACTTGAAGGCAGTGTGAATTTTGGCGGTGTGTCGAAGACAATTTGGTTGCGTAGCTTGGTGTGAATCGGGTGAGACGACATGAGCATCACCAGCTTGTTCCGGATAAGAGCAAGACCGTTTGAAAACTCGTCCTTGTCGAGCCTGTATAGAGGCGGCGACGTGTCAAGGGGTGCAGATTTCGACCTCTTGTTGGTATCCATGACACCCTTGAACGCCTGGTTCCGCTCTATGTCGAAGTTGCTTAGTCTCTGGCGGGCGTCTCCAAGCCTCCGGTCGACCGCAACAGTGATATATTGCTTGGACGTAGCGATGACATATCCGTTCGCCAGAGCCCACTGCCCTTGTTCAGACGAGACCACGACGGGCTCTCCCACAGTAAGTTGGCTGCCTTCGGCGAAGGAAGCACCAGGCTTTGCTTGCGCACGGCTGAAGACATACGTGAAGCGGTTGATCTTCCCGCCACTCCCCTCAATGCCATCCACGATGCTTGATGCCACAGCAGCAGCTGTAGAGGTCAGATCTTGTGCAACGACCAGATTGCCGAAACAGCGACCAGACTCCTCACGCTCTGCGGAAGCCATGGTCCAAAGCTCCTTGCGAAAACGACTCGACTCGCTCTCCTCAAAGGTGAGCAGCTTGTCCCACTTGCTGAACCACGTACGAAGCGCCTGCGCTTGCGTCTTGTTGCCAGAAGAGGAGTCAAGAAGATGACCTACAGCCTCATGCCAGATGAGACTATGGTTCTTCTTGCTATCATCGCTCATTCCCGCTGTCTCAGCAGAGCCGTCTTCAACGAGTGCGTGATACGTGAAGCAGGATTGCTGCGCATAGCACCTACCGCATTTGAAAGCGTTGCGGAGAAGCACTGGGAGGCCGGACCGCTCGTATTCTTGCGAGTGTGACACTTCCTCAATCTCTCCCTCTTTAGTTGGATGTCGTGCTTTGTGGATGTAGCTAGCTAGCCTGTTCCGCTCTTGCACCATCTGGCGGATCTCATTGACTGGCGGAGCGATGCGCGTCATATTCGAGCTTTCGAGATAGTAGAGTATTCCTGCCTTGACAGCGACATCATATCGATCGGAAAGCAAAAGCGTGTATAGTGCTGTTTGCGCGCGGTGCGCTGGTGACTGCGTCGTCCTGCCAGTCTTCACTTCGAACGGCGTGACGAGCTGTTTGAGTGGCTTCCTAGGGTCATCGCGTAGGGTCGATTGAATCGTTGCATCGATGTTACCTTTCAGTCCGTACTGTGGTGACCAGACATGCTCCTCAATCGCGATGACTTTGCTGACGGACATCCAGACCTTTTCGCCATTTCTGTCATCTACCAGAGAAGAATGTGACGGTTCGGGTGCAACGAACACCTTAGCCCAAGCCGCGAGCTCGCCCATCTTGGCTTTGATCTCTTCGGTGGCGAGCACAGTGTCCTGCATACCAAGCTCCCAAAGACCTTCCACGTGTGCTTGCACAGTCCGCTCGACTAGGTCAGCCAGGAACTGATCGTCCCATTGGTTTGAGCCTAGAGCTTGTTGAAAGATCTCATGCAAGATCTTACCATAGATCATGGCTTTGCTCGTTTCACCGGTGGCTTTGATGCGATCCTGCAGAACTGCCTTACGAGTGCAGTCGAATGAGTCCGCGACAGTAGTAGCCGATAGCATGTGATCCGGGTGTACAACCAGGAAAGCGCTCGCCTCACTGTCATCCAACTGGAGTTGTTGTGAGGTGAAGAATGCTTCATCCTTCATCTGACCTGGAAGGTACGATACGTGGATGAGATTGCCCTTCGCGATCGTAGTGTTCGCCCAAGATCCTCTCAGTGTTATGGAGGCGTGTGAACTTGTGCGATCTTCCTTGGCTACCAATATCTGAGAAATGTTAGCATATGTCATGTGGATCGGAGAGGGTTCACACGCACTCTCTCCATGCCAGGCCGGCCGCGGGAATCTGTGTACTCCGCTTCGGCTATTTGCTGGACAACAAATCTTCGGTAATGCTGCCCAGGTAGTATCTTGTTCACGGCAGACGAGCTTGCACGTGATGTTGGCGAAGGCTGCAATGGACTGCGTCTTGTGGAATGAGATTGTCGTGATGAAGAAGGCTATACATTCATGAGCTATATACTCCATTATTTGGAAGACGGTCGACTTGCCCTGTACGCTTGAGTTGCCTGCAACTCCGCCTCAAGAAAACTGGTCTCGTCCAAATCGTCGCATGCAAACTCATCATCGTCAAAATCATCGTCAGCGAGCTCTATCAGCTCGCTAGCTATTTGCTGCTGCACCGGGGTTTCAATCGGTTGCGGCTGCTGTTGTGGAGGAGGATTGGGGTGCGCAGGGATATCATGCAAAGATCGATTTTGCAAGGGCTGCGACAACAACTCGTCCAAATCTTCGGTCGAGAACTCCATGTCATCGCCAAACTCATCCAGGTCCTCTGCCAGTGTCGGCATGTGCGGACGCATAGGTGCCGCTGGTGGCGCAGGTACAGACGCTTGTTTTGGGAGTGTGTCACTTGGTGTACGGCGAATCGAGGGTCGTCGGAAGGCAGGAAGCGGTGCCTTGCTTTGGAGATGCAATGGTGCAGGGATCGCATTATCCTGTCCATTGAAGGTGTTGACAGCCCGGGGCGTCTCATCTTTATCCTTGACCGGTATCTCGGCTGCAGCAGCTTGTAGCCGTGCTCCAAAGTGCGGACGAGCACTTGGCGGAGGCATGCGTCGGTAGAGTTGTGCATTGTTTACATCAGCCTTCAGATCGAATGGGCCGAGGTCGTCTTGTTGCTTTACAGTCTTACTAGCCGTGTCGGGCAGGGGATCAGAACTGGGCGGCTCGTCTCCAGTGAGTTCTAGTTCGGATTTCGCAAGCTTCTGTGTTGCCAAAGATTCTTGTATCTTCTCGACCATAGCTGCGACCTTGCTTCGGCCACCTGACTCTGCTGTACCGTTTTGCCACACGTCGACTTTCATGTTCGCGTTTGTTCGCCTCTTCTTAGTTTTACTGCTGGGCCAGTCATTGCCGGTACTTGCCCAGCGGCGCAGTCCAGATTTGACGGGTGTCTCGAGTGGACGTGGGGAGCCTCCAAAGGCTATGTTGATATCAGGTTTGCTGATCCCATAGCGTTGCCATAGGTCGGCTGCGGGATCCGCTTCCGGCGTTCGCTGCTCTGCACTCCCAGCAAAGAATGCAGACGCCTCGGCTCGCTGTGATGATGTATTTGGGCATGAAGGTGACGAAGACCTGGCCCTCTTACGCTTTCGATTCGGTGTGAGCTGTGTCGAGGAACTGTTTGGTATCCAGCCGATGTGATCTTCAGGCGACTCTTCCCTTGGCTCAGGCTTTCTGGTATCGTCCACATTTCCAATCAGGTCCTCGAGCGACAGCCGCGCGCCCGGAGTCGATGGGAAGGTGTTTGCGTGGCACAGCTGTGGTGTCTTCGTCGAGTCCGCCATGTTCATCGACGTAGTGATCTTGTTTGGGTGGTGTGGGGCTGAGCTCGATGTCGCATTGTGTAGTTTGGCAGTCTGGTCCACTGGTCGAGGGTGGCCTACTGATTCGCCATTCTCCTTGCCTTCGGTGTTCTCGATCGGCGCACTCGGCTGTCCAGCTACAAATTGAAATGCCTTGAGCTTTGCTTTTGCTTGCGACGTCGCGGGGACTGGAGGTTTGGGTGGCGCTGTGACGTTTGTGGTGTCGCCGAGGGTGGTTCTGTTCTGGTTCCTATGCCAATTGCCGGGTCTCGGCTGGAGGAAGTTAGCACATTATCGCGGGTAGGATGGTCCATGTTGTCGGCCCAGCTCCATCCATATACAAGGCCGGCATAGTTGCGTGTATGATATCAAATCGGCGCATGGAAGATTGTGGCAGGCTTACCTTGCGTCTCTGGTCCTGTTCGAAGAAGCCTGTAGTGCGCGAAGACATTGGCTCAGCGAAAAGTTAGCTGCGTCCAATGTTGATCGTCTGGGCGATCTGGTATCAATATCGCAACATGCAAGTCCCGTCTTGAGTGGGATGAGATGGTGATGGGTGATATTGCGTAAGTGAGGGCCGTTCACACGCGACGCGAAGGAAGACGCGTTGGAAAGTGCAAAGCCCAAGCGCTTGAAGGGTCGGGCTGAGCTTGACTGAACGCCGATCTCTTCGCGTCCTCACGCTGTCGAGACAGATCAAACATCTTTTGCCTCTCTCTCAAATATCACGACGAATACAGGTCTTCATCTCAACCATTGAGATACACCTACCAGTTCAATTGCGCATGAAACAGGCCTCGGTTTGTCATGTGTTCAGACGGCATTTCCTTGTTCACTAGGTCACGCTAGCATTAACATCGCTGCCAAGGCACCCATTATTATGCTTCGCGCCTCTTCGCCGTCTTCGCCGGGCCATTGTGGTTTCCAGCATACTCACAAGCATGCATCCTACAAACCGCATGATGGCTACAAGACTGCCTAGAAATCTGCACGGTTCCAAGACATGATACGGAACTCTTTAATACGAGACGTTTTGCCCCAGAATACCCCGACAAACTCAACCCCCACCCCCTCATTTTTAATGACTATTCTAGACGACCCTCCGGTGGATCTGCACCTCAATACATACCAGGGCAGTCTTTCATGAACGGTTAAATGCCGATCTTTCGGCTCCTCCACATTCTGGCATAACATCCTAACCAGGGCTTGTGCTAACTCGTGACCCGTCGTACTAATGGCAGATTTGACGTGCCGCTGAGAAACTCCGGTTCAAGGATCATTGGCCGGGCTTGGTATTGTATGCGCGATCTTATATATCTTTGCGAGTGCTCGTTTGGTTTGCACATCAAGCAGGGCGTGTTTTCTTCACAGCCATGCGTTCTTCAACCTATTTCCTTGTTGGTGTGCTGTCAGCTGCTTCGCTGGCAGTCGCTTCGCCACTTCTCAAACGTAGCCTTGACTCTCAGGCATTGGCCCAAAAATACTTCGGCAACGACGCTCCATGGTATCAAGAACGCGTTCCGTACTTCGAATGCTCCGACTCCGATATACAGGATGTCTACTACTACCGGTGGAAGATCTTCAGAGCTCACCAGCGAGACTTGGGAGAGCGTGGCTACATCTCTACAGGTACAACTGACCCTAATCCGCGACATTGCAACGTAGACTAACCTTATCGCAGAATTCTTGGATGATGTCAGCTGGCAATTGGAGCCCTGGGCATCCCTAAACGATGCCACAGGTTTCCACATCGGCGAAGGTCGATGGCTGCGTGACCGCCGCTTCAGTGATGATTACCTGAACCACATGTACAATGGTGGCAACGACAGGCACTTCACGGACTACATGGCAGACAGCACATGGACTCGTTATCTTGTTGATGGCGACGAAGCGAGCATGGTCGGCCACCTCGACGCTATGATCAGCTTGTACGACAAGTGGAACGACCACTACGATACCAACAAGAGCCTATACTGGGTGGAGCCTCTCGCCGACGCAACGGAGTATACTATTTCAAGCATTGACGCTTCAGGCGGAAAAGACGGCTTTGCAGGCGGCGAGGCCTTCCGACCGTCCATCAACTCGTACATGTGGGCCAATTTCCGTGCAATTGCCAACATTGCGAAGTTGGCAGGGAAAGCGGACACCAGTTCGTCCTACGTTGAACGGGCAGCCGGTTTGAAGAAACGCTTCCAAGACGACATCTGGAACGACACTTTGTCTCACTTCATCGACCGCCACTACGAGACCACAGAATTTGTAGAGTACTGGGAGCCAATTCGTGGTCGCGAGCTCGTTGGACTCGTCCCCTGGATGTTCGAGATGCCCGATAATACCGACAAGTATAGCGCGGCGTGGTCACACTTATTGAAAACTGAGGAGCTGCGTGGCTCATCTGGCATGCGTACAGTCGAGCCTTCTTACGAGTACTACATGAAGCAATATCGATACGACGCTCCCACGGGACTGCGTGAATGCCAATGGAACGGGCCCGTTTGGCCGTACCAGACAACACAAGTCCTGCTTGGTCTTGCAAACTTGCTGAACAGCTACAACCAGACGGTCATCTCCAAAGACGACTACCTCCAAGAATTGCGAACTTACACCAAACTGCACTACAACAATGGCAAGCTCGATCTCGAAGAAGACTATGAGCCCGACAAGCCCGGTCCTATCGTCGGTCTCCCACGCTCACACCACTACTTCCACTCTGGCTACATCGATCTGATCATCTCTGGCCTGGTCGGCATCCGCCCTCAGGCCGATAACAGCATCGTCGTCAACCCAATGCTACCCAGCGACTCAGACATCTCATACTTCCGTCTACAGGACGTCTCCTACCACGGCCACACAGTTGCTGTCCAATGGGATGCCGATGGTAGCCATTACGGCCAAGGCGCCGGCCTCACGGTCGAAGTCGACGGAAAGAAAATCGCTTCCGCGACTAGTCTTCAACAGCTCACTGCTGAAGTCTCGTCTGCTCCCGCTACAACGATCGACAGGTCTCGCATTGCGAAATCCGTGCATTTGAGTAACGCTGAATACCCCAAGGGCAGTGCATCCAGCGGCAACGACACGGCGAACATCGAAAACGCTATCGACGGCCGTGTCTGGTTCTTCCCTGAGCTCCCGAACGGCTGGAACTCCAACGCCACTGAGGAGGTCTCGGAGCAATGGTACGCCATCGATTTTGGCAGCTCTACGGCGCTGAGCAGCGCCGAGTTGGCGTTCTTTGTCGACGGCGGCGAGTACGCTTTGCCATCGAACTACGTCATCTCCAGCTGGGTTGACGGACAGTGGAAGAAGATTGAAGGTGATGGTGAAGAGTTGGTGGCAAACGGTATTACGAATGTAAAGTGGGATGAGTTGAGCACTAGCAAGCTCCAGCTTTCTTTCACGCAGGCTGCCGGCAAGAGGACGAGACTTGCTGAGTTCAAGGCGTTCTAGTTCACGTCCTGCACATGCAACCAGACGGTTGTTCGGATACAAATTTGTGACAGTTCAATGTAGTCAAATTGCATATTTCATATCACTACCAATCTCCATGGTACGCAAACTCGCTTTTGGAACCCATTGCTTGAAGTTTTAGCGGACGATCTGTGACATACATGCCTTCCCACAGATCTCTATGATCAAGTTCCCGCGAACATACATCTGCATTCTCTCAATATTCATGGTGCACTATACAACACCGGAGCGACCATCTCTTTTTGGCTTCCGGCTCGGGCGAATGGTGCCCGATGCCCCGATCTCCACCCTCCCCGCTTGCCGGCATTCTTCACTTTAACCACAATCGATTAGCCTCGCATCGATTCTAATGCATAGTGACAACTTTCTCTCTAAACTTGGTCACAGCCGATCGATTGTTACATGCTACTCTGTAAGTTTCATAGCTCCCTCGGGTAAGCGTCCTCACACGTCACGGGTATCACAAATACGAACTTCAAGCCCTCGGGATGTGGAGTGGCGTTTGTGGACATATCATTACGGTTACTGCGTATGATGTTTATGGAAGGGAGCATGTGGAATATATAAGGTAGGGCGATTGGGTCTTGTAGGATTGGGAGTAGAGACAGCGAATTTCACAATGTTTGCCTCACGCTCTTCTATTTTGGCTTGGGCCTCGCTGGCCGTCAGCATTCCTCTTGCTAGTGCGGCGAATGCTACTTTTTATCCTAAGATCAACTTGACCGATACTTCTGGCACTCTTATACAGGCACATGGCGGAGCTATCTTGCGCAGTGCCAGTTCTGATGACAAGAATTGGTACTGGTTTGGCGAGGACAAGACGGGGTTGACCAACAGTGGCAGGTAAGTGGTCCACTAGCCCAAGGATGATTCAGATGTTGACAACAACCTTCCAGTTTCATTGGTGTAAATTGCTATAAGAGCAGCGACTTCGTTGCCTGGGAGCGTGTCGGCCATGTCCTGTCCCCCGAAGCCGGCACCAACATCTCCGATAGCAGGATCGTTGAAAGGCCCAAGGTCATCTACAACGACAAGAACTCCGAGTATGTCATGTGGTTCCACGCTGACAGCTCCAACTACGGTGCTGCCCAGGTAGGCGTAGCTACCAGCAAGACTGTAGACGGCGACTACTCATGGCGTGGCAACTACAAGCCATTCGGCAACGACAGTAGAGACATGACAGTCTGGAAAGACCCCGACAACGGAGCTGCGTACTTGATCTACGCCACCAACAACAACGCAGACTTCTCCATCGCAAGCCTGGACGACGACTACTACTTCCCCAAAGCGAGCTTGTACACTTTCCCGGGTAAATACTGGGAAGCTCCGGGCGTCTTCAAGATCGACGGTGTCTTCTACCTCATCTTTTCCAAGCAAGATGGCTGGACACCCACAGACAATTTCTACATGACGTCGACTTCGATGGCCGGTCCGTGGAGCGAGGCCACTCTGCTCGCGCCTGAGGGTTCTTACGCGTACTTGACGCAGAACGCTTATGATATCGTCATCGAAGGATCTGAGCAGACCACCTATTTGTACTATGGCGACCACTGGAGCGGCACCCAGCTTGGTTCATCTACCTACTCTTTCCACCCAGCTCCTCACGACGGCACCACATTGTCTCTGCACAACACCGGCGCATGGACACTTGACCTCGAAACCGGAAAATGGGACGACCTGCCTTTCGACAGCATCACCGCAGCCGACTCGACCACCTCCAAGGACACTCTCGTCGCTTGCGAAGACGGCTGCACCGGTGGCGTCGCCGCGAACATGACTTCCGGCACTTCGTTCTCGTTCAAGTATTCTGGAAGCGCGGGCGCCAAGGTCCTGGGCATTGAATACGTGTACAATGGACCTAAGAACAGGTTCTTGCACTTGGCGGCCACGGTCAACGGTGCTGCTGCGGAGGGGAATGCTTTGGCGGAGACTTCTAGGGGCACGACGTTCGCGCAGGAGGTTCCTTTCCCGGTAAAGCTTGCGAGCGGAGATGAGGTTGAGTTCAAGCTTTTGGACTGGGATGGTAATGCGTTCTTGATTGATGGTGTTAAGGTTTACGAGGATTTGCGATGAAGGGCTGGAGCGAATGAGAGGTTTCTGAAACAATAGTTTGAGGATTTACATGCAATGCTATGGCTAATTAAACCTCTCCATGTCTCGATCGATGATCAATCTCTGATGTTTGTCTTCCAGAGATTGGAACTGATGGCAGCGTTCGAAAGGATATCTCACCGGCCCAGCTCTCTAGGGCGCAGCTCCAGTGGGCATGGCAGTACCATTCATTGTTCCGTTACCACCCATATCTCCACCACCACCGACAAAGGTAGAGTCGGCATTGACATGTCCACCATCCGCATCTATATACGCGGCCACCGCGTAATATTCATCGTCCACATAGTTGGCAGAAGTGTTGACGCCAATCTGGATCCAAGCAAAGATACCGTCTGTAACATCGGCGCCCAAGTAGATGTATTGTGGGAAAGGGTCGTAGTAGGTGTCGGCTTGGACAATGTCCCACATATCTTCGTCGTTGCTAGTGACGGCTTGAGTGTTGGTGTTGTATGGGGAGGTTGCTTCGACTGCAGCACGTACGTCCTCGTCCCAGAAGAGTTGGCCGATGTGGGTGATGTTGTTGTCGGCGTTGATGGTCTGGTTGTTGAAGACTGTGTAATTCATATGGGCTAGTAGGTGAGTGTGGGTGGCTCGGCCATCCTGGAGAGCATTAGTGGAGGTACCAACAGCGCTGTGACAGTGGACTAACATAGTGGCCAGGGAAGATCGTGTCGAATTTGACTACGCCGTCAGCGTCGGTAAATTGGATTCCACTATTGAATCGGTCAGCACTATAAATTGTACGCTTGGATCAAGTCGAGCAAGTCTCACCGTAGATAAGTCGAGTTGTAGCCCCCTGAAGCATAGTTACCACTGGTACTGATGCCAGAGTATACGCCAGTCGCGTTTGCGTTCCAGATGTCCACAGCCACATCGGGCACAGGCTCGCAGGTCTCGATGTCGATGTACTGGACCTCCAGATGAACGTCGACACCTTCGCAGTACAGCGATTCCTTGACGTTCTGGCGAATGACCTCGCCTGTTACGTAGTAGGGCCCATCCGTGACCTCCGGGGTCAACACACAGCTTGTGTTTGCGCCGAAGAGGATGTCGGTAGAGGTATCGTAGCCGTAATAATCAACGCCAGTCATGTTATGATTCTCTGCATTACTGTCAGACCAATTCAAATGTACTGATGTGTCTAAACTTACTCGTCTCGAATTCCTGCAGAGTCGCGAGGTCTCTTCGATACTTCTGGGGCTTGGCCTCAAGACCTCTCTTCTGTCTGAGTTTGTCGAGCTGATCTGCTCGCCTGGCAACGCTACGTTCCATCAGAGCCTTGTGATTGGCATTCTGAGCGCACCCGTCAAGAGAGCGACGAGTGTTTCTCGCCAGTACCTCACGCTGACGGACTGAGCGCTCAATGGCTTCATGGTCATGGTGTTCACCAGGATGAGCAGCAGAGAAGCCTAGAAGGGTCGCGGCGATGAGACCGTTGGTGAGCTTGGAAAAGACCATGATTGTGGGGACGGTTTATGAGGGCTTGTGAGAGAAGGGAGCTGTAGAATGGATGATTGATGAATCTGCAAGATACTTGGATGATAGCTGGCTTCATATACCATGCAGCGGAGGATAGTGTACGCGCAACACTTTTTGCAGTCATTGCCGATGCATTCGTAAGTTGCGGAAAGGCCATTCGGCCAGGCTGTGTTCCAATAGCCAGTTCAGACTGCATCGTACGTACGTCCTAGCGTTCAGTCCACTAAGAAAACACAAAAGAGGGCCGTGCTACCGATTCTGACGCGATGCTTATCCAGTGCATCGCAATTGGAGCAACCTATAGAGTGCCACGTAGGGCAAGGCCGCGTGGTACCTAGTATGTTCAGGTGTAGTTCCGATCGTGGACAGACTTAGTGAAGATATACCCTACCTGGCCGGGTACAAGCCGAAACTCTGGCGTAGGGCAGCATACGCGGCTACAGTCCTTGCGCTCAAGTTTCTGTACGGGCTCTCAATGTTAACGGCAAAAGTATAAGTTTTCAAGGCAGATGGTACTAGCACTCTAGATTTTGAGATACAAAAGCGACGTAGACAGTATCTCAACGGCTAGCATGCTCTCTAAATCGCCTAAAGCCTACGACGACAGTATAGAGGGATTTCAATAACCTGCGAGGAGTAAGTGAAAGCAAGGGAAGGATGATGAGCCTCAGCGTCGACGCAAACATCGACCGCTGTGGACGAGGCGCAGCATGGCGCTCAGGCTGTGTGGCTGAAATGCAAGCGTGACGAAGTCGACTCGTCTCGAGACCATTCGCCTCCGAGACATGGCCGATGTTTTCAATGCTTCACGGCCGCAATACCGCCAGATATCTTCTCCTCCTCGTCCTACACCGTCGTGTAAAGCATCTCAAACATCTGTTGTTTTCAACGCGATGCCATGATATCCTGCTGTTGAGTATAAATGGTCGAGGGGACATCCTAATCGATCCTTCCAAACCTTAACTCTCCAAGGCAACCCCAGTGATGTGCACAAAACGCGCTCGCATTTGAAGAATTCAGTCTCTTATCTATCCTTGACCAAGTAGATGACTGAAATCAGGGATCTAGTATATCAGCAATAACCTTGGAGACTACGCATCTTTCGTATATACTACAAATAAGTTTTATCATACACTAAGAACGAGAGTTGAGAGGCATACGGTCTCACGTGTTTTTCGTCCAAGGGTTAGAGTTGGAGATGTGTCCCGGGGTTTCATCGGTGAAGTTCGCGCTCTCGCAGGCGTGGCCTATAGTATGGAGTTGCAAACGGTTCTACACTTGTTCCAGACAGTGTCGGAAGTTGGCAGATGCATGGAGGATGCAACGGGCAAGATATCATGGTCGTGTAACTTTTCGACAATACCCTTGTCCCTGATCCTCCAACCGTTTTCCAAAATATACACCTATCCAACACTCGCTCTCCTCAAAGTTCAACCGCCGTTCGAAGGCCGGGTCTTGGTGCCGACAAGGTTTGCATCACAGTCAATCAGCTCTTCTATATACTGACCATCACACGCGCGACAATGCTGGGCATTTCTCGCCAAGGTCAGGCGACGATGCTGTATTCTCTTTCTTTTTCTAGGGATAAAATGTACAAAAGCTGATTGGCTAATGCTTATAATTATACACGACCCCCTCGCGGGGTGATCGGATCGGCCTCCATCCGTGCTTCCGGTGGCGGGCCCTTAGCAACATCCTCTATTACCTTTTAAGGTCCCGGATTTGAAACGCGCACGTAAACTCCGTTTACCGTTTACCAAGTTTCCCATCGTGACTTTGCACATTTTCAGTAATTTCCCCGATCGAACGTACGCACCTCCGACGATGCTGTCAAACACCGACTTCAGGAGGTGAATCTATGTTTGGCATATCGCTGGGTTACTGGATACTATAACAGAAAGTCGCGTTGTGAGTTGAAGCTCGAAGCTCGATCGGGTCTCTTTTGCTCTTTCGTTCGATCGCGACCGGCTCATTATTGCTCTGGACTTATTGGTGTATCAACCACATTCGGCAAACACCTTGCTCTATACTAGTACGACCGATCTCTCACGATTGCTCGGATCGAATACTGGTGCATGTCGACCTGCAGCCACTCTCTACTCGATCGACAACCATCATCCACTATGACCTCCACAACCAAAACCAGAGAAGACTCAGCGCGAGTCACACGCGCTCGACTACGAGACCTACAACACGAAATCTCACTATTCACCAACCAATCCTCCTCCGGATCTGGGTCTGGCGCAAGCAACAGGAGCGGGAACGAAGCGAAGAAGCTCGACGACAGCGATTGGTTGGAAGTACTTGAATCGAGAATCACCCATTTGGAGAGTGTGGTCGCGAAGATCTGCCACCAAGCGCATGATTGCAGCGTGTATGCGAAGGCGGAGAATATCGAGCGGTGGTTGTCGACGATGACGGGTGCACATACGCCGAAATCAGAGAAGTCAATGTCGGGGAATCGATGAATTGGATGAGGACTGGGTGTTCATGAGTTATGACTTTACGGCTTAATGAGGGGATTGCGTGTAAGAAATATGAACGATCTTTTGTTTGAGATTCAATACAATCATGCTTTTCTACCAAAGATTTACTTCCTCAGCTTGCACTCCTTGGTGACCGACACGCCCTCGTCCGACTCCGAAGTCGCGGTCAGCCAGACCTTGCCCTGCTTCACCGCATCGCTTTCTGTACCAACAGCAACTGTGACAGTCACAGTCTCGCCCTCTTCGGCTGTAGCCAGAGCATTGGGCAGCTCGGCCGTCCAACCATTACCCTCAACCTCGGTGCTGAGTCTGTAGACGTCAGAGCGGAAGTACTCAGGAGCGCTCTTCTTTCCCTTTGCGTTGTTCTTGAGATCGAATGTGCAGGTCGCAACGAACTTGTCATCCTTTCCTGAGCCAGTGACTTTGTTGAGCTTGCCCTTGTTCAGCTTCACAGAGCGCTCGGTCTCGTTCGCGGCGTCTAGGGAACGGACACCGACTGTGTAGCTCAAAACGCCATCCGCATCGCGCGAAGGGCTGATGACGTAGAAGTGCAGGCTGTTCGCTTCGTCGACGTACTCGTACTCGCTGCCGGATCGTGTGCCCGCGTGGAAGAGCGCATCTGCGAGCTGTCTGTAATCTCCGATTGTAATGTACTTCGCCGTTCCGTTAGCACGGTAGAAGTCGATAAGGCGGATGTCCTGAGGATTGGCATCGATTGTCCACTGGAACGGAGCTCTGCTGTCGCTGTCCTTAGTTTTCGAGATCATGACACCGTGGTCGGGCTGGAAGGAGTCCGATCCCATACGGTCGACAACTTCGAGGTCGTAGTTGTTGAATCCACCACCATCGCAAAGAGGCTCGATGGTCTGGTTGCAGGCAGGGGAGAGATCGTCACCGATCACGACGTGGACACCCATCAGGCCATTGCCGTCTTCAGGGTGGACAACTCTGGCGGTGATCTCGGCTACCAGGAGCCCATGCTCAGAGAGCTCTTCTTTAGAGGTCCTTAGGACGCTGGCATTGTTGACGAGGTTGATACGCATCTTGTCACCCATTGTGTGCAGGGAACCAAGGGATCCTCCCTGTAGCGAAGGGATCTATACGGTGGCCGTTAGCAACCGGTGCCTCAACACTACTACTTGATGCAATCAAGGATATGTAGACTTACCTGCCAGCGAGTGTGAGGTCCTCCAGGTCCATTGAAGCTACCACGTGACATCATCGACCAAGGACCGGTGTACGCTCTGACTTGCTGTGTAGCGTACGGGTTGTTGTAGTTGTCTCCGATACCGAGCAGATGTGTCAGTTCGTGGGCATAAGTTCCCAAGCCGGAGCTTTCTCCCTGGGTAGAAGATCCGCTGCCAGCATTGGGCCAGATGGTGGAAGCGCTGGCCCAAGACGACCAAGGCACGTAACGTGTGTGGGCCCAGTTCGGCAGGCTGCTGTTGCCAGGCGGGCCAAAGGAGTCAGGGACATCGTCTTGGCTTTCGAAAAGCATCTCGCCGAATTCCTGCCAGGTCGAGGACTCATCTTGACCTGCGGAGAGGATGAAGACGAGTTCGAATGCATCGGCAGTCTCGTTGCCTACATCCGCGCGCCAGGCTCCGAGAGCGTCTGTTCGGAGATCGACAGAGCATGTGCCGGGCACCGGACAGGCGTCCTCGTTGAAGCCGCCGTCCTCGTCGTCAACACCGTACTGGTATGAGTTACTGGGCATACGGTACGCGCCAAAAGCAGTGAGGTCCACGCCAAAACGTCCGCCTGAGTCCTCCATCCAGTACTCGTGCAGAGTGTGGTTGCGGTTGAGGTCGTGTGGCTTGTTGAGAAGATCCCGGTAGAAGGCGGGCACATCGTCTCTCTTCAAGCTGTTGGCAGCTGCTTGAGGGTTGGTGAACACCGTGCTGTTCTCCGCCATGGTGATGACGAAGTCGTGATCCGGGTAGTCCACGGCCACCAGAGCGATGTTGAAGTTGCGTTCGTAGCCTTTACGTGTGGGATCGTACCAAGGTCGTCCAGGCGGGCGAACATAATCATCCCATGTCACTAAAGTTTTTGTCTCAGCATCCAAGTCCGACAATACACTCGTTTGATTTGCTCACTGTCATCTGGATTCACCCAGTTCTGAGGGTCAAGCACCGCGAACGGATCGCTAGACTTCGAGCCATCCTCCACAGGTAGCGCGTGAACAAGCGCCGCTCCCGCAGACAACGCTGCCAACACGGTCGGAGTGGTTTTGACCATTTCCAATTCAGACGATTTGTACAGAGAAGAACCGGCAAGAAACTGCTGTTGCTTGATGCGAATATTTATCCGACCATGTGACTGCTACATCATTACATACATTAGCAGTCGCCGCAGGCAATATGGATATCGGCATGCGGCTAGGGACAGGTACATGCCTCATCAAGCGTAGAGGTTCTTGGAAGGTCTTGGCTCGATGTGACCTGCTTGATCGAGAAGCTTATCATGTCTATCATGGCTGAGCACTGGCCTTTCAATAGCATGTTCGGCTAGAGTACCGAGGATCCACTCGGCAGGTGGGCACTTCAATGTTGTAAATTATTGAGCTTGACGATTATGCTCGTTGAATGATGGGTGGGCTTGATGTTTACATGTGGCATGAAGTTCAGATAATAAGAGGAGACAACGTGAACTCAAATGTACGCGTCGAAGTCAACCGTGAACGTTGACGCAAATAATTGCCGAGATCACGTGCAACCTGATTTGGAGTTCTCCCAGTCCTCTCCCGGAGAGTAGTATTGTAACACAACTGTCTTTCGGCTCTTTGCAGCTGGCTATGCACAAAAAGCGATGTGTCCCGCCATTGACGATTTCACCCGCTGAATTGCCAGTTGGCTGTCCTCGATATCGGTGACAAATTCAACCCGAAACCCATTATCCACTCGATTTACTTAACTCACAACACAGCTGGTGGTAAAATTGAATGCTGCCGTAGCTAAAATATGAGACAAGGGTTGAATGTTCACGAGTAAAGTGGCAAATGTAAAAGTATTGCGAATGAACAATCATATTCTCCATTAAAACGTCTCCATTATTTACGTTGCTTAGTAGCTTTTGGGTATATTCGTATCTCTAAGATGAAGGGGCAATGCGCTCCTCGTCCTTGAGGGCAGCGCCACGTCCCTTGTACTTGGTCTTGCCGATCATGTTGAGCTCATCCTCACGAGCGTCAAGAGATCTCCAGGTGAACCAGAAGCCAATACCACCAGCGGCAGCAAGAATGGCAACGATGGCGTAGTTCCACACGAGAAGGGGGTCAGCGGACAAGGGGACAAGGGCCTGGCCAAGCGCTGCGGAGAAGGCGGTCTGGAGGAGGTTGACACCCATGACGAGGCCACGCATGTTCTCGGGAGCCTTGCTGAAGGCGTACTCGAGACCTGTGATCGAGGCAAAGATCTCAGAGATAGCGATCAAGCAGTAGGGGACGGCCTGAACCCAGACGTTGATGGGGGCCTTGCACAAAGCGTCTCCTGCAACGTGGTTGCCAGGGCAGGGAGAGAGCTTGTAGATGTAGTATTGCATGACAGTCGATGAGATCATTGCCGCAGATGCAATGAAAAATCCCCATGTGATACGCTTGAGAGGAGTAAAGCGGATGTTGGCCTTGCGGAGAGCAGGGTAGATGAAGTAGTCGACAATGGGGATGAAGATGACCAGAGTGATAGGGTTCAAGTTGTTGATCAAATCGTTGGGGACACCGCCAAGCTGCATGGTAGCAGACATGGAAGTGAGGTTGTCGGTCATCTGGTTGTATGCGAGCCAGTACAGGGGAAGCCAGAAGAACACCTTGCAAGCGTTGAAACCACGGGCGACCTGGTCAACCCAGACATCGTCAATGTCGGCCATCCATGCGGGAGCAGCGTTGCCAAGCACGCTGGGCTTCACGGAGTGCCAGAAGTCATCGCGGGTCATGTTCCTGTAGGTTTGAGCAGGGTTGACCGACCATGAACCCTTGCTGGCAAGACTGAGAAGGTTGAAGGCTTTGGAGGTGACGGATCCAGTGGGAGGGCTGAGCCTGTAGAACTTCTTGCAGCCGATCAAGACCAGCGGTGCCAGGAAGAAGAGGAAGGTCGGGAGAGCGAATGACAGCCAGAAACCGATGTACTTCTCGACGTAAACCATGCCGATACCACCAGCGAGCGATCCCAGGTTGATCATCATGTAGAAGTACAAGAAGACACGAGAGATAGTGACTTGAGGATCCTGGATAACACGCTCGCCGGACTTGGTGGTGATGACTTTGGGGCGCCTTTGCCTGATCTGCTCAGCGAGGAGAGGGGAGACGTTCGATTTGAAACCACCAACACCGATACCGAAGATGACGAGACCGACAGCGAAGCAGCCCATGGCACCGGAGGGGTTGTCCATGACAGAGGGGATTGAAGAGACGATGAGCAGGACGTGACCGACGATGGCGAAACCGATGGAGATCTGGATGGTCTTGAAGCGACCAAGGTAGGTGTCGGCGATGTAACCACCCAGAAGAGGCATAAGGTAAGCCCAGAATTGGTTGAAACGGACAAGACCAGTGGAAGCTTGCTGGCCCTGGCCGAGACCACCAGCCTGGTCACAGGCCTCCCAGCTGCCCATCACGTCGAAGCACTCCTGGGTCATGTTGACGGCACCAGTGCGGGAGCCGTAAGGACGCGGCTGCTGGATGAAGTTGACGAAGATGGCGGTTGTACCGTAGTAGGAGAAACGCTCACAGAACTCGACAGCTGTGATACTCATCGCCTGCCAGGTGATCTTGCCACCGACACGACGGAGGGTGGTGAGCTCCTCTGCAGTGGGCTCGACGCCATCAACGCCGTCATCCTCCTCTTCTTCGACGATGCTGCTGTCCGCCCTGGTGGTAGCGAACAGGTGCTTCTCGTCGACAACGCTGGGGCGTCTGGCCTCAGCCATTGCGGCGAGGTCTGCGTCCATGTTTGATCCGGCCATATTGGCTGTAAGGTGCTCAAAAGCAACCAAGTGAAATGGAAAGGGTGGAAAAGGCGTGGATGGATAGACAAGATCGACCAGAAGGCAGCGTCCTGGCGAACTCTTGAATAGATATACTTGCCACGGCCTCCACGCTTGAATAAGGTTATCTTGCAGGGAAGCACCGGACTAGCCGTGCGGCGCTGGTGCGTGATAGAGCACGCGAGCGATCAATCATGTGCACTCGCTGTATCTACAGGCAATCCTCCGCCGCGCCCGTATTACCCTGGCGGCGGGCGAGGACAGCCAGTCAAGCGGCAGATAATGTAACAGTAACATGGCAAACACGCACAAGCGAGTGCAAAGCTCCGAACCAGACGAAAAGGCCAAGAGGCGGCGCAATCTTGAAGCGGCTTGGGTCGCAGCACGCAAGCCCAGGCATTGCTTGACCCATGGGGGGCGTGTCGTGCGTGTGGCGGAGAGGAGTGTGAAGGCGGCTGCCAAGGGGCGGCGGTGCTTGGCGCCATGGCCTGCCAGCGCAAATGTGGAAGGAGAACCACACAGCTCAGTCCATCCAGCAGATGAGAGGGCTCGGTAGGCCAACCGAACCTTTTCTCGAACTCTGGACCGCGGGGCCGCCGCTCATTTAGGCCAAAGCCGATATCTACAGTGCAGACGAATGTGTTGGTGACCAAATTCGCCCACAGGTAACCGCCCGGCGCAAGATGCAATTGGCAGGTTGGAGGGTATTATGGGGCTTGGTATACTGTAGCTACGGCACGTGGATGTGGAGGCCCAGAACTCTATCGCGTCGAGATATGTCCGTTCGAAGAAGCAGAAGCAGAAGGTGATCTAGAAGGTTTCTTCCCCAATACCTGGGTCGCCCCCCACCGGATTTGCCCCCGGGGTTTGATTGTTCCGCATGACTGGCGATTGTGTTCTCTATGCATCGTGTATGATAAGGACTTTGTCAAGAATGCGTACTGGAAGACAACATGATCATCATGATGTTGCAAGAATGGTATTGATATTTAGAATTTGCTTTTTAGGAGCCCGCCGACGCCGCCGAGTGTGAAAATCCTTCTTATCTGCCACAAGACATCGCTAGCCCAGGATCATTTCCACACTCCCGCTGTCGAAGCCTCCTTGCATGGCTTCGTCGCCCTTAAGCGCCGCTAGCTCCTCGTCGCTGACTTGGGTGGCTGGCTTCTGCCAAACCGCCCTCCAAGTGCCATTTACCGCGACTTGATATTTCTTGCCATCTGTCGGAATCCAAGGAGAAGACAAGTCGAGCTCACGCTCTGCGGATGACTTGGGCGCGATCTCCACGAGTGCATCTCGCGGCGGTGGCATCTTGCGGTTTATTTTCATGCCCGGGGATGGGATGTCGGCGTCCGTTTCGGCGTCTTTGAGGGCCAAGACGCCCGTGTTGGCTGCTGTTGGGTCAAACGGAGTATCCCATGTCAGAAAAGTTATGGTGTGCTCGGAGTCAGTGTTGCGAATCGTGCAAGCGACTGTCTTGTTCTCCGGCCCGGCAGACAATTGCACCTGTAGTGAATCCGCGGAAGCCATCTTAGGAGACGTAGGGCTCAGGTTGCCAAACGGAAATGGTGGAGTGGAGGAAGGATGGTGGATATGAGTTGCTGTCACTGCGATGGAGCATAGAAGTGCAGCGAATGAAACACGTGTCGCCATTTGTGAGGCGGGTATGCTTGGCTGCTAAGAGGCTGCGAACGCTGTGATGGCTTCTTCGATCACACGTACAACGATAGAATGAGTATTGGTGGCCGCGATGGTGGTACTGCAATAATCTTGACACTGTGTGGCTATTGCAGACGATTATATAGATAGAGTCTAGGGGGGCATTTGACATTTCAAAGCGCATCATAGGGGTCAAGGCGTGGCAGGAATGTATAACAGCGTACAAGTAACTCCCAGCCGTTGCCCAGCTAACATCAGAGTCTGCTCGGGGGAACTGATCATCGAAGACTGTAGTGGCAGGGCAACTTCGATGATATTCGAACGCTGCACGGGTGGCAGGATGGCAAGACTCTGACGAGCCTGATGATGCTTTGTCCATCATATATGCGATCTCCGCTGTATGCGATTCTACAGATGATGTCGCCAGCTCGCGAATGCGAGGCGGGACACCAGGGACGCGTCCTCCCGGCGGACCTTGTATTGACAACACTCGTGTTCCACATTCAGCATAGTGACGCCCCTCTGCCATACATATCATACAGCAGGGCAATAATGTTTCGAAGCCCCTCATTTGAGCCTCATTTGAGGCCATTTTGCTCGCCTTCACTACTCATATGTGGCGCCCACTAGAGCGTAGGCGCGCAGCCTCGCCTGTATATCCATGGTTGCCTGCCGGTATGCGAGAACACGCTCTCGTAATGGATATTTGGGCACTATAAGCGAGCCCTGATCTCGACTACCATCGCAGTAAGACTCATGTCTCAGGTGTGGCCGGCCAGACTCCTCAACTCGCTTGCAATATGGCGGGCCGATTTTGTCGCCTACGATACTGTCATACTATAATCACATCAACATCTCATCCGAAGTTGGCCAAGCAGCTCTATATTCCTCTACTGCCTCTTCTCTCGTAATGGTTTCCACTCAAGTCAATCACGACATTGTGGTGTAGGCTCGGCATTTCAAGCGCAAAGACCACTTCCTCGCACCGTGCGTCCCCGCCGTTTCCCAAGTCTCATCTCCCAACCCCAGCAACCGCCAAACTTGCATCGCCTTCGAGATGCGAGAGTTGAGAAACGAACGCGTGGAGGACCTGGGTCTGCGATGTTGCCGTGTCTTCCAACGTCTAGCACAGTCCGTGTACGAGAATAGACACGTTGCTGACTGAATGCAGAAATGGCCCAGAGGCACAACCCAAACACAACAAGCGAGCGAAACCTCGTGTGGATGCTTGGCTCAGGACAGCTCTATACGCAAGGAATACTGCTGGGGTTGTGCGATCTCACAACAGTATCCGCAAATCGACAACTCGGCTACCTTGGTTTGTTCGTCTGAACAAGGCATGCGAATCTGCACGATACCGCACTGCCGACGCGGCGATGCTTCACCGACTTGCTACATGTTCGCTCTGGGTGACGGTGGCCCCATCGAGCTGAAACACGTTCGCATACTTCATCCAGCCTCAAGAATTGTGAATATCGCAGACATGCCGATTTGCACGTCGTGAACGCATGTACGGACGTTTGTATTCCGTCATTATCAGGCCATCGAACAGTGAACATGACGACTGTCTTGATGACAACCATGAACTACACCGATGTACTTTCGACTCCATGAACATGCCGTACTGGGAAGGTTTGGTCGCACAATACAATACAACATGTTTCACCATGGATTGCGCAGCCATTGTCGACCTTACTAATTACCTGCCATGGCGCCTATACAAGCGCCCAAAATGTATGAACTATCAAAAACTAGTAGAGAGTCTAGATGGATTTGCAATGCATCTCGACCATGGCCAGGCGCTGTCTACTTGTTGCCGCGATCGTACCGATCCGCCCGGGCAATGTCTCAAATCCTGTGCCATTTGGTTTCACTTCACCACCACGACCCCAGGTTCTACCGTGCGAACGCATACTCGATGGCGCCCTGTTCTGACCGCCACAACCGTATACACGATGCCACTGCAGTGTAAAGCGCCTGAGCTTTTCATTCTTTTTTTAATCGAAGAGGCTGTCAGGAGAAACAATGCTGGGTATGAAGATGTGGTTCAAGACAAACTATGTCATTCTCGGCATCTCTCTGCCAGCCTTTGCAGAAGAATAGATAAGTCCTTATTCCTGCATCTTCAATAGATTCTCATCACCAATCCAAGCAGCTCACAATCCTCAAGCAAGTCTTCCAACTCGACTCCGACCTCATCTATCCACTTCGAACACTTCTTGGACGATCCATATCATGAAGCTCTCTATCGCATCCATTGCTCTGTTGGCTGCTTCAACCAGTGCTGCTGCTATCGACTTCTGGGGCAACGGACCTCGAACCACACCTATCTTCGTCACATTGACCAGAGTTAGCGGCACCAAAGTCCGCGCCGCAGTCACAAACCGTGACGATGTCGAGTACAACCTGTTCGTACGAGGCACATTCCTGGACGAGGTACCAATCAACAAGTTCCACGTCCGTAACAAATCATCAAATGCGAAGTTCGCCGGCATCTTCCAACGCCTCTCGTACGACAACCCTGCTCCGGAGTCATTCAGAGCTATTCATGCCGGCGAGACACTTGCAATAGAAGTCGAGCTTGCCGAGCTATATGACATGGACGTTGATGGCCCTTACGACATCTCAACTGCCGGAAGGATCTACTACGCCGAAGCCAACTCGACTGAACTGACCGGCAAGGCCATGACCTTCAACAGCAACAGGCTGTCGTTCAAGGTCGATTCATTCCAGGCAAAGATGCATTCGAAGGCTGTAGACAAAATCGCCAAGCGTACCGAGCTACAAACCGACTGCACAGACAACAAGCTCGATGCCATCCAGACCGCTCTCAGCAACTGTCAGATGCTTGCCGAGAATGCCGCCGCCGATGCGTCCTCCAACGAAACTAGCAGGTTCAACGAGTACTTCAAGACAACCGACGAGTCAACCCGTAACACCGTCGTCGAGCGTCTCGAAGCTGTCGCAGCAGACTGCAACACTACCGCTAGTGGCCCAACTCGCACATACTGCACTGATGTCTACAGCGGTTGCGCTTCAAATGTGCTCGCTTACACCCTCCCTGCGTACAACTACATTGCCTACTGCCCTCTATTCTTCGACAACCTCCCTGCCTTGACCGACACCTGCCACAACCAGGATCAAGCAACCACCGTCCTGCACGAGGAGACCCACGCTCCTGACGTCTACGCACCCGGCACTCTTGACAACGCTTATGGTTACGATGCCGCAATGGACCTTAGCACAGATGCTGCCGTCAACAATGCTGACACATACGCGCTCTATGCCAATGGTATGTTCCCATCCTTCTTTCAAACTCTGAACATCAAGTACTAACAATCTTCTCCAGCTGTTTACTCCGACTGTTGATAGACACACTAGTAGTGTTGCTGTCTTTGCTCATGTTGCACGACACTCTTTATGACAAGCATTGTTCGGCGTTTTGGGGTTTGCATAGATAAACTTTGGATGTACTTGGACGGCACAACATTTGGCTGTCTCGTTGTTCGTTTAGAAGGGATGTTTAGTCTTGCGCGGCTTTGATACCACTTTGTATATATTTACCTCGATTTATGCTAGTATAAGATTTCTTATCATGCGATGTTGTACCAAAGTTCAGGACGCGAGTCGCATAGAAACGTAACACTTTTAGCCAGCGTATCATTTTGACGATGCGGCAATATCATGGTAAATATTTCCGAAAACCACTGACTCTTGCCTGATCGACAATATGGAGACCCTGACAATGGTGTATCTTTATCGTAGTCGTGATTGGTGCCTCTTTCCTAGCTCTAGTATTTAGAGTTCAGGCCCACACCGCCATATGTAAACTTACGTACCTATCTTCCTTGCCCCCTTCTTCCTCCTATTTCCATCACCATCATCGATCAACCAATACTCGACAGCAATATGACACAAGCTACATCAAACATCAGCTGCTGGTGTTTTTGCAAGATCGATCTATCTATCTAGATGTCGCACCGGTGATCTCTCAATCCAAGTCCGCGTAACCTGAAAACCACGCTGGGAATTTTGAGACAGAACACGTGCATTCACGGACCAAGGCAACGGCAGAACGTTGATGGAAATGTCTGCGAAGCAAGTCGCACGGCCAGTGTTCGTGCACGACTGAATGAGTTCTGTTCTAGAGCTTTGGATATCACTGTCAGATGCAAGTAGAATTGTTAAGCGGCAAGATGGCGAGCAATGCCGAAATCCATGTCAGACAATCTGGTCGGCGTGGGGGTATGCCTGGCAGGACACCATCACGTTCACCAAGTGAAGTGGACGATTCTACCATGATGGTAGGTGATTGCGGCGAAGGGTGCGAGAGAGATAGTGTATCTCTGGGGCATCCGACCAGTCTGATGACCAGATGGTCGACTACAGCTGGAGATGTACATCGCGAAAACCGTTGAGAAGCCCACCACGAACCCGGACTATCAGCATCGTGCAGCATCATCCGCATGTCGCGATCCAATAGTTACATTTCATGCTTTTTCGCCTGATCACTTGGTAATTGCAATCTGCAAGTCACGCATGTATAGCCAGTCAGGCGCGGCGTCTGGGCCTTACGGGTGGTATCAAGCTTCCTGTTCCGTGCAGAACTCCATCCTCGGCTCGCTGCTTGATACTCAATACCCTAGTATCGCTACTGTACCGAGATGTTAGCCTCTAAGCTTCAGAGATTCGTGATTGAGATGTAATTAATGCAGGTCCACACTGAGCAAAGGGCAATACGGCCTTCTGTTAAGGGGCGACTCGTGAAGACGGATTGACCGCAATTGGTGTTGCTTGTGATTGCAGAATACACACTAAGGAAGGCAGTCGCAGTAGCGCTTGCATACATCTGGTAGGGTCTTCCAATCACAAGACGTCGTCACCGGGAGAGATAGTACCCGCATTGATAGCACGATTTGACCGTCTTGGCAGCAGGTCGACCTGCTAGATAAGGATGGAGGATCGTGCGGGCCGCACGAGACACGGCCCTTGTGTGGCGTGCCTGACCCACCCGCAAACTACATCCTTCTCGGCCTTCTTCTTTCGTCTATACACTACTGCACGATATTTGCGACTAACATAGCCCTTTGACGATCGTCGAGATGCCCTGCACACCCTGCACGAGAACAGCGCGGTCGCCGTGCCTGGCTAATATCGCGCCTTGTGATCGCCACCCAACCTTCAGAGTGGTCGCGGATGCTGGCGTGTCTTAGAAATCCCCGACCAGGTTGGCGATAGGGAGAGACATTGAGCACGGCCTTGAAGATGCGCTGGGGTGTTCGCGTGCTATGAACATCCGTATAGGCGGTGGTTGAAGCGATCTTATAAAGGTTGGTAGGTCTTCCCTGTGTTTCTTTTGGCAAGCTACTCGTCGTTGTTTCATCTCACTATATTCTATCATCATGGGTGGCGCATTCAAATTCTTGTCGCTCGCTACGGCGTTGCTCTCGCCGGTCATCCAGGCTTTGAATGTGCCAGAGGCGCCTAAAGTGCCTGGTGCGTACATTGTTGAATTTGCAGACAATGGTGTAAGTCTTATCATCGCAAATACATGGCTTCTGCTTGAGACTAATCCCACATAGGCTTCTTCCAGACTGTACAGCAAGCTCGACAATGCCGGAAAGAAGTACAAGCACCGCATGGAATTGAACTACGCCCTGTTCAAGGGTGCATCGTTCAAGCTTGATGACCTTGCCACTGAAGATGAGCTGGCCAAGCAAATCGCCGAGATGCCTGAAATCAAGCAGATTTGGCCTGTCCGCGAATACCCCATTCCCAACGATAAGGTCGTTTGGACTGGAAACAGCAAGACCGCGGCGCCGGAAGCATCAAACTCTGGCATCAACAAGCGCGAGGCTTCCGACAACACTACATTCTCGCCCCATGTCATGACCCAGGTCGACCTCCTCCGCGCTGATGGCGTCAGGGGTGCTGGTATCAAGGTCGCTGTCATCGACACTGGCATTGACTACGACCACCCAGCTCTGGGAGGTTGCTTTGGAGAAGGCTGCCTCGTCAGCTATGGTACCGATCTTGTCGGCGACGCTTACACTGGTGGTGCCACTCCTGGCGTCCCCGACGATGACCCTGATGACTGTGCAGGACACGGCACTCACGTTGCTGGTATCATCGCTGCACAGAACAACGCCTACGGATTCACAGGTGCTGCACCCGATGTTACTCTGGGTGCTTACCGTGTCTTCGGCTGCGATGGAAGCGCCGGCAACGACGTTCTCATCGCAGCTTTCAACCAGGCCTACGAAGATGGTTCTGATATCATTACTGCTTCCATTGGCGGTGCTTCCGGTTGGACCGAAGACCCCTGGGCTGTCACTGTCTCTCGTATTGTCGATGCCGGCACGCCTTGCACAGTCTCTGCTGGTAACTCGGGTTCTGAGGGACAATTCTATGCATCCACTGCTGCCGAAGGCAAGGGTGTAGCCTCCATCGGTTCCGTCGACAACACCCAGGCGCCTGCTATCCTCCTGAACGCCAGCTACAACGTTGGTAACCTCACTTCTGCTTCGTTCGGCTGGACCGCAGGTTCCCCATCTAACTGGGGAAATGTTTCCCTGCCTCTCTGGTCTGTGAACTACAACACCAGCGACCCGGCCAACGCTTGCTCGCCTCTGCCTGACGACACACCAGATCTTTCCGATAAACTTGTCCTGATCAGACGTGGATCATGCACTTTCGTGCAGAAGGTCCAGAATGTAGTCGATAAGGGTGCCAAGTATGTCATGTTCTACAACAACGCTGCTGGCGCTACTGCTGTCACTGCCGCCGTGGATGGTCTTGTCGCTGTCGGCATGACCACTGCACAGACTGGTGCTCAGTGGATTGCTCTTTTGTCTAACGGCACCGATGTCACCGTCAACATTGTCGACCCTGAATCTGCATCTCAATACCCCAGCTCCACCACCAACACTGCCACCGGAGGCTTCCTGTCGACTTACACTTCTTGGGGACCTACCTACGAGCTTGACTTCTACCCGCAGTTCTCTGCTCCTGGCGGTCTGATCCTTTCCACCTACCCGCTTGAGCTTGGTGGATATGCCGTGCTGTCTGGTACTTCCATGGCTTGCCCTCTTGCTGCTGCAGTCTACGCTCTGGTCTCAGAGGTCAGGGGCACCCTTGACCCGGCCACTCTTGAGGCTGTCATTGCTTCTACCGCCAACCCTAACCTGTTCCACAACGGTGTAGCTGCATCTCCCTTCCTTGCCCCTACCACCCAGCAAGGTGCCGGTCTCATCCAGGCTTACGATGCTGCCCATGCTACTACCTTCCTCAGCGTTGGTAGCATCAGCTTCAATGACACTGAGAACTTCCTCGAGAGTGCCGAGTTCACCATCCGCAACACCGGCGATGACGAAGTCACCTTCTCGCTCTCTCATGTCCCTGCTGGCACCGCTTACACTCTTGAAAGCGACAGCATCTACCCTGCCGTCTTCCCCAACGAGTTTACGAGCCAGGTCGCTTCCATTGAGTTTGCTGAGAAGGAGGTCACCGTTCCTGGCCATGGCGAGGCCACCGTTTCGCTTACCCTAACCCCACCCACCGGTCTCACCACTGCTCGTCTCCCTGTCTATAACGGCTACATCGCTCTTAACGGCTCTGATAGCAGCTCGCTCTCTCTTCCCTACCTCGGTGTTGCCGGTAGCATGCGTGAGGCCACAGTCCTCGATGCCCGCAGCAGCTACCTCACCAGCGACGTTGACACGAACTACGTGCCTGTTGCAGCCAACACCACCTTCACCATCCCTCGCAGCAACTCTACCGGAACTGGCAAGGTGGTCTACCCTGCTGTCGCCATCAGCCTCGCTCTCGGCTCGCCTCTCATCCAAGTTGAGGTCCGCGCTGCCGGCAGCAACTCAACTCTGGGCAACATCTTCGGTTTCCCGTCGCCCTACAACCCCCGTGGCGCCACCGTCTCCCGCTGGAACGGTCTCCTTGAGAGCGGCAGACGTGTCCCTGCTGGCTCTTACCAACTTGTGACCCGCGCTCTGCACATCTACGGCGACGCTGACGATGAGTCCGAGTACGATGTTGCAACCAGCGTGCCGTTCAACCTTCGCTACGCTTGATTTGGCAGTTTTTTTTCTTGTGCATCATCAGCATTGCATTAGACGGAGTTTGGGATTTCTCTTCTAGATATATCTACGTTTTGGCGGGTACCGGGCTGGACGCCTTGGATTTGGAGCGTAGCATTGTATGATCATGATCATAATGAAGACTACATTGGGGCCGAACACAAGGTCAAATTCACATATCTGAAATCATGCGTGCAAGGCCGTGTTTAAATGTTGCCATAAATGCCATATTCGCTATGTTCACTTGCAGGCGCGCCACACTGCTGCCCTACCGTCATGACTGAACAACTTGTTCCATCGACCTCATGGGGGCTCACGGTCTATTCGAAAATAACACAGCTTGCCCTACCGCTGAGAAGCCAGCGGAGTTCTGAAATACTCCTGCAGTACTAATGCCACTACCATCAAGCATAGTGTCCATGTGCAACCGTCTACCGCTGAGAAACAAATGTCGATGCTGCTACCTCATCACAAAGTTGAAACCCCTACATGTACAGGGATATAGTGCTGAAAAGGAAGTTGAACAGAGCAAAGATCCCAGCTAGACTTGCGATGAACGCTACCTGTCCGATGTCAGCCATAATTCTTGTGTCAGTGAATCCCTTCTTATCCAGATTATCGTACCTTCATCTCATCATTCCAAGCAGAGCGTTGCGTAGCCTGGTTCCAAATGATAATCATAAGCCCGATAATGAAAAGCAGAATGCTGATGTTCAAAAGCATGACTGGGAGTTGCCACAAATACAACTGACTCTTGCTAGTAGTGTGCGGATCCGCCTTGTTTCTCAAAAGTTTCTGCAATGACTCTAGTCCGTCCTTACTCCGTCCTAAACGGAACAAAGTAATGGTCTGCTGAGATCCTACGGAGACAGCCGCGAGAGACAAGATGAGGGCAGTATAGAATGCCGCGTATACAGTCCATGGCGCCGTACTTGTCATGACCGGCCATGAAAAGGCGGCACTGTCGACGGCCGCTATGAGAGCTGCCTACGAATTTCACTATCAGCCAAAAAAGCTTCCTATCCCAAAGACTTAGAAGAATGTTGACATACGGTCACGTTCACGACCTGGAGCTCCGAGACCTTGGCATCCCACCAGTCTCTTGCCGAAGGCTGTGTTAAATCGGCTCTCACGAAACTCTCCGTGGCCTCTGAAGAGACAGACCATGGAAATGGCATGACAAGGACGATGTGGTATCTTATCAAAGTGTGAAAGGCTCGAAACCAGATGTTCAAATTAGGACGAAGTCACGAAGCTCTGTTCAAGTTACGTTGCCAGGGCAAGAGCTGTGCTCAAAACGGCATACTACGTGGCGTGGCTCGACAAGCAGTGAGACTAAGCCCGGTAGAAGTCTAGGGTTTCTTCAGAGGCTCTTGTAGATCTTGCAATACAGCTTCGGTTCTTGAGACTGATCAGAGCTAGTAAGGTTTTGGATATTGACAGAACTCTAAACGCTGAGAATCACGCGAGACGCGGACTCGTAGTCTAGTTGTAGCGAGTAGCCGCTCAAGTCTGCCTAAGGACTCCAAAAGAACACCGAAGGATCTAACTGGTGAAGAAGATACGTCAGCTATGTCACCTCGTAAGCGCCCGACTTCCAGCTTGTCCACGTGTCCGCGGGGTCGAATACATGTATGCAGAGTGACATCGCTCATACGGTTTGAATCTCCAACCACTTCCATACGTGCCTTTCTTATCACTCAGCAAGCGTGTCGTTGTCTTAGTCTGAAAACGCGGCGAATCTATCCGAATTTCCGTCCGTTCACGCACCACTCTGTGTAGATTCTCGTGTCAGCCACAGCTTCTTTACACAACGCTTTCTCGCAATATGCCCAACAGCCTCGCTGGTCGTGGACGTGGACGAATTCCTCCTCCGAGATCTATTACCAAGAGACGCCCTTTCGCTGATCTGTAGGTTTGTTATCCCGGGTTTTCTTGAAGACGTCAGCCTCATATAGCGCAGTTGGTCACCACTTGAAGATATGCTTCGCCAGGCCTATCATAACGGAGTCGTAAGTTTTCAGGTAAGAACCGAGCTGCTCTTTACACTTATCCTGTCAATAAATTGACATATATCTTAAGCTTGCAAAATGTTATGAGTACGTACCTATTGCGCCCCGATGGTTCACCACGTAATGACTGGATGACAGCATGGTTTTCCAAATATGTTGGCCACCGTTCAAAAGCGACATATTAACCAGGGCTTTGGAATCCTT
>Ga0265797_10001607_pt1 | contig 39650 bp, 28 predicted proteins | sample P2T30metagenome_FD_192433 | JGI IMG/M metagenome (GOLD analysis project Ga0265797, IMG submission 192433) | Plant litter microbial communities from East Loma Ridge, Irvine, California - P2 T30 | ecosystem: Environmental > Terrestrial > Plant litter > Unclassified | place: USA: California...
ATGTCCATCAAGGATTTTGGATTTCCTCGACGCTCTATAATGTAGAGCGATGCGTCGTTGTAAACCTCAACGACGGATTTTGAGTAGTCGACCAGTACAGCAGCTCTGAAAGTCTCTAGATACTCACTCACAGTGTCGGTGTATGTGGTAACATTGCACATGCCCAGAATTGCATAGAAGGTGTCTCTTTGGTCAGTGACCGCGAATAATTGCGAAGCCAGAAGTACCTCAGTCAGGGTTCGCGGTGGTTTGACGCCACTCAGAGGGATCCTTGCGTTGAGCTGAGCTTCTTCCAGTAATGGCGCCAATGACGCTTCCCCATCTTGTGCAGTCGTGATCTGGTCTGGTAGGAGTGACCTAATAGCGGCCATTGTCTTCGAGCCTTGAATGAAGTCGTCCCATGAGATCCGGTACACACCGCACTGCATGATGAGTTGTCGTGCGCCAAAGATCTCTTGACGGATCCAGGTGCGCCGGAGCCACGGTTTCTCGTAGAGACAGAGCAACGCCTTGTGGGTCTTCCTCAGCTGGTCAAGACATGAGCCAACATGCTTGCTCTTGTGGAATTCGGATAGGAGCGCATTGAATACAACAAGATTGCGGATGCAGCCAAGTCCCAGCATATTCTGATCATCAGCCTCACCCAGCCAGGCCGTAACCGACTGAGCTTTCTTGTATATCAGAAGCATTTCAGCGACTTGTTGGGATTTTTCTTGAGCATCTTCCTGGTTGATGCATATAGCGTCGATCCAGAGATAAATCGGGTTGGTAGGGTGCCGCAGCGCCTTCAGAGCAGCGGCGTTACTGCGCGAGATTGGTCTTGCCTTTCCGTTGCAAACCAAGACCTCAGAAAGCTCAGGATGGCCCCAGGAGTAAGACAGAGCTCTGTAGCTAATGATCTTGCTGTCGCCCTCCACCGTCACTCCGTCTAAAGCGTGTAGGTTTGCAATCAAGAGGTCACCGCGCAGCAGATAATCGTACGCTTGGCCGCCGGCAAAGGTATCCGATGGATAAAGGCAGAGTATCCTGGTTTGCCATGGCTGCAGAGGACTATACGTATAAGGCGGCAAAGAGCTGTATGCTGGCGGTACGCTTGAGCCCTGGTCCTGGCAGGGAGGTGGAGATGCCAAAGAGGCGAGGCCGAAGCAATCACCTGCGCAAGCCATCGCCAGGTAGACACTGCTTTGGAGCGATGCGGAAAATCATCAGCTGGTCTTGGGAAGTTCGATTCGATGAAGTCTGATTAGGTCGACGTTGTGATGCATCCATAAGAAGCGGGTAAGTCTCAGGGCGCGAGTCTTCTTGAAAGTCACTCTGGCCTATCTACAATATCTTGCTCCGCCCCTGAGGCCATGCTAAGATTACTGTAAATATGTTGTTAGCATCCTTCACCGGGTTCGAGACCTCAGCTCGTCCACTTCGGGCGCTAATGCATGGCGCCACGCTGAGCTGAAAACTGCCACAGCAACTATCGATTGACACAGGGCTGAGAGGAATTGAGAGCGCACTGGGTCTCCTTGACCCAGTCTCATAAAATTCCCGCACGTCGACCAATGCTGGAAAGTCATCGTACTGTGTCGGCTCGATAGCATAGAGTCGCCAAGTGGTAATGGGAAAGCCCAACTTCAGAAACCCTAACCCTATGATGGTAGGAATGATCCAAACTAAACCTTAGGTAATTGAAGATGTATCCGGTTCTACCTGCAGAACCGTCGTCAGAGACCATGCATACAAATCAGCAAAGTCCTTTCACAAGACCACCACACCAGCCTCAAGCACACCATCACTACCGATCAAGTCCTTCCTCACATCCTCCCCAACATCACCCTCGATGCCCAGTATCATCAACGCTTCGTTCTCCTTCCCTGCAGTTTCGCCGTGCAGCGGCTCATATTCGATCTTGCTATCGACCTTCGACAGGTCTGCATGTCCGTCCTCATCCGCATCACTGACTGGCGCAACACTCATGAACCGGATGTTCACGCCTGCTTTGCCGAGACGACCACCGACAACGCCGATTTTGCCGGGCGAGTCGTAGTTTCTGCAGATCAGCAGAGTGCCCGTGGGTACAAACGAGGTGCGGAAGCGGCCCAGCCGCGAGATGAAAGGCGTGTTTCCCGAAACGAAGCCGGTAATGACTTGGTCGGTGAAGTCGTCTTCGCGTGCCCGCGTGTCGGAAGTAGAGGTGCGGGGTGCTGAGGGCGAGCGCGCGTTTCGACGTGCTCGCAGCGTGACGGAGCTGGAGTAGCCCTCTTGCTCGACGTTATCACGGGAGCGAGACTCGTTGATGCGGATGCCGCGCTCGCGGGCTAGGATCTCGGCGTTGACGAGGTTGATATTCAGACTCTCGGCCGAAGTGATTGGGGAAAGGAGGCCTTTGAGCAAAGCGGCGAAGAGCGGCTTTGTGGTGTTGGCGGAGGCTAAGGCTCCCTCGTAAGTAACGTCGAAGCTGGGCCGGGCTGCTGCGGTGCTGCTCCGTGGTGGAGCGAAGTGTTGAGTATAGAGCGAACCCATCTTTTCGAGGAGCGAGATGAAAGGCGAGAGGGTGCGGTACTCCTCAGGAAGGATGACGGGAGCATTGACTGCGATGATGTTAGTCTCGAGATGTTGTGTACATAAAAGGTCGTTGGGGTCTCACCTGCGCTTCTTGGGAGCTGGCCGGAGAGAATCGAGAGAACTTGGGTGCACACATCGATAGAGACATTCTCCTGCGCTTCAGCCGTGCTGGCACCGAGATGCGGGGTTGCAACCACCTTGGGATGGGCAATCAATTTGCTCGCAGCGTCGTCTTTGATTGGCGGTTCTGCGGTGAAAACATCGATACCCGCGCCAGCAATGGTGCCGGCTTCCAGCGCAGAAAGCAAAGCAGTCTCATCAATCATGCCGCCACGAGCTACGTTCAAGATCCTTGCAGTCTTCTTCATCTTGGCCAACTCTGTATCACCGATCATGCCCTTAGTAGAGGCGATGAGCGGCGTGTGTAGTGTGAGGAAATCAGCCTGTTCAAGCAGTTCGTCTAGGGAATCGACAATCTCGACATTTGCAGAGGCGGCCAGGGAAGGGTTGGCGTATGGGTCGAAAGCGATGAGGTTCATGCCAAGACCTCCCGCAGCTCTTGCAACAGTCAAGCCGACTATGAATCTTGTTAGCTGGTCCGTATTTTAGCTCGACCATGGTGTATACTTGCCTTTCCCAAGTCCAATAATTGACAAAGTCTTGCCCTTGACCTCAACACCAACCAGCTTACTGCGCTCCCACTTCCCTTCTTTCAAGCTGGTACAAGCCGCACCAACGTTTCGTGCAACAGCCATAAGCAGAGCAATGGTGTGCTCCGCAGCTGCGTTGATGTTCCCTTGGGGGCTGTTCACCACAATGACCCCCAACTTTGTTGCAGCTTCCAAGTCGACATTGTCAACGCCGACACCTGCTCTAGCCACAACTCTTAGTTTTTTGCCAGCTTTCATCAGCGATGCAGTGACTTTCGTCTCGCTGCGTACAATGAGAGCATCGTAATCTCCGATGATCTGCTCCAGCTCCTCGGGACTCAGGCCTTTCCGCTCGTGTACCTCCAAGGAGGCCTGCAGCATCTTGAGTCCATCTGGCGAGACTTTCTCTGGGATGAGAACTTTTGGACGGGCACCATGGCCGTTGGTCGAAGGGTTTGTTTGAGACATCAGGGTAGTAGTGCTCGCCTGGATGGATGTAAGGTTGTCAAGACAGACAGTGAAGTGTCGAAGAAAGTCAGAGAGTTAGACCAGACAAAAGGACAAGTAAAGTGTTCGCTGGCATTCCGCAGTCGGCGCCAAACGTATAGCAGGCATGCACGATGTCGTGGCAGTACCTGTCGTGCTCGTATCGCGTGTGAAACATCGAGGTATCTTTTCGATGTACCCTCGGAGCCTCGTACCCCGCGTCTGTACCTTGTCTACCCCGCCGACCGTAGACGATGGAGTGACAATTATTCAATTTAGCATGTGATAGAACGAGGCAAGAAGATCGTCCGGTGTTCCTGTGCCTGGCAGCCTTCCGCGGCAATGAATGGCCGACGGCGATCAATATGTAAGCGTAAGGATGGAGATCAGAAGAACTTCAGAGCGCCTTCCTCGGGCATCTCAAATCCAGTTCGCTCGAATTCGTCAATAATCGCATTGGCTAAAGCTTCGAGCTTCTTTCGTTGCAGGCGTAGCACGCCTACTGCTGCGTTGCCCATCATACTGCTTGCTCTCGATGATATTGAGGCGTTCCTTGTGGCATTGGCCAGGGCCGGGTCGTCAGGCGGGTACTGGTCGTCGTCGATACTCTCGACGGTAGTCTTGGGCTCGAAATCCTTTCGACGAGGCGGGACGCCACCCTCCAGAACAAGTAGCATGTGCGGTTGCAGTCTGGTAGCAATGACATTTCCGGTCTCGCCTTCGATGGTCAGAGCACGAACCCGGTCCATGAACTCTGCCGGGTCGTGATCCTCGTCGTCCTCGTCGTGTTCCTCGTGAACTTTGGCGATCTCGTGCTCCTGCCAGGACAACGCGACCATGGCAGCCTGGTTTCGTAGGTCGCGGGTGTTTGCTGGCTGGCTGTAGGCGAGGAGGGTGCCATTGGGCGTCATGAGCCACCATCGCTTGCAGAGCTTGTCATCCCGGTTCTGAGTCAGGAGCTCGGTGAGGCCCTTGACGTTGAGCATGTTCGGCGACGTGTTGAAGTCGTGTGTCGTGTAGTACCTAGCTATAGCAGGCGGTCGGGCGAAGTGACGGGCAATTATCAGTGGGCCTTTATCGTGTGTCTGATATCATCGCGTGTTCGTATCGTGGCCTTCCCCAGACAGAAGGCGCAACGTCCCGAGTGTGGATCCAATCCCTAACCCTACATTTATGACAGCATGGGCTGATGTTGAAGTCGCTCGTCGCGTTCGCGTTGTATTGAACATGTCGTCTTCTTCCATTACAACCAAACAATGCCCTCACCAACGCCACCTGCCTCTGCCAACTCGGCGGCGGCGGCACTTCAAAAGCCCGCGAGCTTGAAGAGGAGGATAAGACGCTGATATTCAGGCTGGCATGCCGGCACGAACGACTATTCGAGCCCTGGAAGAATAGGTCGCTCGGGTTCTTCAAAGCTCTCAGTGATGACTTCGCCTCCGCTACAGGTTGGAGATACACAGATATGATAGAACAACTCTTCAGACAAGAGGGACAATGGCGTACCATCCTTGAGCGCCGTAGCTCTAGGACTAGCACCGAGGATCACTCGGAGCTGGCAGACTCAGCTAGAGCGTGGATTGAGATATCAGACGAGAAGATCAAGATAGATCTCGCTGCGGAGGCTGCCGAAGATGAGAATCCGGATCTGGACCCGATGGATGATATGGTCGTTCCTGATGAACCTGCGACAATGCCGCAAACCAAGTCTGCTCAAAAGTGGCCACCAACTCGACCGTTATCGACACCACACTCGCCGCACACACCCTCAGAGTCGCCTTCGCGCGGTCGAAAAAGGCGCCGTAGATGCAGCACGCCCCGGAGCGAGCGATCGATAGAGGCGTCGAATGAGCGCCGCAGGTCCTGCACACTACGGCGCGACTCAGTTTCGATGTCGAGGCTGCAGGAACTCGTCGAGGGCGTGCATGAGCGGCTGGAAGCACGTGAGGCACGCTTGATGAGGTGTGAGGAGAGCTTGGTAAAGCACGAGGAAAACTTACTCAGGCATGGGGAGCACTTGGCCAGGCGTCAAGCGGCCATGGACAAGCAATTCGATCAGGTTATGGAGTTGTTGCGATCGCAATTAGGGGGCCGTCCCGACCCAACGGCACCTACTCAAGCGTTGGTACCTGCTCAAGACTCGTAACGAGATGAGAAGTGAGGCTGTAAGAGACAACAAGGAAATACGGTACACACGAATAGAACGTGAATAAGTGATCAGCGTACAAACCTAATGCAGATATCAATTGCGTCGATTCGACGCCAATGTCGTGGACTCCCCAGCAAATCGTCCAGTATCCTTATACATGTTGTTCATGTTCCAGTTATATCCCATACCAGGCTCTCCAATTGTGCAAGACACCTACGCTCCCGTAAGGTCCACTATATCATCGCTGGCCTTCCGCTTTGCAAGCACAGCATTTGATGCGATCCTATGATTCAGCGCAATACTTGCATTGTTCGACTGCGGTGCTTGCACCTGATATCCAAGAGCCGCCGACGGTTTGAACCAGGGTTTCAGCACAAATCTCATGGACTCTTCTGGCAGTACCGTGAAGAACGAAGGGTCCAATATCTTGTTCTCGACGAGCTGCGGGCACTGAAGAAGAAGTCTGGTCGCTTCTGAAGCGCCAGCGTTCCACACGTGTACTTCCCTTTTGTACGGGAAATCTGGTCGTTTGGTAATGACGAGGCGGTGTGGGCTCCCGGTCCGTACCGTTTCGCAGAGGACTGCTTCTCCATGTGCCATTCTGAAATCGCTCTCCATACTTTCGCGTTCGTTCTTGTTCGCTCGGAGCTCATAGCGAACCCGGGTCGGGTCCGCGAGAAAGCGATTGACTTCGTTGATCTCTTTGCTGATGCCTCGAATGGGCGACATGACGAGAGTCGGTGGCGGAGACCGCGCCTGAACAACGTCTCGCAGGTATAATTTCCAGATCTCTGTTATTAGCTGACGAATCATTTGGTAAGATTCCGGTCGTGTTGCAGGGTGCGTTAGTGCCGCAGCCAGCAATTTTGCAAGTGGTACAAGGTGCTGTGGGATCAAATCCGAATCCACCTTTGATAAGCCTAATAATTTGTGCACGACTATCTGCAGGAACGAATCGCGAAGTGATGGCGACTTCGTGTATTCTTTGCTCATGTGGATGAAAAGCAATACCACTGCTTGCCGATTCACGATGCGATCCACATCATCATGCATGAGCCGAGCAACTTGAACGTCGGCCTCGTTGTCGATTATAGCCTGGACGATTTGGGTGCTGTCTTGCCGCAGCTGCGATGCATCAAGCCCACTGGTCGACCCGTTTTCCGTGGCAGCTTTGTTCAGCTCACATGCAAATGGTATGGAGAACCAAGCTTGTCTAACATGCTTCATGACACACGGCAGTACACTGCGAAGCCAGGTCAGACGCTTCGTTCAGTAAGGGAGCAGGGTGCAAACATACCTCAGGGAATAAATGCTCGGGCCAAACCGGGCACACATATTTCATGAGAATGCTGGCATCCTTTTCATTCATCACGCGGCTTGCAGAATACGAGTCCAAGGTCGTCTGAATCATCTGCCTAGACCAGGCATGTGCTTCCGGGTCCTGTGCCGTTTCACTTGGGGGATCGACAAGGGTATCCAGTGCATGTAACAGCTCCGTGATGTTGTCCTGGCCGGAAAGAGCCGCGGTGAGGAAAGCCCTGTAATGTGCAGTCCCGCCTGAGCGTTTGATTGGCTCACGCAATTCCGCGAAGACAGCGTTCGGAAGGGGATGATGTCTGGACTTCCGTACCATCTCGCACATCTCTGGCATGCCCAGCCATGCGAAACAAATGATCAAGACACTATAGTCGTCTCTGCCAAAGCCAGAGTGTAGCTGACTTCCGTACCAAGGAACAGGATAGCGAGTGCCCGAGTACCTTTCTTCCATTGCGTCGTATATGGCCTGTGCGACGATTAGCAGATCGTTCCGCCTCTTCTCGTCCTCGGGCTCTGCTTTGAAGAGATCCAGAAGCGCTTTGGTACTCTCTCGGACTGTCGTTGTGCCCTGCTGAATGCGCTTAATCGTGAACGTGATCGACTTTTGCCTTGGCATGAGGATCATCACCTGCAACAACCGTCAGAGCACGCCAGGATTTACGAGCCATGTAAAGGACTTACTGAGCTTCTATACCAGTGAGTTGTGGTGGCACCTTCGTTGCCTGTCCAGCCCTCATACTCTTCATCGTCCAGTTCACGGTCGTCGAAGATTCCTGGATCTAACATTTCCCATTTGCTGATGAAGATGTCTCTTGCCACTTCTGTGCCATCCAGCGCAACGACTTTCTGCAACTTCCAATCGTCGTCGATCTCATCCTCGATGATCGCAGCGGCCCCATAACCATTATCGTCGTCACATCCTCCAACGCGCGTCCGCTCGAATGTGGCGAGTTATACTATAAAGTCGGTTTGCTGGGCTGCGCGCGCAGCTTGATTCACCACTGACAAATCTGCTCCAGCCAGCCGAGACAGACTGAGACTCGACTCAGTGTACTCATGTTCGAGGCAGTGGCACAAAAAGTCCGCTTCTTTGCCGTTGTCGTCGTTCCACACACCGGCCTCCCTCCAGTGCTCGAAAGCGTCCCGCCGCTGGTAATCGCACTGACTGATCGGCGTTGATAACCTTGTAAGTCAAGACCACTCGGTGTCCGGATGTAATGGGCTTGACCTCATGAATTGCATCGGCATACCTGAAGGGTGTCAGCATGAGTACCGCACATGTCAGAAAGAGAAGCTTGCGTACCACGCAGCGAAGTAGAGATCAAAGGCAGAGGAGTTCGAGCTGCTCCAAGTAAGGGACTGATTATTGTGCTTCAGGACAAGGTCTCCACCTTGATGCTCTGTGGGCAAACAGATCGCCAAAGTAGCGAACATCCCTGGCGCCTTTTCCGTGTCTTTGTGCGGCTGGAAGTGAGCGCCTTTCTCGTATAATAGCATCTTGTACAATTCGGCACGAACCCATTTTTTCGCCAATGGCGAAACGCCTAAGACATCGCAGCACTTGGGCAGAAGCTCATTCGTCACCTAATTGTCCCACCGGGGATTGGAACAGACGATTTCAGCAGCATTGATTTGCCAGGTCTTTCTAATGTTCTCGTCAACAATGGTTTCAGTGCCTTTGCCAAAAGGCGCACGATGGCTGGCCTGCTTGACCACATCAATATCTCGAGACGACAGTGGCAGGCCAACAGTTCCAATACCATTGATCTTGATGCATGGGTTAGGGAAGGACTGGCGAGTGTCCTGATGCAAGAAAGTACCTGTCGACTGGGCTGTGCTGAGACATGCTTTGACCTGTCGTCTGACAGAGTCAAGTCGACTGCCACCGTCAAGACTCGAACCGATTCCCGACATGATGGAACTGCCGCTGTAAAGGCCCAGTAAGAGTTGTGTACACGATCGTAAAAGATGGGTGTGAAGGACTTGACGCGCCTGATCGACGTGGTGCTTTTACGCGTCTTTATGTATCTGACGTCACTTGAATGCATGCTTTCGAGCGACGACGGCGACGAGGACACATTGCCCTTCGAATGCATGCCACTCACAACAATGCTTACCTTGCGTAGTGAATTCTTCGATATTTGCCTATGTCCGGAATTTCATTCGTCCATCTTGGTTCGGCAACGCCGTAGGTAATACGATTACTTCAGAATTCGAAGTGGTGATATGGATCCACCATCTAAGCAAACGCATCCAAGCAACTGAATGCGAACTATGTGTTCGTACTCTGTGAGCGACATTGCAGTTCTTGCATCAAAGGTTTGCTTGAGACACCGTCGAAGCAACGAGAAACGCATATCTCAAAAAAAAAAAATTGCCCAAGGAACGCAATCGGACCTATCACTACTTCCGTTGACTAAAAAGACAATCGACGCATTGATTTGATGCGCCGCAACCGCGTCCCCTCGTGGCTTTCAACGCTCAGTCTTCGAACCACCCCTTCCGCCCCCCGGACCCCCTTCCACCCTAAATCGATCCCAAAAGATCTGTGTCGATACCATGGTTCCAACAAACAAAAGAACAGAGTGAACATCTATTACAAACCCCCGGAATCGAACCGGGAACCTTCTGTGTACCCAAACACGTGTGTTGCAACATAGTGTTAGACAGAAATCATAACCGCTAGACCAGGCTTGCTGTTACAACTTGTCGTTGTATCATGTGAGAAGAAACTTCTACTAGGGTTATATCGACTGAGTAATAGCCTCAGCATCGTCCAATGGAGACGAATTTGGTCGATGATTGTGCCTCGGTGGTGCAGCGTTGATCGAACTTGATGGATGAGACGGGGAAATTTTTCTCCAACGGTTCCCCCCCCCTGAGCATGACATCCCAGGCTTCACGAGTCTTCCACAGGATGACTCGCGCGTGAAACCTGTCGCGCCGTTTCAACGGAGAACGTGAGGAAATGGGCGGCCACGTGAGGGCGGAAAAAAGTGGCGTGACATGTGTCGTAACTCGAAGGTTTGCGACATTCGTCACTTTGAAAAGCATGCTGCTGGCAAGGCACCGTAGGGCTAACAGCAATATTCTGTCAACTGATAACAACAATAAGAGTTTCAGAGTTGACAGAAGAGTCGAATGCAAAGTCCACGAGCCGCGCCCCCCTTCCTACCTATTCATTTGCCGTCTCCCTGCGTTAGTAATCTTGGCCCTGGGATTATTATCTCCTACTACTGCAGGCAGGGCTGGCACGTTTTTTTGTCATGCAGTGTAACGAGCATGGGTGGCAAGGATCGTGGCAATCGTCACACGAGCTCGGAGTGAAACTCCTCGTCACTCCAATCGTTCTGACTTCCGTCCGAACTCTTTCCCACACCCGTTGTTCATCCTTCGGGGGATGAAGAGGATGGAGGCGTTGAGGAGCATTAGCTAGAAAGACAGTAGCCTGTTTCGCGTCGGGGATACTGCGGGCGACTCGAGTTGGTTTCGGTTTCGGAAAAGGACTCCAGGCACGGCGAGAGTAGCGCAATGATGAAGGCTGTTGTGAAGCGAGCCCGGGCCGGAGGAATATACCTAAGCGAGATGTCAACACCCACCGAGGCGGTAGTAGTAGTAACTAGTATACTACAGTACCAGTGTAGCTCCGAGCCGGTGGCTGTGTGGTCCATCTTCTCAATTCTCAACTTCCTGCATGCCCGTTTCAGCCTGCTAGTCTGCATGGACAGTAGTTACAAGTTCACAAACCTCTTGCTGTGTTGAGTAGCTGGATGCCATGCCCTAGTCTTCGACCCTCTCCACACCCCGGTCCAACTTCCCCATTTTGTCAACTCCGCAGCATCGATTTCCTCCAAACTACACGCTACTTTTGCTCCTTTCGTCCTTGTTACCTAAATCGTCGCCCTGCGTCCCGTACGTTCACTACTTGCGGCATTCGTGATCATCAACATGGGTTTTTCTCGATCTTCCCGCTGTCCGTGTGACTGGGACGGCTTGGACGTCCAATATCCTGTAAGGATGGCTTGCACGTCCAATATCCTCCAATGTACTAGCTCTACCATTGATTGCTACATGACCAGACCGCCCAGGCATGCAAGCAGAAAACGCAACGATTAGCCGGCAACTCTTTGGCGTATCGATGCCCACCGTTCGCTGCCATGGCCATGAGTGGCTCGTTCTCCGTCCACGGCCGCCGTCTCCATCACTAGTTACTGTCGTTTGACTCGAGTCTCGCGTTCGTTCTACGCTGCTAGCGGCATGGAACCCTCTGCTTCCCCATGCTCTACACGCCGTCTGTCAAGAACGTGGACCTTCTTGGCCCTGATCGACTGATCGCGCCCTCCAATCAACGCACCTCTCGGTATAGCGCTCTGATCAAAACAGGCCGTTCTGTGCCAAAATGGTTTCATCCCACTATCCATGATGTGCACCAAGGAGCCCTAGTTGCACATCAACGCTTGGACGACCGAGGCAGTCCGACTGTGCCGATGTGAGCTAAGCTGTCCACCGTGGTAGTGGGCATCTGGTATAAGTAGAAGGAGTGTTGACGCCCTGATGGAGGATTCCTTTCGACATCCAAAGCATTCTCCATCTAATCGACACAGCACTGGTTGTTGTAACACTCTCGCTCATCCACATACTCTCGTTCTCACCAACTCAGCAAACAAACTAAAACTACAAATCCAACAACCCTTCAACAACTCTCCAACAAACGAAACCTTCTTCATCCAACCGCCACTATGAAGTTCTCTAACTCCATGGCTCTCCTCGCCGGCACCGCCGCCGCCATGCCCGCCACCATCGACCGCAGGCAATTCGGCCTCGGAGGCACCGGTTCGACCGCCAACGAGCTCAGCGGCGCCTGCAAGCAAATCACCTTCATCTTCGCCCGCGGCTCCACCGAAATCGGCAACATGGTAAGTCTCTCACGAATACCAACCAGAACTCCAAAAATCCACTAGCATTCCCCCAAAAAACTAACCCAACACCTCCAGGGTTCCACCGTCGGCCCCCCCACCTGCGACGGCCTGAAGAAAGCCTACAACGACGACGTCGCCTGCCAAGGCGTCGGCGGCGCCTACACCGCCAGCGTCGGCTCCAACGCGCTCCCCGGCGGCACCACGTCCGCCGCCTACAACGAAGCGATCAGCATCTTCGAGGACGCGGCGCAAAAGTGCCCGGACACGATCATCGTGGCGGCGGGCTACTCGCAGGGCGCAGCGGTGATGGTCAACGCCGTCTCGAAGCTCGACGCCTCGGTGCAGGAGCGTGTCGCGGGAGTCGTGCTGTACGGCAACACGCGCAACCGCCAGGAGGGCGGCAAGATCCCCAACTTCCCGCCGGAGAAGGCCAAGACGTACTGCAACGCCAGCGACGGCGTGTGCGGCGGCGCGCTGCTGGTTACGGCGGGCCACTTGACTTACACAAGGGATGTGGGTGAGGCGGTCGAGTACTTGCAGGGCCAGATTTCGGCGCAGGGCAGTGCGAGCAGCAGCTCTTCTAGCACTGGTACCAGCAGCTCTGGCGCCAGCACTACCACTCAGGCTTCGTCTGGTCTGGGTGGTTTCTCGGGTTGGTCGGGGATCTTTGGTGGCAACTGATCGGCTTCGTGTCGTTGTTGATTGCCTGGCTGGCTGGTTCCAAGGGCGTCGGGATGGTAAAGAGTGATGGATTGATGGATGGATGGATGTACGTTTTGTTTGTTTCGGGTGTTTTGTTTGCTTTTTTTTGTCACTGCCGGGTTGTTAGTTAGCATATCTAGAAAGTACATACTTTATCAATATGACGCTGAGTTCACGTCGATCCGACTACGCTCTTTTGGTAAAAGGTCAGGAGTACAGAGCAGAACTTGTTCGAAACGACTCGAGACAGCCAGTCAGATGGATTCTCATTTGAGATTGTAGAGGGAATCCTCACTCTCCCCGAGCAGTATGGCAGCAATCATCGATTCAAGATCGGAATCATGCCTAGGTCGTCATTTCACATCCTAGGATAACGCAGAGTCAACTGAGTGAACGTCGTGTATAATTGTATATCATGCTAGACTGTCATAATAGTACATGGGTATCAAAGGTAACATGCCTCACCAATGCTCCAACAAATCCCTGTGATGCAAATGCATGTGCTCTCCGCCTGCGTGTCCAGATGCGCAATGCTCATTACTCGCTTGGAAGCAGCCGCCTAGCGCTTCTCAACGCCGCCGCGGCCACGGCCGCCTCCTCTGCCGCCACGGCCTCCGCGTCCACCACCGCGGCCACGTCCTGAGGGTGCGTCGCCGTTAGTGTCGCGACCTCCGGAAGGGCCATTGGAGCGTCCGCCGCGTCCTCCACCGCCACCGCCACGACCGCCACGGCCGCCAGTCCTCTCGACGTGTCCGACGTTGAGGCCTGGGACACCCCTCAGACCCATCTTGCCGACGACCTGCTTGTCCAGAAGTGGCGGCTCAGGCATGCCCATGGATTCCGCGTAGTCGTTCGCGGCGGCCACAAGACCCTCATTGTTCAGCTGTAGCTGCTTGGTGAAAGTCTTGTGGAAGCCGAGCCAGGCCTGGTAGGCTTTGGTTCTTGTTGCCTCGTCTACCGAGTCGAATGCCGAGACGACAGAGCCGGCCGCCGCATCGGCAGTCGAGCTGAGGTTGTGAGGGTAGGGTGTGATGGGGAGTTGCTTGTTGATCTTCAGGAAGAACGACTCGCGCTGAGTCAAGAGGATGACAGCGCGGCCCTCGTTGCCTGCTCTGGCGGTGCGGCCCACGCGGTGGACGTACTGTTCACCGTTTGAGGGCAGACCGACTTGTACAACGAGGGAAACGTTGGGGAAGTCCATGCCGCGACCAATCACATCACTGGCGAACATGAGGCCTGCAGTTGCTGCCTTGAACTCGTTCGTGGTCCTTGTGCGAGCGTTTTGTGAAAGGCGTGATTGCAGTTGGAAGACCGACATCTGGTTGCCAAGAAGTCTTGAGAAGAGTGCGTGCATGAGGGCAACGCCGTTTGCGGTGGTGCCGAAAACGATGGCCTTGAACTCTTTGGGTGACGTCTCGTACTCCTTCATGAGGATTGCATAGAGAGTGGCGTAAGTCTGGGCGACGGAAGGAATGACAACCGAATGTTGCGTCACCAACTCAATCGTGGGAGTCTCATTGGGGTCGACAGTCGTAAGGTGGGTGTAGTTAGATTTAAGGACCTTGGAAAGAACATCCTTGACCTTGGGCGGGACAGTGGCCGAGAAGCACATACCCTGCCATCCCTTAGACTTGGGCGGCAGACGGCGGAGAATGTCGTTGACGGCAACGAGGAAGCCACTCTCAAGCATGGTATCGGCCTCGTCGAGAACCAGAGTCTGCATGTTTTGGAAGCGCTCGGCAACGTATTCGTCCGAAAGGTAGTCGTTCAATCGGCCGGGGGTCGCCACCAAGATCTTGGGGTCTCCGTTAATAAACTTCCTTTGCTCGGTGGCCTTGCTTGTGCCACCGTAGGCGGTGTGGCACTCGGGGCGGTTTGGCAGTTGCGCGGTCAAGGCGTCGCACTCCTTTGCGATTTGAAGCGCGAGCTCTCTCGTGGGCGAGAGAATGAGGATGCCGACCTGACCCTTGCGCAGAGACGACTGTGTCAAAAGAGAGTGAAGTGCCGGAAGAAGGAAAGCGATTGTTTTGCCGGTTCCGGTCTTTGCTTGAGCAAGGACATCAGCGCGGAAGTTGGGCATGTCGTTTAGTGTCTTTTGCTGGACGGGTGACATGGTTCTGGTTGTAATGTTTAGCGAGACGGTTCCATGGAATGTAGAGTGCGGTGAATGTTCGTTGCTTACTCGTAACCCATCACCTCAAGACCCTTCAAAAGGCCATCATGGAGACGGCCTTTCATGCTGCTGTAGCTCATCGGAGGTCCAGTAATGTCAGCCATGGTGTATGGCTAGTTTGTGTCTTTTTGGTGGGAATGGAAGTTGTTGTTTTGGCGACTAAGAAAGAGAAAAGTTCCAGACCCCTGGCAGGAGTGATGCAACAGGGTCCCTTCCCGTTTCGTGCCGTTTCCGACGGACCGCGTCCACATTTTCGGGACCAGGAGAGAGCGGCCGTGCTTTCTTTGCTTGTCTTGTCAAATGCACCTAAGCGAATAAGCCATCGTTGTTCACTTCACTTTGATACAAGTTACAATGACTGCACGCAGAGCATCCGTGCATCATGGTAATATGCAGTCTTGCGATCTGTTAGGCTACCACGGTCGTACTCGTTTGACGACAGCATGTAAAGTGCTTCAGTGGAACGAAGACTACCTTGATCCAGCACATCGATTGTGCAGAGTCGGACAGACCGTCAGCAAAGATGATCGATGGGTTTGATTGACCGTGAGAGAAGGTGTCTCTTGCAACACGATGTCGCAGCCAGATTACAGTCACGTGGCTGCATGAGGTACCGATCGGCCTGTGAGTCGCATCTCATTGGCAATGGGGGTCCGACCTCGGCGAGCGCATGTAACCTCATCTGCTGATAAGTTGTGCAAGCCGCGCTGTATTCATGACAACCTGCCATCGGTTGTGAGTTTTGCGTAGATGGCGACGATGTCTGAACAAATCGAACTATCGGAGGCGCCAGCCGACCACGAAACAAATGCTCGCTCGATACCACTACCATCGCCACAGCAAAGACGAACCATACTAATCTCACTTGGTTGTGGCATCCTGCAACTACCGATATGGGGTGTGCAGTCACCATTCAACAGCTCTTCGCAATCTCACTAAGACACTGACCAAAAACCAGGCATGGCCATGAACTTTGGTGTCTTCCAAGACGCGTACACGCAGCAAGAAGTCATCAAAGGCCCTCGAAGCGCTACAGGTGTCATTGGCACAACCATGAATGGTGTCATGTACCTTTCTATGCCTGTCCTCTCGGCAATCCTAGAACGAAGTCGCTTCAGCACTTGGAAACGCGAAGTCGCCATCGCCGGAACACTGATCTCAGCCGCGGCATTATTCGTCTCGTCTTGGAGCACTGAGGTCTGGCATCTCATTGTCTTGCAAGGCCTGCTCGCTGCCATAGGCAATGCGATGCTCTACGTTCCAACTACACTATGGCTGGACCAATGGTTCCATGATGGCAACCGAGCAACAGCTTACGGCCTGCAGTTCTCTATTAAGAACATCGTCGGCACTGCTGGACCCTTTCTCATGCAGAAGATGTTGCACGATTTAGGATTCCGCGTCGCTTTGCGCGTCTGGGCTGGGATAGTGCTCGGAGTAGGTTTGGGAGGGATTCTCATCACCCCCAATCCACCGCCATCCGCGCAAAGGCGTCTGCAAAGAACGCCTTGGAGTTTCCTCAAGCATCGCACATTTTACATCTACGCTCTCGCGAATGCAGCCTTTGCTTCTGGCTATGGACTCCCGCAAACGTACCTCCCAGCATACGCCTCACAGCTGTTGAAGATGTCGGCCGCGGAAAGTACTGCGATGATCGCCATGTTCAACGCCCCGGGTATAATCTCGAGCACCGGCTTCGGCCTGTTGAGCGACAAGCTGCACGTTTCCGGCACGACCAACACGCTCATCTCAGCGCTGGGGTCTGCTCTCTGCGTCTTTTTCCTGTGGGCCATCAAGTCGAACACTCTACCAGGCCTGCTGATAGCTTTCGCCGTGGGTTATGGCTTCTTTGCGAGTGGCTACTCCTCTACGTGGGGTGGTTGGATCAAGGATCTCGAGAAGGAAGCTGCGGATCGTAACGAGGCGATCAGCTCGGGTATGATCTATGGGTTCATGAATGGCGCGAGAGGGGTTGGGTATGTCGTTGGGGGCTTGTCTGGGGTCGAGCTCTTGAGGCTTGGTCCGGTGATTGGAGATGGCGGTTGGGCGCTTGGGACTGACTATGGTGCTCTGATTTTGTTCACTGGTGTTACCTCGATGATTGGAGGCTGGGGGACAATGTGGAAAGGGTGTCGGGGGGTGAGGTGAGGTTTAGGTTGGGGGACTCCTACTACTCAATCGTTCAAGTAGCTTTTGAGCCGTTTCCGTATACATGCACGCATGAAGATGATATGTGTTGATGACATTGAAGTGATCGTGATCGTCTAAACGTAGCACATTTTTCGGCGAAACGTATCACCGAAAACTTCGACCTCATCGCGAATAGTTGGTCTTGCACGGTATGCTATGACTTCTAACATGGACCGACTGCCTCCGAACCCCGCCGCCTCAATGGCCAGCACTCATTGTGTTGTGAAGATGGCGGATTTGCGTCCCTCGTGCTGCTGCTGGTATCGCTAGCGCGTGTTTGGCTGCCGAGGCGTTGACTCTTGACCACCTTTGTGCTTTGCTCGCCTGTCACACGGCTATACTTACTGTACCTCACTAACGTTCCATACCACTGACAACGCGAGCAGGAACAATTGAATGGAGTGGATCTCACAGGTGCGCGACTCGTGTTCTCTGAGAACATAGACATTGTCTCGGGACGCAATACCAAGTCACCCGACCTGACCATGTCCGAAGGTGGAGGCACACCGGGCCAGCAACAACACCAGTCGTACCCGTCGCCCTCGCAAGATGTACGACTACCCTTCTACCAACATTTAAACGACAGTAATGACGACGACCACCGACGACGCCCATCGGAGAGCAGCCATGAAGCTCAACAGCAGCACGGCGGCGCTTCACGGCACGACGACGAGCAGGTCCCAGGACGAGATGTCCCGGACGACCCACAAATGCGAGCCAACCTGGAGCGCATGATGGCTGGCCAATTCGGCTCCTTTGGCAACTTCAGCGCACTCCTGCCATCCTCCTCTCAAGCAGACCAGGATGCCCACTTTAATGTGGCAGCTCCTCACGGCTCCGTTGCCTTTGCGCAAACCAATGGAAGCCCAGACCAGCCCCCCTCGCACGCCGTTCGGGAAAAGGCACCTAGGACGAAAGTGTCAAGGGCATGCGACAAGTGTCGCGGCAAGAAGATCCGCTGCGATGCGGCAGACGAGACGGGCGCTGCGCCGTGCTCTCACTGTGTGAGGAACAGGTTGGAGTGCACATTTACAAGGCAGCCGCTCAAGAGAGGACCGAGCAAAGGATATATCAAGGAGCTGGCGGAGAGATTGCAGTCGTTGGAACAGCAGGTTCATGAGCCTGGCGTGGGTGGTCCGCATCACCAGGCGGAAATCCAGCAGGTCCAGCGCGCAATTGCCGAGAACATGCACCAAGGTGCTTACGGACATGGACAACAACAGCAGGCACAGATGCAGCGTAATCATGGTGGGCCGCATGGAGACGGCGGTGTTGGTCCTGTTGCTCATAATGGAGTCATGGGGCTGGAACCGCGGACTGGGGAGAAGAGAACGCATTCTGTGGCTGAAGCACGATATGGCAGTATGTCTGGAGGGTGGAACAGTAACACCAGACCTATGCCGTTACCATCTCAGCAAGGACCTCATCTACCGCCTCAGAGCCAGCACCCAGGATACCATCCGAGCTACGCTCAGTCCCAGGCCTCGACACAGCCGCCTACGCCTTCTTATATCAATGTACAGCCCTTCTGGAGAATGGGCAGCATGGAGAACAGGATCGATGGCACAAGCCTACCGTATGAGCCCCCAGAGCCACAAGCTACGACGAGCATAACATCATTCGACTGGGACGAGAGTGTGGTCAACGAGTACTACCGGGTCATCCACCAGACTTTCCCTCTGCTCCCGAACAACAAGAACAGGCTGCGACAACGCTTGGGCGAATGCCCAACATCACTCAGAGAAGCTTTCCTGGCTGCACTCGATTGCTACATGCGCACATTCCCGACGACAACACTACCACCGAACACAGGGTATCCACAGGCTTTGAAGCGGGCGGCAGAGCTGCTTGCGAAATACCCGTTCGACAACCCAAGCACACATACGAACGCTACGAATCTTGTGTATCTTCAGACACTGCTGATAATGGCTTTGGAGAGCGACAATCACGGCCCTGCCACCATTAGAGGCCAGGCAGGTCCGTCACGTGCCGAATGGCTGGGCCGCGCAGCAGGAGTTGCGGGTCAGATCCAGATCAACACAATACCCGCCCCCAGCCAAAGCGTAATGGAAGGCGACCGTGATAGTGAAGACCGGCTTGCCCGCCGCGTTTGGTGGGTCCTGTTCATTCTCGACCGTTGGCATGCATCGTCAACCGCAGACTTGCTCAAACTCCCCGAAAACAGCTTGGTACTCCTCCCCGAAGATCAAATCCTCCTCGGCGAAAGCACATATCACCTGGCCCGACTGTCATTCATCATCGGCCACCTCGCCTCCATCCTCACAACGACCAAAACGCCGTCCACAGATGTCATGGCCCCCTCGAACCCCGCCTCCGCCCTCCTCGGCCTCACCCTCGCAGGCGAAATCGACCGTTTCCGCGAATCGGTCGAGAGCGTCTGGGGCACGCTGAACCTCGTCCACCTCTCATACCACCACTGCCACCTCCTCATCAAACGCCTGAGCCCCACCACCGAGCCCACAGAACTGATCGAGCACGCCGTCAAAGTCGCCACAGTTCTCAACTCGCGCCTCACGCCCGTCACGCCGCTGAACCACCACTTCGGCGCCCTCGCGGCCATGACCCTCTGCGAGCTCTGCGACATCCCCAAAGTCCGCGCCGAGGCCCTCAGGGGCTTGGACCAGATGGTCGAGTGTCTGGGCGAGGGCAGGGGGTTGGCGGGCAAGCAGGAGAGCGAGGGGTGGGACGGCGCGATCCGCGAGCTGGTTATCAAGAAGAAGGAGAGGGTGCTTGCGCAGGCTGGTGGTGGTGGAGGAGGGGTTGATGGCGGTGGGTCTCTGCAGGGGCTGGCGGACGCGGCTGTGGGGGAGGCGAGGAATGGCCTTCATCATCATGGGGGCGGCGGCGGCGGTGGGGGCGAGAATTTCGATCCGACCATGTTGACGCGGTATGGGTATTTGACTGCGCTTGGGCAGGGGATTTTTAGGTCGAAGTGAGGCATGTGAGTCGGGGGGTTTGTTTTGCTGTTTGTGATCGTTTGTTATGTGATACCCTAGTTTGATGAATGAAAGCCGGTGCGTTTGAGACTCTTCATGGTGGTATCTGAGAGCCTCTTCCACTTTAGCATATTGTACTGCCGCCGAGATGAGACGGTCTTGATCACTTGTATCTCTCCGGTAACTGGGAGTTGTTTACGGTAATACCCTCAAGCCCCAACTACCCGATTCCGATAGTTACCGCCGAGAGATGGAAATATAGGAAGGCGTATCTCACCGGCGCTAGAGATCCTCCAGCATGAACAAAGGAGAGTCAAACCCTCTGGTTTGCGCGGGAGACTTGTAAGGCAAACCCCGATCTGACACCCATGTACCTAGGAGAAGGAAGAGACAAAAAGACATATTACTCATTAAAAGACGTGTACCTAGAAGCCAGAGCAGCCGTTGGACCCAGCCAGACACCTAATCCGTCTCCTTCGCGAAAGCGCTGTTCCAGTGCTGTTCCCGCTCGGCCTGCCGATCGATCCCCAGCGTCCTCCAAGGCTGCGCCAGCCTCGCGGACGACTTGCGCGTCAGGACCTCTTGCGCCCGCGCAATGACAAGGTCCTTGTCTTCCTGCGACTGGTTCGCAGGCCCACCGACGACGTCTGTCTCCTTGTTGGCGGCGGCGGCGGCGGCCGCGGCGAGTTGGATCCGCCCCGACGCCGCCATCTCGAGCCGGGCGCCGCCGCTCTCGACTCTGCAGTGGTACGTAGGGTAGCGGCGCCCGGACAGGCTCCTGCCGATGACGCCACCGCCGCCGCCGCTGCCGATGGTCTGCCTTCTTTCGACGTCGTCTGCGGCGCCGTTGTGCTGCTGGTGCTTCTTGCCTCTTGCTCCGCAGCAGCAGCAGCAGCAGCAAAGTCTCCGCAAGCTTTGAGCGTACACGCGCCGGAATTGGGACGTCGTGCCGAAGATGATGAAGCCCATGATTCCGGCCGACACGCCTGGGATGAACGCCAGGACGCTGCCGATGGTGCCTGAGACTGAGAGGTCCGGGCCTGGTTTGGCGGCGACTTCTTTGGAGTAGGCGGAGCGGGTCATGATGGTGTTTATAATGAGGATCTCGAATGTGCTGTACAGAAGGCAAAGTCAGCGTATGCGAATTGTTTGATGAAGGCCGCCGAGAGGTGCTGCCGATAGCTTATCGGCATAAGATTCTCGGCGGCCGTCTCAAGCTCAAAACTCACCAGAGACAGACGAACGTAAAGCTGAAGCGTAACAGCAGCCACTTGTCGGTCAGAGAGATGGCATGGTTCATCTTGCCTTTGCCGTTCGTGGTCGGTGTTTGCAGTGAGATGCTCACGGACCTCGAATCTTCAATCTTGACGAAGTTTGCGAGGCCGCGGACGTATTTGATTAGGATGGCGACGATGCAGGCTCCGCCGACGAGCCAGCCGAGAAACACTGAAGCTTGTGTCAGTAAGGGTACGTGTTGGGAGGATCTTTCGTTGTACTCGGCGGGACTTACTGGGAGCACAGCTGATGATTATGGCAGCGTTCAGACGGCTATCAAAGAAAGGCGCAAAGGGAAAGACGACCGAGAGTAACGGTAGGAAGAAGCAGAGAAACTTGCTGGTTGGTACCAGAATGTTGTTGAAGCGTATTGAGCCCACGTGGCGGCAGTTGTAGACGCCTCGTACCAGTGCGATGGCCCTGAGCTGATGTTAGCAAAAACAAATCCTATATTCCTACGGAGTGATGTCTCGGCGGATTGATGGTGATGGTATCTTACCAGCAAAGAGTAAGGAGCCTGCAATCCCTGTTAGCATCGCCGGACAGATACGACTCGCGAGATCTTCGTTCGTGTAACATACGCAATGGTATTGTAACAATACATCTGGACCCAAAAGCAATAAAGACTCGTTCCGTCGGTGAGGGGGCCGATGGCGAGATTCCGACGATCAGAACCCTCTATTGCATGTCTATATTCCGAGGTCTTGTCGTGCCGCCAATGCGTCACGAACCAGCATTGTTGCACAAAGCTCGCAGTCGTGGAGCCACTGACTGCGAGTGCCATGAGGCCCACATCTGAATCACCGGTCAGTACGTTTCGTTTGGTACTGTCTCGGGGAGGCCATACAACTCCATCGCTCGCTGTGGTAATGTTGCATCGTAAACCAAAGCAGGCTCAGCCATAACGAGATGATTGAAAGCACCATGACGGGGATGGCTGCCACGAGCGCCTCTTGTGGCATGCTCTGGTCAATTGAATCGTCCATCGTTGAAAGGTGCACACCCGTGCTGTCGAAGTCGCGGTGATGCAGTCCAAGAATCTGGAGTTATCCGATCAACGGATGTCTGCTCCAGTCATGTAATACGAGTGTCCAGGGTAGTGGATCTGAATGGGAAAATGGCAAGAATCGGAAGTCGCAACAGTGTAAACGAGGGCGGCGGCGAGGCGTGCAGACGCGCTTCATCATAAAGAGCGCAAACCACTTGTTCGTTCGTGAGGAACCGCGAGCCACACGGGAGTGGAGCTCACTTGTGTTTAGACTACTCCCACCAAGCGCGTGCTGTAACGGCTTCGTGGCTCGAATCTTTGGCCACGGGATACGCCGGAGTCGGTATACGGTTTCGGCAAGGACGCCTCCAGGTGTGTACCTTTTTCTGGCATAGACAACGAGATTGATGTTCTCTATATCGGTTTCGAGTTGTGTTTCCGGACTTCATCGGAGTGAAGATCTTCTGAAAGTGACAGCCATCCATCGCGGAAGTATGATCGCAAGTGCCGATGGATCGATGAGCACCCGGATCCCTAGTCTGCACAGGGATGTACTATTTTGCGCCTGACAGTCCCGCAGTTGCTGTGTTCAGCGGCAGCGTACCCTTTCGCTGTCAAGTGCTTGTTTGGTAGCTGCGGGATCGAGGTAGCAAGGGAACAAAGAGTCTAGACCCCCACCGTCTGCCGACATACTCGGGAGGAAGTATAAAGCAGGTCGGTAGCGTGGCCAGCGACACCACCAAAATTCCACGTCTAACCAAGTTTTCCTGGTCGATCAGGCAAAAAATGCAAGCGTTAGACGGCAGAGGCCCAATTACCCGGTATTGTTTCACGCCATGGGCTGCCACCAGGCAACGGTGAAACGCTAGCGTGCAGAATGAAAACCGGAGGATGGTTCTTGACTATGTCGGGTAGATCTTCATCCTCTTACTCGGGCCGTGAATTTGTTGTTGACGAAGAAGTCAGAGCGATTACCGATACAGTATACAGAGTGCCGCATCTGGTCGCAGAAGTAGGGGGTCTGGTGTGTTGGAGGTCGGTGCGACGAAGTGAGGTCGGATGGTGGCGGCGGGATGGCAGTTGGCGCGTTTGCCCCTGATGTTTTCGGCCCCGAGTCTCTTCTGAGAGTTGAGGCCGGCTGTGGAGATGAGAATGCTTCTTTCTTCTTTTCGGACCACCACCTACAGTAGTAACCTGTTGATCGAAACACAAGACATGTCTCTTGATCCATCTAACTCTACAACCCCGCTCTTGTGTCAAAGCAAACCCGAGACACCTTGCTATAAAGAGGGAGTATGATCATCTGACTCTTGCTGAGACTACATCCCTACAACATGCCACACACCACGAGTCATAGCCATCCACTCCAACATACCTACTTCCCCCCACGGATTCTCAAGCCACTGCCGTACCGTGATTTGTATCAGAAGTCGTTCTGTAAATCGACGGGGAGGCTCACGTAATGCCGACAGCCTCCATACTTCCCCACTAGCAACTGACTGATCATCCCATCATCAAACACAGTTCCTTTGGTATACGATGATGCTGCTCTCGAGTGTGCTGTGTCTCAATGGAGCGGGTTCCTCGGCGATACACCACAGCTGCTGACATGAGCATATCCATGCCAGAGACAATGCTCTCGAGCACGCTACTTCCCCATGGTAATACCAGAGCTCTTGATACCAGCACACTCAAAACAGATATCTAGCTTTCGACATTAGCGCATTCAATCTGGGATGTATAGTCTCAGCAGAATCCCACCAACAACCGTAAACACCAACACCAAACTCCCAACTCCCCCCTCAATAAGTCCCCGGCAACTGACTGACCCTCCCCCCATCCAGCACAGTAACATTGCCATTGAGATACGCCCCAGCCGCACTCGCCAAATACATGACAGTCCCCACCATATCCTCCTCCCTGCCCACCCTCGTCGCCGGAATGATGTTCGGACGAACACTCCCCTCTTCCTGCGGATCGCCCTTCGCGCCCACAGCCGCAATCACATTGCCCGCCAGCTCGGTCGGGAACAGGCCCGGAGCGAGTCCATTGATGCGGATGAAGAAAGGTGCCAGAGTCCCCGCTAGGTGCTTGACCAGGTGCGTGGCGGCGGCTTTGCTCGCGCAGTACGCCATATTACTCCCGGGAGCGCGCAGGTAGCCTCCGATGGATGAGGTGGCGAGGACTTGGGAGGAGCGGCCGGGGGCACGGTTGGGGGCTTTGTTCCCGGCATCGAGCAGTTCGAGGAAAGCGAAAGTCGTGAACGCGATGCTGGTCGTGTTGGTGGCAAACGTGTTGTTCCAGTCCGCCGGGTCTAGTTGTAGAGCTTTTTCGGCGTACTCGGCTACGGTTGTCTCTGCGGGCTTGATGCCCACGGGTTTGGGCATTGTGCCGCTGTTGCAGCAGACGAGGTTGACGTAGCCGACTTCTTGTTTGATGGTCTTTGCGATGCTGATGAGGCTTTCTTTGCTGGTCACGTCGCCTACAAGCGGGACGATGTTGCTGGGAGAGAGCTTTGCGGCTTCTTCTAGTTTCTCCTTTCGTCGGCCGACGATGTAGACTTTCTTCGCGCCGTTGAGTGCGAAGGCTTTTGTCATGAGGAGGCCGATTCCTGTGCCGCCGCCTGTGATTACGACTACCATGCCTTCCACGCTGAATAACTGAGCTGAGTTGGTATCGACCATGTTGTGTTGTAATGAATAGATGTTCTGGTTGGAAGAGCGGTTCTTCAAAGCTTGAGGACGATTGTTTGTTTTGTTCGTACTATCGTTGATGTGGTCTTTCGGTGATGATGATGATGATGATGTGCCCTCAGTTCATGCTAAAGTTTGTCTGTTAACACGGTGGTATCAGCAACTTTCGTGCATCAAAATGATCCTAATACCACTGAGACGCTAGATCGGAATCACGAGTATCTCACCGGGGTACGATCGCGTAAGTAGTAATTCCAGCAGCTCTAGGATATCCTAAACATGTTAGTACCGGTGAGATCGTGCGTTCGGCAAACTTCTGTATACACGGAGGGCAGGCGGTGACGGCTCTCCACTCCGCACATCGGGCTGCCATGTCATTATGCGTCGTATGGATGTTCCGAAGGACATCGTAGAAACGAGTAGCAGAAGGCCAGGCACTGTTCAGTTGAGGGTCAGTCAACTCGGGACGACATTGAAGCACGATCTGCTGGTGATGCAATAGTTGTTCACATGATCGTTGTAAGCCAGTAATGTCCAAGGCTGAGGCCTTCCATGGATGTACCGGGCTCGCAATACAGCCCGACGACGTCTCATGAAAGTAAAAGGAACATAAAACATTTGTTTTCGGGCATCTACTGTCTTATAAGTAGATGACCACCTAGGGAAAAAAGCGAAAGAAATCATCGACCGTGTGAATCTTTCCAAACGCTCTCCGCGAATCCCGAATCCTACTTTCAGCGTCCGAACGACCATATAGCAAAGAGCAATCGATCAACCCCGACAATTGCTGCTTTGTGTCGAAGCCGAGACTTCTGATTGTCCTCTTGATCAAAAGATATACCAGTTCGAGATACCAGTGTCAAACAAAAGCAAAAGCATTATTCCGAATCGGGGAATTGAACCCCGGCCTTGTCGGTTCTGGTCTTCTTGGGAGAAGATTGAGAGCGACAAATCCTAGCCACTAGACCAATTCGGATTGATGTGGCAAGCTGGAAAAATTGAATTTATCATGGTCCACCAACTTGGCAGACCACAGAGTAAGCGACTAGACAACCGCTCCCCAAGTCCAAGGGTCGTATCCGTCGCCTCGAGCATCAAGAGCAAATGGAATAGAGTGAGAGGCACTACCGATGACATTGATCCAAACTTCACTTGCGATGCTCCATGTTCAAAATGACGTTCTCTACTTTGTTGGTGCCGGCATTTCGGCCCCAGGGGAGCGGCGGATAGAAAGCCTTTGAACGTTCCCCTGGAGAGCATCGATCATGTCAAGCAGTTTGTCTCTCGGACATTGAGCAGAATTTGATGCAATGGAAACTCGCTCTTAGTTCTTTTTGACTCGCATGATATATCTCAGAGTAAGGCCATAGAGACTTGTTTCATTACAAAGTATGCTCGGTTTTCAACCGCGATCGGATCATGGATCTCGTGTGTTGTCGAAGCGGAACCTCTCAAAATCGATTACATGTGTGGAAATCGAAACGGTCGCTGCTAGGCTTCGCTACGAGACACGGAATCAACGTGTAATAATATCCACAGACTCAAGATTATTACTTACTTCAGGATCCACACCAACCAGGCGTGTTATAGCTGCGCGAGTAGAAAGTACTCGATTGATGATAAACCCAACCCTAACCCTTCACGCGGCAGCGTCGACACGGATCTGCGAACGAAGGCTGTTCGCGACCAGTGGCAGCCAGTTGAATTGAAAGGTTGATTGAAGGTATCTAGCTGATGATTTCTCGCCCACGGAAGCGAAGGGACATCGCTGAACACGAACGACGAATGACGACCACCTCAGTGCTGAAACGAAGCTCGACAGAGAAAAAAAGCTCGCCCGGACAGGACAGGCACACACAGCCAAAACAGCACGCGTTGGAACGAAACTTGACAGGAACGTTGACACAAAGACATGATGGTATGTAATCGTTTTCAGATACAGCAAAACAGACGTTTTGTTACTACGTACTATGTACTCATACAGCGTCTGTTGGAAAGGGAAAATGGATATATATAGATGAGAATAAAAATGTGAGAAGGGGGGACCGCGAGGGAGAAAACCGGTTCAATCAAGCACCGCCCCTTCCAACTACGAAAATTAAGGATCCTCCTGTCCTTCTCCTTCTACATACATTGTGATGCAAGATGAAAGGAAAATCAAGGAAGACTGAGCCCCTCCCTGCCACCGCCGTCCGTTCGCGTTGATTGGCGAACTGGACGTGACGTGACGAGACAGGACGGGCTCAAAGACATCAAAAGGAAACATCATACGCAATGAGATTTTTACGAAGCCGCAACTCGACTAGTAGTCGAAGGAGCCGTCGACGTTGCAGAGACGCGGCATGTCGTTGACGCCGCAGTCGCGCCAGTTGTCGATCTTCTGGCAGCTCCAGTTCGCAGGGTCGGAGCCGGAGCCCGAGCCGCTGTAGGTGTTGCGGTAGGGGAAGCGGCAGTGGTTGCGGGTGAACTGGATGCCGTTGGCGGACTCGTCCCACCAGAACTTGGTGCCCTCGATGGTGTCGGGTGCGTTGCCGTTCTCGACCCAGTCGACGAGGTTGTTGACGATGTTGTTGTTGGCGTCGGAGGCGGCCTTGTTCTGGCCGAACATCCAGGCGCCGGCGCCGGCGATGCCGCCAACGCCGCAGTGGGCCATGCCGGAAATGCGGAAGTAGCGCAGGAACACGTCCATCTCGGAGTCGTCGAGGCCCATCTGGTTGGCGACCTTGAGGTAGTAGCGTTGAGAGTTAGCGCCGGAAGTGAGAGGGTCGGCCATGCCGTGGTACATGATCATCTTGCCACCGACGTAACGGAAGCCGCTGAGGTCACCGTTGAAGGAGGAAGGGTAACCGTGTTGGCGGTCGAGGTTCAGGGCGCGGCGGTAGTCGGCCTGGCCAAGGGTGGTGACATCGAAGCTGGAGTCGTTGTAGACACCGCCGCGGTAGTAGTCACGAGCGATGCCCTGGACGCTGCCGGAGAGCTGGCCAAGAGCGAATGCATCGACCTGGGAGCCAGGGAGAAGGGCGGGGTAGAGGAGCTTGCCCTCGGTGTTGAAGAGAGGAGTGAAGACGGTCTCGACGGTGTTGACCTGAGAGTCGCTCAGGCAGCGGGAGTCATCGTTGGTGTTGCAGTTCAGGGCGCTAGCGTTGAAGTTGCAGATGGTGGGGTCCTCAATGATGCCGTCGGCAACACCGTCAAGAGCCTCATCGCACTCCAGCTCGATCTGAGACTGGACAAGAATCCACTGGTCCTTGGTGAGGAAAGTAGGGTCACCAGCCTTACCGGTGAGCTGAATGAAGCGGGCGCTCCAGGATTGCAGGTTCTGGAAGTCGGCAGAGGCAGCACCGGAGATAATGCCATCGAAATCGCTAGGGTAGTACTGCGCAGAGTGAAGACCCTGAGAGCCACCGGAGGAGCAACCAATGTAGTAGGAGTAGGCTGCGGGAGATCCGTAGTACTCGCTGACGACCTCCTTACCAATCTCAACCGATGCGTGACGCGCGCGGTCAGCCCAGTCGATGATCTTCTCGTTGCTGTTCAACATCCACGAGCCGTCGAAGGAAGAACCGTTGTGGCCGGCGTTGTCACCAATGGAGGCGAAACCCATGCCGGAAACGTACTCCATGTCGACGTAGTGGACGCATCCGTTGAGACCGCCGTTGTCGGTGCTCATGGTGCGGCCGTTGTAGTCGTCGCCATTGGGGAGCCAGACCTCCATGTAGGTGGAAGAGACGCCGCTGGTCTGGACGTTCATGGAGACCTTGCAGATGTCGACCTCGGGGGTGAAGGAGTCACCGCATTGGGCGTTGGCCTGGCCATTGGGAGTGTCGACGGCGCTGCCGGCGGCGAGGGAGACACACTGGAGGCTGTTGACCGCCCAGTTGCTGGGAGAGAAGTTGTTGCAGAGAGCGGAGCAGTCACCCATGGTTGCGGTGATGATTGTGTGTTGTGTGATTAGGTGGTTGGAGGTGGGGGGAGGAAGAGGGTAGTATATAAAAGAAGGTTGGCAGTGATGTTGCGATGACCGAGAGACCCAAAAACGAAAGACTAGGGTAGGTAAGTGGGTTGTTGCTATGGCAGACTCGGGTCAAAAGTCAACCAGTTGGAAGTGGATGTCGAGAGAAGAGGTGAGGGGAAGGGAAGGGATGCAGGTACAAGAAGATGTAGGCGGAGTTCAAATGGCGCGCCGCCCGTCCACCGTTGTCGGGTAGGCGTTGGCTGCTAAGTAGAAGGCCAATCTAAAGGAGAATCCTCGGGAGGCACACCGGGGTGCGAGCCGGTGTTTTGCGCCTGTTCTCTAACTGCCTTGAGGGTGTCAGGGATGATACTTAGCGGTCCTGGTCACTTGACGGACTTCCGACCGTTTTGCTTGGCTGGGGGGCGATGATTTGTGGACCTGGTTGGCAGTCTTGACAGAACCTTACTCCACGCCGCACCAGCCACTACTACTTGCCGTTCGATCTTGGTTACTCGGTGGATGATATCAACACCAAGCCATGCCAGCCTTCTTTTCTTGCATTGGAGCTCCGCGGCGCCTCAACGAACGCTGTACGACGTAGCACAGCTTGTCCAGTAACGACAGTAACGCTCGAGTACCTGTACAGTATTGTATGCATTCGGTCGTGCAATCGTGAGACGGCCGAAGCGGACCGTCGAGCTGCAGAGCATGGCCATGTTTGAGATTGAGCGTTGGCAGCCGAGTTCAAGATGCGCTCGGACAAGCAGGGTGACTCGTCTAATCACACAGCCCGTATATGGTGATTTGTAGAAAGTCCCCGGCAGACACGGATTGATCCTATGTGCATGCGTTGACCAACCAGCGTAAAAGGGAAATATGCAAACCGAGGGGCGGGAGATGGAAGAAAAGTAGTGCGTCTGCATGCATACGGGCGCATTTAGAGTTTCCCTGTCGCTGCGGGAACACTTTGCTTTCTGGTGGAGATCTGACGGCCCAGCGCAAAGAGAGTTTGGAGTTGGTTGTTGGTACTGTTGCTGCTACAAGCTGCGCGGGAAGATGTCGTGAACTGCGAGAGGTATTCCAAGAATAACCATACCGACGAGTGATGGCTGACTCTGATCGCCTGTATCATCTCGGTCAACGGCTTTCCCCTTTTATGTTTGTCTCAGTTGGCGGCAACACCCTGGGGCAGATCGGCCGCTCACACTCTTAGTAAAATGAAGGGACATGCGCTCCGCCGCGCCTATCACAGCGCCGCTTCTCTTTAGTCAGGCCGGATCCAAGACATCCGGGGCCTGATTGCTCGCGACACTCGCACCACGAGCATGCTGTTCTTGGAGCTGTCGTTCATCTTCAGCGACCCAGATCTGCCTGCAGCGCAAACTTGGCGTTTGCAACCAAGTCTTCTGGTAGCACAGTCGGCCGAACAACAACCCTTGTATCTGGGATCCACATGGCGCCTGTGATCGTGGGTGTGGGGCATGCAAGCACTCCCTGTAGCCGAGAAATAAGATTTCGGTAGGGCTGCGACCGCGTGCAGACCGAGATACGCTAGTTGTTCTGCCAAGGAGGGCAAGTGATGTCAACAGCCTTGTGTGTTGCCAGTTCATAATCGCTGGTGGAGCTCGAGAAGTGGCAAGGCACTCAAAGCGTTCCGATCAGCCGGAATGATCGATCAATTGTCTTGGGTGCAGCCACGTGCGATTATTAATAACTCGTCGAATCTTCAAACGACCGAACCGTACATGTAGTTTTGTACATGTCATGACAAGCCGCCTGACTTGGATGATCTCTCATACCTGCCTCCCTTCTTCTCGGCAGATCCTCCTCGCTTGCAGGCTGATTTTGTGGAGTTGACTTGACGTGACCCCCGCGGAAGCGGTCAATGTTTGTTCCCAAGGATGGACTTTACAACACTATCGAATGCGTTGGAGTCACTACTGCAACCTCGTGGCACCGTGCCGTGGTGAACAAGAAATGCTGAGCAACACGTATTCGCCATGCAACCGTTGGCGGCAATAGTAGGTGCAGAACCAAGATCTACTAAGAATTTAATACGAGTCCGGTTGAGCAGTGTTGGACAACACTCACCATTTCATACTACCTGCCCAATAATGAATGTTTCCATGGACAGAGCATCGCCCTTGGCCTAGCAGCGCGATTGGGTACAACAATGTTGCTCGGAACGAGTATTCCACCAATTCGACTCACTTGCAAGCTGTCTACCAACGTTGGTCATTTGCATACCACAACGCAAGAAAGTCATTGCCAGCCAGATGCCTTCGCGCCGCATATGCTGTGCCACTTACGCGAAGGCAAGGTAGATTCATTCGTGCCTCAAGACTCAAGGAATCACATCAATCCGTCAATAGCCAGAATCCAAAAATGGCAACCAAAGGAACAACACCAGCAGACCCTGCCAAACAAAACGCGACAGCTTGCTGCTGCACCCCAGACCTTGGAAGAGAGAGGCGAAGTCCCTTAGCAGGTATGCATGCAGACCAGGCGAACGAATCAGAGGACGATGACGAAAACCTAAGATTGATAAGATCCCACAATTCTACCGGAAAGCGTCAAAGAATGGACTTTTAGTCGAACAAACACGAGATCCTCTTATCCAAGGCCAGACTTAGGTGGTGCACTCGGCAAACGACTCAGACCAGACCAAAGATAGGAAGAAAAGATAAGATCTCCAAACCTGTAGCGTTTCCAAATTTGGTGACACACCCACAGGAATCGAATACGGTGGAGGATGGGGACAGATTAAGTACCCCAGGCTTGGCCTGGAAAAACTCTCCGATAGTATATGCAAGTGTCGACGAGTCAGACTGCAGAGAAAGTATATTTTTACGTCTCGACGTGGCGAGCTCTCTCGAAGGTCGATATGAGAAGCGGCAGAATTACTGATATCCTCGTCTTAGGATTGCGAGTAGTACGCTGTCCGCGATAAAAGCCTTGGGTTGTAATCATTAAAGATACCGACGGGAGCGTCGCAGTTTCGCTTCCAGTGGATCATCGTATCGCCGGCTGCTTGTGATTACAGTACGCAGTATACAGTGCGTGCGCCTTAGTAGCTTGCTGATTTACCAAGGCTGCTGATACCACCCACGACTTGAGGTATTGAGAATTGTATTCCGGGATTCGTTGTTGTCTCCCCAGCACGAGGACAACAAGCCAACTCGAGAGACTACCGTCCTGCTAGAATGCATATCATCTATACCTGTTCTCGTCGTAAGAGGTGAAGTCTCGGCGGTGTGAGGTTGTGGCTGCGTATTCGTTGTTGGGCCTGACACCACGTGCGGGCAAGTTGCAGTTTACTGTTTTGTTTTGGAAAGGTCGAGATTCTGGGCAATGTTGAGATGCTCACCGTCGATTGTGTTGTTGATGTTTGAAAGGACCCGACAAGGACATTGTTCGATCGGATGAAGTTGTAGGGCATCTTTCGGCGTCCGATGCGATGATGGGATCGCTAGCTTCGACTCCTGAAGTGTTGCGATTTTTCAGCTAGGGAGTAGAATATCTATTACACAGGTACGAGCGTCAGCTGCTCTAGCAAATTTCAAAGGATCATTGCATCAAGAGATGGTATGCCCGGGAGCAAGATCTCCGTGGTCATCGTGTTGCATTGGTTGGTGCTCCTCGATGATCCTCGACGAGTGTAGAGCAGGCTTCACTCCCAACCTGCATACACGCCCAATGGGTTGGAGAATGCGAATCAGCCAGAGAAGGTCGATTGCTTAGGCCCTCGTTCGGGTGTGGGGATGTCTTCACTTCAAGCTACCTTGGCATTGACTTGACTTCAACTCCGCTGTATGTTAGTGAATCGAGACGTCGTCCACACTTCTTCACTCACCGTAACTGCGAGTAGAACAAGAGTGAAGGGAGAGCCTCCCCACGCGGTCACAAGCGCACGGATGACACACGCTGCTCTTTCACTGACCTTCCAACCACCCAGCCACCCAACTTACCGCGCCGGTCTCGCGACTTTCAACTTCCACCACACGCCAGACCACCCAAACCTACCAACTCGCGACTTCAACCTCCACCCACCACATAACCACACAACCTCTACAATCTCCATCACCCGCGTCCGAACCTACACACAACACACCAGCCATGTCGAACCCTCCCGTCGATTTCGACAGCATGGTCGAGCGCCTCGGCATCATAATGCGATCCTTAGAGGTACACCAGCGATGGAGAGAAGCAAACAGCACATCCGAGGACACAGATCCTGCGACAGAACACGCCATCCACGAAACCCTCCACGAGACCAGCACACGTCTCGAAGGCCCAGGAGTCGAAGCACCAGCGCCAACGAACGGGGAGCTTGACAGAGGCTACGGCGCAGGAGTCGAGTTGTCAGACCGCGACAGCGACTACGCAGTGGATGCTAGATTCGACGACCTCCGCAGGGCCGGTATCCTTCGCATGCGTCTCCAATTTGACGCGGCTCCTCTCTTGGTGAACCCGAACCCCGAGGATCCACTGGCGGATGGGCGGTCGGGTGATGAGGACGAGTTGGGCAGAGAGGGATGGCAGCACGACTGGCGTCTGGATCCGTTTGTCGGCTGCAACATCTGCTTCGAACAAAGGCCCGTCGAGGATGTCTGGGAAGCGCCATGCGAGCACCTCCACTGCAGCACCTGCCTCGAAATCCTCGTGAAGAACTTGTACACCTCAACCCGCGCCCCGGCTTGCTGCGGTGAAGTCTTGCCGTGGGAAGAGTACAAATTCAAGGTCACCCCTGAGCTCGCGACTGCTCTGGACGCTAAGAAGGAAGAGCTGGACAGCAACAATCGGATCTATTGCTGGGAGCGAACTTGCTCGACCTTCATCGGCGCGCAGGGCATCTCGGGCCACACCGCCACGTGCAGCGCGTGCCAGAAGCAGACTTGCACCAAATGCAAGGCCACAGCCCACGCAGGCGACTGTGCACCGGACGTGTCGATCAGCCACGAGCTCGAGCATGCTGAGCAGGAAGGTTGGAAGAGATGTAGCCAGTGTCGAATGGTTGTCGAGCGCGAGGACGGATGTCCTCACATGACGTGAGTAATGCCGACCTGATAGAGTGAATTGCTACCTCGAGCATGGAGACTGACTTTCTTTTTCGCAGATGCCTGTGTGGTTGCGAGTTCTGCTACGACTGCGGAGGGCCGTATGGAATGTGCGATTGCCTCGAGGAACCCTATCACGGCAATGAGTATGAGGAAGAGGAAGAGACGATTCGCCCGCCTCTGCCGCCATGGGACCGCGACTATCTACTGGAACGCACCAACTGGGAACTTCCAGTCGACGCGGACACGGAGTCACAGCCTGTCGACGATGATTACCTTCCAATTCACAGCGAAATCACCTGGAGCAACTATCCAGCCGATGTGAAGACGGAGACACAGCTTGATGCTTGGAACACCAGCGAGCTTGCGGACCAGGCAGCCGCCAACGATCTTCCGGAAGAAGAAGAGGGTGTCAACGCCGGTACTATCAAAGACGATGGACCGGTCTTCGGACCGCTGGACGAGGCGGCGTGGAAGAGAATCGACCGCGTTAAGGAGATTGAGAACCACCACACCCTGGACCACGGCCGTCCCGGATACAAGTGGAACAGCATGGGTGGTCCTGGTCAGTGTGAGTACTGCCAAGACAACATGTGGCGATACCTCCTGCGCTGCCCGGACTGCGGCTTGGGTCTCTGTCGCATGTGCTCGAGGGGGAAATGAGATCGGGAGCGTTCGTACGACGATCTAGCATCATCGATTGCGGTCCTAGAGTCTTGGATCCGACTTTGCGGAGATTCAATGGTTGAGTAGGAGATGAATGCTTCACGGAAGCAGGCAGGATTCGTTAAGTACTTTCGGTGATCCAGCATCACCGAGTGCGGTCTTTGAGTCTTGGGCCCGACTTTGCGGAGGTTCAATGGTTGAGATGCGGTGACGGAGAGATCGGTGCTTCGAGCACATAGGCAGTTGTAGTGAAGCAGTTTAGCTCAAGTTTTCGCCAGTGTGATGGCGTAAGTTGGTGTGCAAAGCGTAACATGGTCGGAAATCGCTGTGTATTTAGCAAAAGCATTCGCATCACCGCTTCTTCATGTACCCTACTCGAGAGGTGTGAGCTTCTTACGCAAAGTTACTCGAGACAGGATTGGCGAGTGAAGTTGGCGATGCCAGTGTCTAGGCTGATGTGCTACTGGGTGTATGGGTCTGTCAAAGTTGTTGCTAGTTGTGATTAACGCAGCAAGCATCATGTGCTGTTAAGATGAACTCAACGAAACTGGTCACTTCGAGTCCAAAAGTGTGTTCTGTCGAGAGGCTGTGTCGCCAACAGAGCCGACTTTCAGCCCCAGAGATGATGCCAAAGTCGGCCTGACTTTGATTCCTGGCGAAAGGAGGAATAGGACAGCACACTGTTTCTGCAGCGAAATCTGTTAGAGTCAACTCGGTCTCGTCAGGTGATCCCTCTAGAATCTACAGGTGTTAGAGAGAGGACCTCCTGATTGTTTCGCTCTCAGCGGTACCAGGTAATCGAAAGCACCAAGTGTCAGTAAATTGTGAAATTATGCGCAACTCCCATCGTCTACATAGCGTCTTGGTTTCGTTAGTTCGCGAGCGTTGGACCCAAAGATCTAACCAGGTAAGCTGCAGGTCTCTAAGGACATCTCAGACCAGAGTAGCTCCCGCAAGGCTTCGCCGCAGGACAACTTCTACTCGTCCAGCCTTCCCGGGTGGACAACCACCCCCGGAGTGTCCTCATCGATTCTGCCATCGTAATCGTTTCCATTCAAAGGCTCGACGAGCGTGTAATTGGTGAAGCAGGCGTAGTCATAATTAGCCAACTTCTCGGCATCAGCCTGGCTCGCGACGAAGTCGTCCAGCTTGCACAGCCCGTCGGAGCGACCTTCACATTTGCCGCCACGGATGGAGTCCAGAGGTACGATGCCGTTGTTCAGTCGCATGCGGATGAATTTGTTCGTAGCTTTCGATTCTTCATAGCCGTATTGCGAGGGGTAGTAGTACACTCTTTTGTCGTGGACGGGGTTTGGATCGGGGTTGGTGCAGCCGATGACTTCGGTTACCAGCTTCGCGCCGAACGGCGTAATTCGTGACATGCGCCAGTGTCTCTCTGGATCAGGAGGGAAGTCGGTCAGGTTGGGGTGTTCGTGGAAGTAGTCGACGCTCATTGCTGCTAGCACGGAGATGATGATATCGTCGTGGGTGAAGTCTGCGTAGAACGGGCGATTGAGAGGGAAGTCGTTGGGGTTGTCTGTGAGGGAGCTGTTGACACTGCTGTTGCTTGAAGTGATGTATTGGTTAGTCAGACGGGCGAGTAGCTCTTGCAAGTAACCCAGGCCTTGCGCGCGGCCTGTTGGGTTACCGTAGCCGTAGTCGTCTGTGGAATGCGGTCAGCTGATGTTGCAGACTTGATGGACGGACAGCACGCACAATAGTATCCAATCCCTTGAGCGTGTTCAAAGCCGGCCCATTCGTCCTCGGTGAAGTGGCTGCAGAGCTCCGATTGCGCGATGTACGCCATCTCGTATGCGCAAGTGGATTGCATGGCGTAGGTATCATTAGCAGTAAAGACGAAGCCTTCAGGCGCATACTGCTGCAGTCGCTCCGCGGCACCAGCGAGGTAGACTGGCACGTAGTGTGCTATGCGGTCATTGTCACCGATGTCGCCAATGCCATAGACCTGGTCTGCAAAACAAGAATCATACGAAGCCAGTGTGTTGTTCGCGTTCTCGCCTTCTGGGATGACGATCGCATCGAAAAGGGTGCCGTCTGTGCAATAGCCCAGCATAGGGTCGGGAGTCTCGTAGTAAGAGTTGCCAAAGAAGCCGAGTGCCCAGTTGATTTGCGAGTTGTGCATCCGTGACTGACTTGTCGTCCTAAGGACCGGCTTGGCTCGCCGTGTGCCATTGGTATAAGTAGCGTTGTATTGTAGCTGACCCAAGGTTGCGTTGTACAGAATGCGACCGTACTGATTCCAGAACGACACACCAGAAGCGAATTCAGTGGTGGCCCCGATGCCAGTCAAATAGCTATTACCAAGCTGGTACTTGTAGCTGTTCAAGAAAGCAAGCGGGCCTGTGAACCCAGCACCTTGCCCTGTGTGGTTTGCCACCTTTTCCGCGAAACGTTCGCTGTTGGGCCCATCGTCAGCCCAGTCACCGGGCAATCTGTCGGCGTGCCGTTGCAGGGTATGCGCTTGTTCGACCTGGCATCCATCAGGAAGTCCCACGTTCTCGATTCCAAAAATGCTGGCTTCATTGTCTCGGTAAGGCGACAGCTGACCTTCAGGGGAATGTGTCAGCGGTGGATTGGAAGATTTCTGCTCACTGAACGTACCCCAATATCTCGAGATTGTGTTGATGTCTTCCAAGAGGTGCGCGCCTGCATATTGTCTCTCGTGAACTTCTTGAGCTTGTGCAATGCTGCTCGCCGCCAAGGCGTACAGGCCCAAATTGATGGTGCTGTGCATTGTAAAGTCGAGTCCTTCTCCGAGTTGCTTTGTAGATAACGTGAAGACAAAGAAGGAGCGGACCGCTCACTCGAGATATGATGAGAAGACCCTTTGTCAGCCGAGACCTACCCGGTGGATGTTTTAGTTCACGCGATCTGTAGTTGTTGGATCCTGCTTCTGGTTAATTGGTCGTGTCTATACCGCCTGTCTGGGGGCTTTTTCGGCGGTGCCTGTGATTAGCCGAAAAGGTCGAGTCGCCACCAAACCACTGGTGGATGCTAGACTGTCCTTACCACGTCACGTCTTCTAGACTGTTGGAAACCTGAGGCCGTGGCTGTCACGACCACAGGAAGAGTCCGAGAGCAAACCCGTGAACTCAAGTCAGTGTTGTCAAAGCGATTCACTCAGGTGGTTCGCACATATTGTGTGTGTCGGCAGGTTAGGGCTCCCCTCAGACAAAGTCACGCCGCGGCTTCGGCCGCATTTCAGCGCGATGTCGGCTCAGCAGCTCAACGTCCCTTGGTCGGCTATGTTGACAGCTTCTCGACACGAACTCTTTCCTGCAACTACTGAGTACTACAATCACAAGCACTGTCAGCCATTCAAGTGCTCGACTTGACCTCGGACTCGAGCATCTGAGGCTTCCGGGAGAGATCTGTGCGATTGGTCCTCATGAAGCACGCGTTTTCTTCAATCCAATCGCTTCAGTACACACGATGACAACCACGGCGTTGACCGCGAGAGATCCTTTGATGCAAGCGCTGTCGTATCTTGATTACTCTCGTGTAGCACCCTCTTTGCACACCAGCGGTCGGCATGGATAGGGCTGTATACTCAATAACTTTCCGGTCCAGAAACGACAGACACAACAAGAATCTCGAAGGCGGCAGCCCACTAGTAGAATCGCACAAGCCTAGAAGTTGTTGATGAGGTCCTTCTCCGCAGATGCAGACACTATGGCTCTGGCTCACAATGCGGCCCATCGACCAGGACGACAGGTCTGAAGCCTTTACTGGCGGGCCGCCACCGATGACAACCTCGCAACGGTGATCTCACATTTTTCAAGCGCCTGGATTAGCGAAATGGTAGTCCACTGGAGCCTGAGGGATAACTGCAAGCTGGACAAATCCTGGAACAAGTTGTGCTACCGGCTATCGGATCATGATCGCTTGCCCACTGGCTAGAGGGTACTGCTTGTTAGACCGAGGGCAAGCTGGTCTCCTCCATTCTATCATCACCAACATAGCGAAGTTGGTGGCACCAAGTGCATCTACGAGGAAGAGTTAGCAGGATTTTGTAAGTTCTTCCTTTGCGACCCTTTGCTCCGGGTTTACATCCATATCCTCGACGGCGATTCCGGCAATACCATCGGAATACTGGCCTGTCTCTCATTGGGGTTATCATTTCAAAGACACACGAAAGCAGCTGGTATCACGATACGCGCTAGGGAGATACTGCTCCCGGAAGCGTTAGGTCTCAATGGAAAGCCTTTCAATGGGATATACCGAAGTTGCTGACAGCACCACGTCTGGACGGGAGGCATTCCGGGCAGGTACTCTTGGATCAGACCGCAGTCTTTTAATTTCAACTCTAGTCGTCCTATGCTGAAGTCACCATGCGCTTGGTATCTTTACTTTTACCAATCCTCAGATGCAGGCGCCGGGCGTGCCTCGCCTTCAAAGCTCTTGAAGACATGGGGGATCGTCTTGTCGTTGTCGCAATCGCAGACGTCCGAATACGGCAATCCACAGTTGAAGCAGAAATGGAATCCACACAAGCATCTGCGAACAGTCAGTTTCCGGCGTTTCTAGCCATAGTTCTTGCCGAAACTCACTTCATGTGCCAACATCCTTCGTCGTGCTCGACCAGTCTACGGCACATCTTGCATGTCTGGTATCCCTCCTCCTCTGCGAGCTCCATCATGCTGTCCCGGCTTGAGTCGCGCACGCAGTCGCCCGGGTGTGAGTCCGCCGTACAATTCGGGCAGACCACCCTCGTGCAGACCGGGCAAGTCGCAGTTGCGTTGACGACCAGAACATGCTGCGCTCCCATGAAGGCCGAGCAAGTGCGGTTGGGGCAGTATACTGGGTCGACGGTATCGAACTCCTCTTTCTTCTGCCTGAACTCTTCTGCCAACTCGCCATTCATCTTTTCCTTGAAGTCCTCGAAGACGAAATCTT